>WBZR01001730.1_pt1 | contig 25632 bp, 22 predicted proteins | sample 5204231 | NCBI WGS metagenome assembly WBZR01 (sample SAMN12412403, study PRJNA552823) | activated sludge metagenome | isolation source: activated sludge from anammox sidestream of wastewater treatment plant... | place: USA: Virginia | collected 2017-08
ACGAGGTCACCGACCAGGTCCATTCGAAGGTGACCGGCGCCACGCACGTCTACCTGCGCCAGTTGCACCAGGGGCTGCCGGTCTACGGCGCGCAGTTGCAGGTGAACGTCAATCGCGAGGGCCGCATCCTCAGCGTGAACAACGCCTTCATGCCCAACGTGGCGGCGGCAGTGAGCGCGACCGACGCCTTCTTCGATCCCGGGGTGCCGCCGCCCATCGATCTCTCCACCGCGGTGAGCAAGGCCGCCGCGCACCTCGGCATCGGCCTCGCCTCGCCGCCGGCCGCGCTCGACTCCGCCGTGGGTGTGCCCGGCGCCGCGGCGGTGGATCCCGCCAATGTCTCGCTCGCCCCCATCAACGGCCGCCTGATGTGGCTGCCGATACGGCGCGACGTCGCGCACCTGGTGTGGAACTTCGAGATCCACACGCTCGATGAGCAGCACGTCTTCGACTTCACCGTCGACGCCACCGACGGCACGGTGTGGACGCGCTTCGATCAGACGGCCGCCGATCAATACCGCGTGTATGCGCGGCCGGTGGAAAGCCCGAGCCACGCCACGCCGCCGGCGCCCGCCGACGGCCGTGTGCTGGTGACCAACCCGGCCAACTCCGCCGCCTCGCCGTATGGCTGGCACGACACCAACGGCGCGGCCGGTGCGGAGTTCAACACCACGCAGGGCAACAGCGTGCACGCCTACACCGACGTCGACGCCAACAACTCGCCCGATGCCGGTTCGAGTCCCGACGGCGGCAGCAGCCGCAGCTTCGATTTCCCCGTCGATCTCGGCCAGGAACCGGCCACCTACCGGCCTGCGGCCGTGACCAACCTCTTCTACTGGAACAACCTCATCCACGACATCCAGTACCAGTACGGATTCGACGAGGCGGCCGGCAACTTCCAGGTGAACAACTACGGTCATGGCGGCCTGGGCAACGACGACGTGCGCGCCGAGGCGCAGGACGGCTCCGGCACCAACAACGCCAACTTCTCCACGCCGCCCGACGGCTCGCGGCCGCGCATGCAGATGTACCTGTGGTCGGCGCCTGCACCCGATCGCGACGGCGACTTCGACAACGGCATCATCATCCACGAGTACGGACACGGCATCTCCAACCGGCTGGTGGGCGGGCCGTCGAACACGGCCTGTCTCACCAACCGCCAGCAGCCCGGGGAAGGACTGAGCGACTGGTGGGCGCTGGTGTACACGGCCAGGCCCGGCGAGCGCGGCACCGATGGCCGCGGCATCGGGACCTACGCCTTCAACCAGCCGCCGGGCGGCGGCGGCATCCGCACCCAGCGCTACAGCACCGGCCCCAATATCAATACCTGGACCTACGCCAGCATCAACGGCATGGCGGTCCCGCACGGCGTGGGCTCGGTGTGGGCGCAGGCGGCGTGGGAGGTGTACTGGGCGCTGGTCGATCACTGGGGCTTCGATCCGGATCTCTACAACGCGATGGGCAGCGCCGGCAACCAGCGCGCGATGCTCTACGTCAACGAGGGCCTGAAGAACACCGCCTGCAATCCGACCTTCACCCAGGTGCGCGATGGCATCATCCAGGCGGCCACGGATCTGCACGGCGGCGAGGACGCCTGCCGGATCTGGCAGGCGTTCGCAGCCTTCGGACTGGGCACGGATGCCGTGAGCGGCGGCCCGGCCAGCACCACGCCCACCAACGGCTTCGCGGTGCCGGCCGCCTGCCAGGGCGGCGACACCACCGCGCCGAGCGTGTCGATCAGCGCGCCGGCCAACGGTGCCACGGTCAGCGGCACGACCACGGTGCGCGCGACGGCGAGCGACAACGTCGGCGTGACGCAGGTGGAGTTCTACGTCGACGGCACGCTCGTGCACACGGATTCCGCCGCGCCGTACGAGTTCGCGTGGGATACCACGACGGTCAGCAGCGCCGGTCATTCGATCTCCGCCAGGGCCTACGACGCCGCGGGCAACGCCGGCGCCAGCACCGGCGTCGCGGTGACCGTGAGCAATGCCGGCGGCCAGGCCGCGTACGATGCCGCTCTGAAGGCGCCCATGTGCGGCACGGTCGAGAACTCCTGCGACTCCGGCACACTGCTCACCGGCCGCGACGGCAAGGGGCCGGAGCCGAACGCGCCCAACACGATCGCCAACTCCTGCACCGACGGCGACTCCGGCACCTTCCACGTCGACGAGTCGCTCGACAGCCTGCGCGTGTCGACCACCGACGGCACGCCGCTCGCGCCCGGCAAGGACGTGCGCATCGACGCCGGGGTCTGGGCGTGGACCACGCCGTCGGCGGACAGACTGGATCTTTATTACACGGCCAACGCGCAGAGCCCGAGCTGGACGTTCCTCGCCACCCTGACGCCGACGACGTCGGGGGCGCAAACGCTGTCGGCCACCTACACCCTGCCCGCCGGCACGCTGCAGGCCGTGCGGGCGCGGTTCCGCTACCAGCGCGACGCCGCCCCCTGCGGACCGGGCGCCTACGATGACCACGACGATCTCGTGTTCGCGACTGGCGCGGCCGGCCAGCCGGTGGTCTTCGCCGACGACTTCGAGACCGACAAGGGCTGGACGGCGAACCCGGCCGGCACCGACACGGCCACGACAGGGCGCTGGGAACGCGGCGATCCACAGGCGACGAGCTCGCTCGGCGTGAAGCAGCTCGGCACCACGACGAGCGGCGTCAACGATCTCGTGACCGGGCGCCTCGCGGGCGCATCCGCGGGCGCGAACGACATCGACGGCGGCGTGACCTCGATCCGCTCGCCCGCCATCACCCTGCCCGCGGGCGCGAACCTGGGCCTCTCGTTCCGCTATTACCTCGCCCACGGCAGCAACAGCTCGAATGCCGACTTCCTGCGGGTGAAGGTGATCGGGACGACCACCACGACGGTCTTCGAGAAACTGGGCGCGGCAGTCAACCAGGATGGCGCATGGGCGTCGGCCTCGGTGAGCCTGAATGCCTACGCTGGCCAGACCGTGCGCCTGCTGATCGAGGCCGCCGATGCCAGCACCGGCAGCCTGGTCGAGGCCGGAATCGACGATGTGAAGATACTGCGCCAATAGGAGTCCGGCGCGCGCAGCAGGTTCGACCCACACGCCGCGGTCAGCGATGCACCTTCACGGACGTGATGTCAGCCGCAGCCACCGCGACGATTGCGCGGCGATCGGCCGCCGTGCCACGAAAGGCGACCGGGTCGATCCCGATTTTCTCGACGCGCAGTGTCGCCGAATAGTCGCTGGCCGCGATCCGCGCGTCGCTGCGGGGGACCGGCGCCAGTGCGACCAGGCGCAACTCGTGCCCTCCGATCGTCGCGGCCTTCGGCTCCAGATCGGTGTTGAGCGCCACCGTCGTATCGGCGGCATCGGTCATGCCCACCTTCAGCTCGACCGTGGCGTTGCCCGCCCACACGCAGGTGACGTCCACCGGGCAGCGGGAATCCTCGGTGACCGCCACGAAGGTGATGCCGAAACCCGCGCCCTCGACCAGCACCGTCTGCCCGACCTCGAGCACGAAGTCCTGGCCCAGCGGGACGGCCGGCACGCGCCCGGCCGCCGTGACGCCGCCGCAGGCGAGCAACAGGAACACCGACGCCGCACGCAAGCTCTTGTGCATCCGCAGAGTCTAGATCGACCCTGCCGCGGTTGTCGCGTTGGGGATCACCGCTGCCGGCGCGCGCCGCTCACGCCCCTATTCGGGAACGCCGGCCCTGTCGAGACCGGCGAGGTAGAGCGCCAGTTGTCGGGGATCCTTCAAGTAGAAGAGCTTCTGCCGCGCGAACGTCCAGCTGAAATTGGGCTTCTCGGCGAGCAGCTGTCGCACGGTGTCGCCTGCCGCGTCGAGCTGGCCGAGATAGGCGAGCGCCACGGCCTTGTGCGCGCGGGTCCAGTACTGACAGTTCGGGATGACGCTGGCGCGGTCGGCCCATTGCACGGCAGCGGCGTAGTCGCCCTTGAATATCAGCGCCAGTGCGCCGTAGCTCAGGAACGCCCAGCGCTGCGGGTCATTGGGGCTCAGGTTGATCGCGAGCTCGAAGTTCTCGATCGCCTCCTCGAAGCGGCCCATGTAGGCGAGCGTGTCGCCGAGGCCGCAGTACGCGGCCGCGAGCGTCGGGTTCAGTCGGATCGCCAGCGCATTCTCGGCACTGGCGCTTTCGTATTCGCCACGCGCGATCTGCACGCGTGCTTCGAGCGCGTAGAAGACCGCGTTCTGATCGTCGATCGACAGCGCCGTGTGAGTCGCCGCGAGCGCCTCGTCGAGCAGCGCCGGCGCCGGCATCGTATCCCAATAGACCATACCCAGCACCGTTGCATACGCCCACCACGCATGGGCCTCGCCGAAACCGGGGTCGAGTTCGCGGCTGCGTTGCAGCAGGCGCTGGGCCTCGGCGTTGTCCTGCGCGGTGAAGCGGAAGAAATGCCAGACGCCGCGGTGATAACAGTCCCACGCGTCGAGGTCGCGGCTAACCCTGCGCACGGCGCGCTGCCGCTCGGCATCGCCGATTGCGGGCTCGAGTCTCGCCGTGATCATCTGCGTGATCTCGTCCTGCACGGCGAAGACGTCCTCGAGCTCGCGATCGTATCGGTCGGCCCAGAGTTGACGACTGCTGGCGCCGGCGGCGAGCTCCGCGGTCACGCGTATACGGCTGCCGACGCGCCGCACGCTGCCCGAGACGAGGTAATCGGCGCCCAGGATCTGCCCCAGCAGGGCGGTATTGATGTCGCCACCCTTGTAGCCAAAGGTCGCATTGCGGGTGAGCACGTCGAGCCAGCGGTGTTTCGAGAGACTGTCGATGATGTCCTGGGTGATCGCGTCGGAGAAATACTCCTGTTCGGCGTCGCTGGAGAGATTGACGAACGGCAGCACGGCGACTCGCGGCCGCCGCGACGTGCCGGTCGTCGCGGCCCGCTCCGACATGGCCGTTGGCGTTGTCGCCCCGGCATCCTCGGCGATACCCGGACCGGGCCCTGGCGCCGTGGCTTCCCGCATCGTTGCGACAAAGCGGTAACCGCGGCCGTGCACGGTGCGGATGATGTGCGGCGCGTTGGCGTCGTCGCCGAGCGCGCGCCGCGCCTTGCGGATCGCCTGCGTCAGCGAGGCCTCGGTGACGATGACGCCGGGCCACAGCGCCTGCTGCAGCTCGTCCTTGCCGAGCGCGCGGTCGCGGTGCGCGACGAGGTAGGCGATGAGATCGAAGACCTTGGGCTGCAGGGTCTCGGGGCGGCCGCCGCGGCGCAGCTCGCGCGTGGACAGGTCGAGCTCGCAGTCCAGGAACCGGTAGATCGCGTCGGTCGTGCCGAGTGTGTCGTCCATCGTTCGGGGTCCCTAACTGCTTGCCGGGAGACACAAAAGCGTCGCGGACGGGCGATTCACGGATTGATCAGGAAATGATCACCGGCCGGTCAAGCATCGACGAGCGCCATTTCGCAGACTACCTGCAGGCGCAACGACCGTCGCGCACTCCACCGGACAGAGAGGATAACATCATGAGAAAGACCGCACTAATGCTTTACGGCGTGGCGAGTTACGCCGTGTTCTTCGCCACCTTCCTTTATCTCATCGGCTTCATCGGCAACCTGTGGGTGCCGAAGTCCGTCGACGCCGTGCCGACGATGGCGCTGGTGCCGGCGCTGGCCATCGACCTGGGTCTGCTCGGCCTCTTTGCCGTGCAGCACAGCGTCATGGCACGCGGGTTCTTCAAGCGCTGGCTGACGCGCTACATCCCGGAGGCCGCCGAGCGCAGTACCTACGTGCTGGCCTCCAGCCTCGCGCTGATCCTGCTCGTGGCCTTCTGGCAGCCGCTCGGCGGACTGGTCTGGCAGGTGTCGTCGCCGGCGCTGACCGCCGCACTGTATGCACTGTTCGCGGCCGGCTGGCTGCTCGTGCTCGTCAGCACCTCCCTGATCAACCACTTCGACCTGTTCGGCCTGCGCCAGGTCTGGCTCGCCTTCCGTGGCCGCCCCTACACGCCGTTGACGTTCGCGACGCCGTGGCTGTATCGGTACGTGCGCCACCCGATCTACGTCGGCTTCTTCATCGCCATGTGGGCGACGCCGACGATGACCGTGACCCATCTGGTCTTCGCGGTCATGGCCTCGGCCTACATCGTCGTCGGCACGTTGCTCGAGGAGCACGACCTGCGCAAGGTGCACGCGGAGTACGACGCCTACGCGCGTGACGTGCCGCGTTTCGTGCCGCGGCTGTCTGCCAGGCGCCGCGCGAGCTACACGCATCGCGCCGCCTGAGGGGTATCCGGGCGGACCGGGGCATGCACCCCGGTCCGCCAAACTGAACGACAAGGCGGAGACAAGGCCATGAACGAGTTTGCGAACACTGCCCACACGCAGGTGACGTCCGCCGGGCAGCGGGAATCCTCGGTGACCGCCACGAAGGTGATGCCGAAACCCGCGCCCTCGACCAGCACCGTCTGCCCGACCTCGAGCACGAAGTCCTGGCCCACGCGAACAGCCGGCACCCGCCCGGCCGCGGACACGCCGCCACCGGCGAGCACCATGCAAGCAAACGCCGCACGCATCCGCTTGTGCATCACCAGAGTCTATATCGACCCCGCTCCGGTTGTCGCGGGGGATAACCCGGAGGTCACCAGGCGGCACTCGCACGCTGCCGATCGCAGGATTCGACGCGTATGAGATTGGGCATTTCCTTCAGCTTGTCGGCTGATACGCAATCGTGCAGTCCGGCCTTGCGCGCACCGTCGACAAACAACTCGGCCTCTCTATCCGCATAGCCGCCCGCCTCGCTGAGATATCGTTCCGCATTCCAGCTGGGATCGAGCTTTGCTACGTTGGCGGCAGCCGCCTCTGCATCACTCTTGCGACCCAAATACGCATAGGCCATGGCCAGGAAGGCGTAATCGAGCGCGAGAGGCTCTTTAACCAGCAAACCGAATTTCACCGATTTGTCGTATTGCTCGCCGAAGAAGAACGCGAGGCGGAGCCCTTGATTGTACCAGTCGGGGTAGTGGGGGTTGAGCATCAGCGCCCGCTCCGCCAGGCTTACTGCCCGTGCCGATTCGCCCAGCGCCGGGATAGTCCAGGCGATGATGAGGAGCACGTCTGCGTCAGAGGGCGCAAGAGTTTCAGCCCTGGCAATCTCGGCGGCAGCTTGATCAAGTTTTCCGTGGTATGCGTAGGTAATGCCGAGAGCCAGGTGCGTTTTGCCATCGTTGGGATCGAGTGCCACCGCCTTCTCGGCCGCTTCCATCTGCTTTGACCGCGCCTCCTCGACGGAGGGTGCCAAGCCGAGGTCAATCAAATAGAAGTAGACATCAACCAGCCCGACGTAAGCTCGTGCCAATTGCGGATCGAGCTCGAGTGCTTTGTGGAACAGGTCCTCCGCTTCGATCAGACTTTCCTTCGTCACCTTGTGTTTTGCCTCCATGGCCAGCAAGTAGGTGTCGAAGGCGCTTAGGTTCGCGGGTGGCTTACGCCTGAGAAGACGGCGCTCGGCCTCGGCGACTGCCCCCTCGTAGCCGCCCAGCGTGGCGGCGATCCGCTGCGTGACATCGTTCTGCACCGCGAACAGGTCCTCGACGGGCCTGTCGTAACGCTCCGACCATATGTTGTTGCCGGAGGCAGCTTCAATGAGCTGGGCATTCACGCGAATCTTCTCGCCCATCGACTGGATGGCACCCTCGAGAACGTACTTCACACCGAGGTCGCGACCGATTTGGCGGATGTCGATCGGCCTGCCCTTGTAGACCTCGGTGGAATTCCGGGCGATGACGATGAGATCCCTGGAGTGAGAGAGATCGGTGATGATGTCCTCGGTGATCCCGTCCGCGAACCGCTCCCATTTCGGATCGTCGCCAATATTGTCGAACGGCAGGACGGCAACGGATGGTTTGTCGGGCAGCGGCGGACCGGCGCTTCGGTCCTTCATTTCCCAGACACGTGTCGCGATGATTAGCAGCGCAGCGGCGGCGAGTGTCAGGACCCCGGCGACTATCGCAGCCAGTCCTCGTCGTGCCGGACGCATAATCGCGGGCACGGAGGGTATTTCCACGGACAGCATCTGTGTGGGCGAAACCGGCGGAACAAGCCGTGGTCCGACGGTCGCGGAAACGACCGGTGTCGGCGATACCACCTGCCCTTCGAGCAGAGCGCGATAGAACTGCTCGGTCTCCGCGGCAGGCTCGGCGTTCAACTCCCGCTTCAGCGCCGCGCGGCACTCCCGATACTGCCGCAGCGCCGCCTCCCGCTGACCCTGCCTCGCGTACAGCCGCATCAGCGCGCGGTGCGCCTGCTCGTTGGCCGGTTCGAGCTGCAGCAGCCGCTGCGCCGTATCGGTGATCCGATCGGCCGCCCCGCTCTGCTCCTGATGACTCAGCAGCCGACCCAGCGCCCGCAGCGCCGCCCCGTGCAGCCGCTGCCGCTCCACCAGCAGCCACTCCTCGTAGCCCTCGTCGCGGACGCTCACGTCCTCCAGCAGATCTCCGCGGTACAGCGCACAGCCCTGCGCGAGCGCCTCGGCGTCGCCGGAGGCGACCAGGCGCTCGAACGCCGCCACGTCCGCGTCCACCGCCCCGGGATTCAGACCGATCCGATCGCCCTCGGTGATGAACGACGCCGGCCCGCCGCCATTCAACTCGTTGCGCACCACCGTCAGCGTCTGCCGCAGGCTGTGCCGCGCCTGCTCCTCGCTGCGATCGCTCCACAACAGCGCCGCCAGCTTGTCGCGCGGAAAGCTCTTGCCGGGGGAAAGGGCGAGATAGGTCAGCAGCAGCTCGCCCTTGCGGGTCTTCAGATCCACGGCCGCCCCTGACTTGAGGCGGGCCTCAAATCGCCCGAGCAGCCTGAGATCGACCCACGCCATCCGTGCGGCCTCCCCGGATATGCAGCGCTCCACCGCATAACGCCCTGTCTACTCATTTATATCGCATTTCTGACGCCCTGCAACGACGATTTGACACCGCCCTGACAGGGCCGTGACAGCGCCTTGATGACCGAGGTCTAGAACTACTACTGCGAAGGCCTCACCGACCCCGGTGCGGCCGGCGCGGACCGGGAGGGCGACCTCGTACAGCAGACGCTCACCGCTCTCCCGGCCACTGCTCACAACCACCGATCAGATGGAGGTCACCATGAACACGAATCGATCACTCAAGCACCGGAACCCTATGACCGGAACTTCTTCCCTCTCAACGTTGGGCGATATTGCCTGCAATTTGCACAAAGCCGTCGGGGCGGCCTCAGCGGCAGCAATTATCGGATTCGCCGTGGTGGGCGCGGCCTATGCGGATCCGGCCATCAGGGCGCCAACCGCGACAGTTGAGTTGGCGGGGTATGAACTGCCCCCGCGAGGATATCAGTGCGTTCCGATATTCCACGGCAAGTACACGGGCTGGCGTTGCGAGTACCGATCTGCCGAGGGAACGGGAAAGGCAATCGCGAAGGCGCCGTAGGGCTGCCGCGCATCGGCCCGGGCAACGGCGAATGTGAGTCCCGGCCGCGAGCAAGTTTGTCAAATGGCGAAACCGGGACTTGCGCAACCGCAAGTCCCGGCAGTCATGCGCTTCGCGGAGCGGATCCATTCCCGCGACGTAGCGCTCCATGTAATTCTGGTGCCGGCCTAGGCTCGGCACGAGAATATTTCTATCCGGGTCATGAGCAAGGACGGTTCTCCTCAAGAAGCGTTTCGATCCAGCCCCTCGACACGTCCATATTAAAATTTGAAAATGCGTGGCCTCGATGCCGGACCGGTCGCGTCGAGGCTCATTGCCCAGAGGCGATCGAAACCGAGCCGCCTCGCGTCGGCTACGCAGTTGGAGGGTCGAATGCAGCGAAGGCTATTTTTCCTCCTGGGCTGGCTGATCGCGGCCGCACCCGCGCAAGCCCAGCAGTGGCCGCCAGCCCTGGGCACGAAGCTCGCCTCCGCCCAGGTTCCGCCCGAGGCCGTCGGGCTCTACGTCCAGGAACTCGGTGCGGCCCGGCCGCTCATGTCGTGGAACGAGGACCGCGCGATGAACCCGGCCTCGACCATGAAGCTGGTCACGACGCTCGCGGCGCTCGAGCTGCTCGGCCCCGCTTACACCTGGGAGACGGAGGTCTACGCGAACGGAGCGTTGCGCGGGGGCGTGCTGGACGGCGACCTGGTCATCAGGGGCGGCGGCGATCCGAAGCTCACCCTCGAGAACTTCTGGCTGCTCCTGAAGGATCTCCGCGCCCGCGGTCTGAGCGACATACGCGGCGATCTCATCGTCGATCGCAGTCTCTTTGCCTTGGAGGACTCCGATCCGGGGCAATTCGACAACCGGCCCACGCGCCCGTACAACGTCCCTCCGGACGCGCTGCTGCTGAACTTCAAGTCCGTGCGCCTGCAGTTCCTCCCGGACGAGCAGAACGGCAAGGTCACGATCACCTCGATGCCGGATCTCCCCCAGATAACGATCGTCAACCAGCTCTCGCTCGGCAAGGGCTCGTGCCAGTACTGGCCGGAGAATCCGCAGGCGGACGCGGAGAAGGCGCAACTCGTCTTCCAGGGGAAATTCCCGAAAGGCTGCGGCGAGAAGAGCAAGAACTTCAGCCTGCTCACGCCCAACGAGTACCTGCAGGCGGTGTTCGAGCAGACATGGGGCGAGCTTGGCGGGGCGTTCGCGGGCAAGGTGCGTGACGGCACGGTCCCCGCATCGGCCCGCCTGCTGAGCCGATGGCAGTCCCCGCCCGTCTCCGAAGTCATCCGCGACATCAACAAGTGGAGCAACAACGTCATGGCGCGACAATTGTTCCTGACGTTGGGCCTGGGCGCGGGCGCCTCACCGGCAACCACCGCCAGCGCCGACTTCGCGGTGCGCGGGTGGCTGCAGCAGGCGGGATTGAATGTCCCGGAGCTCGTGCTGGAGAACGGCTCCGGACTCTCGCGCGAGGAGCGCATCAGCGCCCGCAATCTCGCCCGCATCCTGGAGCGTGGCTGGGACAGCCCGTTGATGCCCGAGTATCTCGCGTCCCTGCCGATCCCGGCGATCGACGGGACGCTGCGGCGCCGATTGAAAGGCTCGGAGGCCGCCGGCAAGGCGCACCTCAAGAGCGGCTATCTCGAGGGCGTGCGGGCCATCGCCGGCTATCTGCAGGACTCGCGCGGGCGCTGGCTGATACTGGTCTGCATCGTCAATCACAAGAACGCGGTCCGCACGCAGCCGTTCCTCGATGCGGTGGTCGACTGGGCATGGTCGCAGGGCGAGGAGGGCTGCTGCGCGCGCTGACCCGGCACGCGGCGGGCGGATCGCTCAGCGGTGGTATTCACCGGAACGCTCGGGCTGATAGGTAACCTCCTTGATGCGTACTCGCAGCACCCCGCCGCCCGGCTTCGGCCATTCAATCTCGTCGCCCTGGGAGAGCCCGAGCAGGGCACCGCCGACGGGTGCGAGAACGGAGATCTTCTCGCCGCTCGCGTCGATATCCTTGGGATATACGAGCGTGAGGCGGAATTCCTCGGCCGACGAGACCACCTCGAACCGCACGGTGGAGTTCATGGTCACCACGGTGGGTGGCACATCCTTCGGATCCACGATCTCGGCACGCGTCAATTCGGCCTCCAGGTCGTCCCTGCCCGGGAAGGCGCTGCCCGGCAACGTGTGAAGGAGTTCCTCCAGCCGTTCCGCATCCAGCGACGAGATGATCACCTTCGGTTTCGTATGCATTGTTGTCCTCTTGAACTTGTGTTGGTGCGTATGCGTTGGGGGAAATACGGCCAAGATGTACCGCTCCCTGGCATGAGATGTTAGCAGTATCGGGCGTCGATACGATGGACAGGCATCCGGCCGTCCGGCCTGCCGCGATTCAGGCCGCCGCCCCGGGATCGGTTGCACGAGCGCTCCTGGCCGTTGCGTGCGGCTAGACCTTGCGGCCCGCCAGGGCGACAACGAGCCAGACGATGGCCACCGGGATCAGCAGGGTCAGCAGCAGCGGCGATGCGCTGGCGAGCGCAATCGCGCCGGCGAGGATCAGGAGTCCCAGAACGATGATCCCCACCCCGGTGAACACGAGCACCAGCAGCGTCGCCGCACAGACGAGCGCGATCAACGCTACCACCATCCCGCCCGCCCCGATTGCACCTTTCAGCGGACCGGCAACTTCCTTGCCATTGATGACTATCGAGATGGCGTTGTTCTCGAAGAACATCCCCCAGGCGGCGAGTGCAAGCATGAGCACCACCAGCAGTATGAGAGCCTTTTTTAACATGGGGGTCGGAGTGAATTAATTTGGTGCGCGCTCCTCGCCACTATACCTCAATCCTCTGTTTGCGCTTGCGCTCGCCCCGTCCGGCGTCGTCGATGGCGGCTCCCGATCCCCAACCTGCAGCAACTTACATCCGGGGGCCGCCCGAGGTCCCGGTGCTCGGATTCTGCATCGGGGATGCGTCGCGCAATGCTGCGACACAGCACCGTGTCCCTGAAAGCACGATCGGCGCCAGCGAGATGGTGACGGGCACCTCCTCGCCTGCACTGGAGAGTGCATGCAGAAAAGGCCGTGAGGTCATTGCGCGACGCCTGGGCTCCTGCCAGAACGCCGCCATCAGCCGTTGGTGCGGCGCGCGGGAGTGGGCGGGTATGAGCATGCTGACGTGCTGACCGACGAGTTCGGGCGGTTGGTATCCGAGCAGGTCTCTAACCGCCAGGTTCGCGAACATGATCTGCCCGCCCTCATCGACAAGCAGGATGGCATCCGGGAGCGCATCCAGCAGCGGAGCGATGACCTTGGAAAAGATGGGCTGCATGCGATCTCCACGCCTGGCCTGGCCACCCAGGGATGCCGATGGAAAATCGGATTGGAGATCGGTTGCGCAATTCCACATTGACGCAAGTCAAACAGTTGCCAGGCTCGTGTGACGCGGCGGTCGCGCCGTGGTGGACCATCGAGCGCACAGACCGCCAGCGCGGCAAGTGCGGTATCCTGATCCGGATCCGATCCCCGGAGGCGGGTGTCACCGATGAGCCACAAACACGAAAAGCTGATCCGCGCCATCTTCCACGACCCCATCAGCGGCAACATCCACTGGCGGGAGATCGAGTCCCTCCTGAACCATCTCGGGGCAACCATCGAGCAACTGTCCGGTGCTCGCGTTCGAGTGCTGCTGAACGGCGCAGAGGGCGTTCTGCACCATCCGCATCACAGCAACGTGCTCGACCGGCAGGAAGTCCGGCACTTGCGGGAGTACCTCGCCAGCGCCCGGATCACCCCCTCGACGTACGAGAACAGCCGCTGACCCTCGCACAGCCCGGGGTTGGCCTTTACCGCCCTCTTTCGCCGCCGGCGCTACGGCCGGCCGCTTTGATGCGCCGGGTACCAGTTGAACGGCCGGTTCGGCCGAGGGGGATGTCCACACCCGCGGCACGACCAGGTACCTGAGGTAAGGGTCGGATTGCGCTCGATTGACAGGCCGCGCAACGCTCATCGAGAATGCGACCGAATTCTACAACGCTGGGGATTCGGGAGAGATGCCATGGAAAACCTGAGCAAGTATCAGGATCTCGCGGTGACCTACGCGACCGACGTGGGCCTGAAGATCATTGCCGCGATCATTTTCTGGATCGTCGGCCGCTGGTTGATTCGATTGGTGGGGCGGCTGCTGCATGGAACGCTGGAACGGGCGAAGGTCGACCCGACGCTGATGCGCTACATCGGGAACTTCCTCACCGTGGTGCTGAATATCGTCCTGATCGTCGCCATCCTGGGCTACTTCGGCGTGCAGACGACGACCTTCGCCGCCCTGGTCGCGGGCGCGGGCGTTGCAATCGGCGTGGCCTGGAGCGGCATGCTGTCGAATCTCGCCGCGGGTGTCTTCCTGGTCGTGTTGCGTCCGTTCAAGGTCGGAGACTTCGTCAGTGCGGCTGGTGTCACCGGGACCGTCAGGGAAATCGGTCTTTTTTCCACCTCGATCAACACTCCCGACAACGTCCTGACTATCGTCGGCAACGGCAAGATCTTCGGCGACACGATTCAGAACTTCAGCACCAATGCCTATCGGCGCGTCGACCTCCTGTGCCAGTTGGCGGGTAATGCCGATCACGTCGCGGCCATGGAACTGCTGCGCAAGGAGGTAGGCACCATCCCCAACGTCGTTTCCGAGCCCGCGGTCGACGTCGAGATTCTCGAGTTCACTATGGTCGGACCGGTGCTGGCCGTACGGCCCTACTGCCACAACGATCATTACTGGCAGGTCTATTTCGACGGCAATCGCGTGATCAAGGAAGCGCTTGCGAAACGCGGCTTCCCGGCGCCCATGCCGGCACAACTGGTACTGGTGAATCAGCAGTGAGTTCCCGTCCCCGCGTCCAGCGCGCGTTGAGGGGAGGCGAATAACGGCGGCGCCGACGACAGAATGCGGGTCCGCCCCGGCGTGCGCGCGTTTGACAGGTATGGCGCCGCCCCCGGACGCACGTCAGCCTTTCACCCCGACAGCCTCAACTTCGTGAACGCTGAACGGGTATGTCACGACTTCCCCGCGAGGGCGAAGTAGCTGGTCATGAGATTCCGGTAGTTCGGAATGTGGTTGGAGAACAGTGTCCCGAGACCTTCAATGTCGTTGCGCCAGTCGCGGTGCAGCTCACAGGCCATGCCGAACCAGTTCATCAACTGCACGCCGGCGGCCTGCATCCGCAGCCAGGCGCTGTGACGGGTGACTTCATTGAAAGTGCCCGAGGCGTCGGTGATAACGAACACCTCATAGCCCTCCTCCAGGGCCGAGAGAGCCGGAAATGCCACGCACACCTCGGTTACCACGCCGGCGATGATAAGTTGCCTGCGTCCGGTCTTTTTCACAGCCTGGACGAAATCCTCGTTGTCCCACGCATTGATGTTGCCGGGCCGAGCGATGTACGGGGCACTCGGGAACATGTCTCGAAGCTCGGGCACCAGTGGCCCGTTCGGACCATTCTCGAAGCTGGTCGTGAGTATGGTCGGCAGATTGAAGTACCTGCCGCAGGCGGCAACGGCCAGCACGCTGTTCTTGAACTCGTTTGGCCCGAAGTCCTGAACCAGGGAGATCAGTCCTGCCTGGTGGTCCACCAGGAGCAACGCGGCATCGTCCTTGGCAAGGCGGCTGTATCTGAATGGTGCACTCATGGTTGACTCCTCTTGCGATTGACAGACCGGATGCGCGCACGGGGAAGCGCGTGGAGCACGCTTGCGCCTTTGCGCGCGACTAAATAGCTGAGCAGAAATAGGTACCAGTTGAAGGAACTCGGGTAGCGCTTGGAGATCGGATCAGTTGTCGAGACTGATCGAAATCCCAGGAGGCTACCCGATGAGTACAAGTGTACTGGAGATGAGCCGGCCGGTCAGGCGGCGGCTGCAGCGCGTGGTGAAGAAGTCGCGAGACGTGGACCATGTTCGTCGTGCCCAGGGGTTGCTGACGCTGCACGCCCTGGAAGGCAATGTCAGCGCGGCGGCCCGGGTGTGTGGGGCCTCGCGCCGGGCGTTGCGACAATGACGAGAGCTGTACGAAGCGGGCGGCGAGCACGCCATTGCGCCGAAGCGGCGCGGTCGCGAGGACTGGAAGGCGACGGCGGCGTTGCTGCAGCAGCTCTGGGAGCTGGTGCGCACCGATCCCACGGGGCTGGGCTACCTGCGCAGCCGCTGGAGTTCGGAGTTGCTGGCGCGGGAGCTGGGCCGCCGCGCGGCGGTGATGGTACACGCCACGACCATCCGCCGATGGTTGGCGAGGATGAGCATCGTGTGGCGCCGGGCGCGCCCGATGAACCTCGACAGTCGGGGTCGATCGACCACGTGGGCGAGAAAGGCGCGTGCGCAAAGGCGTTCCGAATGAGCCGCGCAATCTGGTAGGCGGCCTGCCCATCGGCATCGGGAGACGTCTTGGGATCCGGCACAACGGCCCGAATGGCATCCTTCATCGCAACGGCCATGAGGTATGTAGCGGACTTCTGAAGGAAGGCCGCTGCGTAGTCGGCTTGATCCTGCCGCAGCGCGATCTCCTCGTACCGCACGCGATGCTGACCATGGACCCACTCCATGGGGAGATCGAGCGGCTACCGCTTGCCGATGACGGCGAGGCGCACCGCGGACGCGAGGCGAAACTGGAGCTCCGCGGTGAACAGCTGGTGAATGTGGTGCTCACGATTTGTCATCGTTGATTCTCTTGTCTAACTAACGCCCAGCGTCAGCGGCGGCTGAAAGCCGTCCGCTGCATGCTGTTGTTAGCTGGCACGACGATGTAACTACGCCCTGCGTACTGGGTAGCGTAGGTGGGTTACGCCGACGCCAGCAATGACCGTCGGATTGCCCAGAACGGCTGGTATGCGAGCGATGTGGTCAAAGAGTCGAACACCAGAGCCAAGAAGGAGTGCCGCGACATCGACATGGATTTCGTCAAGTAGGCCAGCGTTTAACAACTGCTGAATGGTGTCAGCGCCGTGGACCCCTACGGATTTCCCGGCGGCAGCGGCTTTGGCTTGCTTCACGGCGCTCTCGATGCCGTCGGTCACGAAGTTCACCGTCGAGTTGGGTCTCGGCCACCCGGCGGGAACGCGATGGGTCAACACGAATGCTGGCCCCCAGGCGTGATTTCCGCCCCAGCCGTCGGCGGTCTCGAACGTGCGCCGGCCGGTGAGTACGGAACCGAGTTCTGACGTGAGATCGCGGAAGTGCCTGGCGCTCGCTTTAGACATCTTGAGCGTCATGGGGTCCGACCCACCGGTCTGAACTTCTGTGTCCCCCGAGGTCATGTACCAGCCCATCACTTCGGCCACGCCACCGTTGCGGTCGGCGATATAGCCGTCGAGCGACATGGACATGATTGCGATCACCTTCGACATCGCGTGGTTCCTTTCTTGAGTGCCAGCTAACGCTATTGCTCACGCGCCTGCGTCTTCGTAGGTCGCGTGCAGCAATTTGTTGGACCGGCCTTTGCTAGTTGCACCACTGCTGCTCGCATGGCTCGCCGTCTCCGTTCCCGTCCATTTGAACACCTGGGCAATGCTTCAGGAAGTACTCCGCCTCCGCACACGACGTCATTTGCGAACAATGTGTCCGGCCGTCACAACGGTATGCGCTGCCGGCCGGCTCCACAACCCGCAAGACTGACGGCGATGCGGCTGTGTCCCGGCGCGCGGCCGTGTACGAGTTGTAACCAATGAAGCCGAGCGCAAGGATTGCCACGCCGGAGATCAACGAGCTGATGGAAGAACGAGCGGAGGAGCGGCTACGAGGGGTCTCTTGTCTCTTGAATGGCTTCCGACCACCTGGGCGTTCTACGGCCTCTGCACGCTTACGACCATCCGGCGCCGTACGAACTTCGAACGATACGGTTTCCCCAACTCTGGGGCGCACACCATCTCTCGGAAATGCAGAGATGTGAACAAAGATCTCCTCGTGGCTCTGAGGCAGCACGACGAAGCCAAAGCCTCGATCATCATTCCACTTAACGAGCGTTCCGTGGCTTCGCATTCTTAGGTCCAACGCCGGCGCTCAGGGGGCCGCTTTAGCGGCTCCCCTGCAGCGCCTTGTTAGCGAGCATCTTGGGGATCTCGTAGGAGGGCTGTTAGCCAATCGATCGCCTCAGGATACTCGTTTGTGTCCAAGACGAATTCTTGCCCTCTCGCAACGGCATCAAGCCTGACGCCATCCTGAGTGAGCTTCCATCGAGACACATCGGAGTGATATGTCAAGGGGCGTTTGCCTTTCCGCGGGACAAACCAATGTGGCAGTTTCCATCGAGTTGGCGTTGTGCTGTCAGGATCCGTCAACACCAGCCGTTCAGCGTAGCTGTGGAACACGCCGGCCCCAAGCAGCTCTGTCGGTGAGGATAGCGGTAGAGCGAGATTTCTGCGTGAGACGTACACAGTATTGCTCGGATCAGGCTTACGATGGAAATGGGGATGATACTCAGCCCACTGATAACTCGACCGCGGGCATTTGTCGACCTCCACCACTTTGTCGACTTGCAGCCAGCCCCAGAGCACGTGCCGTTTGAAGGAGCGCGCATCCCAGACTAGTGTCCCTGAGCGGGAGACGACGTCTTGAAACAGACCGAAGAATAGGAATATGTCACCAGACCCAACGTTGTTGTTTCTGAGATGCCCTTGTGCCGCGCCCGTTTGTCCAAAGATCGGCCGCCATCCTGGGCTTCTTTGGAGGCTCTCTCTGGACAGATCGGGATCGAGATGAGCAAGATGCGTAGAGGGAATCCGCCCCGCCGATAGTCCGGCAACCAACGAGCCAAGATTGTGTTCCTGCCATCCGATGTCTTGATATCGAATCGGTGACTGCTTGTCAGGTATTGGCATGGATACCATTCGGCCGTCCGGAAGGATAGGACTTGGACTCCCACCCGACGATGAGTCAAATCCCTTTCTGCTGAGAATGATTTTCACCCTTGGAATGTCGTCCATGAATCATCGTGAGGGGGCCAATCGGTTGGGGCGGCGGTGACCCCCGCCGTTTGCTTGGATATGAAGTCTCTAAATGCAGAGATAGTCGCCTGAGAGAAGTTGCTTTTGTGTGCTCTCCCGACCACTAGTTCCTTGAGAGATTCAGGCAAATCAAGCGGCTGTGAGCCGAAGTAGTAGAAAGTCTTGGAGATCAGGACGTTCCATCCCCCTAAGTCGTGAGCTTTCGTTTTAGGGTTCTCGTTCGGGCCGAAGGAGTGCATTGATTGCAGCTGGCGAAAACTCCCATCCGGTAGCGGTTTGTAGATATTGTCCCCGCACTTATGTATGACCTTTGCCTTGGTGTAGTCTGGGATCTTCATTGCAAATCGCTTGTCCCGGTAGTATTCGGCAAACGGAACAATCTCTTCCACTCGCATAGCATAGATCATCCGGTTGCCAGCAGACTTGGGACTCAGGCCTACGACCCAGTCGCCGATCCGTGCCGTTCGGCGAATCGCAGGTTTGCAATCTGCGAGAGTACATAGCCCCCAGAAGGGATTTGGTGAGAATCCAGTGTCATGCGTGACAATGTACGAGTACAGCTTCACTCGGCACCCTTGGTGCTCGCTAACAAATGGAATGGACCCGTCCCCCTTCCCGGTGGCGCTTTCCTGCGCGACGATGGGTGGGGTGGTATCCATTACAGATACGGGAGGACCCGATATGAATGCTACGACGATTGGTATTGATCTGGCCAAGAACGTGTTCCAGCTTCACGGTGCCGATACGCATGGCCGAACAGTTTTCAGCAAACGTCTCACGCGCAACAAACTTGTTGCATTTCTCGCCGATGTCCCGCCTTGTCTTATCGGCATTGAGGTCTGCAGCAGCGCGAACTACTGGGCGCGCCGCTTTGGCGACTTGGGCCACGAGGTTCGCCAGATAAGTCCACAGTTCGTAAAGCCCTACGTCAGAACCAACAAGAACGACTACAACGACGCTCAAGCCATTTGTGAGGCGGTCGCTCGACCGGACATGCGCTTCGTCCCGACGAAATCGATTGCACAACAGGACATTCAAGCTTTGCATCGCGTTCGCATGAGACTGCTCCGCGAGCGTACCGCCTTGGTCAATCAGACTCGAGGATTGCTGCGTGAGTATGGGGTCTTTCTGCCAGTAGGTATTCGAGCATTCCGAAGCAAGCTCCCGGAAGTCCTCGAAGATGCAAACAATGAACTGACCACCTTGGCTCGAGAAATCATTGCCGACCAGGCGCGGCGTCTGCACGAACTCGATGAGCGCATTGACGCCTACGACCGACGCATCGATCGCTGTGTCCGGGAAAATGAGGTGTGCCAGCGTCTTTGCACCGTGGCTGGGGTCGGTGCCGTCGCAGCCAGTGCCATCGCTGCGGCAGTCGGTGATGCGCGGTGCTTCAAGAACGGACGTCACTTCGCTGCGTGGCTCGGTCTCGTACCCCGGCAGCATTCCAGCGGCGAGCGGCAGCGTCTGCTGGGTATCAGCAAACGCGGGGACACGTACCTGCGAACGTTGCTGATTCACGGGGCCCGCTCGGTGATGCGTCGCTGTGAAGGTCGAACGGATGCGCGCGGCCGATGGATGCAAGCACTCAAGCTGCGCCGCGGTTTCAATCGAGCTTGCGTGGCATTGGCCAACAAGAATGCGCGAGTCCTGTGGGCACTCATGGCAACCAACGAGGCATATCGAGCATCGGCTTGATCGTCTCGGCGGGGTCGGCAGCAAGAAATAGTCCACCCACGATTGCTTAACCATATTTCGAATGATGGCGTCATAGGTCAGACCGGCTCTTGCGGAACCTGGTAATTCACTCGTCGATATGCAACTCCGACGACTAACAGATAAGGCGCGAGAGAGCGGCTTCCATCAGGGCCAGAAGGACGTCGAGTCACTTCACTTCGAGGCCGTATGTAAGTTTGCAGTTGTGACCTTGTATCCATGGCGAAATGTGGTTTGCAAACGGGACGGGTCCATGTAAGTGAATTAGACAGACGGCAGGAATAAACGAAATAGACAGATTCCGTATAACTCGGGTCATGGCGCGGCCCCTATATCCTCGGCAACTCCGCGTCAAATATAGCGCAATAAACCCACGAGCGCTTTTCAGATCATCCGGAAGATGCAGACGGTCTGCCGCGCGGGATTTCGGTGATTGACGCGAGACCATGAGCGGGTAGGGGAATTGCGGGTGATCTGGCCGCCGCTCCGGAATGCTACGCCCGTCCGCTATTGCACTGCGCTCCGTCTGCTTTCTGGCAGCTCCGGCCGGCTGCTGCTGGCCGGGAAGCGACCGCCTCGCGCAGCCGCTTCCCGGCTGGCCTCACTCAGACTTCCGTCGGCTCCGGCATTTCCAGCGCAACATCAACCTCGATACCCAGGTAGCGCACTGTGCTCTCCAGCTTCATATGGCCCGGCAGAAGCTGTCGCCCTGAGCTTCTTGGTTCGCTTGTAGATGAGCGTCGCCTTGGTGCGCCGCAGCGAATACCTGCCATAGTTACTCGGGTTCCCGCCAGCGGACATCGCTGGCCGTCAGACAATTCCAGCCCTGCCCGAAATGGCACATGCGCTTACGCGGGTCCCGGTGGAAGCCGACAGGCACTGCGCGGGAAAGGCCCAGGCATATAATTGGCGGGTTAGTCCGCAGCCTGGCCATGGTCACGGGAACGCATGGGGAGCAACAGAACGAAACGTACATCCGGCGACGCCAAACGAGTGCGCTCGGCTACCGACGCACGTGAGACCGCGCGCAAGTTGTTTCGCTCCGGGTGGGACCAACTGACGGAACATGATCGCGAGGTCATCGAGGGCGCGCTGCAGAAGCTTGCGCCGGTCCGCGACCCCAATCGGGAATTTCAGACCCAAATGACCTTCGGTGAGCGCACCTCCGATGCGATTGCCGCTTTTGGCGGCTCGTGGACGTTCATTCTCATGTTCCTCGCGATGATGATCGTATGGGCGATGCTCAACACGGAGATCCTCGGCCCGAGGCACGATGCTTTCGACCCTTATCCGTACGTATTCCTGAACCTGGTCCTCTCCATGCTGGCTGCGCTACAGGCGCCGATCATCATGATGTCGCAGAACCGGCAGGCGCTTCGCGATCGGCTCGAGGCCAGCATCGATCACGAAGTGAACGTTCGCGCCGACATGGCGATCCGCAGCCTCGAACAGCGGGTGCGTGATCTGGAGGAACTGTCGACAGAGCAGTTGCGCCTGCTGCGGGAGCTCAGGGAACTGGCCTGAACCGCCGGCTGATATTTCCACGGTAATTGTGATAACGCCGCCGATGGACACTGGGCACGCCGTCCGGGCGCAGCCGTCGGGCCAGTCTGTGCGCCGATGCTTGAATCGCCGGCGGCCGGCCTTGTCGGCGATGGGAATCGACGTCAGGGTCAAGAACAATCGGGAGGTGGAGTGGCGTCCTCGGGCCTGACTACTGCGCACTGGCTCACCCTGCACGGAATGGTAACCGTTGCGGCTGTGCTGTTCTACGTGATCACCTCCCATGTGAAGCAACAACGGCGCAATCCCGCTGCGGCGATCGCCTGGATGCTCTTCATTCTGCTGTTGCCGTATCTGGCCCTGCCCGCATACTGGATTTTCGGCTCCCGGAAACTGCCGCGCCCTCCCTCGCCCGCAACGCCAGTCACCCCCCGCGTCCACGACGTCGAGGACTGGGCCATCCAGACCGCGTTGGCGCTTGGCCAGCCTGCGCCGGCTGCCTATCGGGACCTCAGCGTACACAGGGACGGCCAGGAAGCGCGGTACGCATTGCTGGACATGATCCATTCGGCGCAGCAGTCGATCGATTTGTGCACGTTCATACTGAAGGACGATAGCCTGGGATGCGTCGTGATCGATCGGCTCTGCCATAAAGCCCGAAGCGGCGTTCGCGTGCGCCTGCTGCTCGATGGCTTGGGCAGCCTGATGGCCGGCCGACCGGATCTGAAACAGCTCACCGACGCCGGGGGAACCTGGACGCTCTTCGTTCCGCCATTGCACTCACGGCTCAAGGGTCGCACCAATCTGCGTGATCATCGCAAGCTGGCTGTCACGGATGCTGATCACGATTCCGGCCGCATGTGGTGTGGCGGACGCAACCTGGCGGCGGAGTACTTCGATGGCGAGCCGAACGCCCGGCCGTGGCGCGATCTGAGCTTTGACCTGCGCGGGCCAGTGGTGCGGCAGGCGCAGGGGTTGTTCGAACGCGATTGGGATTTCGCCATGCGGCAGGAAACGCTCGCCGAGCCACCGGCGCCGATGGAGGCGCAAATAGCGCCGGACGGCGCGCAGCTTGTCGCCTCTGGGCCCGACCAGGCGGACGATACCGTCCACGCGCTGCTGGTCACCGCAGCCTACCGGGCGCGTCAACGGATCGCCCTGGTTACTCCGTATTTCGTGCCCGACACGGCCTTGCTGATGGCGCTCTGCCTGGCGGTCCGGCGAGGCGTGTCGGTCGACCTGCTGATACCCGCCCGGTCGAATCATCGCCTTTCTGACCTGGCCCGCAGCCGGGCTCTGCGCTCCCTCGTGCAGACCGGCGGGCGTGTGTGGCTCGCGCCGGGCATGTTGCACGCGAAGCTCGTCGTCGTTGACGACGCGTTGGCGCTCGTCGGATCGGCGAATCTCGACACCAGAAGCCTTTTCCTCAACTACGAACTGATGGTCGCGTTCCACAAGGCGGCCGATGTGCGACGCTTTGCAGCCTGGTTCGCGGACGAACAGGCTACCTCGCAGCCCTGCGTCCCCACGCAGCCGGGCATCATTCGCGACGTGGTGGAAGGATTGTTGATCTGGCTGGCCTTCCAGCTTTGAGGCCTGGCAGGATATTGCAAGACTCCTTGACCTCAACATGGTGTCTACCGGTCCCGGGGCTGCTCAGTCCTCGGTATGGAGTAGACGTGTCATGTGCAACCTGACGCCCCGCATCACCTGCCGGCGGAAGCGGGCGAAGCCCGCTGTGGCCGGTCAGATGCATGCGGTTGTCAGACGCCTTGGCGCTCCCGCCGAGCGATGCTACTGGGCCTTCTGCACCTTCGGCGGCGTCCAGGTGCCGTCGAGGATCGAGGGCGCCTTGTCCTTCGGCCAGTACATGCGCAGCATCGGTATGAACTCGCCTTCCGGCGCGGGCAACCAGTTCGATTCTTTGTCCGCGCCCGGCGAGTCCTTCTGGAAGTACAGTGTGATCGAGCCGTCGTCGTTTGCCTTCAGGTTGTTGCGCGGACTGACGGTGAACTTGTTCAGCTTGTTCGGCACGAACCACCACCCTTGGTCGATCATGTACATCGTGATCGACCAGAAGGCGTTGACTGGCGGCGTCTGGCCCTTGGCGAAGGTCAGCGTGTACTTGTGGGCGCCGGTGAGTTTGTCACCGTTCTGATCGACCAGCGTGTACGGATAGACCGCGTCGTGCTCCAGGTTGGCCGGCCAGCCGAAGGCGGCGACCACCGCGCGCTTCATGTAGTCGGTGCCGTAGACACCCAGGCCCTTGGTGATCGACCAGCCGTCGACCAGCTTGCCCATGCTCGCTTCGCGGTTGGCGTTGATCTTCTCGAGCGCGGTCTTTGAGAGGTCTTTCAGCGCCGCCTGCACCGCCGGATCGAGCTTGGTCAACTCGAAGGGCTTGCACGGCTCGAAGCCGATCTCGGCGTACTTCGCCAGCGCCGGCGCATCGGCCGCATAGGCCGGGGAGTCCGTGCACATGCGCTTGCTCAACCAGTTGAAGTAGCCCTCGGTGCCCATCGCCAGGATCACCGCCTGCGGCTTGTCGGTCATCGAGATGCCTGCGTTGGCATCGACCGGCGGCGCCTCGGGGGTGAAGGGTTTGCCCCAGGAGGCGAGCGGCGTGATCTTGTACTGCGCCTGCAGCGCGTTGGCGGCCTGGTAGTCGGCATCGGTACCGTCGGCGTAGGTGCGGCCGAGGATCACGATGTAGCGGGTAGCCGACGGGATGTGCGTCATGCCCTCGGGCACCTCGCCCTTCCAGCCCGGGCCGGTGAGCAGGAAGTTGCCGGCCTTCTGGCCGGTGGTGCGCGAACCGGGGCTGTCGAAGATGGTCATCCACAGGTCGACCATCGGGAACAGGAAGAAGCGCTTGCCCATGTCCGGATGGCTGAAGACCTGCGGTTCCTTGAGGTCGAGCCAGGCCACCGAGTACAGCGTGTCGGCGTTCGGCGCCGAGACGCCGCGATAGTCCGCCGGCGGATAGCGCGGCACGTTGGCGAATTGGTTGAGCGGCGCGTTCAGCGGGCCCGCCTTGTCGACGTTGGACATCTGTATGCGCGTCACGTCCGTTGTCAGCAGCGAGTAGCCATAGACGTAGGCGTCGGTAGCGATCGCGACCGCCTCCTCCGGTGCCACTTGTGCTGAAACGGCGAGCGGCGCTGCCGCAATTGCCAGTATTGTTGATGCGAACAGCAGTCTTGGTTCGTGCACGTTCCTCTCCATTCATGTCATTGGTACGCCTTGTAAACAGCATCAAACGAAGCGACATATCGGACGAGCCACGACCGTGAGGATTCTGACATTGCCGGTCAGACCAGAACCCGGTCGGCGCCCGTGCGGCTTGTCGCCGCGCCATCTTGCCTGGCGCTATTCGCGACTGCGCCACCACCCGTACACCGGCAGTCCCGCCAGGATCACCAGCAGGCCCAAGATGGCGTTCAGGCGGGTCTTCTCGGACCAGAGCAGGGCAAGGCAGATGCCGACGGCGAAGACGATGTAGAGCGCGGTGAGCCACGGGTAGCCCCAGGCCCGTACCGGCCGCTCGGCGTCGGGACGCTTGCGGCGCAGGACGAAGATCGCGGCCATGGTGAGGATGTAGAACACCATCACGCCGAAGACGATGTAGTCGAGCAGGTTGCTGTAGAGATTGCTGTAGGTCCGGGTCGCGCCGTCGTAGGTGCGCGGCAGGGTGAGCACGATGATCCACAGCCCCTGCAGCACGAGCGCGACGCCGGGCACGTGCCTGCGATTCAGCGTGCCGACCGGCTGGAAGAACAGTCCGTCCTTCGCGATCGAGTAATACACGCGTGCGCCGGCCAGGATGATGCCGTTCATGCAGCCGAAGGTGGAGACCATGATGCCGATGGCCATCAGGATCTCCGCGTACTGGCCGAGCACCACCTTTGCCGAGGCCACGCCGACCCGATCGTGCGGCGCGTTCTGGATCGCCTCGAGCGGCAGCGTGAACAGATAGGCGACGTTGGCGAGCAGGTACAGGCCGGTGGTCAGCAGCACGCCGAGCGCCATGCTGAGCG
>WBZR01001732.1_pt1 | contig 25609 bp, 11 predicted proteins | sample 5204231 | NCBI WGS metagenome assembly WBZR01 (sample SAMN12412403, study PRJNA552823) | activated sludge metagenome | isolation source: activated sludge from anammox sidestream of wastewater treatment plant... | place: USA: Virginia | collected 2017-08
AGAACACGGTTCGTCGGATGGACATCGGATGCTCCTTGATCGTCATCGGGGGAGGCCGGCGGGTTGGGCCGGCTCGACGGTTGTGCGCCGTGCTGAGAAAGGGTGGCCACCGGTCGGTCGACCTCGCGGTCGGCACCGGCGGCCCGACGCCCTCATCCGTACGGCTCGCCCGATCCAACGCACGGCGAGCGTGCTTTTCCGGCACGGCAGGCGGCTCGGGCGGCATCGGGTTGCGCCGACAGGGCAATGCGCACCGCGATCCGTCGGTGGCACGCGCCGGAACAGCCGGGCACACCCCGCAAGCGGACCGGCGAGACACGGCCCCCACGCGCGACCCGTCTGGCGTCGAGGGGTTCCTGGCTTGGTGTGGCCAGCGACGAGACCCGTCTCGGGGAAGTGCCCGAGCGTGGCCAAGCGTTCCCTACAACGAAGCACAGCGGGCCCGGCGAAGCGCCGAGCCCGTTGTTTGCCGATGCACGTCGCTGTTCATTCCAGCTTGCGCGCCACCGGCAGCCACAGCCGCGTGCCGCCCGGCCGCCAGCGCAGCACCCACACCCCGGCGTCGGGCGTGCCCACGATGACGAAGCCCCCCGCGGCGCGCAGGCGCACGGGCGACCACCACGCACGGTGCGTGCCGGAGACCGCCGGCGCGCCGGGATCGCGGCGGTCGACGGCCGTGACCGAGCCCATGGCGTTCGTGCCGCCGCCGACGTGGAGGTGCTCGGCACTCGCCGCGATGTCGGCGATGCGCGCGAGCCCGAGGTCGAGCGCCGCCAGCGCCGCGGGTGCATCGGCCGCGCCGACGTCCACGACGCGCAGCGTCGACCGATCCCCGACGAACGCCGTGGCGCCGTCGACCGCCAGCGCCGTGAGCGACGCGCGGCTCGGGGCTGGCCACACGCCGCGGGCGACGATGGCGGCGAGGTCGCCGGTGTCGAGGGTCAACAACCCGGCCGGGCTCAGCACGTGGACGCGCTGGCCGGCGGCGCCGTCGACCACCAGCCGGCTGGCGTTCTCGGGCAGGCCCGCGGTCCCGAGCAATGCCGGGTGCGCCGGGTCCGCCACGTCGACCACCGCCAGCGACCGGGAGCGGCCGCTCGACAACAGCGCGTAGGCACGCGCCGCGGCGACGCGGACGGCCGTCGGCTGGCCGTCGAGCGCGATTCGCCCTTGTTGTCGCGGCGCGGCCGGATCGGCGACGTCGACGATCTCGATCCCGCCGGCGATCGAGCCGGCGACATACGCGTGCCCGACCGTCAGGGCGACGTCGGCCACGCGGCCGGTCGAGTACACCGCCGTCACCCGCGGTCGCGTCGGATCCCGCACGTCGATCAGCCGGAGCGGGCCGGCGTGCCCGGCGACGGCGGCTCGCCCGCCCGCGACGTCGAGGGCGGAGGCGTCCACCCACGTCGCCAGCGTCGACCGGGCGGCGGGCGTGGTCGCAGGGTCGTCGACGTCGGCGAGCACCGCCAGGCTGCCGCCCGATGTCAGCGCGTAGAGCCGGCCATCGGCGGCACGGACGTCGACGACCCTGCGGACCATGTGCTCGGCGAGCGGCCGCGGGTGGGCCGGGTCGGCGATGTCGAGGACGTGGACGCGCTGGCCGTCGGCCGCGTACAGCCGGGTGGGCACAGCCGGATCGACCCAGAGCTGCGCGCCGGCGGCCGGCGCCGGCAACACGCCGAGCAGGCGCGGCGCGGCCGGGTCGGCGGCGTCGACGATCCAGCCGCGGCCTTCGGGCGACGGCCGGCCGGCGACGAGCAGCGTGCGGCCGGCCACGACGATGTCGAACCAGTCGTCGATGTCGAGGTCGAGCGTGCCGACACGCACTGGCGCCGCGGGATCGCGGACATCGACGATCTCCAGCCCCACGTCGAACACGGCGAGGTACGCGCGGCCTCCGACCACCGTCACGCCCGTCACGGCCGTGCCGGACGGCGGCGTGTAGGCCCCGACCTCGCGCACGGCGCCGGCGTCGCGCACGTCGAGGATCGCCACGCCGCCGGTGTCGCCGGCGACGTACGCGCGTCCCGCGGCGACGTCGAGCGCCCCGATGGTCCGCCCCACGTCGTGCACCGCCAGCAGCCGCGGGGCGGCGCGCTCCGCGACGTCGAAGATCCCGATCGCCGTGTCGGACACGGCCATGTAGGCACGCGGACCGTCGACCCGCAGCGTCGCCGGCAGGGCCGCCGTGACCGACGCCGCGGGGTCGAGCCGCACCCGGCCTCCTTCCGCCGGTGCGGCGGGCACGGATACGTCGTACGCCGCGAGCCCGCCGGGATGGGCGGCGAGCACCGCCCCGTCCACGGGCGCCATCGCACCGAACAGCGTCGGCCGGTCGAGCGGCGCGCCGGCCATCGGGCCGCCCGCCGCCGGCCAGTCGACCGCCCACGCCTGCCCCTGGTCGTTCCACAGGCCGAGCCGGTCGCCGGCCGCGGCGAGGGCCACGATGCGGCTCTCGTCCGCGTCGCCCAACGCGTACACGCCCAGCGGCGCAGGGTCGGCCGGGTCGCGCAGGCTCCATGCCGAGACCTGCCGCGCCGCGCCGAAGGCCGCCGCCACGCGCTGTGCGAGGTACAGCCGCGGACCGCCGCCGTCGTTCGGGTCGTTGGGCGCACCGCCTGCGTCGTAGAGGTCGAGCGCCGTGATGCCGTCCGCCGCGGTGCGCGTCGCCGCCACCCGCGGCGCGGCGGGATCCCGCGCGTCGATCACGTGCCACGTGTCGGAGGCGCCGTCCGCGACCGCGGCGACGACGAGCCCCGACGCCGTCCCGTCGAGCGCGACCAGGCGCCCCGCCACGTCGACGCGGCCGGCGAGCGTCGGCGCGGCGGGGTCGCGGGCGTCGACGACCGCGATCCCGCCCTCGACCGCCACGGCCCACGCGTCGGCACCGGCGGGGACGGCGTCGAGCGTGCCGCCGGCATCCACGGCGCCGAGCTCGCGGGGGGCGTGCGGATCGGCGACGTACACGAGGTGCAGCAGCCCGTCACCCCCGGCGACGGCGGCCCGCGTGCCTGCGACCCGGACCGACTCGGCCTTCCACGTGGTCGTCAGCACGCCGACCTCGCGCGGCCGCCTAGGGTCGGAGACGTCGACCACCCGCAGGCCGGCGGAGCCGGCGGCGACGATCGCGTGGTCGCCGGCCAGGTCGAACCCCGCCGGATGCCAGCCTGCCGCCAGACTGCCGTCGACGCGCGGGCCGCCCGGCGCGTCGAGGCGGAAGGCGTGCAGGCCCGCCGATGTCGCCGCCCACGCTGCCCGCCCGTCCATCCGGGCCATCGCGACGCCGCGACCGAGCTCGAACGCGTCCGCCCACGCCACGAGCCGGCCAAGGGTGCTCGGCGCGGTGCGGCGGCCGGCGTCGAGGACCGCCAGGCCGTCGCCCGCCGCGGCGACGAAGACGCGCCCCGCGCGGGCCGCGATCCGCCGGCCCAGCGGCATCGCGCGCGCGGCGACGATCCGCGGGGCCGTGGGCGACGTGAGGTCGACGCCCAAGACGCCCGTCACGCCGTAGGGGACGGGTGTCCCGCTCCAGCCGTCCGCCAGCACGTGGCCGTGGCCGCCGTCGACCGCCAGCCCCACCACGGTGCCAGGCACCCATGCCAGACCGACGGGCCGCGGCGCCTCCGGGTGCCGGGCATCGACCACGACCAGCGCCGAGGCCCGCACCTCCGGAAAGGGGGCGTCGTAGATCAGCCCCCCGGTGTCCCAGGCCGCGACGACCACGTGGTCGCCGTCCACCGCGACGTCGTGGGCCCACCACGGCCGCAGCGCCGCGACCTCGCGCGGCGCGGCCGGGTCGGCCACGTCCCACACCCGCAGCCCGCGCTCGCCGGCCGCGATCCAGGCATGGCCGGCGGCGACCGCGATCGCGCGGGCTTCCGGAACGGCGGCGCGCGCAAGCTCGCGCGGGGCGCCCGGGTCGCGGATGTCGAACACGCGCAGCCCCTCGGTCGTCGAGACGAGGTACGCGAAGCCGTCCGCGACTGCCACCCGCCGCTCGTCGGCGTCGCCGAACGCCGGCGTGCCCTCGACCCGCCCGACTTCCCGCGGCACCGCCGGGTCGCGGACGTCGACGAGGCGCAGTCCCCCGAAGTCCGCGGCGGCCACCACGATCCCATCTTCCGCGATCGCCAGGTCGTCGATGCGGTTGGCCAGCGCCGTCGTCTCGCCGGCCGGGCGGGCCGCGGGCCAGTCGGTCAGGTCGAGCGCCACGACCCGCGCCCCGAGGCCGATGAACGCGCGTGGGCCGTCGGCCGCGACCGCGGTGACGGGGCCGCCGAGCTGGCCGACGAGCTCGAAGGTGCCGGTGTCGCTGACCGCAGCGGCATCTGCGGCCATGCCGACTGGAGCGGGGCCGGCGGTGACCCCTCCGGCGGATCCAGGCGTGCAGGCCAAGGCCGTGACGCTCGGGTTGGCGTGGGCCCGATGTTGGATGGGAGACGTTACCGCGATCGCCAGCATCCCGAGCGCGACGAGCGGCCCGATGACTCGGAGGTTCATTCGCGATGCCCCCTTCGGGTAGCGCTCCAACCCGTCCGTACCGACACCTGGGATTGTGTAGACGTGCGTGCGGCAACTCGCTGGAGCGAGTCCAATAACACACCATACCGGGCGACATGGACAAGGTATCCGCGCCAGGCACGTCGGGCCGCCGGGTGCCGCCCTCAGAGTCGACCGAGCTTGAGCCCCGGCACCCGCTCGAAGTGGCGCCGATTGCGCGTGAGGAGCAGGCCGCCCTGACTCAGCACGATGCCTGCGATCAGGCTATCGGCCATGCCGATCGACATGCCCCCTGCTTCGAGGCTCCGCCGCACCTCCGCCGCGGCGTCGGCCGCGGGCGTGTCGAGCGCCAGGACACGCAGTGGACCGAGGAGCTGCAACACCCGCACGCGCTGGACGTCCGTGCGCGCGCCGGCCAGGAGCTCGAATCGCGTCACGGCCGTCGTATACAGCTGACCAGCAGCGATCTCGATCGCGACGCGGCCAGCGCCTGGATTCCGGTCCGCGAGGAAGTCGATCAAGACATCGGTGTCGGCGACGATCATCGCCAATGCTCTCGGATGGCGCGCGTTGCACGCTCCAACGCCTCCGCCTCTTCTGCGTTCAGACTGCCACGCGCAGCCAGCGCCAACGACCGCGCCTCGCGGTCGTGCTCGTGCTCGGCCAGGAAGTGCTCGATCGCCTCGGCGATGAGCCCCGAGAACCCCTTCTCCCCGCGCCGGGCGGCCAGGTCCAGCAGTCGTGCGCGGTGCTCATCACGGATCTCGATCGTGGTGCGCATGGCGTCGTCCCTCCGCGGGGCATTCTACATGCACATGCATGTCGTGCCAATCGTGGGGCTCACGCATCTGCGTTGCCGGCGCGCTGGAGCCCGCAGCCCCCGCGTGGTATCCTTGGGCAACCCGATCCGTCTGCCGCCCGGCGCCGGCGGTCTCTACCCCAGGAGGGACAACGCACGCATGTCAAACATCCTGCTCGACACCAAGGTTCGCGACGTCATGACCACGCCCGTCCTGACCATCGACCAGGACGCCAAGATCAGCGTCGCCATCGAGCTGATGCGTCAGCACGACATCCGGCGGCTGCCGGTGCTCGGCCGCGCCAACCGCCTCGTCGGCATGATCACGCTCGACGACGCGCGCCTGGCGATGCCGCCGGGCGTCCCGTTCCACGGCGCCGAGGGCACGGCGGACGTCCCCGACGTGCGCCGCGTCATGAGTCACGGCGCGATCACGGTCGGCGCCGACGACTCGATCGCGTTGGCCGCGCAACGGATGGTCAACCGCAAGGTCGGCGCCCTGCCGGTCCTCGAGAACGGCGAGATGGTCGGCATCCTCACCGAGAGCGACATCTTCGAGTTCGTCGCGCGCGATCTCCCGCCGCAGCTGCCGGAGTCCGAGTTCGAGTGACGTGCCGGGCGGGCCGCACTAGCGCCCGGATCCCGGCGCCGGCCGGGCGAGGGCCGGCGCCGGCGGGACCCAGCCCAGCGACGGGAGCCATGCCCGGCCGCCGAACGCGCCCGGCGTCAGCCGCCGGTCCAGGAGCACCGGCGGCGAAGCCGGTCCGTAGGCGCTGTTGACGATCGACGCGTCGCCGAACAGCGCGCGCGGCGCCAGGCGGTACCCGATGTCCGCCGTGGCCCCGCTGCCGAGCCGGCCGGCCCACACCACCGCGCGCGCCTGGTCGGCCGGCACGGCCAAGACCGCCAGCGCCGCGGGACCCCGCGCGGCGACCACCGACAGCACCTCGTCGGCCGGCGCCGCCACCGCCACCGCGCCGCCCGTCGTGCTGCCATCGGACAACCGCACGCCGGCCTCGTCGAAGTCGCTGTAGAGCACCAGCGTCTCGGCCTTGCCGGCGTTGCGCAGGCGGGCCGCGACGGCCGCCGACCGCCCCGCCGCGTCGAAGGCCAGCCGCCCGTCCGTCTCCGCCGCCGTGGCGTCCCGCCACACGCGCACCGTTCCCTGCGAGCCGTCGGGCGCCTCGTCCACCACCACGAAGTGGTAGCCGTAGTGCACGCCGTGGTCGCCCGGGTTGCCGCTCTGCTCGCCGGTGACGCTGGCGCCGCCGATGCTGCCGACGTCGACGTACACCGGCGTCGTGCCGCGCAGGTAGACCGTCTCGTCGGTGCTGACGTCGGCGCCCGTCTCGGCGCCGAGGCCGGTGAACCCGGCCGGCGTGCGCGGCGGATAGTAGCCGCTGGCCGGGACCACCACGCCGGCGTCGGGGTCGCTGAACGCGTAGCGCTTGATCCGGGTGACGTCCGGGCCGGCCTGGAAGACGATCGGCGTCGCCAGCTCCTCGATGCCCGGCAGGTAGCCCAGCGCGTCGTGGAAGCCCGGGACGCCCGGCAGCGGCGCGTAGCGCGTGGCCGTGACCACCGTCGTCGCCGGCAGCGCCGTGCCCGTGCCGACGGTCAGCGTCACCGCCGCGGTGTCGCGCAGCCCGAACGCGGCGTTGGTCGTCTGGATCCGGCCGCGCCAGGCGTCGTTGGGCGGGAACGGGAACGTGCCGGCCGGCGTCGTCAACGTGCCGCCCAGCGGCCCGCGCAGCGGCTCGGGGTGGGCGTCGACCAAGAGGAGCCCGCCCTTGGCCCCCTCGCTGGGCGCGCTGAGGAACGTGTTGGCCGCCAGGATGTTGTTGCTCGGCGAGCTCGCCCCGAAGCGCATGTCGCGCAGCCACACCAGCAGCCCCGGCGTGTTGGACGGCAGCTTGTCGACCCGGAACTCCCGCGCGCCGTCCGGCGTCATCTCGGCGAAGACCGTGTTGTAGGTGTACTTCAGGCCACGGTCGAAGCCCACCGCGTTGCGCCACTCCAAGAGGTAGTAGCGCGGCACGCGGACGGTGCCGTCCGAAAACCGCCAGCCCTCGTCGGTCAGCGGCCCCTGCCGCGTGCCCGCCTGCGACACCCAGCCGCGCAGGTCGCCCCCTTCCACCGGGTCCGCCCACAGCGTCGTCGCCCCGGCGCGCACGGCCAGGTTGTCGACCAACACGCCGCGCTCCTGGCCGCCGGCGTCGGTGATGTAGCGCAGCCGCAGCCGGATGGCCCGCCCGGCGAACGGGGTGAGGTCGTGGTACACCGCGCGCCAGCCGCGGCTGTCCCCGGTGTAGCCGTGGCGCAGCCCGCCGTAGGTCCGCAAGGCGCCGTTGGGGTCGGCGTAGCCGTCCGGCGTGGTGAGCTCCTGGCCGGTGCCGACGCGCAGGCCCTTGGTCTGGGTGTAGGTGGCGCCGCCGTCGACCGACACCTCGACGAAGAAGTAGTCCCAGTCGCCCTCGAGCACGTGGTCGAGCTGGAACGTCAACGACACCGGTCCGGTCACGCCGCCGAGGTCGAGGTCGCGGGCGAGCTTGTGGTCGGCCCACACCTGGTCGCGCCCGCTCCACCACGCCTGGCTCGACCCTTCCGGCAGCGGCGCCAGGCGCACCGTCGAGGGCGGCAGGTCGACGCGCAGCGCCTTCTGGGTGCCTGCCGGCGGGCGGGCGACCTGGCCGAGGGCGTAGGTCTCGGGGTCCTCGTTCGGGCCGATCACCGTCGGCTGGTCCCAGCCGAGGGCCATCTTGCTCCACGCGCTCATGTGCGTCGGGTCGGCGCCCTTGTAGCGGCCGGGGTGGCTGCCGGTCGACATCAGGTCCCACCACACGACGTCGTCGTCGCCGGTGGTGGTGTAGAGGTCCGGCAGCCCGAGGTCGTGCCCGAACTCGTGGACCAGGACGCCGAGGTTGAGGTTCTCGGGCTGGACGGTGTAGCCGCGGAACAGGATGTCGTCCGAGCGGTTCTCGGGCGTGCCGCGGTCGTCGGCCGTGACGCCGCCGTACCCGGCATTGACGCTGCTGCGGTGGGCCCAGATCTGCTGCTGCCCGTGCACGCCGCCGCCCTCCGACTCGTCGATGCCGGCGTGCACCAGCACGACGTGGTCGATCTCGCGGTCGCCGTCGGTGTCGTACTCCGACCACGGGAAGTCCGGGTCGGAGGCGTTGATGGCCGCCACGAGGTCTTCGAACAGCGCGACCATGCCGCGCGGGAAGCGCGGGTTGATCGGCATGCCGCTGCCGGTGACGCGGCCGTTGCGGCAGCTGTTCGCGGCGTAGTAGCCCACCGAGTGCGGCACCTTCACCCACGCCACCACGCCCTCCGTGCCGCCGTCGAACGTGATCCGCCCGCCCGACACCTCCGCGAAGTAGTTCTGCATGGTCTGTCCGCGGATGTCGATGCCCGGCCGGCCGTCCTCGGGATCGACGAGGTCCGTGCGGACCCGCTCGGTGATGCCCTCGGTGCTGAAGACCAGCTTCTGGAAGAACTCCCGGTCGAAGTTCGGCATCCAGAAGGTGTTGTTGTCGCGCGGGCCGGGATGGGCGATCTCGTTGTGGAGCGGGCCGGCATAGGTCACCGTCTCGGTGACGCAGCGCCCGGTGCGGATGCCGTCCTCGTGCGAGAAGCCCTCCATGTGGTCGGGGCCGCCGAACTCCACGCCGATCACCAGCAGCTTGAGCGTGCCCTCGACGGCCAGGCCGTCCAGGCTGCCGGCGCCACCGTCGGCCGCCACCGCCGCCCGCTCGCGCAGCGCGAGCCGGTCGAGCACGCGCGGGTCGACGCCGTGATACGCCGTCGCCGCCCACGCGTCGCGGAACGCCTCGGCGGCCGCCTCGACCTCCGCCGGCGTCGCCCCCGGTCCGGCCCGCTCGCGCGCCACGTCGTACACCAACACGTCGTCGGGCCGCACGAAGCTGACGAAGTCGCCCGACTTGGCCGCGGCGAGCTCGGGTGGCAGCGTCGGCCCCATGCGGTCGCCGACGGCCGGCGCCGCGGGCGCGGCGGACCCGTCGACCTCGTCCGGCCGCGGCTCGCGTGCCGCGGCCGGGGCAACCGAGGCCAGCGACCACCCGACGGCGGTCAGGCCCGCGATCGCCGCGGCCACGGCGGCGATGCCGCGGCGTCGGGCGCACGGCGCGGGGGCGGATGGGGATGGGCGCATGGCGGGTTCCTCCTCGATCGGCGGGGCGGTCGGCGCGACGGCCGGCTGACTGTATCGGGTGTCCTGCCCACTGTCAAACGCCGCCTTGGCCGTCTGCCGACCGTCGCGCGCCCCACGGTCTCCCGACGCTTCCGCGGCCGCGTGCGCGGCGGTGCCCGACGCACCCGCTTGCGCCGCCCCGCGCGCCTTCGCGCCGCCACTCCGGCGGTGATACAATCGAGCGGGACGTGTTCCCGACACGCGTCCCCCCCTCCATCTATGTGCGGCATCTGCGGTCAGCTCGCCTACGCTTCCAGCCCGCCCGTCGCGCGCGACGTCGTCGCGGCGATGTGCGCGGCGCTCCATCACCGCGGCCCCGACGACGTCGGCATCCACGTGGACGGACGCGTGGGGCTCGGCGCCACGCGCCTGGCCATCATCGACGTGGCCGGCGGACACCAGCCGCTCTCCAACGAGGACGGCACGGTGTGGGCGGTGCAGAACGGCGAGATCTACAACTACCGCGCCCTGCGCGACGACCTCGTCGCGCGCGGCCACCGCTTCGCCACCGACAGCGACACCGAGGTCATCGTCCATCTGTACGAGGCGTACGGCGATGCCTTCGTCGAGCGCCTGCGCGGCATGTTCGCCGTGGCGGTGTGGGACGCGCGCGCCGACCGCCTGGTGCTGGCGCGCGATCGGCTGGGGATCAAGCCGTTGTTCTACGCCGAGCACGGCGGCGCGCTGTGGTTCGCGTCCGAGATCAAGGCCCTCCTGGCCGCCGGCCTGCCGCGCCGGCTCGACCCCGTGGCGCTGCACGACTACCTGACCTTCGACTTCGTGCCGGGCCCCAACACCATGTTCGACGGCATCAGCCGGCTCCAGCCGGGCCACCGCCTGGTCTGGGATGGGATGCTCAAGGTCGAGCGCTACTGGGACCTGCCGCCACAGGCCGCGGCGGCGCCCGTGACCGACGACGTCGACGCGCTGTCGGCGCAGCTCCGCACCCGTCTCGAGGACGCCGTGGCGGCGCACATGGTCAGCGATGTTCCGGTGGGCGCGTTCCTGAGCGGCGGCCTGGACTCGAGCGTCGTCGTGGCGTTGATGGCCCGGCTGTCGCCGCGGCCGATCCACACCTTTGCCGTCGGCTTCCAGGAGCGGTCGTACAACGAGCTGCCGTGGGCCCGCAAGGTGGCCCGGCACTGCGGCACGGTGCATCACGAGGAGGTGATCTCGCCGCGGGTCGAGGACATCGTCCATGGCCTGGTGACGGCGTTCGACGAGCCGTTCGGCGACTCCTCGGCGGTGGCGGCGTGGGTGGTGGCCCAGTCCGCCGCCGGCTCGACCAAGGTGGTGCTGAGCGGCGACGGCGGCGACGAGGTGTTCGGCGGCTACGTCATCTACCAGGCCGACTGCCTGGCCGACCTGTACCGACGCCTGCCGGCCGTCCTGGCCGAGCGCGCCATCCCCAGGCTCGTGGCACGGCTCCCGGCATCGGACGCCAAGATGAGCTGGGACCTGCGGCTGCGCCGGTTCGTGGAGCACGCCCGCCGCGACCCGCTCGGCGCCCACGTGTCGTGGCGGGTCATCTTCGGCTCCGAGTCCAAGGCGCGCCTGTACGCCCGCGACTTCGGGGCGGCGCGGCACGACAGCCTCGACCTGCCGCGGGCCCACTTCGACGCCCACCCGGGCGCCGACCTGCTCAACCGGTTCATGGTGGTCGACACCAAGATCAGCCTCGTCGACGACATGCTGACCAAGGTCGACCGCACCAGCATGGCGCACAGCCTCGAGGTGCGGGTGCCGCTGCTCGACCACCACCTGGTGACGTGGATGAGCGGCATCCCCAGCCGGTACAAGGTGCACGGGCGGCGGCTGACGCTCAAGTACCTGCTCAAGCGGGCCGCCGCGCCGTGGCTGCCGCGCGACGTCGTCCACCGCCCCAAGGCCGGCTTCCACGTGCCGGTGCCGGCCTGGCTCAAGCACGAGCTGCGCCCGCTGGTCGACCAGCAGCTCGGGCGAGCGGCCGTGGCGCGGCAGGGCGTGTTCGATCCCGACGCCGTGGCCGCGCTCCTGGCCGAGCACCAGTCCGGGCGGGCCAACCACAGCCGCAACATCTGGGGCCTGCTGATGTTCAGCTTGTGGTACGATGGACAACGCATCGCGCACGGGTAGCCGCCGGCCGCCCGCGCGAGGAGGAGGAGGACGGGGCGGCGCGCAGGCTGCCTGCCGCCCCGCCGAGAGACGACCCACCCGCTAACCGCGACCCCAAACCTTTCCGGAGACCCTGCCATGGACTACATCAACCAGATCTTCGAGCACGTCAAGGAACGCGACGCCGGCCAGCTCGAGTTCCACCAGGCCGTGTGGGAGGTGCTCGAGACGCTGGCGCCGGTGATCGAGCGCAACCCGCAGTTCCGCGAGGCGCGCATCCTCGAGCGGCTGTGCGAGCCCGACCGGGCCATCCAGTTCCGCGTGACGTGGTTGGACGACGCCGGGCAGGTGCAGGTCAACCGCGGCTTCCGGGTGCAGTTCAACAACGCGCTCGGCCCGTACAAGGGCGGCCTGCGCTTCCATCCCAGCGTCACGCTGAGCATCGTCAAGTTCCTCGGTTTCGAGCAGATCTTCAAGAACTCGCTGACGACCCGGCCCATCGGCGGCGCCAAGGGCGGCAGCGACTTCGACCCCAAGGGCAAGAGCGACACCGAGGTCATGCGCTTCTGCCAGTCGTTCATGACCGAGCTCTTCCGACACGTCGGCCCCAACGTCGACGTGCCGGCCGGCGACATCGGCGTCGGCGGGCGCGAGGTCGGCTACCTCTACGGGCAGTACAAGCGCCTGACCAACCGCTGGGAAGGTGTGCTCACCGGCAAGAGCTACACGTGGGGGGGGTCGCTGATCCGGCCCGAGGCCACGGGCTACGGCCAGGTGTACTTCCTGCGCGAGATGCTCAAGGCCCGCGGGCAGTCGATCGGCGGCAAGACGTGCGTGGTGTCGGGCAGCGGCAACGTGTCGCAGTACTGCGTCGAGAAGATCCTGCACTACGGCGGCAAGGTCGTCACGATGTCGGACTCGAGCGGGTTCATCCACGACCCCGACGGCATCGACGCCGAGAAGCTGGCCTGGGTCATGGACCTCAAGAACGTCCGCCGCGGCCGCATCCGCGACTACGTCCACGCCTTCCCGCGCGCCTCGTTCCACGAGGACAAGAACCCGTGGGCCGTGCCGTGCGACATCGCCCTGCCGTGCGCCACGCAAAACGAGATCGACACCGACGACGCCAGCACGCTGGTCAACAACGGCTGCATCGCGGTCAGCGAGGGGGCCAACATGCCGTCGACGCCCGGCGCGATCCAGGTGTACGCCGCCGGGCGCGTGGCCTACGGCCCGGCCAAGGCCGCGAACGCCGGCGGCGTGGCCACCTCGGCGCTCGAGATGACGCAGAACGCGCAGTTCGACGCCTGGTCGCGCGAGCAGGTCGACGCCGAGCTCGACCGCATCATGACCAACATCTACCAGCAATGCGTCGGCGCGGCCGAGGAGTACGGCAACCCCGGCGACCTGTTCGTCGGCGCCAACATCGCCGGCTTCCTGCGGGTGGCCAACGCGATGCTCGACCAGGGCGTGGTGTAGGGGCAGGCGCGCCGTGTACCCCGAGCTCGAGCGGCTGGTCGAGAGCTTCGACACGCACTCCGAGGAGCTGCAGACGCTGCAGCGCCACAAGGTGCGCAACATCCTGCTCGTCGCCAGCCTCTACGACTCGTTCACGCTGTCCGAGGGCAAGCACCTTTCGGAGCTGATCTACGGCGCCTACCACAACCTGTCGCTTTCGACCCCGCCGCACATCACGCGCGTCTCGACGCGCGCCAAGGCGCTGCGGCTGCTCGAAGACCTGCGGTTCGACCTCGTGATCACCATGGCGCAGGTGGCCGACATGCCGCTGGCGGCGTTCGGCCAGGCGGTGGCGGCCATGCAGTCCGGCGTGCCGGTCTTCCTGATGGCGTACAACGAGCGCGAGCTCGAGGGCCACCTGATCGGCGCCAAGGGCATCGACCGGGCGTTCATCTGGCGCGGCGACGTCCGCTTGCTGCTCAGCATCATCAAGCTGGTCGAAGACCAGCGCAACGTGGGGCACGACAGCCGCGTGGGCGGCGTGCGCACGCTGATCCTCGTCGAGGACAGCGTGCCGTTCTACTCGTCGTACCTGCCCATGCTGTTCGCCGAGATCGTCAAGCAGAGCGAGGCGCTGATCGCCGAGGGCGTGAACATCGGCCAGCGCCTCCTGCGCCGCCGGCTGCGGCCTAAGATCCTCCTGGCCACGACGTACGAGGAGGCCGAGGCGCTGTACGAGCAGCTCCGCGACACCGTGCTGGCCGTGGTGTGCGACATCAGCTTCCCGCGCGGTGGCGCGGAGTCCCCCGAGGCCGGCCTCGACCTGCTGCGGCAGTTCCGGGCGCGCGACGAGGACCTGCCGCTCCTCTTGCAGTCGACCGACGCCAGCTACGCCGCCGTCACCGACGAGCTGCGGGCGGTGTTCCTCCACAAGCAGTCCCCGACGCTGCTGCACGCGTTCCGGTCGTTCATGCTCGACCACCTCGGCTTCGGCGACTTCGTGTTCCGCCGCCCCGAGGGCGACGAGATCACCCGGGCCGCGGACGTCAACGCCATGATCCAGGCGCTGCGAGGGGTGCCCGAGGAGGTGCTGCAGTACCACGCCAGCCGCAACCACTTCTCGAACTGGCTGATGGCGCGCACCGAGTTCCAGCTGGCCACGGTGATGCGCCGGCTGCGCATCTCGGACTTCGAGTCGATCGAGGACATGCGCCGCTTCCTCGTCGTCAACCTCACCGCGATCCGCGAGGAACAGCGCCGCGGCCAGGTCGAGGACTTCGTCGCCGGGCGGTTCGACGCCGGCAGCGCCTTCGTGCGCATCGGCGGCGGGAGCCTGGGCGGCAAGGGGCGCGGCCTGGCGTTCATCCACGGGCTCCTGGCGCGCGTGCCGGTCGACGAGCATGTCGACGGCGTGCACGTGTTCGTGCCGCACTCCGCCGTGCTGGGCACCGACGTGTTCGACCGCTTTCTCGACGCCAACGACCTCCGGTCGGACGCGCTCGAGCGGACCGACGACCGCGCGATCCTCGAGCGGTTCATGGCCGCCGCGCTGCCCGCGGACGTGCGCCGCGACCTCGCGGCGTTCATCGACCGCATCCGCTACCCGCTCGCGGTGCGCTCGTCGAGCCTGCTCGAGGACTCCCACCACCTGCCCGCCGCCGGCATCTACCCGACGCACATGCTGCCGAACGCCGACCCCGACGGGGCCGTCCGTCTCGAGCAGCTCGAGCACGCCGTCAAGCACATCTACGCGTCGACGTTCTTCCAGGACGCCAAGGCCTATCTGGCCGCCACGCCCAACCGCGTCGAGGACGAGAAGATGGCGGTGGTGATCCAGCAGGTCGTCGGCCGGACGCACGGCGACGTGGTGTACCCCGACATCAGCGGCACGGCGCGCTCGGTCAACTACTACCCGATCCGCGACATGAAGCCCGAGGAGGGCATCGCGACGGTGGCGCTCGGCCTGGGGCGCACGGTCGTCGAGGGCGAGCGGGCGATCCGGTTCTCGCCGGCGCACCCGACGTGGCTGCCGCAGCTCAGCACCCCCGACGACATCCTCGACAACGCCCAGCGCACGTTCTGGGCGCTGGACGTCTCGCGCCCGCTGGACTTCGGCGATCCCGACCCCAACCAGAACCTGGTGCGCCTCGACCTCGACGCCGCCGAGCGGCACGGCACGCTGTGGCGGGTCGCGTCGGTGTACGCGCGCGACAACCACACGGTCTACGACGGCCTGTCGCGGCCCGGCGTCCGGCTCGTGACGCTCGCGCCGATCCTCAAGCACCGCATCTTCCCGCTCCCGCAGGTGCTGCAGCTCTTGCTCGAGGTCGGACAGGCGGGGCTCTCCGGCCCGGTCGAGATCGAGTTCGCGGCCGACCTCGAGCCGGCGGCCGGCGGGCCGGCGCAGCTCGCGTTCCTCCAGATCCGCCCGCTGGTCGCGCTCCCGAGCGGGGCGGTCGACCTCGACGGGCTCGACCCCGACCGGCTGTTCATCCGCTCGTCGCGCGCCCTGGGCTCGGGCCGCAACGACGAGATCCGCGACATCGTGGCCGTGCCTCGCGAGTCGTTCGACCGCAGCCGGACGGTCGACGTCGCCGCCGAGATCGGCCAGGTCAACGCGCGCCTCCAGGCCGAGGGCCGCCCGTACCTCTTGATCGGACCCGGGCGGTGGGGCACGGCCGACCGCTCGCTCGGCATCCCGGTGAGCTGGCGGCAGATCTCGGGCGCGCGGGCCATCGTCGAGTGCGACCTCGACGGCCAGTCCGTCGAGCCGTCGCAAGGCACGCACTTCTTCCACAACATGACCAGCCTCGGCATCGGGTACTTCACCGCGCACCGGCGCGACGGCGCCGAGGTGGATTGGGATTGGCTGGCGCGCCAGACGCCCCGCGCGAGCGGCCCGTACGTGTGCCACTACGCGCTCGACCGGCCGCTCGACGTCCGCATCGACGGCCGCAAGGGGGCGGGCGTGGTGCTCAAGCCGGCGGGCTAGCGCGCGGCGGCCGGTCGCTCGCCGGCCGTCGCGCGCCGGGCCGCGAGTTGGCGACCGGCGGCCGGTCAGTCAATACTTGGTGCCCGAAACGGAAATCCAAAGGAGCACCCATGATCCCCAAGACCTGGTTGGCGCTCGCCGCCGCCGTCGGGGTGGGCGTCGGCACGCTGGCCGCGCACGCGGCCCCGGCCGGCCCGACCGTCGACGTCGAGGCATCGGAGTTCAAGTTCGTTCCCGCCACCCTCTCCGCCGAGGTCGACGAGGACCTCACGGTCAACCTCAAGAACGTCGGCGCCGCGCCGCACGACATCGTGTTCGAGCTCGACGGCGGCCGGGTCGAGCGCACCGCCGTCATCCGGGGCGGCGAGAACGCGAGCGTGACGTTCCAGACGCCGTTGACCCCCGGCGAGTACGTCTACTACTGCTCGGTCGGCAACCACCGGGCGCGCGGCATGGAGGGCAAGCTGACCATCGGCGGCGCCGTGCCCGCCGGCCCGATCACCGGCCTGCTCAACCCCCACGGCCTCTTCGTGGCCGCCGACGGCACGCTGCTCGTGAGCGAGGGCGGCACCGGCACGGCCGCCCCGCCGAACTTCGCCCCGGGCAACGGCGACGGCCGCGTCCAGCGCATCGCGCTGGCCGACCCCGCGCAGCGCACGACCATCGTCGGCAACCTCACCAACTCGCTCGATCCGGGGGGCGGCGTCGTCGGCGCCAACCACGCCATCGAGTGGCCCGCGGGCGCCGCCACCGGCACCGCCAAGGTCGTGCTCGTGGCGCAGGCCGGCGGCCCCGGCCACCTTCGCCCGGCCGAGGCGGCCAAGATCCTCCGCGTCGATGCCGGCGGCGCCACGGTGCTCGCCGATCCGCTGGCGTTCGAGCAGGCCAACAACCCCGGCGGCGAACAGGGCGCCGAAGGCATCGACAGCAACCCGTGGCGCCTCGTCGCGGGGCCGGGCGGCATGGTCTACATCGCCGACGCCGGCGCCAACGACATGCTCAAGCTCGACCCCGCCACCGGCACGCTCGGCACCTACGCCGTCTTCGCCGAGATCAACGGCTCTCAGGCCATCCCGACCGGCATCGCGTTCGACACGGACGGCGTGGCCTACGTCTCGCTGCTCGGCTCGCTCTTCTCGCCGGCCGCCGAGGCCCAGATCCGCCGCCTCGAGGACAAGAACGCCGACGGCGACGCCCTCGACCCCGACGAGAACACGCTGTTCATCGACGGCCTCAAGACCCCGACCGACATCGCGCTCGGCCCCACCGGCCGGCTGTACGTGTCCGAGATCTTCCCGGCGACCCTCTCGGCGATCGACCCGGCGTGCTGGACGGCGGCCGCCCCATGCGCCCCCGGCGCCAAGGCCGTCGTCGCCACCGATCTGCACGGCATCAGCGCCATCGCCTTCGACGCCAACGGCGACGCCCTCGTGGCGGTCAACGACGCCCCCGGCGCGATGGGGCCGTCGCTGAACTCCAACCAGGTCCGCCGCCTGCCCGCCGCGAGCCTCGTGCCCGCCCCGACCGCCACCGCCACCACCGAGCCGACGCCCACCGCGGCCACGCCCACCGTGCCGACGGCGACGCCGACCACCACCAACCCGACGCCGACCCCGCGGCCGGGCATCTACCTGCCGCTGCTCCTGAAGTCGCCGCCGACGTGGCCGTGACCTAGCCCGCGGGCCGGCTGGCCCTCACCCGCGTCCTCCTCCCCCAACCTCGGGGGAGGGGGAGATGGGGGATCCAGGGAACCATCGGCGCCGCGCCGACGTTGGAACTGCGATGCGTGGAATCCGCCACGACCCAGACGCAGAAAGGTGCCCACCATGCGCGCCCTCCCGCCGGCCCTCCGCGCCCTCGCCATCGCGGCGATGACCGCCATGACCCTCACCACGGCATCCGCCTGCAAACCCCGCACCCCCACCCCGCCCGCGCCGCCCACCACCGAGCCCGGCGCGGCCGCGGGCGGCGGCGCCCGCGGCCTCATGGCGCCCGAGCCCACCCCCGGCGTCCGGTTCCGCCTTTCCGACGCGTCGCCTGCCGACGGCGCCGGGCCACCCGCGTCCGTTGCCCCCTCCCAGCCCCTCGACGAGGCCGACGTCCAGGCCCAGCTCCGGCGCCTCCCGCCCTTGCCCGAGGCCGCTTCCGCGCAGGTCGCGTTCGCCCTGCGCCCAGGCCCCCGTCCCCCGGCCATCGCCGGCGACACCCTCCGCCAGCCGTTCCCCCCCGACACCACCGCCGGCGCCCCGCCCCCCGCGCCCGCCGCCGCGCTCGAGGTCGCGCGCTACCAGCCGGAAGGCGACATCCAGACCGCCCCGCGCCTGGCCGTCACGTTCAACCAGCCCATGGTCCCGCTGACCTCGCACAGCGCCCTCGCCGCCGCCGACGTGCCCGTCACGCTCGAGCCGCAGCCCGCCGGCCAGTGGCGCTGGGCCGGCTCGCAGACCGTCATCTTCGAGCCCGAAGGCGGCCGCTTCCCGATGGCCACCGACTACCGCGCCACCGTCCCCGCCGGCACTGCCGCCGCCGCGGGGACCGACGGCGGCAGCGCCGGCACCGCCGCCGCCCTCCCGGCCGCGGTCACCTGGACCTTCCGCACCCCTCCCCCCGCCCTCGTCGACCACGTCCCCGCCGCCGACGACACCACCGACCGCCAGCCGATCATCTTCCTCGCCTTCGACCAGCGCGTCGACCCCGCGGCCGTCCTCCCGCACCTCACCGCCACCGCCGGCGGCGCCGCCGTCGCGCTGCGCCTGGCCGAGACCGCCGAGGTCACCGCCGACGACGGCATCATGGACCGCGTGACGCACACCGTCGAGGGCCGCTGGGTCGCCGTGCGCCCCGTCGACCCCCTCCCGCTCGACAGCCGCGTGCAGCTGACCCTCGGCGCCGGCCTCCCGTCCGCCGAAGGGCCGCTGACGACGACCGCCGCCCGGACCCTGCCGTTCCACACCTACGGTCCGCTCGCCATCGCCGAGCTGACGTGCGGCGGCCAGCCCGCCATCACGTTCGACAGCCTGCGCCACAACACCGCCAGCGACTGCGAACCGCTCGCGCCGTGGTGGATCCAGCTCACCAACGACCTCGACCTCGAGGCCTTCGACCCCGCCGCCGTCGCCGTCGAGCCCGCGCTCGGGGGCCTGCGTGTCGAGGCGAGCGGCGACCGGATCTTCGTCTCCGGCCTCTCGGTCGGCCGCACCACCTACCGCGTCACGCTGCCCGCCGGGCTGCGCGACGTCTACGGCCAGACGCTCGGCGACGACGCCGTCGCCACGTTCAACACCGGCGACATGCGCCCCGCGCTCTACGCCCCCGGCGACGAGACCGTGGTGCTCGACCCCGCCGCCGGCCCGACGTTCACGGTGTACAGCACCAACAACGACCGCCTGAACGTCCGCCTCCTGCGGGTCGAGCCCGAGCAGTGGGCCGCCTACCAGGACGCCCGCCGCCGCCAGGGCGACGAGAACCCGCCGCCCCCGCCCGGCACCGAGGCGTGGTCCGGCGCGCTCGAGCCCGCCGGCAAGCGCGACGCGCTCACCGCCGTGCCGATCGACCTCACGCCCGCCCTCGCCGACGGCCTCGGCCAGGTGCTCGTCGTCGTCGAGCCCGGCACGTGGGCGTGGGACGACCCGAACTGGTCCAATCGCCCGCAGTGGCGCTGGGTGCAGGCCACCCGCATGGGGCTGGCGGCCTTCACCGACACCGACGGCGTGCTGGTGTGGGTCACCGACCTGGCCGGCGGCGCCCCCGTCGCCGGCGCCACCGTGGCCGGCCCGCCCGACGGCCAGCGGCCGACCACCGACGCCGACGGGCTGGCGGTGCTCGACCCGCTGGGTTACACCGCCGACGGGTCCGAGCAGGACGCGCAGACCGTCGTCGTGGCGCGCAAGGACGGCGATGTCTCGCTCCTGCCGCGGGGCTGGGGCGGGTGGGTGTTCAGCCGTCCCGACCCGCAGCTCGCATGGTACGGCTTCACCGACCGCGGCCTCTACAAGCCCGGCGAGACGGTCCACTTCAAGGGCCTGATCCGGGTCGGCGAGCCCGGCAAGGGCGGTGACGTCCGCCCCCTGGACGGCGGGCCCACCGACGTCGCGTGGGTCCTGCGCCTGCCGAACGGCGAGGAGGGCCCGACCGGCCAGCTGTCGGTCAACCCGTTCGGCGGGTTCGACGGCACCGTGGCCGTGCCGGCGAACGCCGAGCTCGGGCAGGCGTACCTCGAGCTGACCGCCACCGGCGGCGACATGCCGCCGCTCGGGCGCACCTTCCACCTCGCCGTCCACGTCGCCGAGTTCCGGCGGCCCGAGTTCGAGGTCGCCGCGGCGTCCGAGCAGCCCTATTACCTCCTGGGCGACCGCGGCGTGGTGGCGGCCACCGCCGCCTACTACGCCGGCGGCCCGCTGCCCGACGCCGAGACCCAGTGGAGCGTCACGGGGACGCCGGCCAGCTTCACGCCGCCCGGACAGGACGACTTCCACTTCGGGCCGTGGCGCCCGATCTGGCTGGCGTGGTCGTTCGGCCCCGACCAGGGCGAGTCGACGTACGAGGTCCACACCGGCCGCACCGACGCCACCGGCGCCCACCGGCTGGCCATCGACTTCGACGGCGTCTACCCGCTCTCGGCGGCGTCGTTCCGCGCCGAGGCGAGCGTGATGGACGTCAACCGCCAGGCGTGGACGGGCAGCGCCGCGTTCATGGTGCACCCGGCGCGCGACTACGTCGGCCTGCGCGCCGACCGCTGGTTCGTGCAGGCCGGCCGGCCGTTCACGGTCGAGGCGATCGTGGCCGACCTCGACGGCCGGCGCGTGGCCGGCCGGGCCATCGCGCTGCGCGCCGAGCGCGTCGACGGCACGTGGCGGGGCGAGCGCTACGTCGAGGCGTTTGCCCCGGCGGGCACGTGCGACCTGACGTCGGCCGCCGAGGCCGCGGCGTGCGACCTGACCTTCGAGGGCGGCGGCGAGTACCGCGTGACGGCCGACATCGCCGACGCCGACGGCCGCCCGAACCGCACCGAGATCCGGCTGTGGGTGGCCGGCGGCCCGGAGCGGCCCCGGCGCGGCGTCGAGCGTGAGGAGGTCCAGCTCGTCCCCGACCAGGCCGAGTATCAGCCCGGCGACACCGCCGAGATCCTCGTGCAGGCGCCGTTCGCGCCGGCCGAGGGGCTGCTCAGCATCCGGCGGTCGGGCCTGGTCCGCACCGAGCGCGTGACGCTCGACGGCCCGTCGACGACGCTCCGGGTGCCGGTGGACGAGACGCTGTTGCCGAACTTCACGGTGCAGCTCGACCTCGTCGGCGCCGCGGCGCGGTCCGCCGATGATGGCGCGGCGACCGACGACGGCGCCGCGGCGGGCGGCACCGACGACGCCGCGCCGCTCCCGCCCCGTCCGGCGTACGCGTCGGGGTCGATCGACCTGTCGGTGCCGCCGCGCGTGCGCACGCTCGGCGTGTCGGCGACGCCGCGCGACGCGGCGGTGGCGCCCGGCGGATCGACGACCGTCGACGTCGCCGTCGCCGACGCCGACGGCCGGCCGCTCGCCGGGGCCGAGGTCGCGCTCGTCGTGGTCGACGAGGCCGTGCTGGCGCTCGACGCGTACCGGATCCCCGACCCCGTGGCCACCTTCTACCCCCGCCGCGGCGCCGACGTGTCCGACCTGCACCAGCGCGCGTTCGTCGCGCTGGCCGACCCGGCGGCGTTGGCGCAGGGCGGGGCCGGCGGCGGGATGGCCGACATGGTCGCGCAGACCGGGGAGTGGTCGCACCGGTCGCTCGACGGTGCCATGATGATGGACTTCGGCGCCGAGGCCGCCCCGTCGCTGGCGCCGATGGCGATGGTCGCCGAGGAGTCCAAGGTGATGCGGGCGGCCGGCGCGCCGGCCGGCGCGCCGGCGCCCGCCATCCGCGAGCGCACCGACCTCGACCCGTTGGCGGCGTTCGTGCCGGGCCTGACCACCGACGCCGAGGGGCGGGTGTCGGCCGCGGTGGACCTGCCCGACAACGTCACGCGCTACCGCGTCACGGCCGTGGCGACCGACGGCGCGCAGCGGTTCGGGACGGGCGAGCACGCGCTGACGGCGCGCCTGCCGCTGATCGTCCGGCCCAGCGCGCCGCGCTTCCTCAACTTCGGCGACGTGTTCGAGCTGCCGGTCGTGGTCCAGAACCAGACCGACGGCGACCTCGTGACCGATGTCGTCGTGCGGGCGGCCAACCTCCGCCTGACCGAGGGCGCCGTGGACGCGGCCGACGGCACGTCGCGCGCCGGGCTGCGGGTGACGGTGCCGGCGGGCGACCGCGTCGAGGTGCGGTTCCCGGCCGCGGCCGACATGCCGGGCACCGCCGCGTTCCAGGCCGGTGCGTTTGCCGGCGACGTCGGCGACGCGCAGCGGGTGACGTTGCCGGTATGGACGCCGGCGACGACCGAGGCGTTCGCGACCTACGGCCAGGTCGACGACGGCGCGATCGCGCAGCCGGTGCGGCGCCCGCCGGACGCCGTGCCGCAGTTCGGGGGCTTGGAGCTGACGACCAGCAGCACGGCCCTTTCCGAGCTGACCGACGCGTTCGTGTACCTCCAGACGTACCCGTACGAGGGCTCGGAGCAGATCGCATCGCGCCTGATCGCCACCGTGGCGCTCAAGGACGTCCTGTTCGCGTTCGGCGCCCCCGGCCTGCCGGACGCCGCCGAGGTCGACGCGACGATCCGGCGCGACGTCGACAAGCTGGCGGCGATGCAGAACGGCGACGGCGGTTGGGACTGGTGGTCGGCCGCCGGTCGGTCGTGGCCGTTCGCCAGCGTGCACGCGGCGCACGCGCTGGCGCGCGCGGGGGCCAAGGGCTACGCGGCGCCGGCCGAGACGGTGGAGCGGGCCAAGCGCTACCTGACGGACATCGACGACGCGATGCGGGCGCTCGACTACGACGCCGTCACGCGCCGCACGATGCGGGCGTACGCGCTGTACGTGCGGATGCTGCTCGGCGACCGCCAGCCGGGCGAGGCGCGCGCGCTGTTCGCCGAGTCGGGCGACGCGTCGGTCGAGGTCCTGGGCTGGCTGCTGGGCGTGCTCTCGGGCGACGCCGGCTCGGCGGCCGAGGTGGCCGAGATCCGCCGCCGGCTGGCCAACGCGGCGGTCGAGGAGGCCGGGACGGCGCAGTTCACGACGGGCTACGACGAGGAGGCGGGCAACGTGCTCCTGGCGAGCAACCGCCGCGCGGACGCGATCGTGCTCGAGGCCCTGATCGGCGACCAGCCCGACAGCGACCTCATCCCGAAGGTCGTGCGCGGCCTCTTGGAGGGCCGGGTGCGCGGCCGGTGGTCGTCGACGCAGGAGAACGCGTGGGTGCTGCTGGCGCTCGACCGCTACTTCCGGGCCTACGAGGGCGTGACGCCGGACTTCGTGGCGCGGGCGTGGCTCGGGGACGGCTTCGTCGGCGAGACGGCGTTCCGCGGACGCACGGCGGACCGCGGCCAGACCGACGTCCCGATGGCCGCGCTGCCCGAGGGCGCCGTCACGCCGGTGGTGCTGCAGAAGGACGGCCCGGGGCGGTTGTACTACCGGCTGGGGTTGCGCTACGCGCCGCGCGACCTGGTGCTCGCGCCGCTGGAGCGCGGCTTCAGCGTCGAGCGGACGTACGAGCCGGTCGACGACCCGGTGGACGTGCGCCGCGGGGCGGACGGCACGTGGACCATCGGGGCGGGCAAGCGGGTGCGCGTGCGGCTGACGCTGGTGGCCACGGCGCGGCGCTACCACGTGGCGCTCGTCGACCCGCTGCCGGCCGGGCTCGAGGCGGTCAACCCCGACCTGGCCGTCAGCGCCTCGGCTCCGCCGGTGGACGACGCCGACGCCGTCGGCGGCGACACCTGGCCGTGGTGGCGCTGGTGGCGCTGGTACGACCACGTGGCGTTCCGCGACGAGCGGGTGGAGGTGTTCGGCAACGTGGTGTGGGCGGGGGTGTACACCTACGACTACATCGCGCGCGCCACGACGCCCGGCACGTTCGTCGTCCCGCCGGCGAAGGCCGAGGAGCTGTACCACCCCGAGACCTTCGGGCGGTCCGGATCGGACAAGGTCGTCGTGCGTTAGCGGCGGACGGGACGGCGCTGAGGGCGTGACGCCTCGCGTCGACGCAGACTCCACTCCCGGGACCGCGGGCCGGAAGCCCGCGGTCCCGGGGAGCATACGCGGTGTGCAACGGCGCTGCGTCTGCGATGGGTCGCGCCCCGAGCGGGACGGCGCCGACGCTCGAAAGCCGTCGACCCGTGGCGGCGGAACCGCTGGCCGTCGGTGTGCGTAGGGTCGATGTCGGCGAAGCTGCGACGCGCGTCCGCACCGCCGCGGATTCGCCGGGGGGGTGAACCCGCTCGGCCGGAGGCGTTACCGCAGACCGGACGATCGGCACGATTCGGCGTGGGATCTGCGCCGATTCCTACAGGGAAGTCGGGCAGCGTCCGCATGGGATCTGCGGCGCGGTCCTATAGGGTCGTCGGGAACGGCCTACATGCAAGCGCTTCATGGCGATGACGCCAAGGCAGTCCGCCGTGCTTTGCCCGGGGCTCGGCGTGCTTGGCCGAAGCGATGCGGCGGGCAAAGACCGGCGACGCACCGGCGGCTTGTCGAGGTCTCGGCGGTGTGGTAGGGTAGCAGCGCAGGCCTCCCGCCGCTGCGCCGACGCCGATCGGCTCTCCCATGTCCTCCGCGACCCCGCCTCCCCCCACCATCGTCGACGTCGGCTACCGCTCGACCCACTACTGGGTCGTCAGCGCCGGCACGTCTCGGGTGCTCGTCGACATCGGTTGGCCGGGGACCTTGGGGACGATGAAGGCCAACCTCCGGCGCATGGGGGTGCCCTTGCGCGAGATTCGGTACGCCCTCGCCACGCACCACCACATCGACCACGCCGGCCTGGCCGAGGAGCTCAAGCGCGAGGGCGTGCCGCTGCTCGTGATCGATGTCCAGGCGCATGCGATCCCGGCCATGAAGCGCTGGACCAAGCCTGAGGACCGCAACGTCGACATCACGACACCGCCCGCATGCCGACGCTCAGCGCGTAGGCCACGGCCTCGTCTGTGCTCATGGCCTTGCCCTCGGCAAAGGCGGTGTTCCAGCCTTCCGGCGACACGTGCGAGCGGGCCAGTGCGTCGCCATGGGCGATGTGGTCCCAATCCGCCTTTCCGAGCAGGCTCCACATCGGCACCCGGCCGGCGAGGTCGCCGCCGAAGGATCGATAGGCCTCCGACGCGGCACCGAACAGCCGGGCCGCCGTGATGCCGTCCCCGGCAGCGGCATGCGCACAGGCGCACCACGGCAGGAAGGTCGCGGTGGCGCGAACATCCCAGTGCGTGCTGTTGTCACGAATCGCAGCGACCGCGGACCGGATGGCCGCGGTCGGCTTTCCCGTGCGGGTCTGGCACGCCGAGAGGTTGGCGTGAAGCCAGCTTCGCCAGCCTACTGGGCCCTGTACCAGGGACGATCGGCGCAGCCCGCTCTCGAAGAGGGCCTCGGCCTCGGAATAGCGCCCTGCCCATCGGTGGACCTCGCCCAAATGGTTCAAGCAGATGGCG
>WBZR01001734.1_pt1 | contig 25594 bp, 27 predicted proteins | sample 5204231 | NCBI WGS metagenome assembly WBZR01 (sample SAMN12412403, study PRJNA552823) | activated sludge metagenome | isolation source: activated sludge from anammox sidestream of wastewater treatment plant... | place: USA: Virginia | collected 2017-08
CACCGGCCGGCGCACCGTCCCGCAGATCTACATCGGCGAGCGCCACGTCGGCGGTTTCGACGACCTCGCAGAGCTCGACCAGGACGGCGAACTGGTTCCGCTGCTGCGCGGCCAGGGCCTGTGAACGGGCTCCTGGCGCACAGCGCGACCTTCCCCCTTTGATTCCGCCGGCCGGCTGCCGGCACCCACCAAGGAACATCCATGAGCGAGCAGGCGCAAGCCCCCGTCTTTGCCATCCAGCGGGTCTACCTGAAGGACCTCTCGCTCGAGATACCGAACGCGCCGCGCATCTTCCTCGACACGCAGCAGCCGTCGGTCGAGATCCAGATGGACGTCGGCAGCGAGCAACTGGCCGAAGACGTCTACGAATCGACGGTGACGGTCACCGTCACCACCCGGGTCGGCGACAAGACGGCGTTCCTGATCGAAGGCAGACAGGGCGGCATCTTCGAGATGCGCAACATCCCGGCCGGGCAGATGGAACTGCTGCTGAACGTGATCTGCCCGAACATCGTCTACCCCTACCTGCGCTCGAACCTCGCCGACACCGTGCAGCGCACCGGCTTTCCGCCGATCCACCTGGCCGAGATCAATTTCGAGGCGCTCTACCAGCAGCGGTTGGCCCAGCAGGGCGCCGCCGAGCAGGGTTCGGGCATCATCGTGCCGGGTGCGCACTGATGCGGGGTGCACGGATCGCAGCCGTCTGGTGCCTGGCCACGGCAGGGGCCGCGGTGCCCGCCCTGGCGCCGGCGCAGCCTGCGGCGCCGGCGCAGGAGCGGGGGCCCGGCTACCGGGAGATCACGAGTCCGGCGGCGATCCTCTACGACGGCCCGTCCGATCGCGCGCGCAAGCTGTTCATCGTGGTGCGGGGTACCCCGCTCGAGTGGCTGTCGGCACTGAACCAGTGGGTCAAGGTGCGCGACATGAGCGGCGACGTGCTGTGGGTGCATCGCGACGACCTCGGCGAATCGCGGCACGTGGTGGCCAGCACGCTCGCGGCGCTTCGCCGCACTGCGCAGCCCAACGGCGAACTGGTCGTGCAGGTCGAGCGCGGCGTGCTGCTCGAAGTGGTCGGTGCAGGCGCGCCGGCGGGCTGGCTGCGCGTGCGTCATCGCGGTGGCGCCAGCGGATTCGTCAGCGCCGACGAAGTCTGGGGCCGCTGACGGACGCGCGGCGCATGCGCATCGCGATCTTCGGGGCCGGCGCCTGGGGTACCGCGCTGGCGGTCCACGCGGCCAGGCAGCAACCGGTGATGCTGTGGGCGCGCGATCCCGCACTGGTCGCGTCGCTGCGCAGCGCGCGCTGCAACGAACGCTATCTGCCGCGCGTCGCGCTGGCGCCGCAGATCGAATTCGCCGACGACGCGGCTGCGGCATGCCGCTGGCTCGACGCGCCCGGTTCGCTGGCGGTCGTGGCCACGTCGCTGGCCGGCCTGCGGCCGACGCTGCGCGCGCTCGACGCTGCGCTGCCCGATGGGGTGCGCGGCGTCGTCTGGCTCTGCAAGGGAATCGAGGCCGCAACCGGACGGCTGCCTCACGAGGTCGCCGCCGAAGAACTGCATCGCCACGACGCGGCCGTGTTGTCGGGTCCGAGCTTTGCCCAGGAGGTCGCCGCCGGCCTGCCGGTCGCCCTGACCGTGGCCTCGTCCTCGGTCGCGCTTCAGGCGGCAACGGTCGAGGCCTTTCATCACGGGCCGGCGCGCATCTATCGCAGCGACGACGTGGTCGGCGTCGAACTCGGCGGCGCCCTGAAGAACGTCATGGCGATTGCCGCCGGCATCTGCGACGGCCTGTCGCTGGGCCAGAACGCCCGCGCCGCGTTGATCACGCGTGGCCTGGCCGAAACCGTCCGGTTGGGCGCGTGCATTGGCGCGCGCATCGAAACCTTCCTGGGCCTCACCGGGCTCGGAGACCTGGTCCTCACCTGCACCGGCGACCTGTCGCGCAACCGCCAGGTCGGGCTGGCGCTGGCGGGCGGAGAGTCGCTCGCCGCGATCGTCGCGCGGCTCGGACACGTCGCCGAAGGCGTGCACTGCGCGCAGGCCGCCGAGGCGCTCGCGCGCGCGCACCGGGTCGACATGCCGATCGTGTCGGCCGTCAACGCCGTCCTGGCCGGGCGTCAGCAGGCGCGCGACGCGGTTCTGGCGTTGTTGTCGCGCGAGCCGCGCAACGAGCACGATCGCGCGTCGTGACCAACGCGATCACGCGCTGCCCGGACGGCTTTTCAGGGCCTGAGCGGGTCACCCGCCGCGACGTCGGCAGCACCCTCGAAGCCGAGTTGGCGCCAGGCTTCGAACACCGTGACCGCGACCGCGTTCGACAGGTTCAGGCTGCGATTGCGTGGGCGCATCGGCAGGCGCAGACGCTGCGCGGGTGCGAACTGCGCAAGGATCGCATCGGGCAGCCCGCGGGTCTCCGGACCGAATACCAGATAGTCGCCACGCTCGAAGGCGGCCTCGGTCGGGCGCTGCCGGGCGCGGGTGCTGAGCGCGAACATGCGTCGCGGGCGCTCGTGCGCGACGAAGTCCTCCCAGCTCGCGTGCACGCGGATGGCGGCGAACTCGCGGTAGTCGAGGCCGGCGCGGCGCAGTTTCGCCGAGTCGAGCGAGAACCCGAGCGGCTCGACGAGGTGCAGCTGTGCGCCGGTGTTCGCGCACAGCCGGATCACGTTGCCGGTGTTCGGCGGGATCTCGGGGTTAACCAGGACGACGTGGACGATCGTGTCTTGCATCGGGTGGCGGGGTACGGGCGACCACGCAGTTGATCACATGCGCGGCTCCGGCGGCACGCAGCGCGTCGGCGGCAGCGCGCAGCGTCGCACCGGTGGTCATGACGTCGTCGACGACGATCACCGTGCGTGCGGCGAGCGGTCGTGACGCGGCGAACGCGCCGGCCAGCGCGAGGCGGCGCTCGCCAGCGTGCAACGTGGACGCCGGCGTGCCCGCACGGGTGCGCGCGAGCAGCCGGTGCCCGAGCGGCAGGCGCCGCGCACGCGCCAGCGCCCGGGCGATTTCCAGCGACTGGTTGAAGCCGCGTCCGGCGAGGCGGATCACCGACAGCGGGATCGCGGTGACGATGGTCCCGGGGAGTGCGCCCGGGCCGCCGGATGCGTCCGATGCGTCGGGCCGCGCGCCATCGGGGAGGGCGGTTTCGAGCCGGCGCGCCAGTGCACGGCCCAGTGGCGGCGCGAGTGCGGCGTCGCGGCCGAACTTCAGCGCCTGCACCAGCCGCTCGAGTGGCGGCGCGTAGTCGCCCAGCACCACGGTGGCCGAGAAGGCGGGCGGATCGGCCTGGCAGGCGGCGCAGTGCGCCGGCCCCGGGGCCGGCGACGGCTGCGATGCCGGCGATGCGAGCCCGCAACGTGCACAGCGCATGGTCGCGCGTCCCGGCAGCGCGTTCTCGCATTCGGGGCACAAGCCATCGCTGTGCGCGTTGCCGCAGACGATGCAGGCGGCCGGCAGCCAGGCGTCGAAGAAGTGCGCGCAGGTGCGCCGCAGCGCGGCCGCCGGGCCGTCGTCAGGCGAAACCCTGGCGCGGAATTCCATGACCGTCATTGAACCCGATTGCGGACCTATACTGCCGACGATGCTTGTTGCGCCCGACCTAGACCCGTTGGCCGTGCGGCGTCAGTTTTCGCGTCGCGCCGCCACACCGGGTCGCGCCGACTTCCTGTTCGCCGAGGTCGAGGCGCGCATGCTCGGGCGACTCGACGTGGTGCGGCTCGCGCCGCGCAGCGTCGTCGACGTCGGCTGCGGAGCGGGGCGCGGCCTGCTCGCGCTGAAGAAGCGCTATCCGCAGGCCGAACTCGTCGGGCTGGATTTCGCGCCGGGCATGACGCGCGCCGCGCGTGCCGCGCTCGCGCCGCCGGCACCGGGCTTCTTCACGCGCCTGCGCGCGCGTGCGCTGCAGGCTCGACCGGTGGCGCACATCGTCGCGGCCGACGCCCATGCGCTGCCGCTGGCCGATTCAAGCGTCGACCTCGTCTGGTCGAATCTGGCCCTGCACTGGTTCGAGTCGCCCGAACGCGCGCTCGGCGAGTTTCATCGGATCGCGCGCCCCGGTGCGCTGCTCCACTTCTCGTTCTTCGGCGTGGACACGCTCGCCGGGTTGCGCGCGCTGGGGGCGCGCACGATGCACTTCCACGACCTGCACGACGTCGGCGACCTGCTCGGTGCCGCAGGCTTCGCCGAGCCGGTGATGGACAGCGAGCGTCTCGCACTGTCGTGGGCCGACGCCGCAGCGATGCTCGCCGATCTGCGCGCGCTCGGCGGCAACGCGCTGCGCGGCCGGTTTCGCGGCCTGCTCGGGCGCGCCCAGCGCCACGCGTGGCTGCGCGAACTCGAATCGCTGCGGCGCACCGACGGCCGCCTGCACGCGAGCGTCGAACTGGTGTACGGGCACGCCTGGTGCCCGCAGCGCAAGCGGCGGGCCGACGGCCTCGTGCCGGTCGAGTTCGTGTCGCGCGCCGCGATCGGCCGATACCCGCGAGCGCAGTAACGGATTTCGGGCCATTTGCTGACGCGGCGTGGCCGCCTCTATAATCCGTGGCCGCAACGAACGCATTGATCCAGGACAAGACGCACCGTACGACGTGCTTGCCCGGCAGCGGTCGTGCCGACCGAATCGAAGAACGGGCAATGGCGGGGAGATGGGTGCGATGAAACCGAAGCGGATGGCCGATGCACTGGCCGTGGCGGTGCTGGGCGGCTGGGCCTCGATCGCGGCGGCGATTGGCGACATGCCGGGCGGGCCGAAGGTCAACCAGCTGAACCTCACCGCGCCGGTCACGCGCATCGCCGAGGAGCAGCACTGGATCCACTGGTTCGTGATGTGGATCTGCGTGGCGATTTTCGTCGCCGTCTTTGGCGTGATGTTCTACGCGGTCTGGAAGCATCGCAAGTCGCGCGGCCATGCGCCGGCCAGTTTCCACGAGAGCACCGCGGTCGAGATCGCCTGGACGGTGGTGCCGTTCCTGATCATCGTCGGCATGGCCATCCCGGCCACGCGCATGGTGGTCGAGCAGAAGGACACTTCCAACGCGGACCTGACGGTGAAGGCCACCGGCTACCAGTGGAAGTGGGGCTACGACTACCTGAAGGGTGACGGCGAGGGCATCTCGTTCCTCTCGATGCTGTCGACCCCGCGCGACCAGATCGAAGACCGCAACTACCCCGATGCGAAGGCGCGTCGCGAGCAGAACCCGACCTACCTGATGGAGGTCGACAACCCGCTCGTGGTGCCGGTCAACAGGAAGGTCCGCGTCGTCATCACCGCCAACGACGTGATCCACGCGTGGTACATGCCGGCGCTGGGCGTCAAGCAGGACGCGATCCCCGGTTTCGTGCGCGACACCTGGTTCAAGGCCGAGAAGACCGGCGTGTTCCGGGGCCAGTGCGCCGAACTGTGCGGCAAGGACCACGCGTTCATGCCGATCGTGGTGGACGTGCGCACCGAGGCCGATTACCTGAAGTGGGTCGAAGAAAAGAAGAAGGAAATGCTCGCGCGGACCGACGACCCGACCCGGGAGTGGCAACTCGCCGACCTGAACGCCCGCGGCGAGAAAGTGTATGCGGCCAACTGCGTGGCCTGTCACCAGGCCAACGGCAAGGGCGTCACCGGCAGCTTCCCGGCGCTCGACGGCTCGAAGGTGGTGCTCGGCAAGTCGCAGGCACAGCTCGACGTCGTGCTGCACGGCCGACCCGGAACCGCGATGGCCCCGTTCAGGCAGCTCTCCGACGTCGAGCTGGCGGCGGTGGTCACCTACACCCGCAATGCCTGGGGCAACAAGGCCAGCGACAACGTCGTGCAGCCGTCCGAAGTGACGGCTGCGCGCAGGTGAACCGCGGCCCCGCCGGCGCGCCGCGAACCGAACGAAGCGAATCAGCAGGAGCCCAGTGACATGAGCGCCGTCCTCGACCACCCCGGTGACCACGCACACGGCCACGCGCACGACCACCCGAGCGGCTGGCGCCGTTGGCTGTATGCGACCAACCACAAGGACATCGGCACGATGTACCTGTGGTTCTCGTTCGCGATGCTGCTGGTGGGCGGCGTGAACGCGCTGTTGCTGCGCACCGAGTTGTTCCAGCCGGGCCTGCAGATCCTGCGGCCCGAGTTCTTCAACCAGCTCACGACGATGCACGGCCTGATCATGGTGTTCGGCGCGGTGATGCCGGCGTTCGTCGGGTTCGCCAACTGGCAGGTACCGCTGATGATCGGTGCCTCCGACATGGCCTTCGCGCGCCTGAACAACTTCAGCTTCTGGCTGCTGCCGGTGGCGGCGTCGCTGCTGATCGTCTCGTACTTCGTGCCGGGTGGCGCCACCGCCGCCGGCTGGACGCTGTACGCGCCGCTGTCGGTGCAGATGGGCCCGGGCATGGATCTCGCCATCCTCGCGCTGCACCTGATGGGCGCCAGCTCGATCATGGGGTCGATCAACATCATCACGACGATCCTGAACATGCGCGCGCCCGGCATGCCGCTGATGAAGATGCCGATGTTCTGCTGGACCTGGCTGATCACCGCCTACCTGCTGCTGGCGGTGATGCCGGTGCTGGCCGGCGCGGTCACCATGGTGCTCACCGACCGCCACTTCGGCACGTCGTTCTTCAATGCGGCCGGCGGCGGCGACCCGGTGATGTACCAGCACATCTTCTGGTTCTTCGGGCACCCCGAGGTCTACATCATGATCCTGCCCGCGTTCGGGATCATCAGCGAGGTGATCCCCACCTTCGCGCGCAAGCCGCTGTTCGGCTACAGCTCGATGGTGTACGCCACCGCGTCGATCGCGATCCTGTCGATGATCGTCTGGGCGCACCACATGTTCACCACCGGCATGCCGGTCACCGGCCAGCTGTTCTTCATGTACGCGACGATGCTGATCGCGGTGCCCACCGGCGTGAAGATCTTCAACTGGGTGGCGACGATGTGGCGCGGCTCGATGACTTTCGAGACGCCGATGCTGTTCGCCGTCGGTTTCATCTTCGTGTTCGCGATCGGGGGCTTCACCGGGCTGATCATGGCGGTGGCGCCGCTGGACATCCAGATCCACGACACCTACTACATCGTCGCGCACTTTCACTACGTGCTGGTGGCCGGGTCGCTGTTCGCGCTGTTCTCCGGCACCTACTACTGGATACCCAAGTGGACCGGCCACATGTACGACGAGCGGCTCGGCAAGTGGCACTTCTGGGCTTCGATGATCACGTTCAACATCACCTTCTTCCCGATGCACTTCCTCGGGCTCGCCGGCATGCCGCGGCGCTACGCCGACTACCCGATGCAGTTCGCCGACTTCAACGCGGTCGTGACGATCGGCGCCTTCGGCTTCGGCCTGTCGCAGCTGATCTTCCTGTGGATGGTGATCCGCTGCATCAAGGGCGGCGCCAGGGCCAGCGACCGCGTGTGGGAGAACGCCCACGGTCTCGAGTGGACCGTGCCGAGCCCGGCGCCGTTCCACACCTTCGAGACCCCGCCGGTGGTGAAGTGAGCCGTCGCGACAACCTGCGCACCGCGTTGATCCTGGCGTCGATCGCGCTGGCGTTCTTCGTGGGCGTGATCGTCAACCGCTGGCTGCTCGGGCAGTGAACGACCGTCCGCCCGCCCCGGACACGCGCGCGCTGAACCTGCGGATGTTCGGCAGGCTCGTCGTCGTCGCCGTGGTGATGTTCGGCTTCGGCTTCCTGCTGGTGCCGCTGTACGACCGGATCTGCGAAGTCACGGGCCTGAACAGCCTCACCAGGGCCGACCGCGGTGCGGCCGAGTTTGCCCGCAACACGCAGGTCGACCGCTCGCGCACCATCGTCGTCGAGTTCGACGCCAACGGCCGTGGCGCGTGGAAGTTCAGGCCCGAGGTCGCCTCGCTCGAGGTGCACCCGGGCGAGCTGGTCACGGTCGTCTACGACCTCGAGAACACGCGCGCGGCGCCCACCGCCGGGCAGGCGATTCCGAGCTACGCGCCGCGCCAGTCGGCCGCGTATTTCCGCAAGCTCGAGTGCTTCTGCTTCAGGCAGCAGGAACTCGGCGCCAACGAAACGCGGCGTTTCCCGGTGGTCTTCGTGGTCGATCCGAAGCTGCCGAAGGACGTCAACACGATCACGTTGTCGTACACCTTCTTCGAGGTGGGCGGCAAGGCGGCGGCCGCAGCGCCGCAGCCGGGGCGCGGCGCCGGCCGCGGGCTGGGCGGATGATGCAGGCCGACCGGCAGCCGGCGTCGCGGCGCAAGGCCGGGATGGCCGCCACCTTCCAGGCGGTGGGCGCATCGTTTTTCGGCGTGCGCGGGCGCGGTTCGCACGAACGCGACCTGGCCGGGCTTCATCCGGTGCGCGTCATCGTCGCCGGGCTTCTGGCCGCGGCGCTGTTCGTGCTGGTGCTCGTCACGGTCGCCCGGATGGCGGCGGGCTGAACACGAATTCGAACGGAATTCTTTCGGGGAGACAGCGACATGGTTTCGGCTACGAGCTCGGGCACGCCTTACTACTTCGTGCCGCACCCGTCGAAGTGGCCGATGGTCGGGGCGATCGCGCTGGCCTTCTTCGGCTTCGGCCTGGCCAGCTGGGTGAACGGCGCGCCGTTCGGTCCGTGGCTGTTCGCGATCTTCATCGCGATCCTCGCATACATGATGATCGGCTGGTTCGGCGCGGTGGCCCGTGAATCGGAGAGCGGGCTGTATGGCGAGCGCGTCGACGTGTCGTTCCGCTGGTCGATGAGCTGGTTCATTTTCTCCGAAGTGATGTTCTTCGCGGCATTCTTCGGCGCGCTCTACTATGCGCGCTCGATCGCCACGCCCTGGCTCGGCGACCTCGACCATCGCTCGCTGTTGTGGCCCGACTTCCAGGCCACCTGGCCGAACGCCGGCCCGGCGGGCGTGGTCGAACCCTTCCAGACGATCGGGCCGTGGCCGATCCCGACGCTGAACACGGCGCTGCTGCTCACGTCGGGTGTGACGCTGACGATCGCGCACCACGCGCTGAAGGACAATCGCCGGGCACCACTGGCCTTCTGGATGCTCGTCACGATCCTGCTGGGATTCACCTTCCTCGGTTTCCAGGCCTACGAGTACGTGCACGCGTACAGCGAGCTGAACCTGAAACTGTCCTCGGGCATCTTCGGCTCCACCTTCTTCATGCTCACGGGGTTTCACGGCTTCCACGTGACGGTGGGCGCGATCATGCTGTCGGCGGTGCTGTTCCGGATCCTGAGGGGCCACTTCACGCCGCAGCGGCACTTCGCGTTCGAGGCGGCCGCCTGGTACTGGCACTTCGTCGACGTCGTCTGGCTGGGCCTGTACGTGGTCGTCTACTGGTTGTAGCGGGCGGGTGCCGGCGGGCGCCTCACCGGGTGGCGATCGGCACTCCGGTGCTCTGGATCCAGCCCATCCAGTGGGCGAAGAGGATGAACAGGAAGAGCGCGATCGAGAAGCCGACGCGGAACGCGAGCGCGCGCATCGTGTTGCGCGTGCGCCCGCGATCGCGGATCAGGAAGACCAGCGCCGAGGCGAGGCTGCCGATGATCAGGGCGAATCCGGCGGCAATGATCCACTTCACGGACGGCTCCGTTGGCGCATGGGTCATTCTAGGGCCTCTGGCGGGTGGCCGACCTCGATGAGGCTGCGCGATCGGGTGCCGACGCTGGTGGCACTGGCGCTGGTGGTCGTCACCGTTTCGTTGGGCAACTGGCAGATGCGGCGCGCCGACGAAAAGCGCGCGCTGCACGCGATGCGGGAGGCGGCGGCGCACGCCGTTGCGATCCGGATGTCCGCGGACGACCTCGATGCGTCCCGCCTGCAGGGCCGCAAGGTGGTGGTGCGCGGCTCCTGGCTGCCGCAGCGCACGGTGTTCGTCGACAATCGGACACACAAGGGGATTGCCGGATTCCACGTGCTTTCTGCGCTTAGAATCACGGCTTCGGACCGCCACGTGCTGGTGCTGCGCGGCTGGGTCGCCAGCGATCCGCGCGAGCGCACGCGGCTGCCCGAACTCGCGACGCCGGCCGCAGAGGTCGAGATCGAGGGGATCGCCGAGCGCGACCTCGAGCAGGCGCTCGAACTCGGCCGATCGGCGCCACCGGGTCCGCGGGACCGCCTGTGGCAGAACGCCGACGTGGCCTCGTTCGCGCGCTGGTCCGGACTGGCGATGCAACCGCTGGTGGTCCGCGAGACGGTGAAGCCGCGGATCGGCGGCGCCGACTGGGACGATGGGCTGGTGCGCGACTGGCCCGATCCGGGCAGCGGGGTCGACAAGCACCTCGGCTATGCGTTCCAGTGGTACGCGCTGGCCGTGCTGGTGGCGGGGCTGTGGGTACGCTTCGTGCTGTGTGGAACAAGGAAGGCCGGAAGGTGATGCTGCAATCGACGAATGCCGGAACCGCGCTGGCCGATGCCCACGCAGATGCGCGCGCACCGGCCGACACGGGCCGGCGGGTGCGCGCCGGGCGCTGGAAGATGCTGGGCGTCCTGCTGGTCTGCGCCGCTCCGGTGGTCGCGTCGTACTACACCTACTACGTGGTGCGCCCCGAGGGCCGCACCAATTACGGCACGCTGATCACGCCGCTGCGCGACGTCGGTGCGCTTGGCACGTTGCCGGCGACGACTGCGACAGCGACCGTGACGCCAGCGCCAGCGCCAGCGACCGTCGCGGCTCGCGCCACCGCTGCACGCGACGGCATCGCTTCGTTGCACGGCCGCTGGATCCTGCTGGTGACCGGGCCGGCCGCCTGCGACGCCGGTTGTCGCGAGCGCCTGTACGAAATCCGGCAGGTGCGGCTCACCGCCGGCAAGGATCGCGACCGTGTCGAGCGGGTGTGGATCATCGACGATGGCGGCGCGCCCGATCCGGCATTGCTCGCGCAGCACGAAGGCCTGGTGCTGATGCGCACCGACGCGGCGACGCTTGCGCGCGCGCTGCCGGCGCAACCCGGCACCACGGCCTCCGATCACGTCTACATGATCGACCCGCTGGGATACCTGATGATGCGCTTTCCGAAAGACGCCGATCCCAGCCGCATGAAGAAAGACCTGTCCAGACTGCTGCGCGCTTCGAGGGTGGGGTGAGATGAGCGCGACGATTCCCGGATCTTCGTCGCCCGCCGCGGGGCGGCCGGCCGCACGGCACGATGGCTATCGACGTCTGATCGCGGCCGCGCTGCTGCTCACCTTCGGACTGGTGATGCTCGGCGCCTACGTGCGCCTGACCGACGCGGGCCTGGGCTGTCCCGACTGGCCGGGCTGCTACGGCAAGCTCACGCCGCTGCACGCCAGGGACGCCATCGCGCAGGCGGTCGCCGAGCAGGGCGGCGAGCACGGCCCGGTGTCGATGGGCAAGGCCTGGCGCGAGATGATCCACCGCTACTTCGCGCAGGCGCTCGGCCTGATGATCATCGCGATCGCGGTGATCGCGTGGCGGCGGCGCAGCGCGCTGCGCCAGTCGCCGGCACTGCCGATCACGCTGGTCGGGGTGGTGATCCTGCAGGGCCTCTTCGGGATGTGGACGGTGACGCTGCTGCTCAAGCCGGCGATCGTCACCGGCCACCTGGTCGGCGGCCTGCTCACGCTGTCGATGCTGCTGTGGCTGTGGCTCAGGCAACGGCCGCCGCCGCGTCACGTCGATGCCGAGCCGATCGCGGCGCTCGCCGCGCCCGCACTGCTCGGGCTGGTGGTGGTGTGCGCGCAGATCTTCCTCGGCGGCTGGACCAGCACCAACTATGCGGCGCTGGCCTGCACCGACCTGCCGACCTGCCAGGGGCAGTGGTGGCCGCCAATGAATTTCCGCGACGCGTTCCACTTCGTCCGCGAACTCGGCAAGACCGGCGACGGCGAGAACCTGCCGATGCAGGCGCTCACCGCGATCCACCTGATGCATCGCATCGGCGCGGTGGTCGTCGCCGGCGGGCTCGGCTGGCTCGGCTGGCGCGCGTGGCGCACCGACGGCGCGAAGGGGCTCGGTGCGGCATTGCTCGCGGTGCTGGCGCTGCAGTGGCTGCTCGGGCTGTCCAACGTGTACTTCAGCCTGCCGATCGCCGTGGCGGTCGCGCACAACGGCGGGGCCGCGCTGCTGCTGGCCCTCGTGCTGACGCTGTACTTTCGGGCGCGCCAGGCGCGCCTGCAGGTGTGAGCATGGACGTTTCGCAGCTCGGACCCGCCAGCTGGCGCCATCTGGGCGGGCAATACCTCGCGCTTACCAAGCCGCGCATCGTGATGCTGGCGGCGTTCTGCGCGCTGATCGGCATGCTGCTGGCGGCCGACTCGCGGGTGCCGTGGCAGATCCTGGTCTTCGGCACGGCAGGCATTTCGCTGCTGGCCGGCGCCGGCTTCGCGTTCAACTGCCTGATCGAGCGCGGCATCGACGCGCGCATGGCGCGCACGCGCGGCCGGCCGCTGGCACGCGGCGAGGTCGGCACTGCCGCTGCGGCGGCGTTCGCCGGCGCGATCGGCGTGCTGGGTGCCGTGCTGCTGCACGTCTTCGTCAATGCGCTCACGATGTGGCTCACGCTGGCCACTTTCGTCGGCTATGCGCTCGTCTACACGGTGCTGCTCAAGCCGGCCACGCCGCAGAACATCGTGATCGGCGGCGCCTCGGGCGCCATGCCGCCGGTGCTGGGCTGGGCCGCAGTCGTCGACGATGTCGGCGCGCCGGCGCTGGCGCTGTTCCTGATCATCTTCGTCTGGACACCGCCGCACTTCTGGTCGCTCGCGTTGTACCGGGTCGAGGACTACCGCAAGTCGGGCCTGCCGATGCTGCCGGTCACGCACGGGCCCGAGTTCACGCGGCTGAACATCCTGCTCTACACGCTGCTGCTCACCGCGGCCTCGCTGCTGCCGTACCTGATCGGCATGAGCGGCCTGTTCTACCTCGCCAGCGTGCTGGCGCTCGACGCCGTCTACCTCGGCTACGCGTGGCGCATGTGGCGCGCCTACACCGACATGCTGGCGCGCAAGGCGTTCGGTTACTCGATCTTCTATCTGGCGGCGCTGTTCGGCGCGCTGCTGCTCGACCACTACCTGCGTTGAACCGGCGCGCAAAGGCTTGCCCGTACCCATGACCGACCTGCTCCTGCCCCGGCAAGCGTTCCGGCACTTCCGTCCGCGCGTCTTCGCGCAGTGCGCGCGCCGGGCCGCCTGGGCGCTGGCACTGGCTTTCGGCTTCGTGCTCGCCGGCTGCCAGGGCAAGCCGGAGTTCCGCAACACCGACGTCACCGGGGCCGACTTCGGCGGCGATTTCGCGCTCACCGGCCACGACGGCAAGCCGCGCACGCTCGCCGACTTTCGCGGCAAGGCGGTGGTGATCTTCTTCGGCTACACGCAGTGCCCCGACGTGTGCCCGAGCACGCTGGCCGAACTGGCCGGGGTGATGAAGCAACTGGGCCCCGACGCCGAGCGCGTGCAGGTGCTGTTTGTCAGCGTCGATCCCGAGCGCGACACGCAGGAATTGCTGTCCCACTACGTGCCGGCTTTCGATCCGCGCTTTCTGGGACTCCACGGTGACGCCGAAGCCACTGCGCGCACTGCGAAGGCGTTCCGGGTGTTCTATCAGAAAGTGCCGGGCAAGACGCCCGACACCTACACCGTCGATCACACGGCGGGCAGCTACGTCTTCGATCCGCAGGGCAAGCTGCGCCTGTTCGTCAAGCACGGTGCCGGGCCCGAGCCGATCGTCCACGACCTGCGACTGCTGCTGAAGGACGGCGCTTGACGACGGTGCTGATCCTGTTCGCGCATGGCGCACGCGATCCCGCCTGGCGCGCCCCGGTCGACGCGCTGGCCCGGCGGCTGCGCGCAAGCCTGCCGCAGGTCGAAGTGGTGCCCGCCTTTCTCGAGTCGATGCCGCCGACGCTGGACGACGCGGTCGCGACGGCGGTTGGCGCGGGTGCGACGCGGATCGCCGTTGCGCCGGTGTTCTGGGCGCAGGGTGGGCACCTGAAGCGCGACGTGCCGGCGCTGCTCGCTCGCGTCTGTGCCGTGCATCCGGGTCTGCGCATCGACCTCTGGCCGGTGCTGGGCGAGCGCGACGCGGTACTCGATGCGATCGCGGCCGACTATCGCGGCCTGTGGACAGCGGGCCGCTGAGAAGGACGGATCGCCCGGCGCGCGCAGCGCCCCCGAAGCAGCGCGAGAATGCGCCCTACAGCAACTTCTCGATCGCCGGCGCCAGGTCGGCGGGCGCGCTGGTCGGCGCGAAGCGCTCGACGACACGCCCTTCGCGATCGACCAGGAACTTGGTGAAGTTCCACTTGATGGCTTCCGAGCCCAGGAGCCCCGGCGCCTGCCTGCGCAGCCACTTGAAGAGCGGGTGGGCGGCGTCGCCGTTCACGTCCACCTTGGCGAACATCGGAAAGCTCACGCCGTATTGCGTCTCGCAGAACGTCGCGATTTCGCTCTCGCCCGCCGGCTCCTGGGCGCCGAACTGGTTGCACGGGAAGCCGAGGATCTCGAGGCCGCGATCGCGGTACTCGCGGTACAGCGCCTCGAGTCCGGCGTACTGCGGTGTGAGGCCGCACTGGCTGGCGGTGTTCACGATCAGCAGCACCTTGCCGCGGTAGTGCGAAAGCGCGCGTGCGCGCCCGTCGATCGTGTCGGCGTTGAAGTCGTTGACAGTGGTCATCGAGATTCTCCGGGGGCGCGGGCAGCGTGCGCCGACGCCGCGGTGGGCAGCGAAGCCAGCAGCGTGGCGGCGAGGATCAGCAACCCGCCTGCCATGGTACGCGCGCCGAGCGTCTCGCCGCCCAGCCCCACCGACGACAGCGCCGCGAACACCACCTCGGAGAGCATCACGATCGCGGTGACGGCCGCGGGCAGACGCGCCGCGCCGTACTGCAGCGCGAAGTTGCCGCCGAGCAGTACCAGCGCGAGTGCGAGGTTGCCGGCGATCCACGGCCAGGCCGCGGCCGGCGGGGCGGCGATCGTGCCGCCGGCGGCGAGTGCGGCGGCCAGGCCGGTCGCCACCACGAAGCCGCCGACGAACATCGCCAGCGCGCGCGTCTCGTCGGGCACCTCGCGGTGGCGGCGCACCAGCACGTTCACCAGCGCGAAGCTCGCGCCGCCGACGATGCCGAGCCCGTCGGCCAGCGTCGACGGCAGGGGCAACCCGGTCTGCGGCTGCCAGAGCACGATCGCCGCGCCGCCGATCGCCAGCGCGATGCGCCCGAGTGCCGCGCCGGTGATCGGCTCGTGCAGCAGCCAGCGCGCCAGCAGCAGGGACCAGACCGGCATCAGGTAGAACAGCAGCACCACCCGCACCACCTCGCCGATCATCACGCCCCAGTTGAATGCGGCGTTGGTGACGCCCGCCGCGAGGACCATCCACAGCAGTTGCGGGCGGCGCAGCATGGCAGGCCAGGCCGACGGGCGCCACAGGCTGATCAGGACGGTGGACAAGCCGAATGCGAAACCGGTGGCCCACAGGCTGTGCAGGCCGAGCGCGTTCAGCTGCCGGAACGGCCACCAGGAGACGCCCCAGACCAGCGCATTGAGCAGCAGGCAGCCGATCGCCACGGCCCGCGCAGCCGGGGGATTCGGGGTGGACGCAGACATGGGCGCCGAGGATAGCCGAAGCCGGCGACTGCGCAGCCCGCGGGGCGAGGCCGAAAAGAATGCCGCCTTCGGTTTCCCTGCGGCGGCAAAGAGGGGGAGGAAAGAACGAATGGAACGCCGCGGCACGGCCGCGACGCTCTCGTTAGACGTACGCGGCGAGCGCGCCTTTCATCTTCTGCAACGCCTTGGCCTCGATCTGGCGGATCCGCTCGGCCGAGACGCCGAACTCGTCGGCGAGCTGGTGCAAGGTCAACGTCCCGCCTTCCGTGTCGTCGCGCAGCCACCGCGTTTCGACGATGCGCCGGCTGCGCGCATCGAGCGTCCCGAGGGCGCGGGCGATGCCGTCGCTCTGCAGCCGGTCGTACTCGCGCGCCTCGAGCACCTGGGTGGGTTCGGCGTGCGGCGCCGCCAGCCAGGCGGCCGGCGCGTAGCTCTCCTCGCCGTCCTCCACCTGGCCGTCGAGGGCGAGATCCTGCCCGCCGAGGCGGGTTTCCATCTCGACGACGTCCTTTTCGCGGACCTCGAGTTGGCGGGCGATCGCCTCGACCTCGGCCGGCGTGAGCGTGTGCGCGCCGCTCTTGTGCGAGCGCAGGTTGAAGAACAGCTTGCGCTGCGCCTTGGTGGTGGCGACCTTCACCATCCGCCAGTTCTTCAGGATGTACTCGTGGATCTCGGCCTTGATCCAGTGCAGCGCGAACGAGACCAGCCGCACGCCGCGCTCCGGGTCGAAGCGCTTCACGGCCTTCATCAGTCCGATGTTGCCTTCCTGGATCAGGTCGCCGTGCGGCAGCCCGTAGCCCAGGTACTGGCGGGCCACCGAGACCACCAGCCGCAGGTGCGACATGACCAGTTCGCGCGCGGCTTCGAGATCCTGCTGGTCGCGGTAGCGGCGGGCAAGGTCGACTTCGCGTTCCGCGGTGAGCATCGGCAACCGATGTACCGCCGAGATGTAGGCGTCCAGGTTCCCGACGGCCGGCAACGCCACGACCGCGCCGGGGCGGCCGGCGGGCACGAGGGCAGTCGAATTCCGTTTGGACATGTACGCTTTCCTCTTTTGATGACTCACCAGTCAGTTCTGGGCACACCCGTACTTTAGCACTCATTGGCCGAGAGTGCCAATAAAAGCCCTTGAATCCCGCTGCCCGGTGCGGCAGGTGCCCGTTCGAACGGCTGCCGAGTGCCGATCGGCGGATGCCGGCGCGCCCGCCACGCGTCATAGCATTGACCGGACCCCGGGACGCGCCCACACTGCTGCGCAGGACGGGGCCGCGTGTCGACGAACAATCAACGGAAAGTGCCCATGCCAGCCGCAACCCGCCATCACCTGCCCGTGACGATTCGCGTGGCGCACTGCGACGCCGACCTGGGCAAGGTGCTCGCCGTGCGTGTCCCGGCCTCCACCGGGGCGGGTGCGCAACCCGCACCGGGCGCGCCCGAACCCTGGGACCTGCGGCCCAACGCCAGCTTGCTGCTGGCCGAGTCGCGGATCGACGGCGAGGCGCTCGGAAGCCTGCGCATCCTCGCGAGCGAGCGCGGCAGGCTGGTCGTCGAGGACCACGTCGACCTGCACGCGGCGTCGATCGCCGGACCGCTCGCCGAAGCCTCGCGTCTCGCGGTGCGCGCCGGTCGCGATGCCACCCTCGTGCGCCTGATGCTGTGGAAGGCGTTTCACCGCTATTGCCTGGCCGCGCAGATCGACACGATGCTGATCGCCGTGCGCGCGCCGGCCGATCGCCAGTACGAATGGCTCGGTTTTCGCGATCCGCACTCCGGGCCGCTGCACTTTGCGCCCGAGGGCCGCGCCGGCGCGTCGCACCGTCTGATGACGCTCGGTGTGTTCGAGGCACACCAGCGTTCGTTGCAGGCCGGACATCCGCTGCACGACTTCTTCTTCAGCGAGCGTCACCCCGAAATCGACCTGCTCGCCCCCGTCGGCGGTCGCGGCGGCGTGGGTGCGCTGCGCCGCGGCGTGCAGCTGTCCGATCACGCGCGCATCGCGGCGCAGTTGCAGGAAGTGGCGATCGTCTGACTACCGCAGTTCGTACTGGAACGTGCTCACCACGCGCAGCCGCTTGATGCGCGCGCTGCCGTCGTCGAAGTCGCCGTCGCCGCCGTCGCCGTCGCCCGATATCCGGATCACGCCCTGGTTGGCGCTCTTCAGTCGCCCGAGCGTGGCGCCGGCCTCGGCCGCGAACTTCGACGCCTGCTCGCGTGCGTTGCGTGTCGCCTCGGCCAGCAGCGGCGCCTTCACTTCGTTGAAGCCGCGCAGCTGATAGCGCGGACCGCTGCCCCCCTCGATCATCAGCCCGGACTGGATCAGCGGATCGATCGCCAGCGCGGCTTTCCCGATCTCGGCGACCCGCGCCGACTTCACCAGCACCTGCCCGTTGCCGGTGTAGCGCATCGGCTGGTTCGACTGCGAGTACTCCCGCGAGTAGACGTCGGTGACCTGCAGCGGGCGCACTTCCACTTCGGCGTCCTCGATGCCCGCCTTGCGCAGGAACGCGGCCACTTGCTCACGGTCGGCAGCGAGCGCCTTCTGCACGTCGCCGAAGACGTTGCCGGCGCGACGGAACGTGAGCGTCCAGACTGCGAAGTCGCTGTCGACCTCGCGCTCGGCCAGGCCCTTGACGGTGATCGTGCGCTCGGACATCCGGAAGCGCTCCAGGCCCTGTGAAACGGTCCAGCCCGCGGCGGACAGGCCGGCCGCGACCAGCAGTGCGGCGACGATGCGATCGATCGACATGGATTTCTCCGGTCAGGTGCCGCAGAACGTGCGGTAGCAGGCGGTGAGTTCGGGTGGCGCGGGCTGCGCGAACGCGTCGAGCAACGGATCGTCGTCAAAGGGCCGGCGCAGCGCGTCGAGCAGGCGCGTGAACGGGGCGAGATCGTCGTGGCCCGACGCCGCCTCCAACGCGGCTTCGACGTGCGGGTGGCGCGGGATGATGCGCGGACTCGCGCGGCGCATTTCTGCCGCACGCTGCTGCGCCTGTCTGGCGCTGGTGCCGGCGCCAGTGTCGGCACCCGTGTCGGCGTGTCTCCCGGCATCCGGCGCGTCCTCGCGCGCACAGCGCGCGCGCCATCGCGCCAGCCATGCCTCGGGCGCCTGCGGATCGGTGAACAGTGCGCGCAGCGCGTCGTCGCGGCCCTCGGCGGCGTCGGCGAGCCGCCGCCAGCCGAGCGTGAAGTCCACGCGCTCGCGCTGAAGCAGCGCCAGCCAGTCGTCGGCGAGCGCGGCATCGTCGGCGTCGGCGTCGGCGTCGACGGCGTTCACGCCGTGGTCGCCGGGCTGCGCGATGCGCAGGCCCAGACGGGCGCGCTGCCCCTGCAGCAGCCGCGCGCGACAGAGCGTCGGGAAGCGCCCGAGCACCTCGTTGGCCTGCGCCACCGCACGCTCCGGATCGCCGGCGATCAGCGGCACCAGGCACTCGGCGAACCGCGCCAGGTTCCAGCGCGCGACCTGCGGCTGCCGGCCGAACGCGTAGCGACCATCGTGGTCGATCGAACTGAACACCGCGTCCGGATCGTAGGTCTCGAGGAAGGCGCACGGGCCATAGTCGATCGTCTCGCCCGACAGCGCCATGTTGTCGGTGTTCATCACGCCGTGGATGAAGCCGACGTTCATCCACTGCGCCACGAGCGAGGCCTGCCGGCGCATCACCGCGTCCAGCAGCCCCAGGAAGCGATCGGGTTCGCCCGCGAGCGCCGGGTCGTGTCGTGCGATCGCATACTCGGCCAGCCGGCGCACTTCGTCGTGCTCACCGCGCGCCGCGAAGAACTGGAAGGTGCCCACACGCAGGTGGCTCGCCGCCACGCGCGTGAGCACCGCGCCCGGCAGCACCTGCTCGCGAAACACCTGCTCGCCGGTGGCCGCCACCGCGAGCGCCCGTGTGGTGGGGATGCCGAGCGCGTGCATCGCCTCGCCGATCAGCACCTCGCGCAGCATCGGCCCGACCGCGGCCTTGCCGTCGCCGCCGCGCGAGAACGGCGTGCGCCCCGAACCCTTGAAGGCGAGGTCGCGGCGGCGTCCGTGGCGGTCGACGATCTCGCCCAGCAGCAGCGCGCGGCCGTCGCCGAGCTGCGGCGAAAAGCCGCCGAACTGGTGGCCGGCGTAGACCTGCGCGATCGGCTCGGCGCCTTCCGGCACCACGTTGCCCGCGAACAGTGCCGCCCCATCGGGGCCGGCCAGCGCTGCCGCGTCCAGCCCCAGTTCCCCGGCCAGCGGCACGTTCAGGTACAGCAGGCGCGGCGCCGGCACTGGGTCGGGCTTCCAGGCGACGTAGAAGCCCGGCAGCTCGCGCGCGTAGCTGTTGTCGAAGCCGAAGGCGGGGATGGGCATCGCTGCGGGCAGTCGTCGTATCCAGATTCCGCAGTGTGCGGCAAGTTGGCCGCTGATGCAGAGCAGTGTGAAGAAGCCGATTTCCAGGAATCAGTCCTCCCTCCAGCGCCCGAATGTGTCATATCCCACGTAACCGATATCGGCAGACTGTTAACGTCTGCCGACTGTCCCCGTCTACGAGCTTGTCATGTGGCAAAACCTGGTTGAACGACGGAGCGAAGGCGTATCTTGATGGGTATCGTTACTACCGTGTCAGCGCGACGGACCGTGACAATTGATCGGTGCCTGCAAAGCCATGCATGACCACCGTGCCAATACCCACTTCGATGGGATTCAGGCGTTGCGTTTTGTCGCAGCATTTCTCGTCCTGCTGGATCACTCAACGCACTTCGTGGCCGAGCGCTTGGTGCCAGACTATCCAGTCTGGGACAACGGCGCAGCAGGAGTCGATATTTTCTTCGTGATCAGCGGGTTCGTGATGGTAATGTCGTCACGCGGACTCATTGGTACACCGAACGCCGGATCGATTTTCTTCATCCGAAGAATTGCGCGAATTGTTCCGATTTATTGGATGGCGACCACATTCAAGCTCCTGGTCATTCTCATTGTCCCGGCAATCGTCGTACGCGCTGGTCTGGATCTGAGCCATGTGTTCAGTTCGTATCTCTTCCTGCCTGCACGTAGTCCTGATGGGCGAATTGCACCCCTGCTGGGTGTTGGCTGGACATTGAATTTCGAGATGTTCTTCTACTCGGTTTTCGCAATTGCGCTGGCCGCACGAATATCCCCCTATCGTCTTGTCGGCGCGTTATTTCTCGGTCTCGCTGTGCTCGCCCTGTTTCGCAATCCAGACTGGCCAGCTGTAGCGTTTTGGGCAGATGCGATCGTCCTCGAGTTCGTTGCAGGAATGCTGCTTGCCAAGGCGTATCAAGCAGGTGTGAAGTTGACGACCGGACCCTCAATCGCGCTCCTGGTCGTTGGCTTCTTCTGGCTTTTTCAGTATCCGTCTGGCGATGCCCTGTCCAGTTCCCTCAGTGCGCCGACATGGGGGCGCGTGCTGGCATGGGGCATTCCAGCAGTGGCAATCGTTACCGCAGTTGTCTATCTCGAACCGTTGTTGCGCGGTCGTATACCTGGCAGCCTGTTGCTGCTTGGTGAGGCGTCTTATGCGCTCTATCTGTTCCATACCCTGCTTTCGCCAGTGGCTCCGCAAGTCCTGGCGAGATATGGGCTCCCAATACCGATCTTGTCCGTGACTCTCAGTATCCTGATTGCCCTGATATCGGCCGTGATCATCTATCGTTGGGTGGAGCGACCGGCCAGTCTTTGGCTCAGAAACCGGCTCGAGGTGAAATACCGGCGCGCGGTGCCTCAAGCGACAGGGGAAAGCGCGATCAAGTCATGAAGCACAGGCTCCGGCTCGCGTTGCGAGGAATGAGCGTCTCGTGTTCTTGTCAGAGCCCCGGAATTCAGACAAGAGGCGTGGAGCCAACGGTTATCCGTGTGTCGCGGATCAACTACCGTTTGAGCGGCCCGTTAATGAGCGTATCGAAGATTACTCGCGCGGCCCGGTCAGCACCTGGTTGCAGCCAGTGGATGACATCCCAGTAATCCCCGGATACGAAACCACCTGAGGCCAGATCTGCTAGGTGGATCTTGTCGCTTTCCGAGGCATGTCCCAAGGTACGTGCCATGTCGTTGAGAGCGGAATAGGATGAAAGCTGCGCGCTTGTTTGTGCTTCAGTCAGCCCCTTGTACGGACTGAGGGTGGCGACAACGAGATGCGCATTCGGCTTGGCAACAGCTATTCGAGTGACCAGGTTCCGGTACTTTATTGGAACGACGCTACTCGATTCGTGGAACACACTGTTCCAGCCGAACGCGAGAATGATGATATCTGCGTTGATCGCCGGCAATAGCGTGTTCAACTTATCGTCCAGATTATTGGTGTCTCCGTCCGGTCCAATGAACGCCCCAGGGTACCCGTCGTTATCAGGGTCTCCCCCAACTGCCGGCATTAGCGATCTTGTGCCTACGAAGTCGATCTGGTATCCAGCCGCCTGGAGCATCATGAAGAGAGTGCCACGGTAGGAACGATAGCCTGAGGGATTGTCCTCATAGCCTCCGGTCATGGAATCACCGAGCGCCCAGATTCGGACGGTTCGGGAGAGAAGCGGGTTGGTGACGGATGGTGCGCTGGAACCATCAGTCGAGGAAGCCGAAGCAGGAGTACTTGTCGCGGAGTCAGCGACACGCGGTGCCGACGTTCCGGGAAGCGGATGCTTTTGTGTAGATGCGGGCGTCACCGTTGCAAGATCGCCCGTAGACGATGCCCCGGTTGTCGCCGATGTGCTTTGTGTGGGAGCGCCGACCACCGCCTCTTGTAGTTCGGCCGTATCTGATGATGGAGCCACTTCCCCACATCCCCACAAGAGAGCTGCAAAGATGACGATTGCCGCAGATATCTTGATTGTCATGAAACTCCTCGCTGATCGCCTGAAGCGATGAATGGAGGCTTGTAGCGGGTAGAAAGACTGTCGATCAGCGGAGACGATCCGATTCGGGGCGCTGAATCGCCAATCGAGCGGGTCAACGAATGCAGGGGTCAGGGGCATTGTTTTGATTCCGAAATCCTGCTGATCAACATGTGTTCATCAGGCTGTCCTTGGTTGCGCAGCACGTCGGTACGCGGCCGAATACCAGAAAGCTCGTCCTGTGAGTCCCTGCAACGTGATGCCCGAATGGATCGAGAAAACGAGCTGCTACGGCGCCTGTCATGGGGACTCTCTCGTAGTGCCCGACGATCCGGGCTTGCGAGCCTTGGTCGGATGGTGGAGGTGCCGCATCGCTGTCGACGGAATACGCGCTTTGCGCTGGTGGCGAACTTCATGAAGCATAGCGAAACAAGGCGCGCAGTCAGTGAGCCAAGTGGACAGACGGCCTGCATTCATTACTTGAACGGTCGACTGGCATATCTCTGAAGTTGGCGATCACCCCCTTCTCGGGCACTCCGGGTCGCGCTGAGCACCAGTTCTTTCGCAGCATTTCCTCTGGAAGCCAGCAGGTTTCGTTGAGGGATTGGGGCGGTGCGTCGAGCCAGTGGGTGACCGTGCCACCACGTAGCACGGGCGTGTCGTCGCGCATGTTCAGCGCGATGACAGGTGCGGACGTCTACGCGTCGAGCAGCGCGCCGGCGAATTCCTCGGCCGAGAAGGCCTGCAGGTCTTCGATGCCTTCGCCCACGCCGACGAAGTAGACCGGGATCGGACGCTCGCGGCGCGTGAAGGCCAGCGCTGCGAGCGCGCCGCCCTTCGCAGTGCCGTCGAGTTTGGTCACGATCAACCCCGACAGGCCGATCGCCTCGTCGAAGGCCTTGACCTGCGCGAGCATGTTCTGACCGGTGTTGCCGTCGAGCACCAGTAGCGTCTCGTGCGGTGCGCCGTCCATCGCCTTGGCGATGACGCGGCGGATCTTCTTCAGTTCCTCCATCAGGTGCAACTGCGTGGGCAGCCGCCCCGCGGTGTCGATGATCACCACGCCGGTGCGCCGCGCGCACCCGGCGCTCACCGCATCGAACGCCACCGCCGCGGGATCGCCGCCGTGCTGGGCGATCACGTCGACCTGGTTGCGTGCACCCCATTCGGCGAGCTGTTCGCGCGCCGCTGCACGGAAGGTGTCGCCGGCTGCAAGCAGGATCGACTTGCCTTCGCGCAGCAGGTGGTGCGCGAGCTTGCCGATCGAGGTCGTCTTGCCGGCGCCGTTGACCCCGGCGATCATCAACACGAGCGGTTCGGCGCGGTCGATCTCCATCGGCTGCTCGAGCGGGCCGAGCAGCTCGACGAGCAGCCCGCGCAGCGCCCGGCGGACCTGCTCGCCGTCGCCGAGCCGTTCGCGGCGTACACGCTGCTGCAGCTCGCGCATGAGCCAGTCGGTCGTGCCCACGCCCGCATCGCTGGCGAGCAGCGCGGTTTCGAGCTCCTCGAACAACGCATCGTCGACGCGCACGTTCGAGAACAGGCCGGCGAGGTTGCCGCGGGTCTTCGACAGGCCCGCGCGCAGGCGCTTCATCCAGCCGCGGCGCTCGGGGGCGGCAGGTACCTGCGCCACGACCGGTACCTGCGCCGCGGCCGGTGTCTGCACCGCGGCCGGTGTCTGCATCGCGGTGTCCGCCACCTCCTCGCTGGCGGACACCGCGATGCCCTCCATCGCCCGTGCGGCGGCCGGTGCCGGGTCCGGGGCGCAGACCGGGGCACCCGCGTCCGTGGGCTTCTTGCGACGTAGGAATCCGAACATGGCTACACTCGGGCTCGATTCTACCCGTGCCGCCGATGCCGATTTCGTCCGCCGTCCCCGATTCGCGCCGGTGCAGCGTCCGGCTTGCGAGTATCCGCACGCTGCCGCGGCGTGCCCTTGTGGCCACTGCCGTCGTCGCGCTGCTCGGCGCCTGTGCCGCGCCACGACCACCGCAGGTGTCCGGCGAAGCGCGCGGGGCCGGCCCCGTGCAGGGCGGGCCCTCCACCTCGGCCGCAGCCGCCACCGCGCCCGCCGCCGGCCTGTTCGAGCGCACGCTGCCCAACGGCATGAAGGTGATCGTGCGCGAAGACCGGCGTGCGCCCACCGTGGTTCACCTGGTGCTCTATCGTGTCGGTTCGATGGACGAGGAGAACGGCACGACCGGCGTGGCGCACGTGCTCGAGCACATGATGTTCAAGGGCACGCAGACCGTGCCGGCGGGCGAGTTCTCGCGTCGCGTGGCCGCGCTCGGCGGACGCGAGAACGCGTTCACCACGCGCGACTACACCGGCTATTTCCAGCAGATCGGCAGTGCTCACCTGGCCGAAGTGATGGCGCTCGAGGCCGACCGGATGTCGAACCTCGCGTTCGCAGCCGTCGAGTTCGACAAGGAGATCAAGGTGGTGATGGAGGAGCGCCGCCTGCGCACCGAGGATCGCGCACAGGCGCTGGTCTACGAACAGCTGATGTCCAGCGCGTTCACCGCATCACCGTACCGCGTGCCGGTGATCGGCTGGATGAGCGACCTCGAATCGATGCGCGCAGACGACGCCGCCACCTGGTACCACCGCTGGTACACGCCGTCGAACGCGATCCTGGTGGTGGTCGGCGACGTCTCCGGGGACGAGGTCTGGCGGCTCGCCGAGCGCAGCTACGGGCGCATTGCGCCGCACGCGCTGCCCGAGCGCAAGCCGCAGATCGAACCCCGGCAGAGCGGGCTGCGCCGTGCCTGGGTGCAGGCACCTGCGGAGAACCCCTACGTGACGCTCGGTTTCAAGGTGCCGCGGCTCGCCGACGTCGAACGCGACACCGAGCCCTTCGCGCTCGAAGTGCTGTCGGCCGTGCTCGACGCCGGCGAGAACGGACGCCTGACCCGTTCCATCGTGCGCGGATCGCGCGTGGCCAACCAGGCGGGTGCCGGCTACGGGCTGGTGGCGCGTGGCCCGGCCCTGTTCGTGCTCGATGGTACGCCGGCGAAGGGGCACGACACGGCGGACGTGGAGCGGGCGCTGCGCGCCGAGATCGAGCGGATCGCGCGCGACGGCGTGCGCGAGGACGAACTGCGCCGGATCAAGACCCAGTACGTCGCCGGCGAGATCTACAAGCGCGACTCGATCATGGCGCAGGCGATGGAGATCGGCAGCCTCGAGATCTCGGGCTTCCCGCACGCCGCCGCCGATCGCATCCTCGAGCGGATCCGCGCGGTCACCCCTGCCG
>WBZR01001735.1_pt1 | contig 25590 bp, 20 predicted proteins | sample 5204231 | NCBI WGS metagenome assembly WBZR01 (sample SAMN12412403, study PRJNA552823) | activated sludge metagenome | isolation source: activated sludge from anammox sidestream of wastewater treatment plant... | place: USA: Virginia | collected 2017-08
CCGTCCGCCCCCTATGGCATCAATTGGAACGGAGAATTGAAGCCCATATCTTTGTTTCCTTTTTGGCTTTTTGTCTCCACACGACACTGCGCAATCTTGCGCGGGGGAGGGCCGGAGGGCTGACGTCGGAAGCGATTTTGGAAAAACTGTCGGGCATTCAAATGATAGACGTTCATTTACCGACCACGGATGGCCGTCATATTGTCATGAGCCGTTATACCCAGCCGGAGAAGGACGTTTTACTCCTTTTGGCACAATTGGGATTAACGCTTCCTGAACAACCGCCGCCCAAGGTTTACGCATCCGGACAGGTCGGCCTGTAGTGCCGACCTTTTTACATGACCCCTTGATTTTCCTGGCTCAGCCGGTTGCATACCCCTCGAATTGCGAAAGTCGGGTTAGCTGCGAATTTGCACAAGCTGGGAAACGTGCTGCAGGAGAAGGCACGGAAGCAGTGCGAAAAGTTGCGAAAAGCCGCCTAAGCAAGCAAAAAACACGAAGAAAAACAGTCTATCGGGAGGCAGGTGCGCCCAGACAAGGCTAAAATAAAGGGGAAAACAAGGGAAATATGTAAAAGAACAGTATTTTTACCAAAAACCCTAATCTCAAATCTTAAAATTATCTATTGGTAAATAGAAAATCGACCTCGCACTTTTACAAAAAGTGCGTTTTCGTTCAGACACTAATTCCTTTGCCACCTGGTACACACTCCAGACCGCCCCCACGGACATCCCCTCCTGGAGTTCCACCGATCCTGACAATGCCTCCAATGCAGTGAGATCCTCTTTATGGCTGAGGGCAAGCTTTATCGCTTCTATCTCCCGCGATGTGCAGTTCGACAGATTTGCAATGGTACGCTTCCTGACCTTTCCGCCTTCCCGATACGATTCCCGCAAAAGGATGGAGCGATAGATTTTTTTACCGGATTTTGATTTGTTTTCCACAATATGCATGTCCACTATAATATACTATATTATTCAACATTTCAAGCACATTATTGAATAATAACAATATATTAGTGACTACATAATTGCCGACAAAATCACACTAACTACCAATATATTAAATACTTACGTGTTTTGCTTGGGGTGAACATCCGCTGAAGGAGGGGGCGGATACCGATCTGGTGCACGACCGGTACAAGGACTTGTCAGAGGTGGAGAAGGTGTTTCGGGGGTGCAAGACGGTGAATCTTGAGGTTCGTCCTGTATACGTGAGGAAAGAAGAGAGTACAAAAGGGCATGTGTTTGTGGTAATGCTTGCGTACCTGATAATCCGAAGGTTACGTGATGCGTGGAAGAGTTTTGATCTGACGGTAGAGGAAGGACTCAAACAATTGACTACCATTTGTTCCGTGGAAGTGAAGGTGAAAGGCCAAAAGGCGCATTGCCAGAAGATACCACATCCACGGCAACAATCACGTGAATTGTTAGAGGCATTGCAGGTAAAGCTGCCGGAGGCATTGCCAAGCCGGAACCTACGGGTAGTCACGAGAAAAAAACTTGCCAATCAACGAATAGGCCAGTAAATACAAGGCTTTCGTAGCCTTTTTGTTTTTTATCTTGGGGTGAACATCCGTTGAAAGGCGTGCGTGCCTGCTGATTGTGGATGATATCTGGAAGAGGAAACATGCAGAAGCCTTCCTGGCAGGCGGACCACGTTGCCGGTTGTTGATTACGACACGCGATAGGGGAATTGCCTACGAAATCGGTGCAGAGGAACAATCTGTCCCATTCATGACGTCAGCGGAGGCTTTGCAACTGTTGGAAGAATGGACTACAGGAGCGCTTTCAAATACCGATTCCGGGACAAAGGAAAAGATTGTGAACAGGTTGGGCCGTTTACCGCTCGCGGTGAAACTGGCAGGCGCACAACTGAAACGCCAAAAACCGGATGAATGGCTGAAGACCTTTGACGTTCTTAAACTGAAATCAAACCGGCCCGAAGATGTGCATGACAGCCTTGGGCTAACCTTCGAACACAGTCTTAAGATGTTAGAAAATACGAAACGCCGCCTGTATGCCGCATTGTCTATCTTTAAGGAAGATGAAGAAGCCCCTGAAGTGGCTATTGAGCGTCTCTGGGGAGCCCTGGGTAAAATAAATAGGGAAGAAACTACCGAACTGATAAACGACCTGGAGTCACGCGCATTATTAGAGGTCACGCAAAGAGCTGAACCGCGTACCATACGGCTGCACGACCTCCTGTGTGATTTGATGCACACGGAATTAGGCGAAACGGGGAGCTATGAGGCACATCAACTATTGATAACTGCTTACCGACATTACTTTGTTAAAAAACGCATGTGAAAAAATATTTTCGAGTCATAAGTGGAGTTCGATTCAACTTACTATAAATCAATGTTTTGCGACTTATTTTATGCTTGACTTATTCCTTTACTCCTGCTATTAATTGCATTTGTGAATTTTTCAATCAATCAATCAATCAGCCAACAATAGGAGCAAAGGATTTGAGTATTTTTTCTGCAAATATTCCCCTGTTCAAAGACAAAATACAAATCGCCATGGAACTCTTTGATACTTGCTCAAAGACCATGGATTTCTCCGGTATTGTCTTCGACTCTTGGTATGCCACAACTCGTCTCCTCACGCACATTCACAAGAAAGGCAAAATCTTCTATTCCGGAATAAAATCGAACAGAAACATCTTCATGCGCCATCCCGTAAAGAAAAACAAATGTCTCGTCAAACCAGATGAGCTCGTGACCCTCATCAAGAAGCATTTCTGGGACAAAATCAAATTCGTCAAATTCAAAACTACGGATGGCTCTGAAGTTTCACATAAAAGCTATTCGTTCGAGGCAAAGCTGAAAGATTGTGATGTTCCCATCAAGTTGGTAGTCATTTTTGGCAAATGGAATAAGGATGACGACTACAACTATCATATCCTTATTACCAATGATCTCCGCGCCTCTGCCAGAATGATAATTACCAACTACCTGCTGCGTTGGGGCATTGAACACTATTTCAAGGAATTAAAGGACACCTTTTGCTTTGATCACTACCAGTTCAGACATATCAACAAGATTGAGAGATACTGGAACCTCTGTCTTGTTGCATGGACTCTCACCTACTGGATTAAACAAAATGCCTATTTTGCGAAAATCCTTGAAACGAAACCCACCACCTTCAACGAGATCAAACAAGCTATCAATTCTATGCTCGAATTCGCCGCTACCAATGTCTTATCAAAGAATGAAAAACTTGCTGGTGGCTATTTTAAAATTAAATCCAAACGCCTTAAGAAAAAATGCGCCGCTTAAATTTTTAACAAAATAATGTTTCATGGAAGGAAAACTCCTCATCACGGATGATAGTGTGTTCATAACTTGGGGAAATACTGAAAATTATGGAAAAAATCAGGTAGTCATTGGTTTTTTAATCTATTTTACTGAAAATCGGCACCGATTTTCTTGCAATTCTCTCGTCCCAAAACCCTATCTTGGGTTTTGGGTTAAAGTAAAAATCCTTTACAAAAGTATTTATTTCTTTGAACGAATCTTGTCGTTCAAGGCCTGAAGGAATTTTTCGGTATCCACATTATGCATCTTTGTAGCCATTTCTATGCTTGCAACACGGCCCATGGTCTTACGCATAACGGGGTTTGCCATCTGGCTAAAACCAAAATCGAGGAAGATTTGAAGGGTTTCAGGGTATTGATCCACGATGTCGAAGACCTTGGTGTCCTTGGCAATCTCCGTTAGCTTAACGGCTGCCGGTGATTTCGCCACCTGGGTCGTATTCATGGTTTTCCACAGGTTATAACCGAAGATGCCCAACGCGGCTAGTTCAAACCAACCAGAGGTTCCCATAACGACATAATAGACAGGTTTCTCGCTGACCCCGACCATGATCTGAGAAAATACCCTGAGGAAACAGCCGGTATTAAGCAGGATAAAGGTCATATTTGACAATTTTAAACTGTGCATGTCAATCCCTTTAAAGGTAGGGATCATTTTTGAGGCATAGCCAATAATCATCATGGTAATAAAACCAACCGTGACGGCATGATTGAGCGATCCGTGAAATCTTTGCTGCATTTCAGAACCAAGCCCTAGAAATGGGATGACGAGCAGGATTGCTGCGGTAACGATGAGCCAGAGATATGCGGTGCGGATTGTCTTGGCATAACTTCGGTCCATAACCACATCCTGAAGCTCTTTCGTTGACCTCTCAAAGATGCGTAATCCGTAAATGAAGGAGATCAGGGCAAAGGCAATGGGAAACGCAATGCCTTGCGAAAACCTGAATGCTATAACGGACCGATGCGCAAAGACGTGGGCGACAAAATAGATCGGAACCGATATGTTCAGCACCCAGAAGGTCAGATTGACCGCCTTCTCCCTGACAGGCTTGATGTCGAGGAAGGCAAATACTGTCCTGATATTGATAGCAAAGATAAACATGAATACAAAACCAAAGAGATAGAGATGCACAAAGGGACTAAAAACGGTCCTTGGAATCTCATAAATAGCATGATTATAAAGGTATATGGTCATTCCTAGGTTGATAAATGTGGAGATGATGAGCCAGATAATGCCAGCTTTGAAAAATTTATCAAAGATACCGGGCTTTTCCTTGCTGGCAAATATAGTCCGCAAGATAATAAAGGCAAAGAGATAAATTGAAATGATCTCTAAAATTGCGGAGATAAAAACCAGAATTCTGAGGGAGCGAAAAGGCGTTGGCTGCAATAAAACCCTAAGCAATAAGCCAGCGATGATAAATCCGTAGCAGATATTTGTCAGGTTCCGGTGTCTGAGTTCGGTATTTTTTACCCTTGGTATAATGTACAGGGCAAAGCCCATGATGCAAAGTCCCACCCATCCGAAGAGTTGCGCATGACCATGTGCCTGAATCATGGCATAATAGATGGAATGAAAACTGAATTTAACAGCGATATAACTCAGGATGACGGCTCCAAACGTTACGCCAACCGTGAGCGTTAATATGATTGCGGTTTTAACAAATTTCTCGTATATCTTGTCCTCCTCCAGCGTCGGGAGTTCGATAGGTTCTCCGCCACCTTTGGCAATTGCCTCGTTTAGTTCCTGGACAAGGATGTCATAATTAACTTCGTGTGCCTTGGCAAAAAAAGCAATGGGTTCATTCGGCCCGCGAACTCCACCCGCTATAACAAGATTATATTTCTTGAATACTGCAAGGGTTTCCGGATGCGACTCTATGAGGTCCTTAATAATAGTATTTCTGTTGATTTCCATAATTCAGTGCCACCGCAACAACTCCCCACTTTTGTCAAGAGGGTCGAAGGGGGTGTAAAAACCCTTTCAAAAAATAAAGTTTTTTCAGAATAATACTACAAGTAATACATAGTAGCAAACAGCAATGAAAAAATTCAAGGAAATAAATAAAAATTATGCATAACACGCTGATGTCATGCAACAATGCGGCGCTGCCATAATGGCAGTGTTGTTTTCGCAATATTTATTTATATTAATATTCCATAATTACTTTAATTGTAATTGTTTATGTGTAATATTTTCGTTAAATAAATATTTGGCATTTTAATTGCTCACTGATCAATCAAAAGTATTGTATTTCAAATATATTTATTTTTGAAAGGAGCTAATTATGGCTAAGGATTTGATGAAGTGGACGCAATTGCCAACCATTTCTTCTATACAGGAGGAAATGAACCGGATGTTTGACCGGGTCTTCAGAGGAGGGGATTTGTCAGATTTTGGCATAACAGGCACATGGGCGCCCCCTTTGGATTTATCAGAGACAGCAGACAAAGTCACGGTAAAGGCAGAAATTCCTGGTATGGATCCAAAGGAGATAGATATTTCGATCCAGGGCGATACCCTGATAATTAAGGGTGAAAAGAAGGAAGAAAAAGAAGAGAAGGGAAAGAACTATTACCGTATGGAAAGACGATATGGGAATTTTACGCGTTCCGTTGATCTTCCTGCCTCGGTAGACACCAATAAGGTGACGGCGGAGTGTAAAAACGGGGTGCTGGAGATTACCATGCAAAAGAGAGAGGAAGTAAAACCGAAGCAGATTACCGTAAAGGTTGGTTAATGGCATAATCGCAGGTGTCCGGAGCGGCTTATCTGGACACCTGCTGGATTGTACAAAACGTTTATCGTGAAGACAGGGGGGTGGGAGATATTCCAGTCTCTCATCCTCCTTCTTTGCATCTTTTCAAACCGCAATATTATACTTCTCCGTCTATAGCTCGCCAACAATCGAAATCTCCGTCTCTAAAGCATAGCCCAATTTCTTTTTTACTACATGCTGCACGTGCTGAATCAACTGTAAAACATCACATGCCGTCGCATTGCCTCTGTTGACAATAAAATTGGCGTGTTTCTTTGATACCTCCGCTTCCCCGATGCGCGCACCTTTTAGACCGGCCTGTTCTATTAATCGCCCCGCCCCGATATCCTTGATTTTTTTAAATACCGAACCACAACTGGGAAATTCCGGCAATTGCGGTTGCCTGGCATTGCGCCATGCCATATTGGCATCCATAATAGCGCGTATTTCCTCTTTCTGTCTTGAGCACAACTGAAAGGTAACATCGAGGACAATATCCTTCCGTTTCTGTAAGACGCTCTTGTCGTAGTCAAACTGGAAGTAATCGACTCCGACGGTACAACACTGCCCTTCTTCGGTAAGAATACGGCTTGTTTGAACTATTGACTCAATAAATACCGTCCGCGTTCTGTCGGGAGACAAAAAGTGTAAGTTCTGCCATATGGCGCCACCCACCGTACTTGGTATGCCGATAAAGTGTTCAAAACCAGACAAACCGCGACCCCAGCATTGTTCTATCAGATTGGCAACGATGACGCCGCTTTCCGCAACCAAGACCGCATTATCAAGGAAGGAAATTGTATCTGCCAGATTATGGATAACCAACCCCCGAAATCCCTTGTCGGTTACCAGAATATTTGCACCGCAACCAAGTAAAAAAAAGGGTATTCCGTTACTGCGCGCCTCAAATAAGGCATGAAGGAGTTCGCCTATGGAGTGGACTTCGACAAAAAAATCGGATATTCCCCCGATTTTGTAAGTTGTGAATGGCGCCAGGGGTTTGTTTCTTTCCAGATTTGGAATATTCAGTGACATAGAACGCTAATCAGTATGCGGTACGCAGACGGCATTCAGTAAAATTTTCGTTGCCCACTGCCAATCGGCAACGATATACTATGACAAACAATATCACATTCATTGACAAATTAGCTTATTGTGAGGTAGATTTGCAATAAAAATTTTCTATTTCAAATAGGAGGTATGCCATGTCCGCCACGTTTGCAAGAATTATGCTGCTCTGTGTCTGTTTTGGTGTATTACCGCTGAAAATAGAGGCTGCGCCGACTGCCAGTGGGATAAAGCCCGGGCTCATGTCCCACCTTGAAGGACTAGACGCCATGACCCAGGGCCAATTCCCTGAGGCTGTTGCGGCGTTCTCACGGGCACTTGACGCAAGTGGCGACGATCCGGATTATGTGCTCGCGCGGGGAGTTGCTGAAACCCTGGCCGAACAATTTCATCCGGCAATGAAGGATCTTGAACGATATCAGCGTCTCGGCGGACAGGGACGCGAGGCAGAGCTCTGGACGTATGTTGCAGAAGCGATGGGCGGCATCGCAACTCCGGGACACGCCATCCCTGGCCCCCGTAGCCTCCAGGGCAGGGAAAGCGAATCTGCGGATTCCCAGCAAGGGCAGGCATACAGCTTTGTTTCAATACCTGGCCATATGATTCAGGGACGAGATGACTACCCGACGGCCTATGCTTCATTTGTCTATTACGAGATGGCTGGTTCTTATGGAAAGGCACGGCAGGGCGGCGGCGATAAGAAAACGGGTACTGTTCGCGAGAACATGATAAAAGCGGGTCGCTGGTTTGCAAAACGTTTCCTGAAACGGCCGGACCTTGCGCCTGTGCATTTTGCCCGTGCGAAACAATTGCACGAAGCAAGGCAATTTGATGCGGCCTTGCGGGAAATTCATTTTGCCCGCGCAGCCTACCCGGCTGATCCCGATGTTCTTTATATCTCTGCGGATAGCTGGCTTTCCCTTGGCCGTCCGGCTACGGCTCGTCGCGAATTTACCATGTCACTTACCGCCCGTACCGATTTTGCCGCGGCCTATCTTGGCCGGGCTATGGCGGCAGCCCGATGGGGAGACGCGAGGAGAGTCCGTGCTGACCTGGAGATTGCCGCCAAACTGGATGCCGCAGCCACAAAAAAAGCACGTTCCTCTATAGAAGCAGAACTGAAAAAACAGCAGGCAGAAGGCTCTCCTGAACATTTTTTGACCGCCGTGGAACAAGCAGTGCAATCCGGGACTCCTTCAGATCAGATCATCGATCTTGCCGTCAAAGTTCACAAGGCTACGGGAGAGCGGCGGCTGCGCTATGATGAAACGTATCAGGATAAACTCCGCATACTCGAAGATGCGGTGCGCGCTCATCCGAAGAACCCCGACGACCTGGCCAACCTGGCAGAGTATATTATCTCGGAATCTGATAACCGCGGGGAATCGGTTGAGCCCCGACGGGAATTGCTCACCTACCGCTGGCAGGAATCGAAAGAAAAGGAGCGCCTTCGGGCGGTGGAAATTCTCGACCGTGCTTTGACGCTCAACCCGAAACACATAAAGGCAATGATTCAAAAGGCCATTGCGTTGAGCACCCTCAAACAGTATGACCAGGCGGAACAACTTGCGGATGAGGCATTGAAGTTGTCCGGCAAGAATTACGATGCGTTGCGTCTTTATGCGAAATTTCGTTCCATGCGGGCAAATCAATATTCTGCCGAGGCAATGAGCCTGAGACAGACAGAATGCACAAGCTCCACCTCTACAGAAACCCGACACGACGGGATCTATGAAGTTACGACAACGACCTGTTACCCGCCTTCGCCTGCCGATCTGGAGAGGGCGAACCAGCTCGACGCTGCGGCCTCAGGACTGCGGGATAGGGCGCGTGCCGCTATGGAAGCAGCGGTCAAAGCTGCGAGGGGCACGGTGGACAAGTATCTTATTCAGGCGGATCTCCAGCTATGGTCCGGCGACTATGACGCCGCCCAGCAAACGCTCATGGATGGCGTTAAATTGTATCCAGAGTCTCTGGAAGCGCAGGATGCCCTGGTTGATTTTTTTGCAAAGACGGGGCAAAAGGTGAAGGCAGAAGAGCAACAGGCTATTGCCCGCCAGCTAATCCACACCACCGCCGCTCCCTTGCTCCGTCTGGCATGGGATCAGATCGCAAAAACCGCCTGGCAGGGGGCGCGTGCAAGGCTGGCAGCAGCGCGTCAGATTGACCCGGCTGACGCTAGGATTTCTGCCTATAGCGGAATGGTTTTGGAAGGTGAAGGCAAGACCAAAGAGGCGATTGCCGCCTTTCGGGTTGCGCTGGCGCTGGAGGAAGCGCGCGTTCGCCTCGATGAACCTCCGATAAACAGCGAAATGCCTCTGACCCGTGACCCGCTTGATTTTGGGTTGGCCATCCAGTCCCGTTTTCATCTTGCACATCTTCTGGAACAGGGCGGAAAGCAGCAGGAAGAGCTTGATCAGTACCTTGCTTCTCTCAGGTATGAACCGAGAATGCTGCCGGGTTGGGAATCGTGGCAAATGTTTACTGCCATGCTGCCGGATCAGAAACCAGAAAAAGGCGCCGAGATGATTGCCCCGGTAAATGCCGCCACGTTAATCGCGGAAGCCCATCTGCGTGCCGGTAAACTCTTTGCATCCCTCGGTAAACAAGATAAGGCGATAGAACAGTTTTCAGCCGCAGCCCGGTTGGGTCCGCAGCGTATGGCCAATATTCCTATGGTAGGAAATGCGCAGGGTGATACGAACTTTGGCGGATTAGCCGGGGCGCCGGCCTCAGAGGCATCATTTTACCTGGCGCGGGCCCTTCTGGCTAAGGGCGATGCAGAGGGCGCCAGTAATGCCCTTTACGAAATAGGAAGAACAATTCCTGAAGACCTCCGGGACGATCTCAACCAACTCAACATGGCCATTGCACGGGCTCATTCACAGCAACAGCAAGAGCAACAGGATCCGTACGCCGGAATGAGTCAGGAACAACGCTCCTATGCGGATCGTCAATATCAGCGTGACCGTGAGCGTCAGCAGATGGCAGCACGGCAATTTGCGTCCAAAGCAAAGGTTGTTCCGGAGTTGGTGGGCGTCTGGGAGATGTCTCCTGACAACAAATTTCTGCCCTGGAAGAAAACCCTGACCATCGAGTCGAACGCCAATTTCACGATCGCTTCTCACAATGAGGGTTCAGCACGCCGGGGAAAAGTAGATGTCCAGCAGGCAGGGAGTATGGCACAGGGAGTGCCTGATAATGTCAACGGACAAATGATGATGTTCGACGAGTCGGGCTCCGTTTCCACCATGTGGTATGAATTTATAGATCGTGACCGAATGCGGATTACCGATTTGGACGGAACTCTTTACGAAGCGCGCCGTCGCTGATGATTCACCCGTAAATTATTTCAAAGTCTGGTTCAGATTTTATTAATAATGTAGAAAACCACGTCCTGTGGGCGTGGTCAGAGAACAACGGCTATGCCAGTTATCCCCTTCGATAAGTATGACGGAACTGGTTTTCGCCATGCCGGTATTTTCCCCAAGAGATGTTCAATTTTGAGTATAAAACGTTGAAAATACAAATAGGCTTACCGCTCATATCCCAAAGAAGCATTTTGGTTGCATGAAAACGAATCGCAGTTAGTTCTACACACTACGGGAATTACTTACAGTTTGCGTAATGAGTACAAATGGCAAACTTATCCCCTTTTAGGGGTTAACCCAAAGCCACCTGCTCCGCGGGTGGATTCTTTACTTTTCACGGTATAAGAAGCATTTAATCATTGAAGATAAAGAGATTTCTTTGTATTGTGCGGTGTAAGATGGAATGCTGAACACACAGCATCCGTTCACACACTCCGCGTAGGAACGAGAGGGAAATATACTAATGCACCATGAAAGAGATGATCCCGATAACGATGAGTATGCCGCCAATGATCTCTTTTTCGTACTCTTCAATACTGCAGAGGTTGATCTTCTTTACCCCGTTATAGGCAAGGATGGTCAGCACCAGCATGCCAGAAATGGTTGTCACGGACAAAATGATAGAGAGCAGTAGCAGTTTGCCCCAGCTGAAGGCACTGGCTGCCAGAAATATCGGCAACGCAGCAACACAGGGTGACGAGCTTAACATGACGAAGAGCGAGATTGCAATGGTCTTGTCTGAAAATTTTGCATGGTTATGATTGTGCGTTCCATGCCGTAGTCTTCCAACAACGACATAGATAATACCCAGCACAATCAGGATGCCGCCCGCCAGAGGCTCCGCGAAGGTTTCAGCATATTTTGTTATGTGAAATCCAAGAATAGCAATGATGAAGCCCAAAATTGTCGTTGCTATAGAATGCCCCAGCCCTGCAATGGTTGTGATAAAGACGGTTTTCGTCAGGCTCCACTTCTGCCCTTTTCCGATCAGCGCAAAGGGCATCCAGTGATTTGGCATGATGGCATGCGTCAGGGCAATAAGAAAGGTTGCTCCGATAAGACTGATGGTTGTATTGTACATGGTTAAAAATGTTTCACTACCGAGGAGGTTACTTCAAAAGATTAAACACAAAAACCGCGGGTATTATCAAAATTACCTCTTGTTCAAGAGAATGATACGGGACGTATTACAAGCCAACCATGGCAATCTTTGCGTCATCGGCGGCCTTGATTGTTTCTTCAATATCCAGGATAAGAGTTTTCTCGGCTTCTAAGGCGAGAGCAGAAGCAGAGGACTCCTGCAATGACTTGATGGTTTCTAATCCAACCGTAGGGATATCAAACCGCGGATCAAAATCGTGCTTGCTGACCTTGATAACGACAATGCCGTCTTTCCCAAGATTCCCCCCGCGACGGATTGCTTCATCCGTCCCTTCCAGGGCCTCCACGGACAACACGACCTTTTCCTTTACCACAATGCATTGGCCAATGCCGAGCCTGGCAATCTCTTTGGCAATAGGCCATCCAAACCTGATATCTTCCATCTCTGTTTCTGTGGGCTGTCTTCGGGTCAATGTGCCCTTTTGCGCAAGGAGTTGCGGCACGTAGAGGGTAGAGTTTTGCAGTTCTATACCGTCTTTTAATAATTCGTCAGCGACGGCCCCAAGCAAGGAGTGATCGTCTCTCCGTTTTACATGCCGGTACCAAAGGTTAATCGTCCTCAGATCCGGCAGGAAGCGGAGATTTCTCCACGAAGAGAACATATTGGTCTTTTTCAGTCCTCCTGCCATGACGGCCTTGGAAACCTGTTCCTGTTTAAACACCTTGATAAGTTTACCGATCTGGGCAATACCAACCCAGTAAAGCTTTTCTACGTATTGCTCGATTTCCGGAGACGTCTCTCCTTCGATGCCCACGGCAATGACCGGCACGTTATTATCCCGTGCTCCTTTTGCAAATAAAATAGGAAACCGCCCATTTCCCGCAATTAATCCGATTTTATCCATACATTGTTTTTTTGTTTTTCTGATTTATTGTAACAATTTATTTAGTTTGTGCCGTCTCATTACGCCCTTCCAATTGCGCAATCCTTTTTTCGAGGGTTTTGATAAGGTCCCTCATTTCAGGTAATTTTTCAATGATCACGTAACATTTCCGCATCCGCCGGATGGGGAGTGCAGGCGCCCCCAGATACGTTTCGTTGCTGGGGATGTCATTGATCACCCCCGAATACCCGCCAACCGTGACATTATCGCCAACGGTAACATGACCCACAACCCCGGATCCGCCGGCAAGGGTTACGTGTCTGCCGATCTTGGCAGAACCGGCAATTCCGACCTGCGATACAATCAGGGAATTTTCACCGATCTCTACGTTGTGCGAGATAACTACCTGACTATCGATCTTCGTACCCTTTCTGATTACCGTTTCACCCATGACGGCACGATTGATGGTGGTATTTGCCCCAATGTCTACGTCATCTTCAATGATGGTACTGCCGATCTGTGGTATCTTGTAATACCCCTGGCCGTCCGGTGCATAGCCGAAGCCGCTGCTGCCGATGACGGTATTGCTGTGAATGGTTACCCGTTTGCCAATGATCGTTTCATCGTAAATCACGGCATTGGGATAAATAATGGTATCGTCGCCAATGATACAGCCATTACCAATATAGACGCAAGGGTGTAAAACCACGCGATTGCCGATGCGGGCATTTTTGCCAATGGTGACGTATGGCTGGACGGAAATCTGGTGACCCAGTACGGCAGTTTTGTCAATTCTGGCAGAAGGATCGACACCCTCAGGGTAGACGGGCTTCTTGTATATCAGGAGGTCTATAAGCTTTGCAAAGGCCAGATAAGGATTGTTGCATACTAAAAGGTTCCTTTTCGTTTGTTGAGAAAGGAATATGTTGGTATCTCTCAGTTTTGGCGAGACAATGATGGCAGAGGCCTTTGTCTGATCGATTTTCCGGATATATTTATCGTTCGATATAAAGGTAATATCTCCCTCACGGGCGTCATCAATACCCATCACGCCGCTGATCTTAACGGAAGGATCTCCAACGACCGTACCGCCAACGTGTTCAGAAAGCTCTTGCAGGGTCTTTTCCATGGTACGTTGCCTTCGTGATAAATCGTATGAGAATGAATGTAAACAATAAAAAAATCCATCCAAGCACCCCGGTAACGATATAGTGATCGCCGAACAACCATTCGAAATGCTTGCCCGCATGGTGATCAAAGAGGAGCTTATTTGTCTTCATGAGAAATACCCATCCTGCATGGAGACCGATGGCGAGGTACAGAGATTTTGTGCGGAGGCACGAGTATGACAATACCGCGCCAACAAGAAAAAGCCCAATGAGGGCAGGCCAGATGGCAACGAAATCGATGACGATGTATTTGAAGGACTGGTAAATAATGATAAATCCGATAAACGGTTGAATTCCTGATGACACTAAATATTTTACCTTAAAGAAATGCAACGAAGAAAAAAAGAGACTGCTGATAGCTATGGCGGAAACGGCGCGCATATCCACTAACATGCTTTGGAATATGAATCCCCTGAACAGGAGTTCTTCAATGCCTCCGACAAGACCAGCGATGAGTATCAGCGTCAGGAGCCGAACGACAATATCTGCGAATGACCTGGTATCTGGCCGGAATGTCTGGATACCACTGAGCCAGAGGATGGCAACATAGATAACAAACATCCCCGTACCGAGGAGGAAACCCGTTTGTAATTGTTTCCGCCAGCCCCGGATCGGTTTTATCCCGCTCATGATCAAAGAACCGATCTTCAGCGGTTTTCTCAGAAAAAAAATCAGGAGAATGGCAACAGCCATCATGATGCGGCGCATGACCCTCCCGAAGTCGTAACTTTCCTGCTTGAAATTAAGCAAGCTTTTGATGAAAGGACTTGATGTCAACAAGGTATCCAGGATGGCCTTGATTAGGGGGGCAAGCAGGCTGCTCAGGACTAACACCAGAAAGAATAAAAGGAATATTTTGTTGTATTGCTTTAAGCCGCTCCATGAATTCATTCTGAAAATGATAGTCTTGTAAAAAGAAGATGTCAACTGAAAATAGTTTTTGGCTGAGTAACATTGTCTATATGAAGGTGGGGTTCTGTTTGCTCCTTGACAAGAGTAAATCATAGCTGTAGATTATGACAAAGCAATTATGCCTTATTGAAACGCAAAAGGCAGTTTTTTATGTTGGTGCATTTGGAGGAATTACATCTGCCTGCATCAAATTCTAAAGTCACGTTATTTCATCAGAAAATTCTTGCCCACGAACTTACCCTCAAACGTCCCGCTCACGAACTGAGAAAATTAAATCAAACCCTCGCTTCTTCTACCGTTGACCTGAATCCTCACCAGATAGACGCCACCTTATTTGCCTTCAATTGTCCTCTTTCAAGAGGTGCAATCCTTTGTGATGAAGTCGGTCTTGGAAAGACTATCGAAGTGGGACTGATAATAAGCCAGCTCTGGGCAGAAGGGAAAAGGAAGATAATCATCGTAGTCCCTGCATCATTGAGAAAACAATGGCAGAATGAACTCTTTGAGAAATTTAACATCCCCGGTGTTATTGTCGATGGCTCAGAATACAAAACATCGAAAAAGGATGCATTAAACCCTTTTGATCGTGACAACCTTGCAGTTATTGTCTCCACCCCTTTTGCCTTTCCAAAAAGGATTAAAAGCAAGTGAGTAATAAAAAAGATTTGTCGGAAAGAGATATATGCACGCAGTTCATCTTGCCTGCGCTGGTTAAGTCCGGATGGGATGTTGAGAAGCAAGTCCGGGAAGAGGTCTTCTTTACAGACGGTCGAATCTTTGTCAAAGGCAAAAAGACTGTCCGGGGTAAAAGAAAACGTGCCGACTTTATTCTCTACCTCAAACCGAATATTCCCTTAGCTGTTATTGAAGCAAAGGACAACAATCATTCCGTAGGAGCCGGATTACAGCAGGCGTTAGAATATGCAGAGATGCTTGACGTTCCGGTTGCGTTCAGCTCAAACGGCGATGGCTTTGTTCAGCATGATCGCTCTGGTTTCTCTGCGCAAATCGAAACGGAATTGTCTTTAGATGCCTTCCCCTCTTCTGCCGAACTTTGGAAGTTGTATAAAAAGTATAAGAGGATTGAAACGCCCGAGCAGGAAGAGATCGCTTCTTTTAATTATTTCTTTGACGGATCGGGGCGGGCGCCTCGTTATTATCAGCAGAGAGCCATTAACCGAACCGTGGAAGCCGTCGCCCGCGGGCAGAACAGAATCCTCCTCGTGATGGCTACCGGAACGGGAAAGACCTATACCGCCTTCCAGATTATTTATCGTCTCTGGAAAAACGGACGTAAAAAACGGATTCTCTTTCTGGCGGACCGCAATGTGCTTATCGACCAGACCAGACGCAATGACTTTAAACATTTCAAAGATCGCATGACGGTCATCAAAAAGAAAAAGATTGATAAGGCATTTGAGATATACCTTGCCCTTTATCAAGGATTAACAAACTATAACGAGGACAAGGACGCATACAAAGAGTTTAGCAGAGATTTCTTTGATCTTGTGGTAGTTGACGAGTGCCATCGTGGAAGCGCTGCCGCCGATAGCGCATGGAGGGCTATCCTTGATTATTTTCGTTCTGCGACGCATATCGGCCTTACTGCAACGCCGAGAGAGACAAGAGAGATATCCAATATCGCATATTTCGGCGAACCGGTTTATACCTACACGCTCAGACAAGGTATCGAAGATGGATTTCTGGCCCCCTATAAAGTTATACGCGTTGGATTCAATGTAGATCTTGAAGGTTGGCGTCCGGAAGCAGGCAAGACAGATAAAGACGGCATCGAGGTTGATGACCGTATTTATAACACCAGGGATTTCGATAAAAACCTCGTGATTGATGAGCGAACAAAACTGGTCGCCAAAAAGGTGTCGGAATATTTACGGAAAACAAACCGATACGATAAAACGATAGTTTTTTGTGTGGATATTGAACACGCAGAGCGGATGAGGCAAGCCATTGCTAACGAAAACCCGGATTTGGCGCTTGAAAACGGTAAGTATGTCATGCGCATTACCGGTGATGATGAGCAAGCCAAACGCGAGGTGGATAATTTCATAAATCCTGAGGAGCGTTATCCGGTTATCGCTACCACGTCAAAATTGATGACCACCGGCGTTGATGCACAGACCTGCAAATTGATCGTGCTTGATTCAAACATCAGGTCAATGACCGAGTTCAAGCAGATTATCGGACGCGGGACTCGTATTAACGAAGAGTATGACAAGACGTTCTTTGCCATTATGGACTTTCGCAATGTGACAGATCTTTTTGCGGATCCGGCTTTTGACGGCGATCCGGTTATGGTCAGGGAGGTTACGGGCGAAGACGAATTAACGGATCAGGATATTCATCCTGAAGAAGACCAGGAGATTATTGATCCGGAGACTGGACGGCCCGTGGATTTTGAAGAAGAAACACCGGATGAATACCCCCCACCGGACATTATTCAGGGTGGTGAAATTGTGTCTGAGCCCCGGCAGAAGATATATGTGGCAGGGGTGGATGTTTCGGTGTTAAACGAGCGGGTTCAGCATCTGGACGCAAACGGAAACCTTATCACCGAAAGCCTCAAAGATTACACAAAAAAGGGCATCTTGCGGGAGTTCCGATCACTCGATGATTTCCTTACCCGATGGAACGGCGCTCATAAAAAGAAAGCGGTTATCGAGGAATTGGAATCGCAGGGGATTATTCCGGAAAACCTGATGTCAGGGGTAAAGAAGGATTTGGATGTATTTGACCTTATTTGCCACATTGCGTGGGACATGCCTGCGCTTACCCGTCGGGAGCGTGCGGAAAATGTAAAGAAGCGCAATTATTTCATGAAATATGGGGAGAAGGCGCGGAAGGTTATTGATGTCCTCCTGGATAAATATGCTGATGAGGGCATTGAAAATATAGAAGACCTTGCAATTTTGAGAATAGAACCGTTTAGTCAAATCGGGACACCGACGGAAATCGTGCAGATATTCGGAGGCAGAGAGCAATATCTTCATGTTATTGAAGAACTGGAGCATGCACTCTATACAGCGGCGTAAAGGTCTCTCACAAAGTGCACAAAGCCCACGGAGAAAAAAATGAATGAAAATGAATTAAGTGAAAAAATTATTGGGTTGGCTATTAAAGTTCATTCTGCTTTGGGTCCTGGTCTTTTAGAATCCGCGTATGAAAAAGCGCTTGTTTTTGAGTTGAGCAGAAATGGTTATAAAGCAGAGGTGCAAAAAAGTATTTCAATAAATTATGAGGGAATAATCATAGATGAAGGATATCGGGCAGATATCGTCGTAAATGATATTGTTCTGATAGAATTAAAATCGGTTAAACAAATTGAGGATATTCATTTAAAACAGCTTTTAACTTATTTGCGTCTTTCGGGCAAGAAACTGGGATTACTCATTAATTTTAACGAAATCTTGCTAAAGAATGGTATTCGACGAGTTATCAACGGAACTATATAGCACTTTGTGAACTCTGTGCACTTTGTGAGAGAGAAACAAGATGAAAAACATTGGAAATATCATAAAAACATTACAAAACATCATGCGTAAAGACCCCGGTGTTTCCGGGGACGCCCAGCGCATTGAGCAGTTGGGCTGGATGATCAGCTTCAAAATCCTTGACGACAAGGACAAAGAGATCGAGATTCTCAACGACAAATATGTCTCACCCATGCCAAAGAAATTGCAATGGCGGGCTTGGGCGGCTGATGACGAAGGCATAACCGGAGATGAGCTTAAAAACTTTATTGACAGTGATTTGATACCAAGGCTCAAAAATCTCGATGTGAGTTCCGGCAATAAACGCGCCCTCATTATCCGCGAGATATTTGACGGCACCAATAACTACATGAAGAACGGGACGATCATCCGTCAGGTGCTCAATGAATTAAACCAGATCGACTTTAATAATTTGGAAGACCAACGCAAGAAATCTGGTACTGGGAACACAAACTACCAGAAGGCGTTAAGGCATACAGTAAAACGAAGCCGATTCAGAAAAGTGAGTTTGACGGTCTTAAAAAATGGTGGAAGAAACGCAAGGGAAATGAACAGGCGTGGAAGGTGTCCATGGATACGATTGCTGCGAATGGCTATAACCTCGACATTAAAAATCCGCATACGCCTGAAGAAAAACACGCGTATACAAGCACGGAACTGGTAACGATGCTCCACGAATCATTTCGCAAAAGTGACGAGCTTCTTCAACAATTGAGAAAGGAATTGGAGAATGGATAACGCAGAAAATAAATCCCAGCTCATTATTTATCAGGCAGAAGATGGAAAAATCAAAATTGACGTTCGTTTTCAGGATGAGACGGTCTGGCTGACTCAAAAACTGATGGCTGAATTATTTCGGACCACAATCGCCAATATTAATATTCATATTAAAAATGTCTTTGACGAGGGAGAACTTTCGCAAGATTCAGTTATTAAGGATTTCTTAATAACTGCCGCTGATGGGAAAAAGTATCACACAAAGTTTTATAACCTTGATATGATTATTTCCATTGGTTATCGTATTAAGTCCCATATTGCCACACGGTTTCGTCAATGGGCGACACAGCGATTGCGGGAATATATCGTCAAAGGTTTTGTGTTGGATGACGAACGGCTTAAGCAGGGCGTAAACATCGGCTCTGATTATTTTGACGAGCTTCTTGAACGTATCCGCGATATCCGTTCCAGCGAGAAACGTTTTTATCAAAAAATCCGGGATATTTATAAGCTGGCAGTTGATTATGATCCGAAGGCTGAAGAAACCTTGGAATTTTTCAAAATTGTTCAAAACAAGCTCCATTTCGCTATATCCGGCAAGACGGTGGCAGAGATTATTTCCGGGCGGGCCGACGCGTCAAAACCCAACATGGGTCTTACTTCGTGGAAAGGCGCAAAGGTGCGCCAGGGCGATGTGACCATTGCCAAGAATTACCTCAATGAAAAAGAAATGGAACAGCTTAACAGAATCGTGACCATGTACCTTGATTATGCTGAAGACCAGGCGAAACGCCACCGTCAGATATTCATGCGCGACTGGCGCAAAAAGCTTGACGCCTTTCTCAAGTTTAATGAACGCGACATCCTTGATCATGCCGGAACTGTAACTAAAGAAGTTGCTGATGCATTGGCTTTGGAGCAGTATGAGGTTTTTCATAAACAACGTTTGAAGGATGATGCCGAGGCAGAAGCGCTTGCCGATGAGGAGGCTTTAAAAAAGATCGAGCAGAAAGCGTCAAAACACCTTCCGAGGAAAAAGGGACGGAAGAATGGCTGAGTGGAAGAAAGTAAAAATTAGTCATTTTTTGAAAGAACGGGAAGGCAGATATGATCCAACTGATAATGCGGTACAAGGCTTGAAAAGACTGAATAAGATTGATTTTTCTGCCGAAATCCACCTTTCGGATAAGGGATCAAAGACAGATATGATCATTGTCGAACCAGGCGACCTTGTTATTTCCGGGATCAATGTTTCAAAGGGCGCCCTTGCTGTTTATCATGGAGACGAGCCTATTACGGCAACTATTCATTACTCGTCCTACGTCTTTGATGAAAGGCAAATAGATATAGATTACTTTAAGCGATTTGTCAGGAGTCAATCTTTTATACAAGCGCTTAAAGATCAAGTTAAAGGCGGTATAAAAACAGAAATAAAACCCAAACATTTTCCGCCTCTTGAAATTCATTTACCAGATATTAAGACCCAAAAAGAGATCGTTTCTTTTTTCAAAAGAATCGAAAACGAAATAGATGGTTTGGGCGATGAGATAACCCACCAGCAGTCTTCTCTCAAGCAACTTCGTCAACAACTATTGCAGGAAGCCATTGAAGGGAAACTGACGGCAAAGTGGAGGAGTGAACATCCAGAACTTATCAGCGGAGATAACCACGCCTCGAAACTGCTTGAGAAGATCAAAGCAGAAAAAGAGCGGCTCACGAAGAACACAAAGAGCGCGAAGAATGCAAAAGCACTACCACCCATCAGTGAAAAAGAAAAGCTGTTTGATTTGCCTGATGGGTGGGTGTGGTGCAGGTTGGGGAATGTTATTTATGATTTACCAAGAAATGGCTATTTACCCAAAGAAGTATCCTATGAGACACCAACAAAGAGCCTTAAGTTAGGCGCTACAACTTATGGAATATTTAATCCTAATGAATTTAAATACGTCGGAGATAAAATTCCTAAAGATTCTATTTTTTGGTTAGAACCGGGAGATATTTTAATTCAAAGGAGTAATTCTATTGATTATGTGGGCGTAAGTGCAATTTATACTGGGATGTCAAAGGAATTTATCTATCCTGATTTAATGATGAAAATAAGAATCGTGAATCCACTGTTAATAAAGCTATTCCACATATTTCTTTCTTCTCCAGCAATTAGGAGTTATTTTAGATATAAGGCTAAAGGTGCTCAACAGACAATGCCAAAAATAAATTAGGGTGTTGTTATAGAAACTTCAATTCCCTTGCCGCCGCTTGCTGAACAACAAGCCATTGTTGAGCGGGTGGATAAACTCATGACCATGATCGATAAATTGGAAAAACAAGTATCCGAGCGCAAAGATCGGGCGGAAATGCTGATGCAGTCAGTTTTACGAGAGGCATTTGTGGGAGGATGAATTATTTTGGAATCTGTCTGAGATTCAGAAGTTTCTTGATTTCGTAGTCGCCATGCTTAATTATTGACTCAGTGTTGGAAAACGGTTAAGATGCTCCTACGTGCTTGTATCAAAAAGATGCGGATATAGAGTTTAAGGCGGTGTGAATTATGGCAAGAGCGGATATATTACTTAGTTTAGTACAGTCAGCCAATCGTAATGATATGGTTTCATTTCGTAAATCCGTTGAAAGTTTAATTGCAGAAGAAAGGGCTAAAAATCATACTGTTCTTGCAGACAGGCTAGCTGCTGCCATTACTGAAAATGGAAATAAAATGAGTGCTATCATTCGCTCGAATGGCCATGCAAAGGATTTTGTTTTCGAAATTGTGCCTCAAAAACAATTTGATGATTTAATAATTGAAGATCAAACCTTAAAAATTTGTAAAGATTTAATAGAGGAACAGCATAGAGCCGATTTACTCCGATCTTACGGTCTTGAACCACGTAACAGAATATTATTAACAGGTTCGCCCGGCAATGGTAAAACCAGTCTTGCAGAGGCCATTGCCACGCATTTAATGTATCCCTTCTTTGTTATCCGTTATGAAAACTTAATCGGCAGTTATTTAGGGGAAACAGCGTCACGCCTTAATAACATGTTTGAGTATATAAAAACACGAAATTGTGTACTCTTTTTCGATGAATTTGACACTATCGGAAAAGAAAGAGGCGATACCAAAGAGACGGGGGAAATTAAACGAGTTGTAAGTTCTTTACTTCTTCAAATGGATAGGCTTCCAAGTTATGTAGTTGTTATCACTGCGAGTAATCACCCGGAACTTCTCGACCGTGCAGTATGGCGTAGGTTCCAGCTAAGATTAAACCTTGAAGTACCGGACAAACCACAAATTGAACGCTTTATAAAAATGTTTACAAAAAAAACCGGTATCAATATTGATTATAATATGAAACAACTTACTGAAATATTAACAGGTCAAAGCTATTCGGAAATTGAAACATTTTGTACGGATGTCTTAAGACAAGCAATTTTGGACCATCAACAGGAGAATACAAAGTCTATAGTTATTGAGAAATTAAAACAATGGCAACAAAGATTTATAACTGATAACCAAAAAGAGGAAAAATAATATGCCGGGAAAACCTCTTTTAATCTTCCCATCACCTTCTACTACTAAGCGAAAAGAAGAAAAACCAAGATTTGGCACCACCCCATATCACTTCCCTGATTTTCAAAACCAAAAGGACAGACTTACACCGCAATTTGAAACTATGCTCCAATCATTCATTACTGATACAGCAGATGGACTTGAACCTGAAAATGTATTGGTAATTGAGACTGTTGGTGAAATTGAGGATTTTCAAAGGGCGGTACGATATATTCACGGCCTTGAATGGCTGGCAGAAATTGATGAAGAAGCCATTGAGCCAGATGATGATTTTTATCAAACTTGTAAAATAAAAAAGACACTTTTTAGCGAAAAGATAAAACACATTAAAAGAAAACAATCATCGCAAATATGGGGTTTGCTTTTGAAAAATGCTTTCATTGATAAAAATGGCTATTTATTAGATAAAGATATTAATGAATTTCAACAATTTATTCCTATTGAATTTTCCGAATATAGTGAGGAAATAGTAAAAATTGCAAGAGATGAAGCTATTAGCCACCGCAAACAATTGTTAAGCGGACGGCTTTTTCTCAGTATGAGTAACAAGCAGGCTATAGATAAGTTACTAAGCTTGTGGACACAATGGGATTCAGGCGATAAAAAATTGCCGAGACCGTATGGTAAATGGACCGAAATATTTAAACAAACAAGGATAATCAGAAAATGGGATACGCAAGACCGGTTAAGAGATACTGGTATAATTGACTACTGGAAAGAGGAATTAGAAATAAAAAAAGGAACCGCATCTAAAATAACCTTTGAAATTGAACTATGGTACAGAAATGATGACGCCCAAAGACAAGAAATACAAGAAAAGATCAGTAATCTTATTTTTAATGAGAATGGGAGCATTATAACGACCTGTACTATAAAAGAAATACGATTTCATGCCATCAAAGCAGAATTACCACCTCAAAATATTGAAAAAGTTCTTAATTCTGAATACACCAAAATTTTTTCTTGCAACGATGTAATGTTGTTCCGGCCTGTTGGCCAATGTAGAGTCGCCGTGTCCCCCGAAGGTACAGAAAGAGATTTTGAATCTGGAAATACCAATGGAGAGCCGATTGTTGCCATGCTTGACGGAGCGCCCTTTACACATCACAATCTTCTTAAAAATCGCTTAATTGTGGACGACCCCGATGGTTTCGAAAGCGACTATCAGGTGAGCTTTAGAAAACATGGCACTGCAATGGCTTCGCTTGTGTGCCATGGTGAACTGGATGCGCAGGAAGAACCACTTCAACGCCCGGTGTATTTCAGGCCAATAATGAAGCCCGACCCCAACGACTTTAAAAATAACCCGCCTTGGGAAAATATTCCCAAAGAATATTTCATGGAAGACCTGATTGAACGCTCAGTACGTAGAATATTTGAAAGGGATAGCAATCAAGGTGTAGTTGCACCTACAATAAAAGTAATCAATTTTTCAATTGCTGATTCAGCAAAGATGTTCTTTAATCAATTAAGCTCTTGTGCAAAACTATTAGACTGGCTATCGTATAAGTATCAAGTCCTTTTTTGCGTTAGCGCAGGTAATATAAACACTGATATTAATATCCAAAAAAATATTAATGAGTTACGGACGCTTTCAAATGATGCGCTATTGCGCCATACAACGTCAAAAATTCACGAAGATATTCGAAATAGGAAAATATTTTCTCCTGCCGATTCTATAAATTCAATAACTTTGGGTTCTATTCATTCGGATAAATCGACGACAAACAATATCGGTAACAGGTTTGACATTTTACCTAACCAGAAATTACCATCGCCAATTTCTGCCCATGGATTAGGTTATAAAAATTCTATAAAGCCGGAATTGTATATTAATGGAGGAAGGCAGTTATACAACGTTGTAAATAACATTTGTAGTGTGTCAGATTCAGGATTGGCACCTGGACAATGTGTTGCAACAACACCCGCAACGGGCGGTGAAATTAACAGATGCGTTTACATTAGAGGGACAAGTAATTCTGCCGCACTTGCTACACGGGCAGCGGCACAAATTTATGAAATGTTAAACTCATTACTATCGGGAAATGGCATTTCGATTGACGATAACAATATCGCTGTTGTTTTAAAAACGTTAATTGTACATGGCGCGTCGTGGGGTGAGGGTAGCAATATTTTGGAATCTACATTAAAAACAATTGAAAACTCGAGGAGTTTCAAAAAAGTTATTGCGCGTTATATGGGTTTTGGTATACCTGATATTCATCGTGTACTTGAATGTACTTCTCAAAGGGCAACGGCTATTGGTTATGGGAAAATTAAAAAAGATACCAGGCATGATTTTCGATTTCCTTTACCCCCTTGCTTAAGTGGTAGAAATGAAATGAGACGATTGATTATCACACTGGCATGGTTTAGCCCAATTAATCCAGCAAACAGAAAATACAGAAAAGCAAATCTTTCATTTGAACCACCTACTGATAGCATAGGGGTTGATAGAGCAAATGCGGATTGGCAGCAGGTTAAAAATGGCACTGTACAACACGAAGTTTTGGAAGGAAGCGAAGTTGTCTCTTATCAAGATGGCGATTTTTTAAAAATATCAGTGGTATGCAGGGAAGATGCCGCGAATCTTGACGAAGAAGTTTATTATGGCATTGCTGTGACCTTAGAAGTAAGTGAAAGTGTTGACTTGCGAATTTATGAGGAAATTAAAGACAGAATAAGCATTCCTATACAAATTGAAGAAAAAACTCAGTGAATCACCATTATAGTAAATTTGAAGATGTAAAATACAGAATATGTAATAACTATGAGAGTATGGATTAAACAGATCAAACCTATCTATGCCTCTTTTGTGGAGTGTACTTCGCCTTATCCGACCTTAATGATAGTATAATAGATGTTTTTCAAGGATTAGCGGTCATTTCATTTGAACTGAAGGTATGGCCAAATACAACATTTACAAAATCGAGAAGGCCAAGGAACCAAGCTTGCTTGAAAAACTACAAACCGTCGGCCTTTCTCTTGCCGGACAGAAAAGTGTTAACGGTTTTACCCTTTCGTTTTATTTTTCAAAAGAACCGGAGGACATTGATATTTGGTGGGCCGATTTGTACAAAGATTTCGTAACTATTCAGCGAAAATATTTTAGAATTTAGTTGACAGTCAACATGAGAAAAGGGGGCAGTAGAATTGGTTGGTAGAATAAATGGCTGTGGAGGATGCCACTGTAGCCCATCGGAGGTTT
>WBZR01001737.1_pt1 | contig 25570 bp, 20 predicted proteins | sample 5204231 | NCBI WGS metagenome assembly WBZR01 (sample SAMN12412403, study PRJNA552823) | activated sludge metagenome | isolation source: activated sludge from anammox sidestream of wastewater treatment plant... | place: USA: Virginia | collected 2017-08
TCGCTTTTAATTTCCCTTTATTGAACCTCCAGGTGAAATTGATACCCACCGACTGAGCATAGTTATCATTCCTGAAATGAAAATCCACAGCGCCATATCTGCTATATCCTTTTATATTCAGTCCGTTCAAAATATCTGAGAAATTCAGTTTTATCGTTCCTTTGTTCTTTAAGACCTGCTTGCTGAACCCGGCATCTATTTTAGTGATGGATCTTATATAGATCACCCCTTCCAATCCCTTACTTCTGTAAAAACCGCTTACTTCCGCTCCCCATCCTTTACCCCATTTGAATTGTTCCTGCAACTGCACCATCACCCCGGTTACTCCCAGGGAAATAAGATCATTATTCACTATTCCTTTAAAATGATTGCTGTATCCGTTCACATACGCATTACTGCTCCACCAACTATTAATTTGTTTGTAAGCATTTACAGAAATGCCGATCTGGTGCATGTTGGCAATATTAGTGTACTTCAAAATGCCTTCGTTGGTAGTTTCATCCTGCTCGACCACCTGCTGAATGATATTTTTGGTAGCACTGTAATTCAATGTAGTGCTGAGAAAATTATTGTATGTATGAGTCAGCTCAATGTTATTGGAGAACTGAGGCGCCAGTTCAGGATTTCCGGTCTGAATGGTGTACCGGTCCACGAAAAGAATGAACGGATTCAGATCCGAATAGTCAGGCCTTTGTATCCTTCTTCCGTAATTAATCACAAACTGATTCTTTTCATTAGCAGCATATTGAAGATATGCAGTCGGGAAAAGCTGCGAATAATTCCTTGTGAAGGTCTCTCCTGTTGTAAGCTGATTTCCTTTTGCAACGGTATTTTCAAACCGCAGCCCGACCTGACTGCTCCACTTTTTACTCAATGGCCTTGTATAATTAAGATAGGCAGCATTGATATTTTCTTCATACACGAAATGATTACTCCTGTTGGCATCCGGAATTGATTGTCCGTTTAACAGGCTGTCATAGCGGGCATCGTTGTCTGTTTTTACATAACTGGCTTTTACACCTGCTTCAAATTTTGCCCCTTTTTTTAAAGGAAGAGTATAATCAATTTTGCCGCTATAGACATTAATATTTTGAGGAAGGCTTCCCATCAGTGTGTCCGGTGTTTTCAACAGTATGCCGGTTTTATCATAATAACTGCTGATAAGCGGTTGACCGGTTCTTGTCTTATATTGAATATAGTCAAGATTGGCACTGATCTCTTGTCCGGCAGAATCTAACTGGGTACGGAAGTTCAGATTAGTACTGAAGTTCTTTGTCTTTTGATCATTTTCAGAATATGCTTTGGTCTGGCTCATCAAAGAACCGTTTGAATCTTTAATGAAAGCATCCGTGTTGCTCTTCCACAATGTTGGATTGTTATAACCATTCACTACAATTCCCATTGTGGTTCTTTTACTGACAAAATAATCAAGCCCGGCTTTTGCACTTAAGTATTTACTGGAAGATTTCATGTAAGCCGCCTGATCCAGGCTGGACAATATATTCTTGGAATTTTCATCCCTGAAATTCCTGTACATATAAAGGACCTGGTGACGCTCGCTGTAATTATAACCAACGTTGCTGAAAATATTGATCTTCCCGGTGCGATAATTGAAATTAAAATTTCCGTTTGCTCTTGAATAATATGACTGGGCATATCCGGCAGTTATACTTCCGTTATAACCAAACTGCTTGTTCTTCTTTGTCTTAATATTGATCACCCCGGAATTGCCGGCAGCATCATATTGAGCAGGCGGGTTGGTCATGATCTCGATCTGATCCAGCTGACTGGCATTCATGTTGCGAAGCATGTTGGCAAGATCTGACCCTGATAAATAAGAAGGACGCCCATCTAAATAAACCTGCACTCCCTGTTTTCCTTTTAAGGAAATATTGCCGTCTTTATCCACGGACACTCCCGGCGCTTTTTCCAGAACTTCAAGCGCTGAATTGCCCACATTGGTGATGGATGCATCCACATTGACAACGGTCCTGTCCACTTTCTGTTCCACCAGTGGTTTTCTGGAAACAATGGTCACGGCTCTTAAAGATTTTTCTTCCTGCTTCAGTTGAATAGCGCTTAACTCAACTTCCGGTTTAGAAGCGCTGATCTCAAACATATCTGAATACCCCTTTTGGTGGCCCACCGCACTGACTAACACCAGGTACTTCCCAAAAGGAATGCCTTCCATTATAAACTTGCCTGCCTTATCTGCTACCCCCATCTTTGAAATGGTGGAATCTGAGGCTTTTAAAAGGGTTATCGTTGCTGATTCTACTGTTTTCGCATCCCCATAAGTCACTGTTCCGATTACTCTTCCTGCAGTTGTTTGAGCACTGCTATCAACTGGCAATGAGCCAATTAGTATAGCAATAATTAGGAAAATCTTTCTCATTTTTTATTTTTTATGGTTATATACTTTAGAAACTACGGCTCAAAATTAAGTACTATATATTATATAGTACAGTATTTTAAATTAAACGGCCGGGATCAATGATAAATGGCCGTTAGCACAGATAAAAGTTTGACGCTCCCTTTAAAAAAGGGTTACAGCTACCACTTTATTTGGGATGAAAGGCTGTCATTTGAAATGAATGGTTTATTTGCAATATGTTTTCTGATCCGTGAACAAAAAAACTGAATCACTGTTCTATTGCTGCTGCGAATTTTATTTGTGGATTGAGTATTGTTCCAAATAATTTTTATGTTCTGTACATACCTTTTAAATATTAATTATTCCATACCTGTTTTGAAAATCACAATTAATGAAACCCTTCTGAGCACTTTACCGGGTATGAAACAAAGAGATCGGAGAGTTGCGAAAATGGCATCAAAAAGTTTTTATTTATTGAAGAGAGTATATTGCAAAAAATTTGACAATGACTATTGATTTCAGATCAGATACAGTTACAAAACCAACTCCTGCAATGCGGGAAGCAATGATGTCAGCGCAGGTGGGTGATGACGTATTTGGAGAAGACCCTTCTGTAAATGAATTGGAAAGATATGCAGCAGAAATGTTTGGAATGGAAGCAGCGCTTTTTTGTTCTTCGGGTACCATGACCAACCAGGTAGCCATAAAATGCCATACTCTGCCCGGAGATGAAGTGATCTGCGATGAAAATGCTCATGTTTATCAATATGAAGGTGGCGGAATTGCATTCAATTCAGGCGCTTCTGTAAAATTATTGCCCGGAAACCTCGGGCGCATTACGGCTGACCAGGTTTCTGCAGCTATAAATCCGGATGATCCACACCGGGCACACAGTTCATTGGTTTGCCTGGAAAATACCTCTAACCGTGGCGGCGGCAGTTGTTACGATTTTGAAGAAATAAAACAAATCTGCAAAGTGTGCCGGAACAATAATCTGAAATTTCACCTGGACGGTGCAAGGCTTTTTAATGCGCTTGTCGAAAAAAAAGAAAAGCCCAGGCAATACGGCGAATTGTTTGATAGTATCTCCGTCTGCCTTAGCAAAAGTCTTGGTTGTCCTGTCGGAAGTGTGTTGCTGGGAAAAAAAGATTTTATCAAAAAGGCAAGAAGAGTACGCAAAGTATTCGGCGGCGGCATGAGGCAAGCCGGTTTTCTTGCAGCAGCGGGCATTTTTGCTTTAAAAAACAACATTAACCGCCTTTCAGAAGATCATGCACATGCAAGGATGATTTCAGAATCAATAACTAAAAAAAGCTTTGTAAAAAAAGTGTTGCCGGTAGAAACCAATATCATCATTTTTGAACTGAGCGATTCTTTATCTGCGCCGGCATTGGTAGCAAAACTCAAAGAACATGACATTCTTGGCTATGCCATTTCACCCAACAGGGTGAGGCTGGTTATGCACCTGGATATTTCTAAAGAGATGGTGGAGAAAACAGTAAATACTTTTAAAACATTATAATCATGTTACACAATATAAACCCTGCAACAACAAAATCATGGCAGCAGTTGCACGAACATTTTACTGAAATGAAAGATGTGCAAATGAAAGAATTGTTCCGGGATGACCCTGAAAGATTCAGCAGATATTCTTTGCGGATCGAAGATATTTTATTCGACTATTCCAAGAACAGGATCAATAATAAGACAATGGATCTTTTATTCCGGCTTGCGGGGGAATGCAAGGTGAAAGAAGCCATCAATGCCATGTTCCATGGCGACATCATCAATGAAACAGAACATCGTTCCGTTTTACATACTGCGCTGAGAAATTTTTCCGGTCAGCCCGTTTTTTCCGAAGGCAATGATGTAATGCCAGAAGTAAAAAGAACGTTGAAAAAAATGAAGTCATTTTGCAATGCTATCCATGATGGAACACTGAGAGGCTATACCGGCAAAAAAATAAAATACATTGTGAATATCGGTATCGGGGGCAGCGATCTCGGCCCGCAGATGGTAACGGCCGCACTGAAACCATACTGGTCAGATGACATGCAGGCATTTTTTGTTTCCAATGTTGACGGAACTCATATTGTGGAAACATTGAAACAGGTGAATCCCGAAAGAACCCTGTTCCTGATCGCATCCAAAACATTTACCACGCAGGAGACCATGACCAATGCGCATACGGCAAGAGAATGGTTTTTGAAAAAAGCAAAAAATGAAAAACACATTGCCAGCCATTTTGTAGCCTTATCCACCAATGAAAAAGAAGTGGTGAAATTCGGCATCAATAAAAAAAATATGTTCGGTTTCTGGGATTGGGTGGGCGGCAGGTATTCTCTCTGGAGTGCGATCGGGCTTTCTATTGCACTCACCCTTGGCTATAAAAATTTTGAGCAATTACTAAAAGGAGCTTTTGCATCAGACCTTCATTTCCGCAATACTCCTTTTGAAAAAAATATTCCTGTGATCATGGCTTTGACCGGCTTATGGTACGGAAATTTTTTTGGGGCTCAAAGCGAAGCCATACTCCCCTATGACCAATATATGTACCGTTTTGCCGCCTACTTCCAGCAGGGTAATATGGAAAGTAACGGTAAAAGTGTGGACAGAAGCGGCAGTCCTGTACACTACAGCACAGGTCCTGTAATCTGGGGAGAGCCGGGAACAAACGGGCAACATGCATTTTACCAGTTGATACACCAGGGCACGCCATTAATCCCCTGTGATTTTATTGCACCGGCTCAGAGTCACAATCCTATTGGAGATCATCATCAAAAATTACTTTCTAATTTTTTTGCACAGACTGAAGCTCTGATGAACGGGAAAACTTCTGAAGAGGCCAACAAAGAAATGGAAAAAACAGGATTAAATAAAGATGATATTTTAAAGCTCCTCCCCTACAAAGTCTTTTCGGGAAATAAACCCACTAATTCTTTCCTGGTAAAAAAGATTACTCCATATAATCTGGGGATGCTGATCGCTTTGTACGAACATAAAATATTTGTACAGGGCGTGATCTGGAATATCTTCAGCTTTGATCAATGGGGTGTGGAACTGGGTAAGCAACTTGCAAACAAGATCCTTCCTGAGTTGCAAAATGAAGAAAGGATAACCGGGCATGATTCTTCCACCAACGGCCTGATCAACTCGTTTAAAGAAATGCGTAAAAAGGGTTAACTTTAATAAGACATTAAAAGCTGTTATGAAAAAGTATTCCCTGGTGGCAGGTCTTGCTTCATTTCTATTTGCTGGCGCCCAGCAGAATAATCTTTTTGACATTCAAAAACATCTGCAACAGAAAGAAGCCAGAGAGAGATCGGAAAAGTTAGTAGAACGGTTCCTACCTTCCAGCCCCCAAAATCCGGTAGTAAAGTCATTTCAAAATTTACCTAAAGTCACAACCCCGCAGGCAAAACTATCTCATGTTTTACCTGATGGCGATAAAGTATATATCTTACCAACAGACAATATGCCTTGCATTGTTCCGGATAAAAACAATTATGCTGATAATATGCCCCGGCTTTCAATTAAATACAGGCTGCCCGAAAGCTTACAAAAATATTTCAGAGACCCTTTGAAATCAATACCTAACCCGGCTTATCCCCGGAAGATAATACCTGATGATCCTAAATAAAAAATGCTTCCCGCAGGGGAAGCATTCAGCATTTGGTTTCGGTTGCACTACCATTTATCCACTTCTTCTTCACCCGGTGCAGAACCGGCATCTTTTATTTCTTCATTTGATGAAGCGGTGTTATTTGCCTGTTGTTCAGCAGCAACAGCAGCTGTTTCCGCCTCGCCGTCATTTTCGACTGTCACTTCATCGTGATTGAATGCATCAAAATTAAAATCCGGCATCAATTCTGTTTTCACATGATCAACAGTCTCGTTTAATGCCTTAATAAACTTATTAAAGTCTTCTTTGTACAGAAAGATCTTATGCCGGTCGTACCCGTCATCATTAAAGCGCTTCCGGCTTTCAGTAATAGTAAGGTAATAATCATTACCCCGGGTTGCTCTTACATCAAAAAAGTAAGTTCTTCTCTTACCTGCACGAATACGTTTGCTGTAAATGCTCTCCATTTTTTTGTCATTATTATTCTCGTAAGCCACAGTTATAAATTTTACAGTTTTAAAATCAATGATTTGGTTTGCGGATTTACAAATATATTAATGTTTCTGAAACAGCCAAATCCTGATGGCTTTTTCGTCAATCCATGTCATCTTCCTGCTCCTGTTGGCGGGCATAAAGGCCGGCATAATAGCCATTGGCGTCTATCAGCTCGCTGTGAGTTCCTTTTTCCACTATTTCTCCGTCTTTTAATACCACGATCTTGTCAAAATTGAACAAGGAGAAAATCCGGTGGGTAATGATAATTGCTGTTTTCTCCCTGAGGTATCCGTACAAACTACCAAGGATTTCGTTCTCCGTTTTCGCATCCACAGCACTCAGGCAATCATCGAAAACGATGAAGTTGGGGTTTTTGATCAATGCCCTTGCTATGGATATTCTTTGCTTTTGTCCCCCGCTCAGAGTAACACCTCGTTCACCGATCATAGTCTCATATTGCCGGGGAAAGGCATCTATCTCTTTCTCAACGCTGGCCTGGCGGGCAGCCTGGACCACTGCACTCCGTTCTCCTCCTTTCATACCGAAAAGGATATTGTTCTCTACTGTATCACTAAAGAGAAAGACGTCCTGCGGAACATAGCTGATCTGTTCCCGCAATGTCTCTATACTGATTTCACGAATATCATGGCCATCCAGTTTTATTTCCCCATCTGATGCATCATACATTCTCAATAACAGCTGTGCTACGGTAGATTTCCCGCTGCCGGTACGGCCGACTATTGCCACTTTTTCTCCTTCTTTTATTTCGAGATTAAAATTCTTTAAGGCATGAATACCTGTGTGGGGATAAACAAAATTCACATTGCGGAAACTGATATTGCCCTGCAGCTTCACCTCTTTTGAAGAATCATTATCACGGATAGCAGGTTCTGACATCAGAAATTCATTGATCCTTTTTTGCGATGCGGCTGCCCGTTGTATCATGCTGGCAGTAAGTCCGATGGCGCTGACCGGAAAAGTGAGCATATTGATATACATCACAAATTCAACGATGGCATCTATCCCGATATTCCTGTCACCATAGATATAATAAAGGCCGCCTATCATTATTGTCATCAGGGTGCTGAGGCCGATCAGCAATGTAATGGAAGGAAAGTAGATAGCTTCCACTTTTGCCAGCCCCACGGCATTTTTCCGGTACTCTTCGCTGTTCTTGCTGAAGAAACCGAGCATGGCCCTTTCCTGGACAAATGATTTAATGACACGGATCCCCGAATAAGATTCCTGTGCATTGGTGGTAAGATCGGATAATAAAGCCTGTATCTTTTCGCTTCTTTTATTAATAATATTATTGACAAAATATATTGTGATAGCCAGTAAGGGGAGTGGTGCCAGTACATATAAGGTGAGTTCCACATTTCTTTTCAGCATAAAGAATACGCTCAAAGAAATAACAGCAATAAGGTTGGCAAGATACATGATAGCCGGACCAGTGAACATACGCACCCTGCTGACGTCTTCGGAAATACGGTTCATCAGGTCGCCGGTATTATGTGACTTGAAAAAAGCAGTATCTAATCTCTGATAATGCCGGTAGATCTCATTTTTCTGATCAAATTCTATATGCCGGCTCATCACAATGATGGTTTGCCTCATCAGGAATAAAAAGAAGCCTCTCAATAATGCGAGTACCAGGATCGTAATACCGCATAATGCTACAATGGATGCCAGGCTGTAATTTGAGTTTTCTACTTTATGAATGAATTTTTGAACAAGTATGTCATAATCGGGAGGCGTTTTGGAGGGGTGATAATCGGGCAGCTTAAGTGACTTTTCCACAAAATCTATGACAAAGCCTGTAACCTGGGGTGAAAGAACATTGAAATAGTTGGATAAAAAGACAAACGCAATTCCAATACTGAGACGGATGCGGTATTTCCAGAAATATTTATAAAGGCTTTTTAGATGCTTCAAGAAAAGTATTTGCTACGAAATTAGCTGAAGTAAGGAAATTCGATTTCAGATTTTATTTGAGAAAAAAATATAAGATCCTTCGCTGATGTTTCTGAACGTGAATCTTCCTTCACCGAAGCCATAGAATATATGAGCGGAGAGAGAGGGATTCGAACCCTCGGTACAGTTGCCTGTACAACGGTTTTCGAGACCGTCCCATTCAACCACTCTGGCATCTCTCCAGAATTTCAAAAGTAAGGAAATAAAAAAGCAGCCCCGGAGCTGCACGTTTATTATTCACCCCACCTTCACCGAAGCTAAGAAACGAAAATCCTCTTAAGCTGAAGCTTAGGAGGATAAATGCGGAGAGAGAGGGATTCGAACCCCCGGAGGCTTTCACCTCAACGGTTTTCAAGACCGCCGCATTCGACCGCTCTGCCATCTCTCCGGCGCAAAAATAGTTCCGGGAGATGTATCAACAAAATTGATTTAATAATTTATTGAGCATCCTCGTTCACCACTAACTTACTTTTCAGTACGATCCTTTTTTCTGAATCATGCAGCGTATCCTTTGAGTTAATACGCCTTAACAAAAGTTCAGTAGCTTTCTCTGCCTGTTCATAGGGAAATTGCTCTACAGAAAGCAAAGGGCGGTCATCAAGATAGTTTGTAACGGGGAGATTTGCATAACTCGCAAAGAAAATATCTTTATTGATCTTCCATCCCCGGCCCCGGGTATATTGAATGGCATCCAGCGCCACATAATCATTGAATGCCACTACTGCAGTCGGTCGGTCATCCAGGTCCAGCAGCCGGCGCATAGCTTCATGGTTCTTCTCTTTATTAAGATCCGTCTGAACAATATACGAATCATTAATTTCTATATTATTATTTTTTAACCCTTCAAAATATCCTCTGAGCCGCTGCTCCGAATGAATGATCGTATCAGGGCCTTTGATGAAACCGATCTTCCTGTGCCCTTTTTTCACCAGCCATTCCACCAGTTCCACGGAGCTGTTTTCCAAATTGCAGGAAACATAATAAGCATCCGGCATCCCGGCAGGAATCCTGTCAAAAAAAACGACAGGTATGCCATAATTTTCCAACTGTTCAAAATGTCCATACGTCCGGGTGTATTTCGAAAATGAAACCAGCACTCCATCAACCCGGTGACGCCTCATCGTATCCACAATTTGCTTTTCCCGTTCTGAATTTTCATGCGACTGCCCGATTAGTACGGTATAATTATTTTTTATTGCAACGTCCTCTATACCATTGATCGCCATTGAAAAATATTCTTCACCGAGATTTGGTAAGATTACTCCGATGGTAAATGTTTTCCCCTGTTTGAAAGAAATGGCTGCCTGGTTTGGCTCATACCCCAACTCTTCCGCAAGTTTTTTTACCTGCATTTTGGTTCTGAGTCCAATACTGGGATGATCATGTAAAGCACGGGATACAGTAGAAACAGATACATTCAATTGCTTCGCAATTTCTTTGATGGTGGCTGGTTTTTGATCCATAAAACTGAAATTCCAGGAGACTTATACCAAGTTACCGAAATATTGTGATATCCCATCCCGAATTTTATGACACTTTTTTTACAGACGAAAACCTGATCTCTATTGCTGCCCGGTATCAAAGCTTTGTGTCTATTATCAGCATTAAATAAATTCCGGAGCATGAATGGTCAATAAATATTTTTGAGTACAACAAAGATTCTTCGTAAATTTCATACATTAAACATTGCCATATGAGTAAAGTCGCTTCGATCCTTTCAAGAAAAGGAAGATCAATTGTTTCCATTTCACCCGGTACGGCGGTCTTAGAAGCATTAAAACTGATGTCTGATAAGAATATCGGCTCCGTGGTAGTGATGGAAGGAGAAAAATATTTAGGCATCATCACCGAAAGGGATTATTCCCGAAAAGTAATCCTGAAAGGCAAAAATTCCGGCGACACGAAAGTATCCGAGATCATGAGTACTGATCTGCCTGCTGTAAGGCCTACAGACAGTATAGAACATTGCAGGGAACTGATGAGTAATAAAAATATCCGTTACCTGCCTGTATTTGACGGTGACAGAATTGCGGGCATTGTTTCTATGAGCGATGTGGTAAAAGAAACAATCCTTGTACAAAAAGAAACAATACATCATCTTGAGAGCTACATACGTGGCGATATCTGACTTACTATTCCATGGAAAAGAGCGGGAACCCCGTAAGGTTCCTCTCTTTCTCAACATTTTCCAACTTGGTTTGTTAATCCCTTTGTTCATGGCTTTGTTATGCAGCAACTGCAACAATTATTCTGCGGCAGCGCCTAATAATGCTGAGCCCATAATATCAAATAAAAATTCAATGACCGATACAGCGACTTTTGCCAACGGATGCTTTTGGTGCACCGAAGCAGTCTTTACCGAACTGAAAGGAGTGATCAAAGTCACTTCAGGTTTTAGCGGAGGAAAAACTGAGAATCCCACCTACAAACAGGTATGCACCGGGGAAACGGGCCATGCCGAATGTTTGCAGATTGTCTATGACCCTTCCGTTATCAGTTTTGATGAACTGCTGGAAGTATTTTGGGAAACGCATGACCCCACCACGCTCAACCGTCAGGGAAACGATATAGGAACACAATACCGAAGCGCCATATTTTATCACAACAATGAACAAAAACTAAAAGCTGAAAAATATAAAGCCGAACTCGATAAAAGCGGCGCTTACGATAATCCCATCGTCACTGAAATAACGCCCTTTAATAAATTCTTCCCCGCTGAAAACTATCTCCAGGATTATTATGAGAACAATGAAAATACCAATCCCTATTGCAGGATCGTCATCCGCCCCAAAGTGGATAAATTCAGAAAAGTGTTTAAGGAAAAACTGAAGAAGGAATATTCTTCTTCAAACAACCAATAGAGTTATCTTCTGAAAAATAAATTGAGGCTCTATGATAAAATAATGTTCTCACAAAGCCCCAAATTTCATGAATGTAGTATTTAATATCTTATTTCATATACCTGCATATTTTTTGTAAATGTATTTGAACTCCTTATTCAATGTTGAAATAAATCCCCGCATGCACATTCAGATTGTCGAGATTTTTATAGCCAAACTTATTATAAGGGGCAATATTATAGGTTCCGCCGATATCTGCGCCCCAACTGTTATATCTTACAAAAGGTACTTTAACTCCCAACCCGCCCTGGGCCATGAAGCCCGTGCTGTTTGATGGATTTGAAAATTCCCCGAGATATTGTGTGTTGCTGATAAAATTGGCGCCGGCTGCAGCCGATACATAAGGCCTGACGGATGTCAGCGTTTTCGAAAAAGGAGTGACTTCTACTCTTGCCATTACCGGAATGGTTTGAACAGAATTGTAAAGAACTGCGGATATCTGTTGTGTCTGCCCGTAGTTATATACCTCCCGGGGATATTTTTGATAATAATCCTGGTATCCAAAGTCGAGACCCACACTGATCAGCGGGTTAATGTGATACATCATGTTACCGGTAAATCCCCGCGGTGAACCATTGTTCACCAGGTCTGAATTAAAATGACTGACGGGAAAACTATAATTATAATTCAGGTTCAAACTCATTCTTGAACTTTGCGATTTTGCTGAAAAGCCTGCTGTCAATAACCCAAACAGGCATATCAATATCTTATTTTTCATTGTAAACAATTTTAATTGGTTTGTATATATGAGGATTGATCAAATAAAGCTTTCACCTGTGATGGCGCAATAGAAGCATTATAAATGCCACTGCCCCTGATCAGTCCTGTCCAGATGACCGATAATTTCTGAGATTCACTTGCATCCTTCAGATCTACCATGTCCACACTGACTGCTCCTTCTCTTATCTGGTACACTGCATAACTGTAGGGCAGATAATATCCATAGCCCGGATAACCCCAGTAGTAAGGATCCCAATAAGAACCATAATAATCCCAATAAGAATCGTAACTGATAACACCGGTAGTGGTTGAAATGATCCGGTTAACGGTGAGTCCCAGGTCAGGGTTGTCATTTTTGGATACCAGCACATAACCACGTGCCTGCATCTGATCTTTCACTGCCTGGATATAAGCCGCATCAGCTGATGTTAGTTGTTTGCCTGATTGGCCATTTTGAATTAATGCAACAGAATCTGAAACACTGAAAGTATGAAAGCTATTAAACTGAATGGTGGAGTCATGATCGGTAATATAGATCCTTGATTCTTCATTAGTCATATCCTTCAGCGGATCTTTCTGGCACCCATAAGCCATTAATGCCACAGCGCTCAATAACGCCGTAATACGAATTGTTCTCATAATCTGCTTTTTTATATGTGAATAAAGTGAATACAAAGTATCCATTGCTTTTTGCAGATTTCAGAAGAACAAAATAGATGCCTGAGCAGGAAAAGAAAATATTAAATAATGTAAATGAAATTTTAATGAAAGTTATTCTGCGTTGATACGGCGTCACTGAAATGTAAAAAAACTCTAACGCTTTTTTGTCAAAGCCGCTTTGACATATTATGACACAAAGACACCGAACTGTTTTACTCCGGTTACAAACCGGCTATTATTTTTTTATCCTGGTCAGCTATAGTTTTAGGGGGCACTGCATTAAAATTATCACTTTACAGCGCAGTACTTTTTCCGGGATCAGAAAAAAGTGGAGGTGACGAGATTCGAACTCGTGTCCAAACATATTCTCCAAAAGCTTTCTACATGCTTATCCTGTTTTGAATTTTCGGGAAATAACTGGGAACAGGCAACCGATTATTTCCTTAGCTGAATAGTCTTAAGCAACCGTCACAGCCTTCAGTTGCAGCAGCCTGTATTGTTTGTTGATTGGGCGGGGCAGCGGGTTACAAGCCTACCCATCACCCGGCCATAATGACTACTTAATCACTGATTAAGCAGCCATGGCAAATTGTGTATTGCCATTTATAGTTTGCGTATTCAGATTTTCCTGCTAATTACGCAACGCAGGACATGCTTACACTTTCAAAGATCTATGCTGTCAATACCAGGCACCCCCATTGTCATTTACAATTTCAATTCAAATAATAACTTATCTGAAATTGCCATTTGCAGAGCCTGCAAAAATACGGGAAATAATTTTCAGAACGTATTGATGATTCATGGCTATTCCCCCTTACAGCAGCCTTAACCCCTCTCCTGGCTATCTTTGCATGCTATGCACTATGTATCTGCAGAAGGATTGACGAAGAGTTACGGGATCACGCCGTTGTTTGATTCTATTTCTTTCCATATCAGTGAAGGTGATAAGATTGCCCTGGTAGCAAGAAACGGAGTAGGCAAGAGTACCCTGCTGCGCATCCTTGCCGGAAAAGAAACACCCGATAAAGGAAAACTCTGGATCCATAAAGATGTGACGGTGGCATTATTGGAACAGGATCCTCAATTTGAAGATGACAAATCCATACTGGAAAATATCTTTCATAGTCTGCATCCGGTCATGCTGGCAACACAGCAATATGAATCGGCAACCGACAGCGGTAACAGCGAGGCAATCATGAAAGCGATGACGAAAATGGATGAGCTGAATGCATGGAAATTTGAAGCAAAAGTAAAAGAGATATTGGGCAGGCTCAACATCCATCATTTACAAAGTAAACTGAATGAACTCAGCGGCGGCCAGCGCAAAAGGGTGGCGCTTGCAAAAACATTAGTAGATATTGGTTTTGAACATAAACACACTCTGCTGCTGATGGATGAACCCACCAACCACCTGGATATGGAGATGATCGAATGGCTGGAACATTTTCTGAACCAGGAAAATGTAACGCTGCTGCTGGTATCCCACGACCGTTATTTTTTAGATGCAGTCTGTGATGAGATATGGGAACTGGAACGAAGCAATATGCATGTATATAAAGGCGACTACGAAAACTATTTAGACCGAAAGGCGGCACGTATGGAAAGTGAACAGGCAAGTATTGACAAAGCCCGTAATGAATACCGGAAAGAACTGGAATGGATGCGCAAGCAACCCAGGGCAAGAACAACAAAGAGTAAAAGCAGGCAGGATAATTTTTATGAAGTGGAAGCAAAGGCCAGGCAAAAAATCGTTGATGAGCAGGTACAATTACAGGCAAAAATGACAAGGCTCGGAGGCAAAGTGGCTGAAATGAAAAAAGTATATATGAGCTATGGCGATAAAAATATCCTGAAAGGATTTTCCTACACTTTTTCCAAAGGCGAGCGAATCGGTATTATCGGAAAAAACGGAGTGGGAAAATCCACTTTCTTAAATATCCTCCAGGGCATTGAAGCTGCAGACAGCGGTAAAATAAATATCGGCGACACGGTGGTATTTGGAAATTTCTCTCAACAGGGATTGGAGATAAAAGAAAACATGCGTGTCATTGAATATGTAAAAACTTTTGCAGAAAATTTTCCCCTGGCAAAAGGAGGAAGCCTGAGCGCTGCCCAGTTCCTGGAATTATTTCTTTTTCCTCCCGAAAAACAATTCGCTTATCTCCATTCTTTAAGCGGCGGTGAAAAAAAACGATTGCAATTGCTGACGGTACTTTTCAGAAATCCCAACTTTCTCATATTGGATGAACCGACCAATGATCTTGACCTACCGACATTGGGTGTGCTGGAGAATTTTTTACAGGAATACAGGGGCTGTATTCTCATCGTAAGTCACGACCGTTACTTCATGGACAGGCTGGTAGATCATTTGTTTGTATTCAATGGCGATGGTGACATCAGAGATTTTCCCGGAAATTATTCGCAATACCGTCTATCGCAAAAAGAGCAAGAGGCAAGAGACACGGAACAAGGAACAAGAAGCAAGGAACAAGAAGAATATTCGAAAAATGATACAGGCAACCGGGAAACGGGAACGGGTAACAAAAAAAGAGCCGGCTTTAAAGAGAAAAGAGAATTTGAACTGTTGCAAAAGGAAATTGCAGAACTTGGAAGTGAAAAAATGAAACTGGAAGACAGGTTATCCAATACGGGTTTGTCTTATGAACAATTGAATGTGGCCAGCATACGAATTGCCGAACTCAGTAAACTGATAGATGAAAAGGAATTGCGCTGGCTGGAACTGAGTGAGCTGATGGAATAATTTTCCTGTTCCATGAACTGCCACAAAAATTTCCAGTTTAATTAATTTACCGGCTACATCTCAGGTTTCGTAAAAAATTAGTGTTGTATATTTACTGACTGAATAATATTTTTTGGTAAAGGGAAAAGTATAAAACAGCTTTTAATATGTTGCAAAAGGGAGATACAGCACCGGAAATTTCTGCTGATTCAATAAACAATCAGCACATCAGCCTTTCTTCAATGAAAGGAAAAAAAGTTTTGCTCAAGTTTCATCGTTTCAGTGGCTGCCCTATTGCACAGAACCAAATTAGTGAACTGATCAAAAGACAACCTGAATTAAATGCTGCAGGTATAGAAAGTATAGTCTTTATGTACAGCAGCCCCGGTAAAATTATTTCCAACTACACTGAAGTACCCGGTCTGCATATCATTGGTGACAAACAAAAAATGTTTTATAAACTTTACGATTCCCGCTTTTCATCAAAGAAGATTTTTAACTGGCCCACGTGGAAGAATACGTTTATTGCTATACGGAAAGGGTACTTTCCTCTTTTGAGTAAGTTCGGGGGAGGTATTACAGGCGTTCCTTCTGATTTTTTGATAGATGAAAACGGTAAAATCAAAGAGTCGCACTATGGAAAACATTTCGGAGACTCATGGAATGTTTCACAGGTCCTTGATATCTGTAAATAACCACTATAGTACCTTCTTTAAAAATCCGGCTAACAAATAAACATCTGAACACTAAATATATTCCAGCTTATTATCGAAAAGTTCTGCATGAACAAATCCGGATGAATTGCATCGGATAGGTTGGCTCAGCATTCCGGCAAGCTCAAAGGAACATGAATGGCCAGGCCTCCTTCAGCCGTTTCTTTGTATTTGGTGTTCATATCTCTTGCCGTATCCCACATGGTTTTCACCACTTCATCCAAAGAAACTTTTGCATAATCAGGTGTGCCTAATAAAGCAAGTTGTGATGCAGTGATCGCCTTGATGGCACCCATAGTATTTCTTTCTATGCAGGGTATCTGTACCAATCCTGCAATGGGGTCGCAGGTCATACCAAGATGATGTTCCATGGCAATTTCCGCTGCCATCGTTGCCTGCTTTTGTGTGCCCCCCATGCTTTCGGTCAGTGCAGCAGCCGCCATTGCCGACGATACTCCTATCTCTGCCTGGCAACCACCCATTGCAGCAGAAATAGTAGCACCTTTTTTAAAAATGCTGCCAACCTCTGAAGCCGTTAGTAAAAAACGGATAATATTCTCTTCACTGTCACCTCCATCACAAAACAAAACATAATACATCAGCACCGACGGGATCACTCCTGCTGCACCATTGGTAGGAGCAGTCACCACTCTGCCAAAAGAAGCATTTTCTTCATTCACCGCCAATGCAAAACAACTGACCCAGTCAAGGATATATTTAAAATCAATGCCCCCGCTTTTTATTACCTGCACCCATGAATCGTAATCAGAATATTTTTTTTCTGCCAATAATTTTTTATTCAGATCTATAGCACGCCTTTTCACCTGCAATCCGCCGGGCAATATACCCCCGGTATTACAGCCGCGATAAATACATTCTTTCATCACACGCCAGATTTTAAGCAATCCTTCACGTGTTTCCTTTTCGGGCCGCCACACATTTTCATTTTCCATCACCACTTCATGAATGGAAAGGCCCGTTTTGATGCACCAGTGCAAAAGATCTTCTGCAGTATTGACCGGGAAAGGCAATTGGACAGAGTTAGCTCCGCTTTCTTCTTCGTTTTCTTTTATTACAAAACCGCCGCCAATGGAATAATATGTTTCGGAAATTGATTCGCCGGTTGCAAGCGTGGCGCTCAGTGTCATCGCATTCGGATGATAGGGTAAAGACTCTCTCATACGAAATACAATATCTGCAGGAGGATCAAAATCCACCTGATGTGACCCGTTCAGGAATATTTTTTTCGAATCTGCAATATCCGCAATCTTGTAATTGATGCGTGTTACATCAAATGTAACAGGATCATCGCCACTCAATCCCAACTGAACTGCTATATCAGTGCCGTGGCCTTTCCCGGTCTTTGCCAGCGAACCGTATAAAATAATTTTTACTGAAGTTACTTTATCCAGTTTCTTTTCGTTAATGAGATTCTGAACAAATCGTTGGGCTGCTCTCCAGGGTCCCAGCGTATGAGAACTGGAAGGCCCCACTCCTATTTTAAAAATATCAAATACTGAAATTGCTTCGTGTGGCAACTGGATTCTTTTTTACAAAGTTACAGTAAAGATGCTGTGTGCTCTATCAGGATTATGTAAAAAGAAATTTTATGCAACTGCCACTACGCTGATTTCAAAGATCAGATAAGAATTGGCAGGGATCACCACATTGCCATTTGCATCTTTCATATCCTGGTTTCCATAACCTAAAGAAGGAGGAATGTACAGGATCAGCTTTCCACCGGCCCTGACCAAAGGAATACCGATCCTCCAACCTAAAATGGTCTGCCCGAGGCTGAGCGGAACAGGTGTGGCGGACTGATCAAAAATATTCCCGTTAACCAGATAGCCTTTATACGTCACCGAGACATCAGAGCAAGCCGAAACCGCTGCCCCATTACCCGGGTCGGCTATAGTATAAAATATGCCGCTGCAATGTTGGGTAGCAGTAAGGCTGTTTGCGCTCAGATAGTTTTGAATGGTTTGTATTTCCGCAGAAGTTGCAACAATAGCACAGGCATTAAAGTTACATTTACCGCTCCCCTTCATACAGGAAGAAAACAAAATACCGGTGATTGTTGCAGCAAAAAGAATTCTTTTCATAGTTGCGATCAGATTAATGTCAAGTTGTATTGGTCATCCATAGAATCAGGTTTTTTCCTCATCTTTTTTTGCTGACAATTCCCGGTACCGCTGTTCATTAATATCCCATTGATGCCTCGTTGAAAAGATCACAATAAAAATAATGATCAGCAGTGCAGCACCTATCAGCACATAAATCAGGGAGGGGTCTTCATACATAACGGCCTCGGCCTGCTTATCCCACCCGGAGAAAAAATTGATAAAGATGGCCATCACCAATAAGACTCCCAATGGTAAACCGATAGAAAGATTCCGCAAATATCGTTTGCGGTTTTTACGGTTTTGCCCCCAGTATTCCACAAATTTTTTCTCCTCCTCTGTAAGCATATCCTGCAAATTTAATGTTTGAAACAATAACCCCTTGCGATAGATAACCAAAATATATATATTGTATGCCATTAAAATCCTAATGCTGTGAAATTAGCCCCATTACTTGTCGAATACCTGATTGCCAATAAACAACTTTCTCTCCCGGGCATCGGTGTATTCAGGCTGGAACACACCGAACTAAAGGAACAGAATGACGATAAAAAAATCAGCCCGGGACATATATTATTTCAAAGTGATCCCACAATTAAAGATGCCCCTGAACTGACCAGTTTTATCGCCTCCAAGACAGGAAAAATGAAAGCATTGGCAGCCTCTGACCTTAAGTCACAACTTGAGCTGGGACAGGAATTTCTCAATATTGACAAGACATTTGTAATCGAAGGCATCGGAAGCCTGGTAAAACTAAGAACAGGTGAATTTGAATTTACACAGTATGATACAGCCCCCGATAAATTAAAAACCAGTTCTGTAAAAGAAACCACCGCTACCCCGCCTCATGACTACAAGTCTGTATTCAGAAAAAATTCTTCCGTATCAAAAATGCGGGCAGGGAAGTTTATACCGGCGCTCCTGGTCATAGCAGGCATTGGTTTAGCCGTCTTCATCGGTTATAAGATTTATGAAAAAAGAATTCATAAAAACACTGAATCTGCAACTACAGTTCCTGAAACACAAAAAAATGAAACAGTTCCTGTAACAGAAGATAATTCCGGAACGGTTGAAAAAACAGAAACACTCAATAACAATCCTGAGATTACAACCATTCAAAAACCATTGATAAAAGAGGATTCTTATAAATTTATCGTTGAAGAGGCAGATAAAGCAAGGGCGCTGGCACGCTACAATACATTTAGAAACTGGGGGCTGCAAATACATATCGAAACTTCCGACTCAGTTCATTTCAAGCTCTTCTTTGCCCTTCCTTCAGCAGCAATTGACACCGCAAAAACAATGGACTCGCTCAGATTACTTTACACTCCACTTTGGAGCAGATCGTATGTTGAAAATTGACCGGGGAGAATACCGGATCATTTTCAGGCATCATTTTTTATTTGAAAAGTTTACACTAATCCCACCCATCCACCATCTTCCGGGAAGTTTTGAACCGAGCAGGTCGCCGGCGGATGTATTAAAAACATTATCCAGTTCTGTAAAAACTTTTAACCGCTTTCCCTGAAGAGAGACAGAAAATTTAAAATTCATAATAAAATAATCAGCGCTGATCCATGCATTGATCGCCGAAGCCTTCTGCGGCGCCCTGTGCTTATACACGCCATCAACTGTCATTGAAAAAAAACGGCCCGAATATTCAAGGTTGAAATTGGTCAAAAATTTTGCATGGGATAAAATGTAAAATGAAGGAGTTGTCTCATTGCTTTCATCATCCAGCCAGGTAAACCCTGCTGCTCCCCTAAGTTGCCGCTGCCTGTCCAGTCGTTTCAAATATTGAACATCTGTTTCCACACCGGTCGTATTTACCGTAGCAATATTGCTTGCTAAAGCATAAGTACCCGATGGTGATAAATTGTCCTTTCTGGGCATGGCACTGTATGGAGTAGTCACCCAATCAATGATATTCCGCTGATTTCTTTTAAACACTGTTGCAGATATTTTGAGCTGGCCCTGACCCTCAGCGCCAGTGAGAGGTTGCAGTGTTGTTAAATAATCCACTCCTGCTTCATAACTTAATGACCTTTCCGGTTTCAGGTAAGGATTGCCAATGCTGCCACCTGAAACAAACGATTTATTATAATTATTGTACCGCTCCGTAAAATCAGCCTCCCGGATAGTTTTCCCGATGCTGGCCCTGATCTGCAGCCGGCTAAGATGATAAGATAGATTTAATTGAGGTATAAGTTCTGTTCCGCCATTTTCAAAATGATTGAACCTGAGTGAAGGACTGTAAGTGAACAGGTCAACGTTTTGATTCCATATCAAGAAAGCAGCTTCCTGTGCCAGGTTATGATTGCCACGGTCATTGGACCGGATCCATTTTTGCTGATACTGAATCCCGCTGACAAGATTCGCATTTGCAAGAACATGATAATTATCCGTCACAGACGTTTGAAATAAATAAGAATGATTTTCATTTGCTGCTGAAGACGGATTGAACGCAAAATGATCTTTCACTGATTTATACCCGGCATCGATCACTACAATATGTTTATTCTTCTGGTATTGCACCCGGAACTGGTTCCATACCGTTTCCACTTTTTCCGAGGCAGTATCTGAAGCAAAGGTGGTATAAAAATTCTGTGCACTGAAATCCCGGGAATCATAAGCTGAACGAAGGGCAATATTCCAATGCTCATTGATCCATTGTTTCCATGAAAGCGATGCCGTGTTGTTATGAAAAAATCCTCTTGTTCCTCTTTGCAATTGGCCATGGCTGTTGTTCGACAGCAATCCGCCACCGATACTTGTACTATTATCCTGGTAAAAGCCGCCGGCGTTTCCATTTATTAACCTGTATTCTCCCATAATTCCTTCTGCAGCAACCTGAATATTCTTTCCTGCATCTTGTATCTTTTTGCCTGCAAATGTTTTTGTCACAATACTGATCACACCGCCCACTGCATCAGAACCATAAATTGCCGATGATGCGCCTTTCAAAATTTCAATATGATCAATCTCTGCAGGAGCAATCGGAATATAAGCAGAAAAGTGTCCCGTATTGGGATCATTCAGCCGGATGCCATCAAGCATCACCAATACCTGCTGAAACGTGCCCCCTCTTAAAACAATATCGCTTTGTGAGCCTTCAGGCCCCCGTGACTGAATTTCAATTCCCGGAACATACCGAAGTAATTCATCAACAGAATGTACCGGAAGCTTACTGAACTGTTCCCCTGGTATGACGATAATGTTTCTTCCCGTTTGAGAAACTTTCTGAACATTCAGTGACGATACCAACGTCACAGGATCCAGTTCAAGCTCTTTCTTTTGTGCCGGCAAGTTTAAACTCACAAGCATAAAGAAAGCCAAAGCCCATTTCATAAATGCAATAATTTGGTGCAAAGAAAAACGAAAAACAGATATGAGTAAAAAACAAAAACCCGGAGTAAAATTTAATTGAAGAACTCAATGAATAAGTCCTTTGGATAATTCAATCAGTGACCGGCACAAAAGTAAACATCCATTTTACAGGATTTTGCCAGTCAGTTCCTTTAAAACTGCCTACCGGCGCCTTGATCAACACTTTATTCCATCCTTTTTGTAAATAAATTTTTGTTGGTTCCCTGTATTCATATCCTTCATCTATCAAAGGAATTTCTGCATTACCTTTTTGTCCTGCCCGTTTCCATCGCGGAGGCTCAACTAAATTCCCATTTACCCAAACTTCGCTCGCTTTGCTGTCCCATGCATGCAAAGGAGGTGAATCAGTAGCAGGTGAGCGGGAGATGTTATTGAATCCTATCCAGAAATCTTTTTCCTTGTCCTCATCACTCCATATCTCTGTAACTGCGTACCAGGTAGTATATTCTTTTGGATTTTCAATCGCTCCCCTGATCAGTGGCGCCCACCAATGCCTGAGTATGATAGTGCCTCCTGTAACTCTCAATGCAGGCTGCCGGAGCGAATCATTAAAACTGCCTGTTTCCGGTAAAAACTTTTTTGTCAGCCCGCCCTGGTTATCAAATGGACCATATAACTTCCAAACGATACCCGACTGTTTTACATAAGGGAAAGGAAAATTTTTAAAAAAAAGTTTTTTATTATCTAGAAGCCTGTTCTCAAACATGGCAAATTGCTTTGCAGTGGACGAAGAAGGGGCACCGATCACAGCTGTCCATCCTTTTTCACCACCGCCTTTCCAGGTTCTTTCCGCAAAAGCCAGCATGGAGGGATAAACAGGATTCATGAGTAATTCATCTTTTTCATGCTCTACCCTTCTGTCCGGCCAAAGGCATAGTGTGGCGCCAATATTATTGAGCGTCTGTTTTGTTGTATCTCCTACCCGGCGGAAAAAAACAGTAACGACACTTTCAAGCGGGTCCATGTGATTTATATACAAGTGACGTGAATCTATGAACCGCAGTGAGGAACTATTTTTCTCTCCTGCATCACTCATCCACAATTGCCTGATGGTGGCATTATTCACTTCAGCCCCCGGGCTCCATGCTATAGTAATCTTACCCATCCCTTGTAACAAACTGATTACCTCAGGCATAAATCTTTTATTCGTTACATGCACTTCATCTCCGCCAACATGAAAGTAAGGCAAGTCATAAGTGGTGCAAAACTCTGATAAAATATTTTTTATGATGGCCAATCCCGAATCACTTTGCATGTCAACCCCCATGGCCCTCCTGAATGCCCCACTGTGCCCGGGCATATCTATTTCCGGAACAAGTGTAATGTATCTCTCCCTGCAATATGCGATCAAATCTTTCAGATCATCTTCCGTATAATACATTCCTTTATTGCGCAGCATATTTTCAGGAGCAGTCAGTTGAGGGTACGCTTTGCTTTGCAGCCGCCAGGCAATATCTTCGGTGAAATGAAAATGAAAAATGTTAAGCTTATAACGGCTCATCATTTCAACCTGCTGTTTTAATAACGGCAGTGTCATAAAATTCCGGCCCACATCGATCATATATCCTCTCCAGGAATATGCAGGCCAATCACTGATCTCACATGCATCAATCATTACGCCATCACGCATCAATTGCTTTAAAGTTTGCAGCCCGTTGAAAATCCCATGATTCGTTTTTGCAGTAATAAGAACTTTTTGCGGCGTCACTTTCAAATTATATTCTTCACCGGATAAGATAACTTTATTATCAATCTGAAATTCAATTACCGGCCCGCTCCTGATGTCTTCTTTTGCTATTTCCGTTTTCCAGCCCTGGCTTTGCATAGATAGTTTTAATCCGTCCGCATTGGCAGCGAGGCTGTCATCCGGAATAATGATCTTTTTACAATCATAAATTTTAAAATACCCGTTATTCCATTTCAACTGTTGGGGAAGAGGAATGACCGAAGGTTTTTCCTGCAAATCATATACATAAGAAAAAATAAGATGCTTCCACAGCATATAACCCTCACCCTTTAAATGCAGGCCATCATTGGTGAGCGCAGCATTCAGTTTTCCGTTTGTGCCTGAAAAATATTTATTGATATCAATATAAATGTAGCGATGAACTGTTGCATTTTGCTTTAACTGAAGATTAGTTTCAATGATCTTTGCCGTATTGCCGGTATGCCCGTTGAACATCCCATATTGATCATTCACCGGCAAGATACTTTGAATGTACAGTGTTGATGCCGGTGATTGCTGCCTGACATAATCTGCAATAAGCAGTATGTTTTTTACAACACTATCCGCTGTTTTCCCTCTTGCAAGATCATTGGTGCCAATGAGGAGAAATATTTTAGCAGGTTTTCCCTTTGTTATATCATCCAGGCGATGAATAACGCCTTCTGTTACATCGGCGCTGATCCCACGATTCTTAACCATGCTGTCATCAAACAATTCGCTCCATTCTGCACCATCCGTAATACTGTTGCCCAGGAAAATAATATCCTTACCTGACTGGGGTAATAACCTGAATTGTGTTACCCGCTGCCAGTAATAAGTTGGAAACAGGGAATCAGGATATGAAGGAAGGCTTACCTGGGCGTTCAAAAAGTTTATCAAAAGCAAACAACTTATAAAAAATGTAATCCTTCTCATAAATCTCTTATTTCCATTTTTAAAACAATATTTTGAGCAGGCCGGGTAATTCCGGCAATCTCTTCAGCTCAATCATAATAATTCAAAAAAACTGAATGTATCACAAAATATAACGTTCCATGCTGAACTGAGACAGCCTGTTAATCAAAAAGAATTTCGCTCTTCTTAGTCTTCATTCTCGCCAAAAACAAACCGGCAATGACTAAAGTTACCCCGATTACCGTATAGATGCTGATGACATCTTTTGTAATCCAGGCTGCAATTAAAAAGCCAAACAAGGGGCAAAGGAATAACCATAGACCTGCCCTCACAGGATTGATTTGGAGCAGCCACAACCATAACTGCACCGCAACAATAGAAACAGGAATAGCCAGCCATAACACAGAACCCCAGAATACATTGCCGAAATGATTAGACCCGCTCTTATAAAAGAAAAGTGTAAAAGGCAATAAGAATATTCCGCCAAGCAAAGTCTGCCAGCCATTAATGGTTATTAAAGAAAGGCCGTTCCAGTCTTTTGCAGAAAAATAAATTGCGCCGGCAGAATAAGAAAGCATGCTGAATAATAAAATCAGCAACCCTTTTGTTGTAACTGCCGCCTCTGAAAATAATGGCCAGGCCGCACAAACAACACCGGCGGTACAGATCAATATGGAAAAAATCAATTTCCCGTTAAGCTTATGTTTTAAAAATATTACGGAAAGAAAACTGATGAACACGGGATTTGTTGCCACGGCCAAAGCTCCAATTCCTGCTGTGACGGTTTGCATGGCAACAACATAAAGTCCTAAATAAATGGAGATATTCATCAATCCGTAAACAGCTATTTGCCGCCACTCTTTGCCGGCGGGCAATCTCTGTCTTGTTACAATATGCGATATAGACAGCATGATGGAGGATGCAACTGCGAAGCGAACTACGGCAATGACCAATGGCTGAGCAACAACAAGACCTAACTTGGTAACAGTGGATGCAGAAGCCCAAAGTGCAGCAAACAAAAATCCTGCGATCATTGCAATGTATTGCTGCCTGTTGCTTTTTGCCGGTATGGCTGCAGAATAATTCATCGGTTCAGATATTGCTCCAGTATTTGCCGGCAATACCATTCCTGCCTCGGCAAATGAAAAGGGCCTTTGAATAAATTTCCTTTTGCTGTTTGAACTATGGTTCCGTCACGATGCAGGTACCCAAACCATTCACCGTATCTTGTATCATGAAAATGAC
>WBZR01001739.1_pt1 | contig 25531 bp, 16 predicted proteins | sample 5204231 | NCBI WGS metagenome assembly WBZR01 (sample SAMN12412403, study PRJNA552823) | activated sludge metagenome | isolation source: activated sludge from anammox sidestream of wastewater treatment plant... | place: USA: Virginia | collected 2017-08
GGCTGCTCAATGGCGCGACGCTGCTTCCCGATGTCATCGCCGGTGTGAAGTTCGTCAATGGAGAAAAGGCCGAGAGAAACGCCGCCTGATTACCGCGTCATCAACGAAATTTGACCATTACTCCCTCGTGCACAGTCCTCAAATAGTCACAGGTCAGCCTGCCGCTTGCCTCCGCGAGCGCCCGATGACCCTTAAGCCGCAATGTTCATCGTTCATAATCGCTGCGCCGGGATTCGATCACAACGCGGTTCATTTTCGGACACATCTGTTTGATTTCCGCTCGATGCTCCTCTAAGCTGCCCTCGATCCTCAAGTTATGTTCGCTTTCCGGGGCCCGAAGGTGCAGTTGCGGCCGAGCGAACTAACCTCGTGACGGCTCCCGTGTCTAAGAAAATGACCGAACCAGCAGACAAGCATGAGACCGCGGGTCAATCCACTCATGCCGAGGACGCCAAGCTCGTTGCTCAGGTGCTCAATGGTGAGCCGAGGGCCTACGACCTCCTGGTGGAGCGCTATCAAAGACGGGGCGTCTCCGTGGCCTATCGCCTGCTGGGCAATTTGAGCGACGCGATGGACGTGGTGCAGGATGCTTTTCTGCGAGGCTACAAATCAATAGAGACCCTGGAGAACCACGAGCGCTTCGGCCCCTGGATGATGCGGATCGTCAGCAATCTCGCCTTGAATTTTCGCCGGGGCCGCCGCAAGCATCTGTCATTATCGATCGGGGGAGAGTCTGACGAGTCGCAGGAAGCGGGAATCCCCGATGAGGGGCGGCGAGAGCGCAGCGGGGCAGCGGCCATGGAGTCAGCCGAGCTCAAGGCCAAAATCGACAGCGGGATCGAATCCCTGCCCGAGGCCCAGAGACTGGCGCTCATTCTCTTCGCGATCGAGCAGATGCCGCAGAAGGACGTCGCCGAGATCATGGAATGCAGCGTGGAAATGGTGAAATGGAATGTCTTCCAGGCGCGGAAGACCTTGAAGGCCAGATTGGCCGATTATCTTGAAGAATGAACCAGATACCCGAATATCTTGATGAATTGCTCTCGCAAGCCGCCGACGGCTCGCTCACGCCGGAGCAGCGCGCCGAGCTGGACCGCGCCTGCGCATCGGATGCACGGCTGGCTGTCGAGCGTCGACGTTACCAGTCGCTTGCCCGGCTTCTGAGCAATTGGCGCAAAGTCCCTATCGAAACGGACCATTCGCAAGTGCTCGAAGGCGTGCGCGGGCAGATGTCGCGGCAGCCGCGCGACGCGGATGCCGAACTGGAGTCCTCGCTCGCGACCTATCGTCAGTTGCCGGACGTTGACTGGGACTCATTTCACGCGCGCGTGACCGGGGCCCTCAGGCAGGATCGCGCCGCCGCCGCCACACCAAGGCAATCGATACGGCAGCGCAGCCGCTGGCGATTGTTCGCCGGCGTGGGTACGCCGCTCGCGGCCGCCGCCGCCGTTCTCCTCGTTGTGTTCCTGCAACGCCCGGACGCGCCGCATTCCGGCAATGGTTCGCTCACAGCGCCGTCGATGGTCGTGATTGAGCTCGCCGTCCCACGTCAGACCGGTCGAATTGAGTTCAGCTTCGCGACCGCCGGCGGTGACGAATCTCTCGCCCAGCAGCCGGATGACATTCCCGGCTCGGCCATCGCCATCGGACCCGGCACGATCGGTGGTCAGGAGCTTCCGGAGAGCGCCCTGCTCTTCTAGTCCTCTTGTTTGAACGAATCGATTAACGCCGAAATACCGGCGCGCGCCATCAGAGCGCGCCCATTCTCGACGAGCGCGCTCGGCCCATTCACTATTAGATGGTGATTCGCGATGCCTGAAAGTTAAGCGGCGGCCGGATCGGCTTTGACGTTCTGCGGAGTTTCCACTTCGCGTCCGCTCTCCAGTTCGCCGGCCTTTGCCTCGGCGACCCGGGCATCTTCGTATCGGCCGACCCGCTCCATGAGCTTGGCAAGCTGGCGAAGGTCATCCGCCTCAAGCCCCCCGTTTTCCGTCCGACGGCTCAGACGATCCGCCAGCTCGCGCAGTTCAGCTCGTGCCGCCGGCGGGACAGCGGCATCCACTTCCGCCAGTGTGAGATCGCGCTGCGACGCGGACTCCGCCGCAAGCGCCTCCAGCCGGCGCTCCCGCGCTGTCGGCTCAATATCCTCCGATCGAATGCGCTGTTCAGAAGCTTTATCCGTTGTCGACGGCTCATCGGCAGGACTGCGCCGCGGGCGGCTGCGCGATTCACCCTGCGCCCCGGCCTCCACGAACTGTCCGTCAGGGCCGTAAAGACCTGTCCGACGAGACTGCTCGGAACCGGCAGCCCTCAACGCTTCGACATCCACTTCAGCGGCGGGCCCGAAGTCGGTCGATTCGCGCGACCGCGGCTCATCTCCTGTCGGCCGCGGCGAAGCGTGGTATACGGGCAAGTTTGCGGTTATCGCGGATAACATGTCCCCACCTTCCAAGTCTTCCCAGGATCGGCTTCCCAACCGACCACACCCATCCAATGTCGAAGGTCGAATACAAATGCCCCAGCGTCAAGCCAAATCGACCATCATTCGAAGGGACGATCGACCTGCGCCTGCATTCGCGTTCTCTATCGGAACACCCGTCAACATGGCGGTTACCGGCTCGCCGAATGATGAATCGTGAGAGAATCTGATAAGAAACGTTGATGAAGTGCGTTATCGCCCGTCAGAGTGGTCATTGCCCTGCCCCATCAGACAGGGGTACAATAACACGAGTTCACTTCGCTCTCTTTGCGGACGATCGTCCGCTGATGTTCGTGATTGCAGGATGGCCGTCATGCGGATCATGATTCTGGAGAATAAGAAGCTCCGCAATGTCCTCCCGATTGAAGGACCGGCCCTGTCCATCGGCTCCAGCCCCGACTGCACCGTCCACCTGCCCGATCCCCGGATCAGCGCTGAACAGGCCAAGTGCATCCAGGACGACGCGGGCTCCTGGTGGCTGGAGATCGTCGACGCCTCGATTCCCACCTGCCTGAACCGTGCCGTTCAAAAGGGCCGGGCCAAGCTAAGACACGCCGACGAAATCGAGATGGGCGCCTTTTCGATTCGCCTCTTTATCGAACATCAGAACCCCGAAGAGGTTCGCCGAGAGCGAGTCGCCGCCCTCACCCGCCGGCACGCCGAGAGCCTGCCCCTCGACACCATCACCACGAAGTTCGATCATCCCGTCACCATCGGCAAAGACCTGCTCATGGAGATCACCATTCTCGCGATGCGACTGGCGCAGGCCGAGGCGCCGCGAGAACTATGCCCCATACTTCTCCGCTCGCTTCTGCGCGTCGTCAATGCCCGTCGCGCCTGGGTCGGCATCCGTCGCCCCGACCATCGCGAATTCGAATGGGAAATGGGAATGACCCACGACGGCCAGCCCTGTGACGCCCCCGCCTTTTCCACCGTCATGACCGAGCGATCTGTCCAGAAGTCGCAGTTCATCGCTTGTCCCGAGGTGCATACCACCGGCATCCGCTCCGCGATGGCCGCTCCTCTGCTTTCTCAGGAAGGCGTCATCGGAATGATCTACGTCGAGAACGCCGACGGCGACGTCGCCTACTCGCGCGAGTGGCTCGACGTCCTTTCCGCCGTGGCCTGCGCCGTCTCGCCGCCGATCGAGACAGTCATCCGCAAGACGACCGCCAAACGACAGGCCGCCGCAACTTCGGAGCACGCCGTCGGCAGGGCGACCCAGGATGCCGTCACCCCGCGCGCTTTGCCGCAGTGGAATGAGTTGCAGGTCGCCGCCTATCGCCACATGGGCTCGCAGAAGTGCTGCGACTACTACGACGTCGTTCAATTGCCCGACAAGACCTGCGCCATCATCGTCGCGAAGATGCTTGTCGATGGCGTCGCCGTCGCGCGATACCTCTCGGAAGTCCGCGCCGCTTTTCGAAGTTCCGCCCTGCACTGCGATGCCCCGCATCTCTTCGCCCGCAGCCTGAACTGGATGCTGACCGGAGACACGCGCTACGCTGTTGACCTCGTTGCCGCCTGGATCGCCCCCGCCTCCGGCAAGGTGAACTACTGCGCCGCCGGCCGGGGCGTGCATCTCGGCGTCGTTTATTCAGACGGACAGGCCCACAAGCTTGACACCAAGCGCAGCGAGTCCATCGGCCGCGTTAAGAATCCCGCCCTCGAATTGCAGACGCTCGACCTGGGCCACGGCCATACCCTGGGCCTGGTCACGGCCGGCGTACACAGCGCGGTCAACGCGGCCGGCGAAAAGTTTGGACTCATCGGTGTCGAAGAAGCCCTCTGCGACGCCCTCGGCGATGCCCCCGGACAGGTGCTCAGCGAACTGGCGACCGACATCACCACTTTCCTTGAAGACGGTCAGTGCCCCGAGGACATCTCCATCCTCCTCGTCCGCCGCACCTGACGACCTGCCGCGTCTCCGCCGTCACTTCATCAGCGCCAACACCGCAATCAGGACCGTCACCACGAATAGCGCACCGAGCACCGTGTACGAGACCCACTGCGGGATGGTGCGCGTGCGATGGCTCCGTTCGCCGAGAACTAAGGTGCCGTCGCGATCGTCGGGCACCAGCGCTCGCAGGAGGTCCATCGAGAGCTGATCGGCGGAGTGATACCGATCCTTGGGGTCCGCCTGAAGACACTGAAGCAGAATCTCACACAGCCTGGGCGGCCAGTTGTCCGGCAACTGTTCGCGGCGAATGCTCTTGGCATTCTGCTGCGAACGAACCATGCCGCTCTTCGTCTTCCCCGTCACCAGCCGATTCTTTGTCATCGCGTAATAGAGCGTCAGTCCGAGACTGTAGATATCGCTTTCCGGTGTCGGCCGCTCCCCTCGCGCCACCTCGGGCGAGATCCAGCCCGGCGTGCCGAGCGTCCGCTCCGCCAATTCCTCAATGCCCGCAAGACCGGAGACGTTCGCGAGCCCGTAATCCGTGACCTTCACCTGCCCCTTGGTGTCGATCATGATGTTGCCCGGCTTCACGTCGCGATGGACCGCGCCGAGGGCGTGACCGGCGGCAATCCCGCGCGCCGCGTGAGCGATGACGTAGCACGCTCGCTGCGCTTCGAGCGGGCCGTCCTGCTCGACCAGCGCCGCCAGCGTCACGCCGCGCACCCGTTCCATGACGAAATAGTAGATGCCCTCCTGCTGGCCCACTTCAAAAATCGTCAGTACATTCGGATGCTGGAGCCCCGCCGCGACGCGCGCTTCCTGAAGAAACATCCGCAGTCCCAGCGGCTGGTGCAATGGATCGATCCGACGAGGCAGCAGCTTGATGGCCACCGCCCGCTGGAGGTCGCCGTCCCAGGCCTCATAGACGTGGCCCATCGCCCCCATGCCCAGCACCGATCGAATCTCGTACTTGCCGAGCGTCTTGCCGATCCACTCCGCCGGCGTCGGGGCCGGAGCCTGGGCATGTCGCGACGCCATCCGCCCCAGGGTCGATCCGTGGTCAGCCGCCGCAAGCGTGGTAGAGCCGAGCTGCGACCACGACGTGGCCGCGCTCTTCAGCGCGTCGGCGACTTCGTCGATCGTCGCGCCGGAATCCCGCCAGACGTGTTTGCAGTGCCGGCACCGCACACGCCGCCCGGCCGTCGGACGCAGCGGGACGTATTGCGCCCGGCACTGCGGACATACCAGTGGAACCGGCTTCCATCCTGCCGGGGTAGACGATGATCGATCTGGGGATTGGCCGCCGTCCTTCATGTTGAGCCGCCGGTCGAAACGCGGCTGCCTCCTGAACGAATACTTCGCCCGCGGAGTATAGACGCTTTGCCTACCACTGCCGAATGAGTATCTTGCAGCCATGAGCTTGCCGGGCATTCCAATTGATGCCAATGACCTAAGCGCGTGGTCCGCCGTTGCCCTGGAGTATCTGCGCGATCAACTCGCAAATGACGCCCCAACAGCGCTCGGCAAGGGCAAGTTCTTCCCCAACTCTCCCCTTGAAGGCGAGGGCTTCACCGTCATCTTTCCGTTTCAATCGCAGCGCGGCGCTCCGGCCGACACAAACTTTTACGTGGCCGTCGGCCCATCGCACAACAATTACTACCCGGCCTACGGCCTCGCGATGGACGAGGCATATGACCTTCACCTCGGCACGCGTTTCATGCTGGTCATGGGCATCGCCCTGCGCAGCCCCGTACCCGATGACGATTTTGAAATCCAGCGCGAGGCCCGGCGCGTCGTGGACCGCATCGCGCCACAGGCGGTGATCGACGATCTGGAGCTGGCCGCTTCGTTCGACGTCGACGGGCAGTTTCACGCGGTCCTTCGCTGCAAGATGGCAGGCAGACCGGTCTATATCTTCGCAGGGGATGCGCCCATCGGGTTCTCAGAGAAGATCAGCCTGTCCCCGGCCGTCGCCTATCGAATACAACTCGGCCGTGTTCTGCGTCACGAGGCCAAACCGGACGACGACTAGGCGCGCACGCATCGTCCGTCACGGCGAAGGAGCAGCCGTCCGGGCCTGCTCCTTCAAACGCGGCATGACCGGCGGCTGCATTTCGGCGGGAAGCCGATCGAAAATCGCGACCAACTCCGCGGCCATTCGAGCCTTCTCCGCATTCACCTGCGCCATCGCGTGCCGATCCCCCGGCAGGCTCCAATTCACGCGGCGCGCGACTTCAAGATCGTCCACCCCACAGGCCATGCCCATCATCGCGCTGAACTTCAGCAGCGTGCGCAGTTCCGACGTCCGATTGCGAAGGCCCACCGGATCGAGGTCCAGCCCCTGTGAGGTCGCGCCGGCGTCAAAGCGAACCTGCAGATTGGCATACGTCTCGGCCTTCTGCATCGCCGCACACACGGCCATGTAGGCGCCCGGCTCGCTCTCGAACCGAAACCGCGCCGCGACATACCACGCATCCGCCACCACGGCATTGACCCGGCGACGGGGCGTCAGTTGATCCACCTGCCGTCCGTACATCTCGGCCGCCAGCCGCGAGACGTCGGCGGCCTGCTTCAATTCTCCCTCGCCGGCCAGCCGCAGCACCTCCATCCGAAATGTCTCCGGTGCAAACGGATCGGGCCACTGGCTCTCATCTGCAATCTCGATGCTGCGCCACGCCTCGTGCACCAGATCGGCCCACGGCTTCGAGACCTCCGGCGATGCCAGATCGCGCGCAATGTACGAGGCGAGCACGTTGTTCATCGGCGAGCGCACCAGCGCCGCCCGCACGCAAAGCAGGTTCTGCATCGCATCCTGCCCGCCGAGATAAATCCGCAAAATGTTCGCCTGTAGATCGTGTGGATCGACGTGCTTCAGGTATCGCTCCAGCGTCGCCAACGCTTCGGCGCGCTCGCCGGACAGCACCAGCGCCTCCGATAGCTTGTATCCCGCGTCCGGATAGGCCGGACAGCGATCGACCAGCTCTCGCCAGGCATCAACCGTTCGTCGGGCAATCTCCGCGAATGCGCCGCCGGAAGCCTTCGCGGCCGCGTCGCCCTGCGCCGCCTTCAGCAATTGCGAACAGAGCATCGCCCGATCGTATCTCGTCGAAAGCCACGCACGCGAGCCGAACTGGCGAATCGCCACATCGTAATCAGCTAGCGCTTCCGCCGGGCTCGCCGCCTGCGCCAGTCTCGCTCGCTCGTGCGCCACCGCGCATCGGGCATCCGCAACGGTAATCAACAAAATCAGCGCGGCGCCGACCAACGATCCCAATCGAACAAGGCTGCCCGATAGCAGACTGGGCTTCGTTGCAGTGTGACTCGTCTTCGCCGCCGCTTGCGGAATTCGCAGAAGCGCCGCCGTCACACCCAGTAGCGTCCAATACCACGGTGACACAACCGGATGCCGTAGATTGATGCTGAGCAACTCGTAAACCATGATCGCAATAAGCCCGGCGGCGCAGCACAGAAGCAAATCCCCCTGCCCTCCCGCCGCACCGCGCCGATACCTGCGAAGCGCGAGCACAATGGTCGCGATCGGCAGCGCGCAATAACTCAGCCCGCCGACGATGCCCAACTCGTGAATCGCCTGTAGCCACTCGCTGTGTGCGTCATACTCGACGCGGCCCCCGAACTGCTTGGCCTGCGTGGAATGGTCGAGCGCATTCACCGACGTCATGTCGCAGACGAACATATCCGGCCCAACGCCGAGAAACGGATGGCGCGGCAGGTCCGTCACGACGTGCTTCCAGTAGCCGGTCCGACTTTGAATCCCCTGTCGCACACCGGCGCGAGGCGAGAGATAGCGTTGTTGAACGACGAAGCCCGCAGCCGGAACGATTACGAGCCCGACGATCACCCACCAGCGCAGCTTCCCGGATCGGCCGCCCTTGAAGACGCCGGCCACGACAATGACCGCGAGCGCGACGCCAATGGCCAGCCAGCTCGCCCGCCGCGCCGCGTAAATCGTCAGCACAAGCCCGGCAATGACGACAAGGCCCACCCAGACCGTGCGCGCAAGGCCCCTCGGACGATTCTGATTCGCGGAAGAAATGAATCCCGAAAAAAGCCACGCCGCGCCCATCGCCGTCATCAACGCCCCCAGCGCGCCGGTGATCGTCACCGGGCCGACCGGCAACTCAAACGCAAACACCCCCAGTGCCAGACGGTGCCATAGCGCCGTCACCACCGCCAGCGCGGCAACCCCGGAAGCCAGCAGCAGCAATAGCGGAATCCGCTCCCTCGGCAGAAACCGCCGCAGCACAATGCTCCACGCGCTGTAAAGAATCAGCCCGAATATCCAGCCGCGAGAAAAACCGTACGTCCCATTCGCCAGCGCCGAACAGACGGCGACCACAATCACCACCGCCGCCAGCCCTTCGAACCACCACCGCGACAACAATGTCGCTCCTGAAGTCTCCCCCGCCCCGCCTGCTGCTTCCGCCGTCGTCGATCTCGGCGGCCGAAACGCAAATGTGATCAGGACCATCGCCAATCCCACCGGCAGCACATACCGGCGAATGTCCGTCATCCCCGGCATCGCGATCGGAAGCATCAATGTCCGCGCGATCCACGACGGCGGCCACGTGCCCTCCGGGGCGCTGCGGCGAATCTCAGGCACGTCGTTCAGCAGCAGCAGCGCCGACGCCAATACCAGCGCCGCGATGATGGCCATCGCATAGCCGCCGGAAAATGTCGCTATCTGCGCGTCTCGTCTCATGCAGATCCTTCAATCACCGCCACTCGCCGTCGTGCGCCTACTTCCCCGCCGAACGGGCCAGCTCCACCAGCCGCGGATAACTCTCCGGCCGCTGAAACTCCGGCACGCCCTCGAAGCGTTTCACCATCTCAGCCGCGAGGACCGCCACCTCCCCCATCACATCGGAAGGCGATTGTCGCTCCGGCGGAAGACTCCACCCGATGCGCAGCGTGATCTGCTTCGAATCGCCCTTCATCGCCATCAGCATCTGCGCGGAGAATCGCCACAAGTCGCGCAGCGTCTCCGGCGGGTTAACCGGAATAATCACCCCGCCCACATGCGGCGCACCCAACACCGGGTCCGGCACGAACTCCTTCACCGCGTCGCGCATGGCAAACACCTCGGCCTTCTGCGACCGGCGATAAGCCTCGACATAGTTGGTCGGCGAAAGATCGAACACAAATCGCGCCGCCAGATACCACGCATCCGTCTCTGCCGCGGCGGGCCGGCGAAATCGCGAATCGAGCTCCGCGAGCTTTTCCATGGCCCGCGCGGCGCGCATCTGCATTTCCTCCGCGCCCGCCAGATCGCCGGTGAAGATGCGCCGAAACGCCTCTACGCGAAGCACTTCGCAGGCGAGTCGATCCTTCCACGTGTCTTCGTCCCCGCGCCCGACGTCCTCAATCGCCCCCGCCACCCGCGCCGGCCACGCCGCCGCGATCGACGGCGTCTGCATGAGTTGCTGCGCGATCGTCAGCGTGTCCTGTTCCCACCGCTCCCACTTGATCGCGCACAACAGACGCTGCAGCGCCTCCTCAAATGAGAGCTCGCCGATCGCGATCAGGAGCATGTTCGCGTTCTTCTCGTACGGATACACCTCATCGAGGTACTGCCGAAGCGTGGCCACCGCCCGCGCCGTGTCGCCCGCAAGATGCTGCGCCTGCGCCAGTTGAAAGCCCGTCTTCAGATACGCCGGCGCCCGGGCATACAGCATCTGCCACTCCGCCTCGGTCTGCGCCGCCAGCGCCTTCTCGCCGTCGCTCAACGACCACGCCTGCGTCGTTGCGATTCCCGTTGGCCCGCCCCGCCGCATCTGCAGCCACAGGTTCGTCAGGGCCGTCCCGCGATAGTTGTGCAGCGACAACCACCGCGACGTGCCGAACCTGCCGCGCGCGTTGTCGAGCGCCGTCACCGCCTGCTGCGGGTCCGTGTACATCGTCGACCGCCCGATGCCGTGTTGATATGCCCGCGAGATGTCCGCCGAGCAGAGCCAGATGATCATGACCCCAAGCACCGCCGCCGACCCGCGACCAAGTGCGCCCGGCGCCGATATACGCTCACTCTCCCGATTGCCCGCCTCGCTCGATCGACAAACCCCCAGCGCCACCCCGAGCATCGTCCAATACCACGGTATCACCGTCGCCCCGCGCAGGTTCACGCTGCTCAGCTCGTTCACGTACAGACAAACTATCGCCGCGGCCAGCGCCAGCACCACTCGCCGCCGCGCCGCATCCTGTGAAGAAGCCCACGTCCGCAGGCACATTGCAATAATCAGCAGCGGAATCGCCGAATACGCCAGGCCCCCGGGAATGCCCAACTCAAACACCGCCTGCAACCACTCGTTGTGGCCGTCGGCATCGACACCCCCGTGCAGGATGTTCGGCATCTGGCTGCGCACCGGCGCCAGCTTGTTGGTCATCTCGCAGATGAACATGTCCGGCCCGAAACCAAGGAGCGGCGACTCCGGCAGCATCCGGACCATCGTTTCATAATAAATGTAGCGCACCTTCAGCGGGATGCTGGTAATCCGCTTGGAGCTCTCACTCTGCTGCCAGATAAACGCGACCGCGCCGACCAGCGCCAGCGCCGCAAACCCCACAACAACCCCGCGCCACACCCGGCTGGGCCTGCGAACCCACACGACGACGCCGCCGATCAACGCCAGGCTCGCCAGGAGCCCCATGATCGCCCCGCGCCGTCGCGCCTCGTAGAGCAGCCAACAGGCGAGAACAACGACGATGATAGCCGCAAAGCTCGACGCCGCGCTGGGCTTCGCCCCCTCCCCACCGCCGAACCATCGCTCCGCCAGCCAGACCGCCGCGAACACGCTCCAAAATGCCCCGAAGCACGCCGTCACCGTCACCGGGCCGACCGGTAGCTGAAAGAATCGCGGCCCCATCGCATACAAGTGCCACAACGATAACACCGATCCCACGACAATCAGCCCCAAGACGTACCCGAAAATGCCCCCGATATTCTCCCACGACGTCACCCGGGCCAGCGCCAGCATCCAGCCCAGGCCCATGCACAGAAAAAAGATGTACCCGCGAGAAAGTTCCCATGTGTCGTTGATGTAGGCCGATGAGATCGCACAGACGATGGTCAACCCCGCCAGCGCTTCCGGCCCGAAGCGCTTCGCCCAACTCCAACCTCCGCGAAGATCCTTCGCCGCCGCCGGTTCGCCGCGTCCTCGCCGCAGCGCATACGCAAACAGCAGACAAACCAGCCCCGCCGCGCACGCATACCACCGCAGGTCAGAAACGTCCGTCAACCGAATCGGCGCCGCCAGTATTCGGTCGAGAACCGAGGCCCAGTCCTGCTCGCGCGTCGAGGCCGTCGGCTTCGCCACGTCGCATAGCAGCAGCGTCGAATTGAAGAGCACCAGCAAAACGATCGCGGGCACGAATCGGCCCGACGGCGAAGGTTTGTGATCGGCGACGCGTCGCATCCGTGGCATTATTCCGACGTGCGCGAGCAACGCAACAGGCCCGCCGCGCCGACGCTTCAGCTTCCGCTTCCGCTTCCGCCGCCGCGGACGCGATGAATCATGGTGCTGGCTTGCGTCTTGATGCCGCGAAGCTGACTGGCCAGGGCCTCGGCGTTCGGCGCAAACTGCATCGCCACGTCCATGAAGACCATGTCCGTCTCTACCAGCTTGGCGATCGACGATGTGAAGGTGTGCATGCCCTCGCGCTCGCTCGACGCGATCAGAGATGGGATATCGGAGTCCTGCTCCTTGCGGATGAGTTCCTTGCAGGTCGGGCTGTTAATCAGCACCTCGGTCGCCGGCACCAGCGGATGATCTTCCTTCGAACCCGGCAGCAGCCGCTGGGCGCAGATGGCCCTCAGCGAATTGGCAAGCGACCCGCGGATGAACTCGTGCTCGCTGCGCGGAAAGAACTCGAGGATGCGCGAAAAGGCCTGCATCGTGTCAGCGCTGTGCAGGCTGCCGAAGACCAGGTGCCCCGTCTCCGCCGCCTGGAGGGCCGCCGTCATCGTGAACTTGTCCCGCATCTCGCCGATGAACAGCGTATCCGGGTCCTGCCGCACGATGTACTTGAGCCCCTCGGCATAGTCGGGAATGTCGATGCCGATCTCCCGCTGCGAAATGATCGACTTGACCGGCCGGAACAGATACTCCACCGGGTCCTCAATCGTCACGATATTGTCGTGACGCGTCTCGTTGATGTGCTCAATCATCGCCGCCAGCGTCGTGCTCTTGCCCGAGCCAGTCACGCCGCAGACGATCACGATCCCCTCGTGCGTTCCTTCGACGATCTTCCGATAGATCGGCGGAAGCAGCAGTTCCTCGAAACTGGGAATCTTGGAATTGACCCGCCGAATCGCCGCGTTCATTCGCGCCGCCGCCCGGAAGATGTTGATCCGGAAGCGATCTCCGTCCGCCAGCTCCGTCGCGAAGTCCAGATCGCCGTACTTCTCATAGAACTCGCGCCGCCCCTCGGGAATAATCGGCGAAATGACCCGGTCGATGTCTTCTCCCGACATCGGCGGCATGCTTACCGTGCGCAGGTTTCCGCCCACCCGATAGGTCGGCGGCAGACCGGCCTTCAGATGAAGGTCGGACGCGCCGTGCGTCTTCATCGCCATAAGAAGCTGTTGAATTGTGACCGGCGCGGCCATTCGTCACTCCATTTGGTCCCGGGAGGCCCCCATCATTGGATTATAACGACTCGCGGCGTTGAATCCCCGCCGCCTCTGGTACTGGTAAAGTTTGAGCGGTTACGTCGGCGTGATGAAGCAGTCGCGCTACTGTTGAGGCTGCAATTCTTGTGTTATTTTTTTGATCCTTTGAGAGTAGTCCGATGTCTCCCACAAACGGTCAAGAGCGTCGTTAATCGCGTCAACGACTTCGGCGTTCATGCTCTCCTCGGGGCGAATCAAGTTGTTCTGTACGAGCCAGTGACTCACAGCGTACCACGGCCACAGCGGGTATCCTTCAGTCAAATGACACTCTGGCGCTGGGAAGCCCCCTGGACCACGTTTCCCGGTTATATATTGATGCACCATTTGGCGGCTGCGGCCCATGCGTCGGGCGATGTCGGCAGCCGTTACCAAATTACATTCATCAACGCGGCGAACTTGAGCGTTAATTCCTGCACTGTGGACATCATGAATCGCGCTGATCATTGCCTCTTCAAGTGATGACGCCAACCGGCTGAACTCAATATAGAGAAGCCCGTATTGAATGCTTAGTGTTCCGTCGTCACACCCCGCCTTAAACAGGGAGTCTTCTACGTCTTGCGTTAGTTCGTGAATGTTTCCAACGATCAACGCAAAATCGAATTCGCGAGGACAGTCTTTCTTCGCCTTGGCACTCATTCTGATACTTCCCCTTCTCCTTCCGACTCCTCTACCTCCCGATGAGGACAGCGATCAACCGCATTTCTAATTTGGCGGGCGTGATTCTCAGGCACCCTCGGCGTTGACCAAACACAGACGATGCATCCACTTCTATCGAAATAAGGACAAAACAATCGCCCCCATGCATGGCCATTGGACATTTTGAGTCGCCAACCCTGTTGTTCGGCATAACGAACAGCTTGCTCTATTGGGGGCTTCGGATGCCTTGGTCTGGGCATCGGCATAATTGTATCACTCGCTTGACAATTGTCAAGCAACTTTCGCAAATTAATAAATAGCAACGTCTTATAAAAGCCAAAAAACGTTACTTAATCAGCGCAATCAGCTCATCCAACGTCCACCGAAAAACAGTTAATCCGGCCGCCTGAGCCGGGGTCTTACCCCCCTAGCGTCTCGTGCTTCCGGCAGTAATGGTGATACATGATAAACAAGGCCATCGGGTATTGGTAAAAGTTGAATCTGGCTCGATCGGCCAGGCCCGAAAAACCCGACCCACTCGACTAGCCCACGACGGTCAGTGACACCGCCCTGCGTTTCCCCCCGGTGACAGTTGCCTCACCGTCCTCAATCTTCCCGTGAAGCGTGTACGGCGTCGCCGCGACGATTCGTACGCGTGCCAGCGTCCCGATCCTCCCCGGCGCGCCGTCAAACACAACGACCTGATCGCCGCCCGTGCGCCCGACAAGCTGGCCGCTCGCCGAATGGGAATGATCGACCTCGCCGCCCCGCTCCTGCTCAGACTCTTGCGCCGCCAGCGCCCGCTTGCTGTGACCCTCGACCAGCACCTCGACGACTTGCTCAAGCATCGCCCGGTGATTGGAAAGGTTGATCTCCGCCTGCACCGCGAGCATGTCGTTGTTGCGACGACGCTTGACCGCCTCGGGAACGTCATCGACCAGTCGATGATCCGCCGTCGTGCCCGGTCGCGGCGAGTATTTGAAAATGAAACAATTCTTGTATCGTGCGTACCGAAGCAGCTCGATGCTCCGCTGAAAATCCTCCTCCGTCTCGCCGCAGAAGCCCACGATCATGTCCCCCGCAAGGGTGATATCCGGCATCTTCGCGCGGGCCCGATCGAGCAGAGCCATGTAGTCTTCGACGTTGTAGCCCCGGTTCATGCGCTTGAGCACGTCGTTGCTGCCGCTCTGCGCGGGAATGTGCAGATACTTGCAGATGCGCGGGCTCGCCGCCATCACGTCCAGGGCCTCGTCGGTGAAATCTCGCGGGAAGCTGGTCACGAAGCGAAGGCGCGGTAGTTGCGGCACCTCGTCATGCACCCGGCGAAGCAGATCGGCGAAGCTCGTCCGCGAGCCTCCCTCTTCATAAAAATAATGGTTGACCGTCTGGCCCAGTAGCGTCACCTCCATGACACCCGCGTCAGCCAGCCTGCGAACCTCATCGACAATCTGGCCCGGCGGCCGATGCACTTCCGGACCGCGCGTATAGGGAACGACGCAAAACGTGCAGAATTTGTTGCAACCGCGCGTGATGCGGACATACGCCTGATGCCGCCCGAAGACCTTCGGCACATCCACATGCGTCGAAAGCCCGAACACGCGTCCGCTGTCGAGCGACTCGAGGTCTTCGTGGTCCCCGGCGTGGCGAACCGGCGTCGTCTTCGTGCGCAGCCGACCTGATAATGCCACGGCCGGCGCGCGATTGGCGCGAACGTCATCCACCAGTCCCGGCAGCCGATGCAGCTCGCTCGGGCCGCAGAGAATGTCCACCTGCGGCATCTTCTTCAGCAGATTATCGCCGTCCCGTTCCGCCATGCACCCGATCACGGCAACGACCTGATCGGAACTCCGCACACGTGAAGATTTAAGCTGCCCCAGTCGTGAATAGACCTTGTCCTCGGCGTGCTGACGAACGCTGCACGTATTGATGACCACAAGGTCCGCCGACTCCATATGTTCCGTCAGTTGGAAACCTCGCAGCAGCAATTCGCCGACAACCAGCTCGCTGTCCAGCGCATTCATCTGGCAGCCCATCGTCTCGACGTAAATGGATTTCGACTCGCTCATCGAGCTGCCGCCCTCTCGCGCAATCGCCGAAGCGACTCGCGGGCATTGACCTTCAGCACCGCGTTGAGCTTCTTGGTGCCCAGGCATTCCTCGTAAAGATCGATCGCCACGTTCAGCCGGCCCATCTCCTCATACCCGCGCGCCGCCCATATCAACCCCTCCGGCGCCCGGGCGTGGTCGGGCATCAAAATCACCAGCTTCATTGCCGCCAGCGCCGCGTTGGCGTGGCGCCCCCGGGCGGATTCAACCCGCGCCTCAAGGAGATACCACTCCGCGCGATCGTTCGCCGATAGTTTGGTCTTCGTCTGTCGGATGATCTTCAAGGCCCGCCGAAGCAGCGTCCCGGCTTCCTTCGCTTCGCCGCCTTCCAGCGCCGACACGATCTGATCGTGCAATTCTCCCAGCGAAACCGTGTCCCGCGACGGCTGCTTCGCCTTCCCACCCGGCTCCAGCGCCGTCACCTGCGCAGGGCTCAACTGGACCGCAAACGCTGCAATTGCGAGAATTGAGAATGTGAGAACCGGCCTCATCGCCGGATTCTACCGGCTCGCGCCGAAAAGGGTCAACGAAAGGCATTGTCCCCCGCGAAAGAACCGGCTCCAATGTCCCGCATGAACGACGACCGCACTGCCCATCCAGCGCGACGCCGAGTCGCGACACTGCTCGGCCTGATCGCCGTTACGTTGCTCATCTCCGGCTGCCACCAGACGCGGTACGTCGCTAATGCCATGCCCGCCGACGGCGAGGAGTTGCCGATTCTTTATCGCGTTCAGGGCGTCCATTCCCACGAAACCCGCGCCATGCGCATCGTCGTGCGCGACGCCGCGACCCTCGCCCAGATTCCCATCGCCGACGTGCCGGTGGACTTCTCCACCCAGATGCTTCTCATCGTGACGCTCGGCCGAGTCACGTCCGATCTCTACACCGTGGACATCCCGCGCGTCTGGCGCGAAAAGGGCCGTTTGCGTGTCGAAACATTGCTGCGTGCCCCGCCTCCTGGGGCGCCCGTCTCCATGGCCAGTCCCTACTGCATCGTCGTCGTTCCGCAGTGCGACCTGAACGTCGCCGACTTCATGACCCGCCCGCCGATTCGAGACCGATCATGGCAGCAAAGCGAACCGCCCAAGGATTGGGGCGGCAAGCGCTGACCGCGCGATTTTAGTTTCGTGATTTACGAAGCAAGAAGCGGCAGCGGCAACACGCCCTGCGCAGGTGGCGACTGCTCCGTCTTCACATAGACGTCGTCGTACTGCCCCTGCAGATAATCCCGCGCCGGTCCACCGTGAATATGATCCCACGGCAGTACCTCGTCATAGCCGCGCTCGCGATGGGCGTACCAATCCGGATTGACGCCCGTACTGTCGAACGCCCGCAGCCAGTGCCCGTAAGAGAAACACTCATCCCAACCGTCGAAGCGAGCGCCCCCTCGATAGGCCGCCAGGATGGTCGCAGACAACCGCCTGTCACCTCTCGAAAGCACCGCCTCCAGGATGCTCCGCTGAGGATCGTGGGTCTTGACCGATACCGCCCGGCCGCGAACACGCCGCGACGCGTCGGCGAGAATGCGCCGCGCCTCGATGAAGTACTCCACGCGGGGCTGCGCCGCCCATTGAAACGGCGTGTACGGCTTGGGCACCAGCCACCCGACGCTGCCGTTGATCTTCGCCGGCGCCTTGCCCAGCGCCCTGCGCGCGTTGGACATCTCCACGCACAGTTGATGAATGCCGCGAATATCGTCGATCGTCTCGCCCGGGAAACCGACCATGAAATACGTCTTGATCCGATTCCACCCCGCCTTATAGACCTCGGTGATGCCGTCCATCAGGTTGCCGTCGGTCACCTTCTTGCGAATCGCCGCGCGAAGCCGATCCGACGCCGCCTCCACCGCGATCGTGATCCCGCCCTTGCGAACCTGATTCGCCATCCACGGAATGTTCTGCAGCATCTTGTCCACGCGCAGCGACGGCATCGAGATATTCACGTGCCGCCCCGCGAAGTGCTCGTTCACCCGACCCGCCAGTTCGCGCAAATGCGGATAATCCGCCGTCGAAAGTGACAGCAGTCCCAGCTCCGTATTGCCCGTCGACCAGTATTGCTTCTCGGCGATCTCCAGAATCTTCGCAACGCTCCGCACACCCACCGGCCGCTTGGTGTATCCCGCGTGGCAGAACCGGCACCGCTGCGGACAACCGCGCATCACCTCGATCGCCATCCGGTCGTGAACCACCTCGACAAACGGCACGATCGGCCGCGTCGGAAAAGCCGCGTTCTCAAAGTCAGGCGTCTGGCACCGCTCGATCGGTCGAATGAAAGTCGGATCGCTCGACAGCGACGACGTCATCCGGCGGATCGTCCCGTCCTCGTTGTAACTGACCTCGTACATCGACGGCGCGTAAATCCACGGAAACTTCCGCGCCATGATCTCGATCATCGCCCGCCGGCGCACCCCGCTCGCCTTCAGCTCCTTGTAGAGCGCGAGGATCGCCGCCATCGACTCCTCGCCGTCGCCGATGACCACGAGATCGACAAACGCCGACACCGGCTCCGGATTATCCGCCTGCGGCCCCCCCGCGATCACCAGCGGATGCGAGTCGTCGCGCTCCGAGGCCATCAGCGGAATCCCCGCCAGGTCCAGCATCATCAGCAGATTCGTGAACCCCAATTCATACTGTAGACTGACTGCCAGAATGTCGGCATCGCCCACCGGCTGCCGCGTGTCCCATGTGAAAAGCGGCAACCGCTGGTGCCGCATCCGCGCCTCCGCGTCGATCCACGGACAATACGCCCGCTCGGCACAGACCCCCGGCGTGTGATTGCACAGCCAATAAATGATCTGGCACCCCAGGTGAGACATCCCGATCGTATAGGCATCCGGAAAGGCCACCACCACACGCACGTCCGCGCGATCCCAGTCGCCGTCGCTCACCAACTGATTGATCTCACGACCGATATACTGGCCGGGCTGCTTGATGAAGGGGAGCAATTCCTCGCTGACGCGCGACCCCAGCCCCCGCTTCTCACTTGTCACGTCGGATACCATGAACGTCACGATAAACGAAAGTCCCTTTACATAACAGGCTTGCGCAAACGGACCACACCGTATTACCCCGCGAAACCCCGCGGCATTTCGCGTCTCGGGGACACGTGGTCAGGCCCTAGAATGATGTAGTGCCGACGCGGTCAGCGGAGCCTCGTCCGATGGTTTTCAGACGTAGATGCGACCGTCCTCATTGTGCTTTTCGCGGCGTATTTGCGGATCAAAAGTGCTTTGCGGCTCCGACTTTGCGGCACCCTGGATTCTTGACGGAGCCGGTCCTCGCGGGATAGAATGGGCGGTCAGAGGGGTCATCCTTCGTCCCACCGGAAGCTGCATGCCAAGGGACATCCCCGCTTTGCGGACCCCGACCCGCCTTGGGAGGTAGATCAACGATGAAACGCCTTTTGAACGTGCGCAAGCTCTGTCTCTGGACCGTCCTGGGCGCAAGTAGCCTCGCCCTGACGATCGGCACGACGTGCCCGACGACCGGCGACAACACGCGCCCCGTCGTCCCTCCCGGCAACCGCCCGCCGCGCATTGTCATTACCAACGTCACTACACCTGGCGGTTCATCTCTTGCCGAACAAGGCGATCCTGTCTCGATCGCATTCACTGCAGAGGACGCAGAGGACGCCGCAGTTGCCCGGGTATTCGTTTCTACTGAGGCAAATCCGACCCCTGCGCAGGAGATCGCGGTTCTCGCTGGTTTTCCCGTGGGCCCTGGTTCTGCAAACGGCGTGGCCATCTGGGACACCGGTACCGCGCCTACTGGCATATACAACATCTTTGCTGAAATTGACGATCGCACGCTCGATCCGTTTTCTGGAACGGGAAACCCTGCGGTTCGCGTTACTTGGCTTTCCACAATTATCGTCTCTCCGCCTGGAACAGCGCCCACCAACGGTCCGCCGCTTCTCGTACCAAAGCTGCCCAGCATCGATCTCGGCCTTGGTAATGAAGACACTTTGATTGTGCGATTCGATGTATCTGATCCCAACGCGGGAGACTCTATTGCGCTGACCATTTTACTTGACACCGATCGTGACCCGTCTAACGACGCCGCCGGACAACCGATTGAGCTGGACACTACAACAATCCTAGCAAGCACGGCCCCGACGAATGCTCCGTTACAGGTCGAGCGCATCATTGAAATCAACTTGGCGAACATCCCACTGCGACGTGAGACAGATCAGTTTGGACGGCCATTACCTTATTTTGTTCGAATCCGCGCCAACGATGGGCGCGGCGGGGTAGTAAACGCTTACACCCAAGGTGCCGTCCGACTCCTTGCGTCTGCATCGGGCGTAGTTGACATGTTGACGGTCGGCGGACGCGTCGCCGGCGCAACATTCCAAGGCTTCGGAGGAAACACTACGAATCCTCGCAAGGGCGACCATGCAGGCAGCACGTTTGCGCCGCTAGGTGACATGGACTTGGACGGCATCGATGACTTCGCCATAGTCGCCGAGGCAGCCAGCCCGTTCGGCAACCCCAATGTCGGACATGTCTACGCGATTTACGGACGACCACGCTCAATCAATCCGGACTTGCCCAATTCTGGGTTCTTCCAGGGCCGATTGTCGGGCATTCTTGACCTCAACACAGTGGGTACATTCGTCCCGTTTCCCTCGTCGGACCCGCGATATCGCAACTTCTTCAAGATTCGCGGCCAATCAATGCCGCACTCACATGAATCTGGCACAGGATCTCCGTCCCTTGGGATTACGTCGCTCGTAGCAATGCCGGATGAAACCGGCGATTTCCGGCCCGAAATGTTTGTTGGTGCCCCATTGGCACGCAACATTATTGACGTCGAAGATGTCGATCCCTGTGACGCTTGCCGGCAAGATGGAAACTTTCATTGCCTGGGAGTAGACATTCAAGAACAGTTAACAGGTTCTGTTGCAAACCTGCCCCAGAATGCGATTCCGAGCAACGTTTGGGCCCCTAGGAATCCGGATCAATTATTCACCAATGCCACCCCTAATATCGATCTCACATTGGGCACTAAACGCATCGTAAGTATTGACAGTCTGCGAGTTGAATTCAGCGGGCAAGTACCGAATACGATGGGCGTCGTCAACTTTGACATTGAGGTTCTCCTTGAAGGCCAATGTGGGCCCTCGAGAACCGTCTCAGTTACGACTGACATGGGTGGCGGATTCGAGGACACGACAACTTTCGTGACATTCAATGTGAACCCAGTAATGGAATTCCCGGTTGGCCAGGGGGATGCGCTGCCGCCATCTATATACGATGGACTGTTTACCGTCTTTTTCAGGCCCAGCATTGCCGTCGAGTTCGCCTCAGTTGATGCTACAGTTACTGCGACTACGCGTAACGAAACAGATGTCCCGTTCCTGTTTAGATACTTCGACGGTTTGCCAAGACCAATTTCTGACAATACCACTTGCGGATCCTTGACTCCGAACGGAATTGACCCAGCCGCACTGAATTTTTCTGTCAGTTCGGCTTTCGACTTTACGACCCAGGGGCCATCCTGCCCTCCCATTAATCGCGCGGCGATGGCGCTGTCCTCCGCGGCAAAATCGACACCGCTACCGATCCTATTTACGACTCCGGCCGATCCACTAAGCGGCGATCCTGACATTCTTCTGGTTGGCAATGGTGTCTATAATCTGCACATAGATGGACATGTCTGTGATGATGTCAATGCTGTTTTCGGAAACCAGGCCAGCAATCCCGGTGACGACCTCATCGGCCCTTATGAATCAGGAATCGTCTACTGTACCGTCAGTAATGAGCTTCTCACCACAATTAACGAACAGGGAACATGGCAAGGGGACGGATGCCCCGTGCAACCACTGGGACAGTTCGGACAAGACTACGGAGGCTGCTTGAACGACGCTATTCGCGGCGCTCGATTCAGGGGAGCTTGGTATCATCCATACAATCCGTCTGACAGCGTCGGATCCGACGGCGAACGCGACTTTGTCTATGACCCTTTTTCGCTCTTCGGATACACAGTAGACGCGATGCCTGACATCAACACTATTTTTGGTGCCAGCGAGTTGATTATCTCGGCTCCGGGGGGCGGAATGGTCGAGGCGGCCCAACAGGACCTTTCACCGCAGCTCGCCGGACTGTACTGGGTTGATAATAGTCCGCCGTTTCCCAATCCGCCCATACTCACAAGCAATATCGCCGCATTCGACCTTAATACCGAGTTTGGTAGAGTGCTCCAGGCGACTTTGCGCATTCGTGGTCGCTTTAATGTTCCGATGATGCCCAATCATGTTGCAAAAAACCTCCCTAGGCTTCGATTGAGCTTAAACGATTCTATGGGATTCCCCGTTTTTGGAGCGGATTCAACGCTTATGATGTGGGAAGGTGGTGGAACTGTTCCAATGGGCCACAACGGCGGGGAACTCCTTTACAAGCGGTTCTTCGGTAATTTTATGTCTCCACTCCCGCTTCCTCCGGCTCTGCAATGCCATAATTACGAATTCTCATATCCGTTTGGTGTTGACATTACCCTTCCTTCGGAAGCTGACCTTTCATTAGGCGTGAGTCCTGCAATACTGCCGCTGCTGACCACTGTCGGCAATTTGTTGTCCTCCGGCGAGGGCACGCTGACGCTCGAAATCCTCGAAGATTGCACCATAAGGGATTCTTCGGTTGAAATTACCGAGGCAACATTTACCGTCGTCGGCCTTGTTCCGGGATGGGGCAATGTCACTCTGATTGAGGGACAGGACTTTACAGACGACGAAACGATAAGTGGCTTATGCAACTCCGGATTCGTTGCGACAAATGGTGATCCAGAAGGCGGTGCCGCTCGGCCGATGTCCTGGCCTTCGACCGGGTGCGATTCAGTTCCCGGCCATTCGTGGCGGGAGTATTGCTACCCTCAAGGTGTAGCCTATTTGACAGGTGAAGCCCGCGGAGATGCCTTTGGGTGGGCAAGATACGCTGGGGATGTTGACTTTGATGGTGTGGCCGACATTATATGCGGCGCACCACTGAGCAATAATGATCCCTTCGCTCCGGACTTGGATAATTGTCCATGTGGCCCCATGGTTGCGTTGCAGTTCTTCGGATGTAGTGACCGAATTGGGTTCGATGAACCTGCTCCGCTGAACAACAACGGAAAGGGATACTTGATCTACGGCGAGGCCGTCCTGCAAAACGGCCCACCCTGCCGCTACGAGCGTTTCGAAATCCGAGGAACGCATGACGACGACCAGTTTGGTCGCGTTCAGGGTCGAGCCGGAGATATGAACGGAGACTCTATTGACGATGTCTTCTTCGCCGCCGAAAACTATGACGCAACGGGCGGATTCGGCGGAGTTCAGGCGCGAGGAGCGGACGCCGGATTCGTCGGGATTCTCTTTGGCAATTTCACCTTGACCGGCGAAGTGGCCATTAATGCCGAACAACTCGGCACGGGCAGTTTTCACGGCTGCAAGTTCATCGGCGGATCAGCCGGCGTAAGACTCGGAGGCAGCGAGCCCGCGAAAGTCGACGCGACGTATTATCCTGTGACGCCACCAATCGTGCCTTCCAGATATGAACTGATCAAGCCAATCATTGACCGAGGGCAATCAGGCGTCTCCACGGCCGGTGACTTCAATCTGGACGGTGTCGATGACATCCTCATTACAGCCCCCGGCCAGGATTGGCCTGGTGCTAAGATCGAATTCACGAGCGGTGTGCCGGACGGATCAACGATTACGATCAACGGACGTGTTTTTGAGTTCGACACGGGTGGTGGTGTTACTCCTGGTCGAGTACCCGTACCCGTTACAACTGCGACGGCACAAGGCGCTCAAATGGCCCTCTTCTCGATTCTCGAGACATCGCAGGCTGATCAAACTCTCAATATCGCCGCGGTTACCTCTAGAACCGATTTCCCGGATCCATTGCCCGACACTCCAACAATTACGTTTCTAGCTGGCACACCTTCCGGGTTTGCCGTTTCGAGTTCAACGCCCGCTGTGCTGGCGACCCAGTTTATTCGAAAGGGCGTGGCATACTTGGTCTTTGGTGATGATGTACTTCTTACCGACAAGACGTTCTACCTGCCCGAAGACCTAAATCGACAAGTCGGCGGCAGTCGCGTACTTCAAGGAGTCGTATTTGTATCGAGCTTCGAAAAGAACACGGCTGCCGAGAACGACGGTATCTACGATCCTGCTGAAACCCCTGACGAAGCACCAATCGAGGCCGTCTCTGCTGCCGGGGACGTTGACGGAGACGGATTTCCCGATATTTTGCTTGGCGCGCCCCGGGCGGACTTCATAAACATTGTCGCCCCCAACCAGCGTCGCCAATCTTCCGGTGAGGCTTATCTCATCTACGGAAACGATTTCGGCCTCAATGGCGGGTCAGCCCCATAGATTATTCAGGCCCTCGACGGACACATGGCTAATAACAAGAATAAAGACGAAGGACGCCTTACAATAATCGGTGCCGCACCCCAAAATCCGGCGATGGCGGCCATTCGAATGTGGAAACGCCCCAGCGACAGGAGTCTCTCATGAACCAGCGGGCTATACGTAAAGCATTTACCCTCATCGAGTTGCTCACCGTGATGGCCATCATCACCCTCCTCATCGGCATCCTCACGCCCGCCCTCGGTGCCGCACGAGACCGTGCCCGGGCGACCGCCGTCAGGGCCCAGCTTAACGCCATGGAAGTCGGCCTTGAGGCCTTCACCAGCGACGAGGACGGCTTCCCGCCCTCCAATGCAAATCTGATGGCCAGCGACATCAACAATCCAGGGGCCGGAACCGACGTCGGCAATATCGTCGATTGGGAAGTGACCGACGGCGCGGCGCTGCTCCAGGGGGCACACCTGCTGGTCGATGCACTCGTCGGCCGCGACTTTCTTGGCTACGACCCCAAGGCCCCCGGCGCAGGCGCGCCCAGCACCTACAATCGCTGGGACTCCACCAATGACCGCCGCAAGCCCTACATTCCCGCCGACGGCGTCGACGTAACCTCCGTCAACGAGCCGCCGGAAGACGCCTTCGGAACCGTTCCGGACACGCCCGTCCCCAACAAGGCCCAGCCTACGATCGACAACCTCATCTGCCGCGTCTTCCGCGACAAGTTCGGCTGGCCGATTCTCTACTACCGGGCAAACCCGACCGCCACACAGAACACCCCGATCATTCAGACGGGGACCAATCCCGGCTCTGCCAACTATGGCGACGGCGTTTATGATGGGGTCGACAACGAGGTCTTCACTAGTCACACATGTACGGCGCCGGCGCCCGCTGTGCCCCTGCCCACGGAGCATCGGGTTTGCGATGCAAACATCGCTATGACGGTCCAGGTGAACTATGGACCCACGCTGGACAATCGCAGCCGCTTCGCGGAGTTCATCCGCTCCTTCCGGGCAAGCACTTTTGACACGACGAACCCGAATGACATTATCAAGCCCCGGCCGGTCCGCTCCGACCGCTTCATCCTCTGGTCCGCCGGCAAGGACGGCATCTACGGCAACCTCGACGACGTTGCCAACTTCCAGGTCCTCTCCACCGAGCGCTAATCCCGCTCGCCAGGTTTGATATTTCTGCGGGGCTCCGCCGTCCAACCCGACGCCGGAGCCCCGCTCTTTTTCGCCACACCGGCCGCCGCGCCCCGCGTGCACCCGCCCCATTTAGCCGCCGACCTCGGTCGGTGCCCGCGCGATCATCCCCGTAGCGCGTTCCCCGCGCCGATCCGATCACCGCGCGACCCCCACCGCGGCTTGCCGTTTGGC
>WBZR01001740.1_pt1 | contig 25531 bp, 20 predicted proteins | sample 5204231 | NCBI WGS metagenome assembly WBZR01 (sample SAMN12412403, study PRJNA552823) | activated sludge metagenome | isolation source: activated sludge from anammox sidestream of wastewater treatment plant... | place: USA: Virginia | collected 2017-08
CAAAAATTGAGCAGTTTTTGCAATTGAAACTCATAAACATATTAAATATATTTGCTTTTCTTAAAATTTTTCTAATTACATGAATTATAAGAAGCTGAATTATATTTTCGCAGGGATAGTATTGGTAATCTCAGCGATAACGTATTTATATACCATGCAAAAAACCCTTTCATTTTGGGATTGCGGTGAATTTATAGCCTGTGCCTATACAATGTCGGTCCCCCACCCTCCCGGTGCACCGCTTTGGATATTGCTGGGCAAATTAGCTACAATGATACCAATTGGTTCTAATCCGGCACTACGCATGAATGCTCTTGCGGCAATAAGTTCGGCATTTACTGCATCATTTTTATATTTGGTTATAGTTTCAGTTATTAAAGTATGGAAATCAGAAATAAAAGATAACTGGGATGCAGTAATGATATATTCAGCAGCAGCAATTGGAGCACTTTCACTTACGTTCAGCGATGCCGAATGGTTCAATGCAAATGAATCTGAAGTATATGCCTTAGGGACAATGTTAGTTGGTTTATGTATTTGGCTTTTAATGTTATGGTGGGAAAAAGCTGATGAAAAAGGCAATGAAAGATTACTATTGCTGGTAGCATTTATAATAGGAATATCTCTTGGCATTCATTTGCTTGTTGTTCAGGTAATTTTGGTTGCTGGATTTATATTTTACTTCAGAAAACACAAGTATGAACGTAAATCATTTTTTATAGCTTTTGTTATAACATGTTTATCATTTATTGCAGTTTACCCAATAACTGTAATTTGGTTCCCCACATGGCTTGGCGGAGATATAAAGGCATTTAAAATTGATGACAGTTCAACTGTAACATTTCTGGCAGCAATGATACCGGTTGCATTGCTTTACGGTATATATTGGGCAGTAAAAAATAAAAAACAAAGTCATGCAATAGCATTTTCAGCATTATTTTTAGTTATACTTGGTTATTCAATTTATGCAGGTGTAATATTAAGGGCAAAAGTAGATAACCTGCCAATAAATGAAAACGAACCAAAGAATCTGCCAACACTTGTTTCATATCTAAGCCGTGAACAATACGGTGATGCACCATTTTGGCCAAGAAGATACTCACAGGAACCAATGCATAAACGTACATGGGCAATGTACAGCAGTGATATGGATTTTATGTGGAAATATCAGATAAACCAGATGTTCAACCGCTATCTTGGATGGCAATATATTGGCAGAGAAAGTTACGATCAGGATACTGGTATTGGGTGGACAGCATCAAGCGGTACAAAAATGCTTATAATAATTGCACTAAGTGCTCTGCTGCTTGCATCAATGTATTTTTATTCATCGGGAAAATATATTCAAAGTTTAATTAGTGTTATACTTTTGCTGGCAGTTGGTGCAGCAGGGTTCTGGTCAACAGCCTTCAAGGCGATTCCATTTTTAATCGGACTCTTTGGGTTATTTTATCATTTCAGGAAAGACTGGAAATTAGCATTAACATTTTTATGGATGTTTTTGCTGATGGGTGTTTTAACTGCATTATTCCAGCGGCAGCAGGACCCGCAGCCAAGGGAGCGTGATTACTTTTATACCGGTGCATTCTTTGTATATTCATTATGGATTGGTATTGGTATTATGGGAATAATTGAGCTTATAAAAGAAAGTCTGCCGAGTATTCAGATAAATAAGGCACTTTCAGCCGCGGTACTTGTTATTACTTTTATTCTTGTGCCGGGTATGATGTTTAAAACGAATTTTCATTATAACAACAGAAACGAGAATACTGTACCTTTTGAATATGCATATAATTTATTACAGGGGATTGATAAAGATGCAATTTTATTTACTAACGGAGATAATGATACATTCCCCCTATGGTACCTGCAGGCAGTAGAGGGCTACAGAACAGATGTAAGAGTTGTGAATTTAAGTCTGTTAAATACCGACTGGTATATTATTGAGATGAAGAACTCAATGCCATACGGCAGTTTAAAAGTACCAATCAGTTATACTGATGAGCAGATAAAACAGCTTCAGCCGATACAGTGGGGTGATTTTAAATCAGTAAGTGTTACAGTGCCTCCGGAAGCTTATCCTGATAGTCTAAAAACCAAAAACCAGATTCCTGATAAACTTACATGGCGTATGCCATATACATTTACTTCCGGCAACGTAAAGGCAGTTAAGGTACAGGATCAAATGATATTTGACATAATAAGAACCAACAACTGGCAAAGACCTGTATATTTTTCAGCAACTGTAACTGAAGATAATTACATTGGATTAGAGGAATATGCAGTTCAGGAAGGAATGGCAAAGAGGGTTGTTCCGTTTAAAGCAGATGTACCAACACAATTCAGGGTGAATGAAGAAAGAATGTGGAAGAATTTTATGGTAACACCGGCGGGATTTTCTAAAACACCGCAGGACGGATACTTTTTTGATAATTTTAAAAATCCGAATATATTTTTCAATCAGGTAGAAACCAATGCAGTGCAAAGTTACAGGTCACAATATCTGCAATTTGCTTATGAATATGTAAACCGCGGAGATAAAGCAAAAACCAACGAAGTACTCAACAGGATGGAAGATCTTTTCCCAAAAAATATTGTGCCTTATGATTACCGGATACTTTATGATGTATGTATGCAGTATTATAAAGCTGATAATTTAGCAAAATTCAACGAACTTTCACCAATTGTTGAAAAGGAAGCCTTAGATGCATTAAGCAAAAATCCAAACGATATACAATCATACTGGAATCCCTATAAACTTTTATTAGATATATATGAAGTACGCGGAGATTATACAAAAGCATTAGATATTTTGTATAAGTTAGATAAGTTTTCGCCTAACAGTCCAGAGGTAAAATCAAAGATTGAAACGCTAAAACAAAAGCAGCAGGGAAAATAATAAATAGTAAAATCTGATACGGCAGCAAATAATTGCTGCCGTAATTTTTTTGTAAAATTATCAGGATTTTTTTGAAGCAAACAAGAAAGATAAAAAATAAAAAAAAAGAAATAAAAACTGCAGATGTTAGGTATATTGCATTTGCTGTTCTAATTATACTTGCATTAATACTTTACTTTTATTCAAAGTTTTTTAGTTTCATTCAGGATGATTCATTTATCACCTACAGGTATGTAAAAAATTTTATTGAAGGGCATGGACTTGTATTTAATATTGGAGAAAGAGTTGAAGGGTATACATGTTTTTTATGGGTAATAATACTTGCTGGGGTTAAATCTACCGGAATTAATTTTATATCAGCATCACAAACCCTTGGCATCATTTCTTCAATGCTTACACTGCTGTTTACTTATTTAATATCATCCAGAATCTTTCCAAAAACGAAAGGTGCAGTATATAACCTGGTTTTTACACTTTCAGCCGCTGCAATGCTTGCTGTAAACGGATCATTTGCATTTTGGGCTGTAAGCGGAATGGAAACTGGATTATTTGCATGTCTTATTACCCTTGGTATATATTTATATCTCCGTGAAAATGACGAGGTTTTATACAGAATTCCATTATCATCTGCGGTATTTTTATTTGCATCGCTTACAAGACCCGAAGGTAATTTGATATTTGCAGTTACAGTATTGCATAAAATAATAATTACCATTAAAAACAAGAGAGAATCCGGTAAAAACGCAGCATCAATTTTAAGCAGAGATAATATGATATGGATTGCGATATATCTTATTCCAGCAGGTATATATATGGCATGGAGATGGAGCTATTACGGATATATGCTTCCAAATACATTTTATGCAAAAACCGGTTCATCCTGGGAATATATTAAAACAGGCTTTGACTATACCTGGACATTTTTAAGCTCATACGGATTTTACGGGCTGTTTGCTGTAATTGGTATTTATACATTAACCAGTAAAGATAAATTTTACAGCTATCTGTATCTTGTAATGATATTTTTAATATTTACAATTTATATAATATTTATTGGCGGAGATGTTTTAAGACCGAACAGATTTTTTATTCCGGTAATGCCCGTATTTTTCATATTGTTTCAGGAAGGGTTTGCAATGTTAACAGAGCAATTTGATAAAAAGCGCGAAATGACTTTAGGGGCTATTGCAGGTTTAGCAGTTGTAATTGGATTTTCATATTATACATACAGTAAAGAATCAACTGTAATAAAGGGTTATGCCGATTTAGAAAACGGGCTAGTGCAAAAAATGAAGGGTACAGCCGGCTGGCTAAAAACCAAACAGATACAAAACGGCAAGCCGCTCACAGTAGCAGCTACTACAATCGGTGCAATTTCATATTACTCTGATGTTATATTAATTGATATGCTTGGCTTAACGGATAAAGAAATTGCACATAATCCAAAACCAATACCTGAAATTTCAAGAAAAGAGGTTGGGTGGAGAGAGCGGAATTATAATGTAGATTATATTCTTTCAAGAAAACCTGACTACATTTATTTTTCAACAGGTATAAAACCAAGTGCTTATGCAGAGCGGGGACTTTTTACAAATAATGAGTTTATGAGATACTACTACCCGTATTATTTTACTGTACCTGAACTGAGCTCTGCTGATATTATTTATAAACGAAAAACTGATGCAGAAGTAAGTGTTTTGCCTATACCTGTACCAAATCCAAACTATAAAAAGTCGTTTGTAAATCTGTACAATCAGGCAATGAACACACAAAAGGATAAGAGTAAACTGCAGGAAGCAATGATACTTTACACACAGGCAATAGAGCAGGGTCCACCCGGCTGGGGAACGCCTTATCAGATGATTGGAGAGCTTTACTTGCAGCAAAAAGATCAGTCCAAAGCAATGGAAAATTTTAAAAAAGCTGTTGAGTTAGATGATTATAATGTATTGGCTCATTATTATTTATATCAGCTTTATACTGCAAACAATGATACAGTAAATGCAAACATACATTTGGGAAAGATAAATAAATATGCACCTGAAATGCTTTCAAAACAATAACTGAACAGAGCTATTATATGACAATGATAAATGATATTAAGATATATTTCAAAATGATGTTCAGCTATAAGCCAAAAACATTCTGGAATGAACTGTTATCAAATTCATTTGACTTAAAAGGTGTTGGACATTACAGGATGAGTAATGAAGAAAATCTTAAGATGTATGAAGAAAAAAAGATAATTCTGCAAAAAGAAATGGGAAAAGCAGGAATAACCATAACCCCTGAAATGAATATAGTTGAAATTGGTATAGGAGTTGGCTTTTGGACAGATTATTTTAACTCATTTGGTGCAAAAAATTACACAGGAAATGATATTGCCGAAATTTCTGTTATAAAGATGCAGGAAAGGTATCCGCAGTATAATTTTTTACAGGGAGATATAAGCGAGATACGGCTGCATGAGGATAAGTTTGACTTAGGGGTTATGATAGATGTAACGCAGCATATTACTGAAGATGAGAGGTTTAATACGGCAATGGATAACCTATGGAAATCATTAAAAAGCGGAGCTAAACTTATAATTACAATGTGGGATCCCAAAAAGAATGTATATTTATCAAATAAGCTTCGTTTAAACAGGATAGAAAAACCGAGGGGATTGGAGTGGTATCAAAAGGTATTTGGAAATTCTGAAGTAATTTCAACTGCAGATTTTAACGATAAATTTCTTGTGATATTCAGAAAACCCTGAATTTTAATTATTTATATGAGAATATTAATAAATGCATTATCGGGAATTGGTGATGCCTTGATGTTCTCGCCGGCTTTAGCCCTTCTTAAAAAACATTTACCTGAAATTAAAATAGATATTGCTGTAATGTTCAGAGCTGTTGAGGAGCTATACAAAAATAATCCTCACATTAATAAAATATATTTTATTGATTTTCTAAATCAATCAAAGGTAAGCTCACTGAAAGATACCCTTAAGCTGAGAAAGAATAAATATGATGCTGCAATAAATGTATATCCTTCTAACCGCAGGGAATACAATTTGGTGCAGTTTTTTGAAGGTGCTAAAAAAAGTATTGCACACAAATATAATAATTTCTCTAAAACTAACTGGGATTTTTTAAACAATACATTAATAAATGAAGTTAAGGATAAACATAATGTAATTGAAAATTTTGAATTGCTGAAAGCTGTATTTCCGGAAATGAGAGAGGATGAACTAGGTGAGCTTGAAATTTATCTAAGAGATGAAGATAAACAAAATGCGAAGCATTTACTTGAGGAGTTGGGACTTAATGATAAAATGATGATAGGATTTCATGCAGGTTCAGCAACGTTTAAACGCCATATAAATAAGCGCTGGGCTGCGGAAAAATATGCTGAGCTGGCAAAGGAGCTTAATAATAAATACGGTGCTATAGTGCTTTTATTTGGAACAGAAAAAGATGTGAATGAAAAAATAAAGATGCACTCAGGTAACTATGTATTTATACCACAAACCAAAAGCTTAACAGAATCTATGGCACTTATGAATGAATGTAATTTATTTGTGAGCAACGATTCAGCGTTGATGCATATAGCAGCAGCACTTAAAATACCCCAAATTGCTGTATTTGCATACACAAACTTCAAGGAGCTTTATCCGTGGAAAAACAAACATATTATAGTAAGAAAAGAACTTGATTGCTCTCCGTGTTTTTTTAACTCACCAAAACCTGTTAAATGTATATTTACAGGAGAAGATGAGTTTAAATGTATTAAAACAGTAAGTGTTGACGAAGCAATGGAAGCTTGTATAAAGTTAATTGAAGAAATTCCAGGTAATGTTGAATCTTGAAAGAGCATTAAGAAAACCTCCCCTATCCATAAAAGGATAATATGCAGAATTATAAATTATCCTGTCTAGGATATTTTCAACTGTTAGACCAAATGTTGCCCTTCCGATTTTTCCAATGAGATAAAAATCAAATGTTGCATTAGCTGGAATTCTTAAAGAATTCTGAGCAGAGCCTTCAAAATATTCAGACCAGAAATGCGAAGTTACCCCAATTTTATATTCTAATTTATTTTTAAATGCAGCATCATGCCAAGCTAAACTAATATTACCATAATGTTTAGGGAAGAAATACCTTTGAAAATATTGTATTGTTGGATAATTATCAGTTAAATTAAACGAATAAACACCATCAATATCAAATTTAAAAAGCCGCAGAAACAGGGAATTGTTAATTCCTTTAAACGAATTTTCAGTTTCAGCTTTATGATAATAAATTTGTGAGCTAATATAATTTACACCGGAGCGAAAACTTAATTTTAAAGATGAGTAGCTGTAAACATTATCATAAATTGCCTGTGCTGTAAAAACTTTAGATGAATCGAAGTAATAGTTATAACCGGCTTTAACGCCGCCATTAAACTTTGCAATATCTGAATTTTTAATTTTATATCCGTTAATATATCCGCTTAGAATTAATTTATTAATTTTCAGGTCAATGTTTTCTTTAACCATTAATTTTCCGGTGTTATAAGTATAATTTATAAAATGGTTTGGGTCAAATATATCATTATGGTAAATGTTATAAATATAAACACCTTCGGTGGTTGAAATGAGATCAATTTTTGATGTAAGCCGGAATTTAAGAACTTCATTCAATAAGATGCCGTAATTTACACCCAGTCTGTTGGATTTATAATATATACCATTAGGATTAGATCTGTTTTCTTCATCTCTATTCTTAACAAATGAATTATTTACAAATAATTGGAGTTTTGTTAACGAATTTTTCCCGGAAAAGAATACTGTACCAAAATCAACATCAAACCTTTCTTTAATCTGATAAAAATCTGAGTTAATTACCGGTGCTGCAGAGCTTAGGGCTTCCTCATTTTCACCCATATTAACAAGTGCTGAATTAAGTCCCCCGTTTATTCCTTTTTGTATTTTAGCATAATTTAAATGAGCAAAAAAATTAAGTTTATTGGAAGGAGCAAAAGTTAAATTAAACCTTCCAAGCCATCTGTCAAAATCGCTGTTGCTATAATGCCCTTTATAGGAATGTTTAGTGATTCCGAAATTAAAGTTGAGGTTTTTTAGAATGTTTTGATGGTAGTTTCCATCAAGATAAAGATTTTCGTATCTATCCTGCCAAAAACTTATTTCAGTATAAGGTTTGAACTGAAAAAGCTGGCGATGTATAACATTTATTGTGTTAATGAAACCAAAAGTATTATTGCCATAACCATCGGTAAATTCCAGTTCAGAAATTTCATTTCTTGAAAGCAGATTGAAATCAATAGAGCTATCAGCCGGATCAGTAATTGGAATTCCGTTTCTTAATATTCCGGTAGAATTAGTGTTAATTCCATTAAAATAAAGAGGGTTATACTGCCCTATATCATGGAATTTGAAGTAATAGCCCGGAAGATTATCAAAAATATTTTCCAAAGATTTTGCAGGGTACCATAAAAATCTGCTGCGAGTTAAAGTATCAGGGGAGAATTTATTTATGTATTGGTTATTGTGATCGGCGAAAATGAATTTTTGGATATAGACTGTGTCAACATTCAGAGTATTTTTATTACTGTAATTATGAGTTGTATCTTGAGAATAAACTGATATAAGACAAAAAAACATCAGACAGGGTTGCAATATATTTAATTTAAAAATATACATTATTCAGGAAATATACATTATTCAGGATATCTATTTATTTGAACAGTTGAAAATACTCAATTTTAAGATAAATAATGAATATTCATTATTTCTCCAGGAATCCATCAGCCATTTTTAAGGTCCTATCGGTCTTTTCGGCAAATTTTTCATTATGAGTTACTATAACAAAGGTTTGATTATATTTTTTTCTCAAATCAAATATTAAATTCATAACTTCATCACTGTTTTTGGAGTCAAGATTACCTGTAGGTTCATCAGCTAGAATAACTTTAGGCGAGTTTATAAGCGCACGAGCAATAGCAACCCGCTGAGCTTCACCTCCTGAGAGTTCAGAAGGTTTATGTTCTAGTCTTAAGCCAAGTCCAACTTCGTTTAATATCTCTTTTGCCTTTGGCTCAGCAGCTTTTAAAGATTTACCTGCAATCATAGCAGCCAAGCAAACATTTTCAACAGCAGAAAATTCAGGCAAAAGATGGTGGAACTGAAAAACAAATCCAATTCTGGTATTTCGGAATTTTGCCAATTCATTGCTGCTTAATTTGAATACATCTTCACCATCAAAAATAACACTACCCTCTGTTGGTTTATCAAGTGTTCCCATAATATGCAGCAATGTACTTTTTCCGGCACCGGAAGGACCAACTATAGTTACAACTTCGCCTTCGTAAATTTCAGTATCAATACCCTTTAATACTTGCAGAGTTTCTGTTTTAGAAACCTGATATTCCTTTGTTAATCCCTGAGTTTTAATGATAATTTTTCTGTTATCCAAAAAATTAATTGATATGATTATTATAGATTATTGAAATAAATGATCAAAATATTAGTAAAAATGAAATTATTCCCACCTTATAGCTTTAATTGGTTCCTGCTTAGCAGCCCGCAAGGCGGGATAAAGTGATGCAAGAAATGATAAAAATAGTGCACTTAAGCTGACAAAAATAAAATCGGTATATCTAATATCAATTGGTAAAGCATCAATTGAATAAACCATAGTATCAAGCGGAAACAGTTTAAACCTTATCTGCATAATGCAAACAGTCAGTCCAAGAATGCAGCCAAAGACAGTTCCATAAATCCCGATTAAGATACCTTCAAACATAAAGATCTTTATAATACTGCTGCTGCGTGTACCCATAGCTTTAAGTATTCCGATATCACGCCGTTTTTCGATAACGGTCATAGTTAAAGAACCAATAATACTAAATGAAGCAACTGCAATTATAAGGGAAAGAACAATAAAAGCAGTCCACCGTTCAACTTTCATAACAGAATAAAGATCTTCATGCAGGTCATACCAAGTATTTACCTTAAAAGAATTTCCGAGTAAAATTTCAAGTGCTGATTTTTCACTTTCGGAATTATCTATATTATCCAGTCTTATTTCAATTCCGTTTACCCCGCTTTTCAGATCATAAAGGGACTGCGACTTTGGGAGTGAGATAAAAGAATATAATTTATCATAGTCTCTGTTATTAGCATCAAAAATACCGCGAACAATAAATTTTTGAGTTCTTGGTGTAACAATTTGCGTTAGTGCTTTTTCCATGCCAATGGTACTCATAACAGAAATTGTATCAAGAACTCTAGCTTCAAGTTTGGCAGCTAAACTATTTCCTAAAATTATGCCGCCAGTTTCATTATTATCATTGAATTCAAATTCACCCAGACTAGTTTTATCTTTAACATCAGAAAGCTCTCCAATAGATTTATCATCAACACCTTTAATAAAGGCAACCACATTGTTTTTTTTGCTTGAAATAACTCCTTTATTAATAGTATAGGGAGCAATTGCCTTAATATTTCCTGCCAATTTAATTTTTTCTATCAGTTTACTGTAATCATTAATAACATTGCCTGAGTCTGCTTGAACTCTGATATGCGGGTCGAAACCTGTTAAAATATCAAGTTGGTATTTATTAAATCCATTGAATACAGAAAGTACGGCAATTAGAGCTGCAACACCAACAGTAACACCGGCAATAGAGATAAGTGTAATGATAGTGATAAACTGAACTTTTTTCTTTGAAAGCAGGTATCTGCGTGCTATAAATCTTTCGAACATTAAGTATGAAAAATTAATCTATTGATCAAATATAAGTATTGGTTATTTATAGAGCCATGCATCATTATTTATAATAAAAAATTATAATAAAAAATCAGGGTAATATAGCAATCTAAAATAATGAATTCCGTATAAAGAAAAATACCATTAAACTTTAGAATTACAATTGAAAATTCAATCCTCCCGAACTTCCCCATGTTCCGGCTTCATCAAGACCGTAGAAAGCACCTGCAGAAAAGTTAATCCGCTTAGTTATACCTATACCAAAGCCGGCATAAACAGTTGAAGTATTATAATTAAGCCGCATATTTCGGGAAAATGCGAATCCGCTATAGATTGAAATATTTTTTGATATATCAACAGAAGGACCTGCTGAAATTACAAGTTCAGGTTCAATGTTGTAATCATAGGCACGTTTAGTGCTGTCAATCAAAAGCTGAATTACAGGAATATATTTTCTGGTTTCAGGAAAATCTCTACGCTGCAGGAAATTGATTTCAATACTCAGGTCATAACCAAAACTTCCTGATACAAATCCCTGTGCAATGCCCATATATAAATCCGTTTTACCTGTACCAAGCTCTTTGGTATTGCTTGCAGTGGGTATTTTAAAAATACCCTGAATAGCATGTATAAAATGTTCTGATTCGAGGAAAGCATATTTAATACCAATGTAAGAATCACCCACACCGGAAATTTTATCACCATAAAAGTTATATGATTGGGTAAAAGGAGAAATACCAGCAGAAAGCTCAACTTTATTGCTTAATCCATAGCTAAATGAAATTGGAATATCTATAACATCATCGCTGTAAGATATTCCTAAAGATAAAATTGCAGAACCTTTATCAGAAACGTATGCATCAACTCCGTAACCGGGACGGTTAGCACTTAAGAGATATGAATAAGCAGTTTTTCCAAAAATGTTAAGCAGTTTCCTGTTTATTCTTCTTTGGCAAAGGGTTTCACTAAAGGACAAGGTTAAGAGTAAAACACAAATTACAAAAAGATTTTTCATCGGAGAAAATAATAAAAAACGGGCATAAAAATTATGCCCGTAATATAAATTAATTATAAAATTACTTATTTACAATTTCAACTTCACCGGAGGCAATAACTGTTCCATCTTTTTTAAGGCAGCTAACCTTGTAATTACCGGGGTCTTTAAACTCCACGTCATCAAAGTGGATATAGTCCCAGCTGGATTGAACAGTGAAAGGAAAAGTATTAACAGCTTTTCCGGATTCTTTATCAGTAACATTAATGTCAACAGATGAAACACCAATCGGTTTTGATAGCTTAAGCATAACAGTAAGTGTACCGGTAGTAAATTTTGAGGTTTCACCAATTTCTTTAGTAGTATATTTTTCACAGAAATAAAGCCTATCGCCGCCTGAAAGATTTTTAAGTTTACTGCATGATACAACAACTAAAAAAATTACTGCTAATGAAAAGAAAAATTTAACTTTATTCATAATATCTCCTGTAATGTTATATTATTTATTGTGATGATTAAAAAATATTTATAAAATTATCATTTAAATTTCAGTAAAAATAATTAAATTAATACGAAAAATAAAATAAGGTTAATAAATTAAATTATAAAATATTCTAAAATATGTCTTATTTATCTCTGTTATCAAAAAAATTTTTGCCGTTTATATCGCCCCATAAACCCTTTTTATTTTCGCGAGCCTCATTTTCAGCTTCAATAAATTCATTTTTCTTTGAAGTATTAAATTTTCTATATGCATTGGCATAACCTTCTTCAACAATTTTTAAATTGACAAATGTTCCGTCTTCAAGGTAAACATATCTCAGCAATCTGCCGTATTTATCTTTATCATCACTTTTGCTATCGGGTAACAAAATTACTTTTTTGCCGCCTATTAGTCTTGCGGTAAAATCAGATGAAAGTTCGCCCAGTTTACGAAGGAGTTCTTTATCTTTGCCGGAGCGTTCTGTATCACGCTCAAATTTATCAGAATCCCATTTTTCAGGGGTATCAATTCCAAGCATACGAATCTTTTCAGGTTTTCCATTAATTTCAGCTTCAAAGGTATCACCATCAAATACTTTTGTAACTAAAAAAGATTTTTTATTGTGTGAATCACGATTTTCAAGTTTAGGATAAATATACTTCCAGCCAAAGTATAGTAAAATAATTATTACACCGATTGTAAATACAGACTTGAATGTAAGTTTAATTAATGACTTCAATTATACGGCTTTTTAATTTTGGCTTAATATTTGTTATACTTATTCCCTTTTGCAAAATATTAACAGCAGTATTTACTTTTTCTTCAGTTTCACCTAATACAGTACATAAAATTTCCTCTTTATTAACTTCATCACCAGATTTTTTATTCAGAATAATTGCTGCGGAATAGTCAATATTATCATCAATAGTTTTTCTGCCGCAACCAAGCTCAACAGTTGCTAAACCGAATGTGAGGGCATCCAGATTTTCTACAAAACCTGAACGTTCTGCTGAAATATTTTGCATGATTGATGCTTTTGGATATTTTTCAGGGTGATGAATTAGCTCAATATTGCCGCCCTGAATTTTAACTAACTCAATAAATTTATTAAAACATTCACCGCTTAAAAGTTTTTCTTCAGCTAATTTTATTCCATCATCAATATCATTGCACTTTTTGCCAAGCTTAAGCATAGCCCCGGCAAGAAATAAAGTTACTTCATAAAGATCACTGCTTAAAGGAGAATTTTTTTTCTGTGGATTCATAATTTCTATACATTCCAAAATTTCATACCAATTGCCAATGGCATATCCAAGCGGTGATCTCATATCGGTCAATACAGCAATTGCATTTAGTCCAAAATCTTTGGAAGTTTTAAGAAGTTTGGAAGCAAGCTCCTTAGATAATTTGTAATTTGGCAATGTTGAGCCATTTCCAACTTTAACATCATACACAATACCTTCGGAGCCCTCGGCAATTTTTTTGCTTGTTATACTTGCTGTAATTAATCCAATATTTTCAACTGTACCGGTAACATCACGCAGGGCATAAATTTTTTTATCAGCAGGTGTAAGTGAACTAGTTTGCCCAATCATTGAAACATTCAATTTTTCCAGAATTTCAACAAATTCTGGAATAGTTAAATGCACATTAAAGCCGGGAATTGATTCAAGTTTATCAAGAGTACCTCCGGTATGACCGAGTCCCCTGCCGGATATCATAGGTACAACAATATCAAAACAGGCAATTAAAGGAGCCAGAATAATTGAAGTTTTATCCCCTACCCCGCCAGTTGAATGTTTATCAATTTTTGGTTTGTTAATATTAGAGAGATCAACTTTTTCACCTGAATTTATGAAAGCATTAACAAAAAAAAGTGTTTCATTATCAGATAAACCGCGGAAATAAATAGCCATTAAGAGTGCGGATTTTTGGTAGTCGGGAATTTTTCCTTTTACATAATGTGAAACAAAATAATTGATTTCGTTTTCAGATAATTCTGCACCGTTTCGTTTGTTTTTAATAATTTCAACAGCATTCATATTACAAATATATAATTATAATTTATTAAAAATCCGCAAAAAATAATACATTTTTAAATAATTGATAGTTGATTTAATAAAAGGTTTATACTATTTTAGTATAGTTGTTATATAAGCTTTCGTTTTAAAACGTATTCAGTAAGGGAGGATTACTGAAATATTAAATAGATTTAAAATTAATAATTTATATAAAACATGAAAATGAAATCAATATTTACATTAATATTTTTAGCAAGTTCAATTTTTGCGTCTGGTAATCTTTGGCAGGATGTTCAGCCGGGGAGCTTTGAGGTTAAAGGGAGTGTTTACATTACACCATTAGTATTCAGAACAGTATATTTGAACAATTCTGAACTATTTTCACTTTTACAATCAGCACCGGCAGAAATAAATGTGAAGGCAATAAATTCCAATTCAATAATAAACCTGCCTATGCCAAACGGACAAAATCAGAAATTCCGTTTTTCCGAATCACCTGTAATGGAGGCGGAACTTGCTGCAGGGCATCCTGAAATAAGATCATTTGTTGGACAGGGAATTGATGACCCTTACGCAACAGTAAGATTTGATATATCACCTCTTGGCTTTCACGCAATGGTGCTCTCACCATTTGGCTGTGTTTTTATTGATCCCTTCAGTATGAATGAAACAGAGTACTATATATCATATTACAGAGATGATTTTAGACCTGCAGCACAAAGACATTTTACCTGTTTAACAGCAGGTGATAACAAACCTGTTATAAACAATTCTACTATTAAACGAACAGGTGAGCAGTTAAGAACTTACAGACTTGCAGTTGCCACAACAGGAGAATATACAACACTTTTAGGCGGACAGGCAAATACTCTTGCAAATATAAACACTACAGTTAACAGAATAACCGGAGTATATGAACAGGATATGTCAGTACGGCTGACACTTATTGCAAATGAAATGGATATTATATATACAAATGGGGCAACTGACCCGTATTCAAATAATAATGGCAATGCTATGCTAGGAGAGAATCAGTCAAATCTGGATAATGTAATTGGCAATGCTAATTATGATATAGGACATGTATTCAGTACAGGAGGTTTTGGAGGAATTGCCGGCTTGACTGTTGTATGTGTAACCGGGCAAAAAGGAAGAGGAGCAACAGGTTCAACAAATCCGGTAGGTGACCCCTGGGCGATTGATTATGTTGCGCATGAAATGGGGCATCAGTTTGGCGGAAATCACACACAGAATAATTTAAACTGCAACGCTAACCCGCCAACAGCATGGGAGCCGGGCAGCGGAGTAACTATAATGGGCTATGCAGGTGTTTGTCCCCCGAATTTAGCTAATAACAGTATCCCATATCTACACGGCGGTAATTTATTTGCTGAAATGCTTCCTAATACACAAACAGGTTTGGCAAGTTCATGTCCGGTTGTAACTAATACAGGCAATAACCCGCCAAGTATTACAATGCCTGTAGTTTCATTGACAATACCAATTTCCACACCTTTCAGTTTGACAGGTACAGCAACAGATCCCAATAATGATCCATTAACATATTCATGGGAGCAGTCAAATATTGGACCTCAGGGAAATCCGAATAATCCGGTTGGTAATGCACCTATTTTCCGACCGTTTACACCGGTTACAAATGGTACAAGGGTGTTTCCAAAACTATCAGATATAATAAATAACACACAAACTTTAGGAGAAAGACTGCCAACTTATACAAGATTGTTAAGATTCAGACTTACTGTAAGAGATAACCGTGCAGGCGGGGGCGGTGTTGCCTCTGATGAAATTGTTTTTGACTGTATAGAAACTGCGGGTCCATTTTTGGTAACTTACCCAAATACAAATGTAACTATTGGCGGTACAATTATCGCAACATGGGATGTTGCCAATACAAACACAGCACCTGTAAACTGTCAAAATGTAAAAATTTCACTCTCAACTGACGGAGGCCAGACATTTCCGACAATTCTGGCTGCTAGTACACCAAATGACGGTACCGAGGGTGTAACTTTACCTGCTATTGATAACACAACAGCAAGATTAAAAATTGAAGCTGCTGATAATATCTTTTTTGATATGTCAAATGCTAATTTTACAATAACATCATCTATTGGAATTAACAATAATCAAACCGGAACGCCAATTGAATTTGGTTTATCTCAAAATTTCCCGAACCCGTTCAATCCGGTAACGATTATTAATTTTGGTTTACCAAAAAAATCAGCAGTTACATTAAAGATATATGATGCATTAGGAAGAGAATCTGCGGTATTAATAAATAATGAGATACGGACAGAAGGATTTTATAATATTGAATTTGATGCATCAAAGCTTCCAAGCGGAATTTATTATTACAGATTAGAAGCCGGAAGTTTTACTGACACAAAGAAAATGATAATGATTAAGTAAATACATTTAAGATAAATTTCAAAAACCCCTGTAATATCAGGGGTTTTTAATTTCAGTAATTTGAAAATTTTAACTATATTGCGTGTTATTGAATTGAATTTGTCTTTTAAATTGGACATATTTGGTCTGATATAAAATAATATATTAGTGATACAAATAAATAATTCGGATAAATTACCCTTAAATGAAATTACAAAATCTGTTTCAGATTTACAGATTGGAGAAACGGCATTAATCAGCACTGTTGGTGATGATTGTATTGATATTCATTGTCATTGTTTAAGATTAATGGAACTTGGTTTTACACCCGGGCAGGAAGTAACAATTGTGGCTAAATCACCATTTAAAGACCCCGTTGCAGTTTCAATAAGAGGAACAATAATAGCATTAAGAAAAAGTGAAGCAGAATGCATTAAGATATTATAATTATGACATTGAAACTGAATCAAAAAGACTGCCATAATACCCTAACAGAATATATTTCAGAAGATGATACACCGGTAATTGCCTTGGTTGGAATGCCTAATTCAGGCAAGACAACATTATTTAATACATTAACAGGATCAAACTTTAAAACATCCAATTATCCTGGTGCAACTGTAGAGTACTCCACAGGTAAACTAAATGAGGAATACGGATTAAGAGCAAATATAATGGATTCACCGGGAATAATAAGTCTGAATCCAAGTTCACCTGATGAAGAAATAGCAATTGACGGATTGTTTAACAATCCAAAATTCGGAGTAGCGGATGTAGTAATAGTAACCTGCGATGTAACACAGCTTTCACGTCAGTTATTTTTAGTTAATCAGGTAATTTCAACCGGATACAAAACTATTGTTGCATTAACAATGAATGACCTTTTGGATAAGAAACAGATTTATGTTGATGCAGAAAAATTAGAAACTCTGCTTAAATGTCCGGTTATAAAAATTAACAGCAAGAAAAAATCAGGTATTCAAGAATTAATTAAAACAGCTAACTCAGTTTACAAAGAAACAAACCACAGTATTTACAAGACACTAATTCACAAACCACCTATTCCGGATATTGACGATGTAGCAAGACTGTATGACTATACTGAAGAAATAGAACAAAAAGTTATTAAACATTCAAAAAGAGAAATTGATTTAGATGAGATCAATAAAAATACTTTTAAATCACTTTCAAGGATACCTGATGCTGGTTCATTAAAATTAGATAAATATTTCCTTCACCCGTTTTGGGGTATAATAATTTTTGTAATTTCTATGGGGATTATCTTTACCTCAATTTTCTGGATAGCTCAGCCATTGATGGATCTAATTGATTCAGGTTTCAGTGATCTTAGTACTTTAGTAACAGAAATATTACCTCAAAATACATGGTACAGCGATTTGATTACAAACGGTTTGATAAACGGATTTGGTGCTGTAATGGTATTTGTGCCGCAAATTGTTATTCTGTTTATTTTTCTAGGGTTATTGGAAGATACAGGATATTTAGCAAGAGCTGCTATGTTAATAGATAAACCGCTTACAAAATTCGGTTTAAACGGAAGATCATTTATACCCATGCTTTCGGGGTTTGCATGCGCAATACCTGCAATTATGGCGGCAAGAACAATTTCAAACCGCAGGGAGAGATTTTTAACAATATTGGTAATACCATTAATGAGCTGCAGTGCCAGACTGCCGGTTTATGCAATGCTGCTTGCATTTCTAGTGCCGCCGGGTAAACCATGGATTGGGGGTATTGGGCTTGGTGCATTATACTTCTTCAGTATAATTTCAGGGGCAGTAACGGCGGGTATAATCAATAAGTTCAAAAAGACTAATGAGAAATCAACTTTTATGCTGGAACTTCCTCCCTACCGGCTTCCGGTTTTTAGGCACATATTTAAAAATACATATTATAAAGCATTAATTTATGTAAAACAGGCGGGACCGATAATTATAGTTTTTTCATTGGTATTATGGGCATTAACATTTTTCCCAAATCCGGAACCGGTAATACCACCTGAAAAAACTGCCGGTTTAACGGAAGAGGCGGTAACACATTTAAAAGAATCTGAAAGACTAAATACTTCTTATGCAGCAACTATTGGGAAATATGTTTTTGAGCCGGTAATTAAACCGCTTGGCTGGGATTGGCGAATTGGTGTTTCGTTAATTTCAGCATTTGCAGCACGCGAAATATTTGTGAGTGCAATGGCAATAACTTTTGATATAACGGAAAGTGAAGATAATGAAGATAATTTTCAGAAATCAATTTTAGGATCAATGCGAGAGGCACGCTCACCTGACGGTACAAGACCGCTTTTTACAACTGCCTCAACAATAGCTTTAATAATTTATTTCATGTTTGCTATGCAGTGCCTTTCAACCGTTGCAGTTGCAAGGAAGGAAACGGGTTCATGGAAGATTCCTTTAATTCAGATAGGTTTATTTACTGCAATGGCATATATTTTTGCATTTATTACATATAGAGGGCTAAATTTAATAGGAATCCATTAACTGTTTAACTGATTTTACAATTTGATTTTTAAATTTTCCTTATTAAATTTGAAAAATAAATGAGGTAACTAATATGAAAACAATAACAAAGCTGATTTCTGTTTCAATATTATTAATAATAATTTACATAAGTTTTTCAGCAGGAGATGCAAATGCAGGTAAATCCAATTGCGAAGCATATATTTATGTATCAAACAATTCATTGTTTGAAATTAATCTGACAATTGACGGATTTCCTTCGGGTAACCTGCTTGTAGGCAAGAGCAAAACATATACAATTAATCTGCAGAATGATCAGGGAAAAAGGATAAAGGTTAAAGCTGAATATCAGGATCCGGATTACATTGACCCCAAAGCAATTAATTATGTTACCAAAACAAAGGTAGAGTGTGGCGGAAGTGATTCAGTTTTTGTAGCATTTACAAAGTAAGTTTTAATAAATTTCAGATGCCCGGATTACACCGGGCTTTTTTTATGGAAATGGATATAAATAATATAACAAATATTTTGCAAAATTTTATTTTCAATATTTTAAAATTACCTCTTTAGCAAAAATCTGATATTTATAAATCAATATTATTCAAAAATTATCAACAAATACTTGGCTTAATAATAAAATAATAAACTTTCCTTTAAAAATTGCAATTATTAAGCAATTAAGTTATTTTTGTTAATTATAAATTATTGCTGATAAAATAACATGCATATAATAGATTGGGTAATTATAGTATTATATTTCATTATCAGTCTTGGTATTGGATTATATTATTACCGAAAAGCCAGCGGGAGTACGGAAGATTTCTTTTTAACAGGCAGAAAACTGCCCTGGTGGCTTGCCGGTTTAAGTATGGTTGCAACTACATTTGCTGCAGATACTCCGCTTGCTGTAACAGAACTTGTTGGTCAAAACGGAATAGCCGGGAACTGGTTGTGGTGGAATATGATGATAGGCGGAATGCTTACAGTATTTTTCTTTGCGAAGCTTTGGCGCAGAGCAGGGATTTTAACAGATGTAGAATTTATTGAGCTTAGATATTCAGGCAAATCTGCATCATTTCTTCGGGGATTTAAATCGCTTTACCTTGGAATATTTATGAACTGCATAATTATGGGCTGGGTAAATTTGGCAATGGGAAAAATACTGCTTGGTATGTTTCCGGAATATGTTAATGAAAATAATGTAATATACTTTTTAGCACTTGCAATGTTTATAACAGCAGTATATTCTGCAATTTCAGGATTATGGGGAGTAGCAGTAACAGATGCGTTTCAATTTGTACTTGCAATGGCAGGATGTATAATATTAGCAATAATTGTAGTAAACTCACCTGAAATTGGCGGAATCAGCGGATTGGAAGCAAAGCTTCCGGAATGGGCATTAAGGTTTACTCCTCAGATTGGGGGAGAAACGGGAACTTCAAGCGGCGCAAGCGGAATTTTAATGATGACTGTATCAACTTTTCTGGCTTTTATAGGTATTCAATGGTGGGCTAGCTGGTATCCAGGCGCAGAACCGGGTGGCGGTGGTTATGTAGCGCAAAGAATGATGTCCGCCAAAGACGAGAAAAACTCACTACTTGCAACGTTGTTCTTTCAAGTAGCCCACTATTGTATTCGCCCGTGGCCATGGATTCTAGTTGGACTTGCAGCAATTGTTTTATATCCAGAGTTATCTATGGCAGATAAGGGATTAGGTTATGTAAAAGCTATGAACCAATTTCTGCCTGTTGGCTTAAAGGGTTTACTGCTAGCAGCATTTTTTGCTGCATATATGTCAACAATTTCAACCCACCTAAACTGGGGAACATCTTACTTTATTAATGATTTTTACAAACGGTTCATACAGCCCGGAAAACCGGAAAAAACTTATGTAAATATTTCGAGGGTAATGACGATTGTGTTTATGGTTATTTCAGTTTTTGTAACAATGTTTATGTCAACCATTTCAGGTGTGTGGGCTTTTGTGATAGAGTGCGGGGCAGGACTTGGATTAATACTGATACTTCGCTGGTATTGGTGGCGCATTAATGCAATATCTGAAATTACAGCAACAGTAACACCATTTATAGTTTACGGCATTCTGCATTTTGGCAATTTCAATATAAAGTTTCCCGAAACACTTTTTGTAATAGTGCCTGTAACAACAATTGCATGGTTAACAGCAGTATTTGTAACTAAACCGGTTGAGCCAAGAAAACTAGAACTGTTTTATAAACGGGTTCACCCTGGTGGAATTGGCTGGAAACCTTTCAAAGAAAAACACCCTGAAATAAAAGCAGACCGCGGGTATGCAGTATTGTTTATTGATTGGGTACTTGGGATAATATTGGTATATATGTATTTGTTTGGAATTGGCAAAATTATATTAGGAGATAATATTGCGGGAATAATATACATTATACTTGGAACAATTGCGGGGTGGATAATTTTGAAACATGTAAATTATCTAGGCTGGGATGATGTTAAATTCACCAAGTAATATGTTTTAGCTGGATACATAACAAATAAATTTACATGCAAATACATTTACATGCAAATACATACTAAAAAGAAGAATTAACAATTAATGGGTTTTTCATATTATTACAGGGAATTTATGAGGTATCTGAAGACAGCTAAATCAGCTGTGTTCAGTTCAACAATAGTAATAGCTTTAGCGGTGCTGCTGCTTGGAATATATCTGACAATTTCAATCAATTCAGTAAAACTGTTAAAGCTTATACGTGATAAAGTAGAAATTGATGCATATTTAGTGGATCAGATAAAGCCGGCAGATATTAGTAAACTTACAGCTGAGATAAAAACTATTGGCGGTGTAAAAAATGTTTCATACATATCAAAGGAAGAAGCAGCAAAAATATTTGCCGAGGAATTTGGACAGGATATTTTAGAGGTATTTGACTACAATCCCCTGCCCCCTTCAATCAAAATAAATCTTTATGATGAGTATAAAACAATTGACAGAATTGAAAAAATAAAAGCTGAACTGCAAAAGAATAAAGAAATTACAGATATAGTTTATGCACAGAAAAACCTTGAAATAATTGAAAGAAACTCACAATCACTTGTATTCCTTAATTTAAGCTTACTTTTTATTATAACCTTTGCCTCAATATTTTTAATTGGCAATACAATCAGATTAATGATTGTAAATAAAAAGGATACAATTGAAATAATGAAGCTAATTGGTGCTACAAAAGAAACTATACGCACACCATTTATTATGGAAGGGTTTTTTCAGGGATTTACAGGCAGTTTACTTGCAGTAATTATTCTGCAGTTATTTTTAGGGTATTTTTATGCTACGTATACAAATAATGATTTCAATTTTTCAATAATAGATACTAAATTCCTGATTTTACTTGTTATTTTTGGATCATTATTAGGTACATTTGGCAGTGCAATATCAATTAGAAGATATTTAAAATTCGGATAAATTCACAATTTTAAGCAAAATACTAAAATCCTTAAAAAAACAAATATTTTTTTACAGATATTGCATTTTCTTACATTTTTAACTACTTTTGTATAGAAATGTCAGAATTTAAAAAGTTTGACCAGAAAAATTGGGTAGCAACCAATTTGAATTATAAAAAAGATTCCGGCAATTGGGCGTGGATTTTACACAGAATAACCGGAATTGCATTAATTGCATATTTATTTATGCATATTTTATCCCTTTCTCCATTATCTCAGGGAAGAGCAGCATTCAATGAATTTATAAGTCATTACACTACCCCGTTTTTTATGGTTTTAGAGTGGCTTCTGTTTGCATTTGTGCTTTTTCATTCATTAAATGGTATCCGAATAGTAGTAGTTGACTGGGCAGATGGTGCAAGATACCATAAAGCACTGTACAGGTATTCTATTGTTATTGGAGTGGTTATGTTTTTCGCAATGGGATATGTAATGTTTTCACACGAAATAAATAAATTATTCAGGTAAAAAGATTAAAGTTGTATAAGCACAAAAATACACAGGGTTCAGGTTCATTCAGCTGGGTTTTTCAGCGGGTAACAGGACTAATTCTGGTTGTTGTTATGATAGGACATTATATATTAATGCATTATACACCTGAGTCAGGTCACACTTATGATGCGGTTTTAGCACGAATGCAGAGCAATTGGTACAGAGTGCTGGATCTTACCTTTATTGTCCTTGGTATGTATCACGGTTTGAACGGTGTTTGGGGTATTTTCAGGGATTACAAACTGAAATCATGGCAAACCATAACAATTATAAGTTTATTGCTAGTTTTTGGTTTAGCATTCACACTTTGGGGGATAAAGACTGTACTTGATATTCCCTATGTTCAAACTTCAACAAGCGGGCTAATAGGAAAATAGCTGCACCATTAAAATAACTTTTTTCAATCAAAAAGGAGAAAACAAATGGAAAAAATCAACGAAATCAAAGCAATGCTTGATGAAATGGGCAAGGACCTGGAAAAATTTTACAGCAAAGGACAGAATTCTGCCGGAACAAGGTTAAGGAAATCACTGAACGAGGTAAGAAAAAAATGCCAGGAAATGAGAAATGAGATACAGACAATAAGGCAGGAAAGAAAATCGTCTGCACCTGGCGCGTAGTAAAGTTTTAAGGGTATATAGAAGAAAACGATTTTTACAGTTTTATTAAGTAGCGGTTTAAGCGGAGAATTTTTTATACCGTATTAAATTGCTACTTATTTTTATATATGAATGAATTAAATTTTTTATTCATTTATGGAATTAAATCTAGCTTCTTTTAATTTATATTAAAAGAGCTTTTAGTATTTATTTATTTAAGTTAACCAGTATAGGCAAAAAGTATTAGATGAACAGCAAAATCAGAAATTTTTGTATTATAGCGCATATTGATCATGGAAAATCAACATTAGCAGACAGACTTATTGAAGAAACCCATACAATAGCAAAACGCAATATGATAAAGCAGGTTCTTGATGATATGGACCTTGAACAGGAGCGAGGCATAACAATAAAACTTCATGCTATTCAGCTTAAATATAAAGCTAAAAACAATGAATTATACACTTTGAATCTTATAGATACACCCGGTCATGTTGATTTTTCATACGAAGTATCACGCTCGCTTGCAGCATGTGAAGGTGCTTTGCTTGTTGTTGATGCATCACAGGGAATTGAGGCACAAACAGTATCTAACTTGTATTTAGCAATTGATGCAAACCTGACAATAATTCCGGTAATAAATAAAGTTGACCTGCCGAGTGCAAACGTAGAAAATGTTAAAAGCCAGATAATTGAGCTTTTGGGATGTAATGATGACGAAATAATTCTTGCCAGCGCTAAGGCAAACATAGGAACAGAAGATATACTTGAGTCAATTGTTCACCGCATACCGGCACCGAAAATTAATGAAAATGCTCCGTTAAGAGCATTGGTGTTTGATTCCACTTTTGATGCATACCGCGGAATTATTGTGTATTTAAGGGTTGTAGATGGTATATTAAAAAAAGGTGACAGAGTAAAGTTTTTTGCAACAGAAATTCCAAGTGATGCTGAAGAAGTTGGCACTCTGAGAATGAACAGAGTTGAATCAGGGGTGCTGCACTCAGGAGATGTTGGTTATATGGTAACAGGAATTAAAACAGCATCAGAGCTGCTGGTTGGCGATACTATTGTAAATACCGCAAATCCTGCAAGGGAACCTCTTGGGGGCTACAAGAAAATAAAGCCGATGGTATTTTCAGGTATATATCCTTCATCAAGCGATGATTTTGAAGATCTGCGGGAATCATTAATAAAACTTAAAACCAATGATGCTTCTCTTATATTTGAACCCGAGACTTCATCAGCACTTGGATTTGGATTTCGCTGCGGGTTTTTGGGTTTGCTTCATATGGAAATAACTCAGGAAAGACTTGACAGGGAATACAACCAAACTATAATTACAACAGTACCAAATGTAGAATATCAGGTTTACAGAACTGATGGTGAGATGGTACTAGTTGATAACCCTTCGCAAATGCCTCCGGTTGGCAATATTGATCATGTTAAAGAACCATACATTAGAGCACAAATTTTAACCCCCAGCGATTATATGGGTAATATTATGAAGCTTGCAAATGATAGGCGCGGAGTATTTGTTTCAACAAATTACTTATCACCAACAAAGGCAGATTTGATATTTGAATTTCCGCTTTCTGAAATAATATTTGATTTTCATGATAAACTGAAATCAATTTCAAAAGGATACGCTTCTTTAGATTATGAATTTATTGAATATCGCCAAAGCGATCTTGTTAAGCTGGATATTCTGCTTAATAACGAACCTGTTGATGCACTTTCATCGATAGTACACCGTACAAAAAGCTATGAATACGGCAGAAAGCTTTGTCATAAATTAAAGGAACTTATTCCGAGGCAGATGTTTGAAATAGTGATACAGGGTGCCATTGGCGCTAAAATAATTTCAAGAGAAACTGTTAAAG
>WBZR01001742.1_pt1 | contig 25508 bp, 23 predicted proteins | sample 5204231 | NCBI WGS metagenome assembly WBZR01 (sample SAMN12412403, study PRJNA552823) | activated sludge metagenome | isolation source: activated sludge from anammox sidestream of wastewater treatment plant... | place: USA: Virginia | collected 2017-08
CACGTCAACGACGGCAAGAAGGAAAAGGAGAACCCTCTTCTCAAGATCCTCAAGCAGAAAGGCCTCCCCGACAAGGAAATCTCGGCTCCCGTCAAAGGGTTTCTCTACTTTCCGCTCGAAGGGAAGCACAAGGCGAAGGATCTCGGCCTGGTGTACAACGGAGCAGGAGGAAAGTTGACCCTGGAATTTCACCAATAAAGACTCATGCGCATCTCCGAACTCGAAACACCTGCCATTCTCATCGACCTCGACATCATGGACCGGAACCTCAAGCGGGTTGCGGACTACGCTCGAGCAAATGACCTGATCGTCAAGCCGCATACCAAGACTCACAAGATCCCCGCGCTGGCGCGGCGCCAGATGGAGTTGGGCGCCGCCGGCGTTACCGTGGCCAAGGTTGGCGAGGCGGAAGTCATGCTCGAAGCCAACCCGCCGGAACTTTATGTTGCCTACCCGGTGATTGGACGCAGCAAAATTGAGAGGCTCATTGCCGTCGCGCGGAAAACGCGGGTGACTGTCGGGCTGGACAGCCTCTTTGCGGCGCGGCAACTTTCCGATGCCGCCCGTGCGGCTCAGGTGAGCCTCCGCATTCTCGCGGAAGTGGACGCCGGGATGGGCCGGGTGGGTGTTTCCCCTGGTGAAGAGCTGATCTCACTAGGCCGCCAGATATCGAACCTCCCCTGGCTGGAACTTCAAGGTATCACTTTCTATCCGGGTCATATCCAGACCACCGGCGATGAAGCCTTCACTACGCAACTCAAGGAACTCGCGACTCTTGTTCAAACCATTACCACGGACTGGAAGCGCGCCGGGCTGCCTCTGCACATTGTCAGCGGCGGCTCCACGCCGACTTTGTTCCAGTCTCATCAGATCCGCGGAATGACAGAGATTCGTCCCGGCACCTACATCTTCAATGACAGGAACACCTGGGCTATTGGAGCGTGTTCTTACGAAGACTGCGCGGCCTCCATTCTCACTACGGTTGTTTCCACCGCCCGGCCGAATCAAATCATCGTGGATGGCGGTACGAAGACCTTCTCTTCCGACCGGCAGGCCGCATCCTCCGAAGTGAGCTTCGGCTACATCATCGAGGCCCCGGAAGCTGTACTTTCCAAGATGAACGAGGAGCATGGCTACATTGATCTTCGCGGCAGGGAAACCGCGTTATCCGTGGGCGACAGAATTCGCATCATTCCCAACCACATCTGTGCAGCCATGAACCTTCATGAGCAGGTGTACGGGATTCGAGGCAGCGAAGTGGTCGAGACCTGGCGCGTGGCCGGGCGCGGAAAATTGCAGTAACAGCGGCGATGCAAAGACTCCTGACGCCGGCGCCGGTCGCCTTACGCCTCCAGGCTGGGGATTTGTTCCAGCGAGTGGAGAATGGCTATGTTAGTCGAACCTCCCCGATTGCCGCGGACTACGCCAAATACTTCCTGCAGAGGAACTCGCTTCCAACGCCCGATATGAGAAGCCGCTCTTTGCGATTGTTCATCAGGCGCGCCGTCCAGTCAGTGAATCCTCCGTCGCCCACTGGATAGCGATTCCCGTCGGGAGCAAGCGGTGAAATACGGATCGTAAAGTTCGTGTAGTACCCCAGTCCCTCGAGTCTGGCCATGTTGACCCGGAAGCGTGCAATGGGAAACTCCTGGCTCAGACGTAGGACAAGCGCTTCCAACCATGGTGATCCGCCATCCAGCTTTATGTTGCGTTCGGAAAGGAAGCGTTCCGTCCCTCCTGGCCAGTGAGCACGAATAGTTGCTCGAATATCCTCCCTGGAAACGCCGGATTGGACCAGTTGTTCTTCCACCGCGGGCATATCGGCAAACTCTACTAGCGGGCTTTGGATCGAAAACCCGCAACGGTTCAACTCGTCGAACAGCCGCAGATAGGCGCGAATATGGACACGTAGCTCCGCCGCTTCGAATTGTGATGAGCCTGTATCCCGTCCCGCGGTTACCATTGCGAAGAGCCGGAAGTGCGGCGTGAAGCCGGGGAAGCCGACGGGTTGGAGGCGCATGACACGATGGCTCGCACAAAGGCGAACTACATCCGAAAGGGCTTGCCGTCTTCCCGCGGCCTCGATGGCCATCGCAATAGTGGAATCGCCGAGCACCTCGGCGTTGCGGATCGCGGTCAGGATGTTGTTCTGACTCTGCCCTCCGAGCAGATGGCTTACTCCGAAAGAGGTAACTGGAGACAGATCGATGGCCTCGAACTCCGGGGCTGAGGCGAATGCCGCGCGGTCAAATTCCGCGAACCTGCGCGCGCTTAGCTCGCTTGGGCGCAAGAGGGGCGAGGCATTCCGCGGAACGGGAAGGCGGCTTCCGGCTGCGCGGCTTTGAAACACTTCCAGCAGTAAGGAGTGAAGATCGCTGGCGGGAATGCGATGCGCCAGCGCCTGCCAAAGCCCAGGCACACCTGCTTCGGATTCGATTCGACGGACGATCTTCGAGGGCTCGGACATGCCTCAGTGTAAGGCATCAGGAATGGAGGTTGCCGCGAACATCGCATTAGGGAACTATGGAGTGAGGAGAACTCATGAGACACATCCTTTTTACTCTGTCCCTGTTCCTGTTCACGCTCCCGTTATATCCGCAAGGAGCCCCGGTTCGCTCTTCGGCTGACCAACCCTACACAGTCGAGTTTTATTACAAAGTGCAATGGGGCCGCCAGCAGGAATTCCTGCAACTGTTTCTTAAGAACCACTACCCGCTGCTCCGCAAGGTGGTGGAAAGCGGACGCATGCTTTCGGTGAAAATCGAGCAGCCCGCCAACCACATGACCGAGGATTCGCGGTGGGATTACCGGGTCACCATTCGCTTCAAGAATTCGACCCTTGCCACGACTGCGAATCCCGATGAGGAGCGTCTGATCAAGCAGCTTTGGCCCGACCAGAGAACCTTCCAACGCGAGGAGCAGCGCCGTTTCGAAATCCTGCAAGCTCACTGGGACCTTCCGGTGACGGACATTACCCCCTCGAATCCTTAGCCGGGAAAAATGCAGCCCCCTGTCCAAATCGCCGGGGCTCGCGCGTCAACGGGATGGAGGCGCACCGCACCTCCCAACACGAACCAAGAGGAGAGATGGAACATGCAATATCTACTGATGCTCTATTCCGCGGAAAAGGGCTGGGACCGGCTGAGCAAAGCGGAACAGGAACAGGCCGTGGCGGCATACATGGCCTACACCGAAGCGCTCCAGAAAGCGGGTGTCTATAAGGGATCGAACCGTTTGCAGCCCATTTCCAGCGCTACCACCGTGCGCGTGGAGAACGGGAAGCCGCAGGTGCTGGACGGGCCCTATGCGGACTCCAAGGAGCAACTCGGGGGCTATTACCTGATTGACGCGCCCGACCTCGACGCCGCCATCTCCTGGGCCTCGCGCTGCCCTGGAGCGAGCCACGGCGTCATCGAGGTTCGTCCCGTCTGGGCGCGGCAATGAGCCGTTGAACCATGCAAACCATGGAAGGGGGCAACCAGGCGTGGAGCACGGCGGATTCCGTAGCGCGTCGAAGCTACGGCAAACTGGTTGCCTTCCTTGCGGCTCGCACGCGCGATGTGGCAGCCGCCGAGGATGCCCTTGCGGAAGCGTTTGCCGTCGCGCTTGCCGATTGGCCCCGGAACGGCTGCCCGTCCAACCCCGAAGCATGGCTGCTTACGGTCGCCCGCCGGAAGTGGATCGACACATCCCGCCGGCGCCGCACGCGGGAAGCAGCGGTTCCACAGTTGCAGATGCTGGGTGAAGGGTTGGATGCGGCTGCCGGCGAATTTCCGGACCGGCGTCTGGCGCTGCTGTTCGCTTGCGCGCATCCCGCTATCGAGCCTGGCATTCGTGCGCCGCTGATGCTTCAAACGGTGCTTGGCCTGGACGCCGATCGGATTGCATCGGCATTCCTCATGTCCCCAACAGCCATCTCCAAGCGGCTGGTGCGGGCGAAACAGAAGATTCGCCAGGCGGGCATTCCCTTGCGCATTCCCGAACGCGAGGAACTTCCGCAGCGGCTTGACACGGTACTGGATGCGATCTACGCCGCCTTTGCGGAGGGTTGGACAGACCCTGGCGGCACAGATGCCGTCGGCGGCGACCTCACGGCCGAAGCAATCTTCCTTGCCAGGCTGGTGGCCGAGATGCTTCCGCGCGAGCCAGAGGCGCTGGGCTTGCTGGCGCTGATGCTGCACGCGGACGCTCGCCGGCGCGCGCGGCGCACCGCGGATGGAGAATACATCCCCTTTACGGAACAGGATTGCTCGCTATGGGATTGGCCGTTGATCGAGGAGGCCGAATCCCTGCTGCATGGCGCCGGCGCGCTCGGCTCGATCGGGCGCTATCAAATCGAAGCCGCCCTCCAGTCGGCCCATGTCCACCGGCGGCGCACGGGCCGGGCGAACTGGCAGGAAATTGCACAGCTTTACGATGCGCTCTGGGCGATCACGGGTTCACCCGTCGTGGCCATCAATCGCGCTCTCGCCATCTCCGAATGGCAAGGCGCGGCCGCCGCCCTGGAGGCGCTTCACAATGTGGCGGCCGATTCGCGGCTTGCCGAATATCAGCCCTACTGGGCGGCGCGCGCCGAACTGCTGGCCACAACCGGCGCTTCGGCTGATGCGCGGGAAGCGTACACCATCGCCATCGGACTGGAGCGCGATCCGGCTGTCCGGAGGTTTCTTCAGCGGCGCCAGGCGGCGTTGTAAGCGGGTCAACAAGCCTCGCTACCAGTTGGTGAGCGAGCCATCGGGCCGCTTGAGCATGGGAGTCAAATCATAATGCTCCGTGAAATCCCCGATCTGCTGGAGCTTCGCCGTGTCTACTTCCACGCCAAGGCCGGGGCGGTCATTCGGCCATAGCTTACCGTTCTTCAAGTCGTAGAAGTGGTTCAGATAGGGCCACGGCCGCGTGCCGCCCATCACCATCTCCATCAGCCCGGGGCCGGGGAACACGGCCATGCAATGCACCATCGCCGCCTCGGAAATCGGTCCCGTGAAGTGCGGCACCAGCCCCACATAATGGGTTTCGCACATGGCGGCGATCTTCATGAACTCCGTGATGCCGCCGACGTTGGGAATGGTGGCGCGCGCGTAATCCACGAGGTTGCCCTCGATCAGTTCGTTCCAATCCCATTTGGGACCGAACTGTTCGCCCACGGCGATGGGGACTTTTACCTGATGCCGCAGGGTGCGGTAGATGCCTGGATTTTCGCTTCGCACCAGATCTTCCACGAAGTAAGGCCGCAGCGGCTCGATCCTGTTCGCCAGGGCCACGGCATCGGGCATGTCGAGTTCCGTGTGGAAGTCGACGCACCACGCCCCGTCCTTGCCCACGCCCTCCCGCACCTGCTGGCAAAGTTCGTACGTCCGCTTGACGTTCTCGAAACGGTCCATCACCGGCCCGCGCGAGTCCGTGGAGATGCGATACGCACGGAAGCCCGCCTCGACGCATGCCCGCGCCACCTCTTTCGGCGTTCCCTTCGCCGGGTAGCCGGTGGAGTAGCACTCGACGTAATCACGAGTTTGTCCGCCGAGTAGTTGATAGACCGGCACTCCGAGCGCCTTGCCCTTGAGATCCCACAGCGCCATGTCGAGCGCGCCCAAGGCATGGACTTTCTCGCGTCCCGCGGGATAGAAATACGACCGGTACATCATCTGCCACAGCCGGTCCGTACGGAACGGGTCCTGGCCGATCAACAACCCGGCGCACTGCTCCATGGTGTCATGGGCTCCGCCCTCGCCCACACCGGCCAAGCCTGAATCAGTCTCCACCAGAACCACGTTCGTGCTCTGGTTGAAGAGAGGTTGCTTTGTGTTTGGCCTGCCGGCGGCATCGGTGGGAGTCTTGTAATAGCGGATGCGCGTGATTTTGGACTTGGGCAAGTTTGCTGCGCGGGCTGGATTGGGAAAGGGAAGGGAGGCGGCGCCGCCCAGGCAAGCGTGGAGAAAAGCTCTGCGGTTCATCACTTGGGCTCATCATAGCAGAGGAGTTCTTGTGCTCCGTGACGGGAAAGATCTGGCGCAATGGCCTTTCAGGAGTCTTGAAAACGGATGTTTTTAAAACCAGCGGCCCCACGCGTTGCCGGTGGTTGTGCCGGATGGCCAAAGATCCACTCAGGATCGGGCGCCGCAAGCGGTTTTGATGTAATTTCGGTAGATGCTCAGATCCGCGAAACTGCTTTGTATTTTGGGCGCGGTCGCTGCGTTGTCAGCGGCCCCTCCGGCTCCGACACTCCGGATGGCGGATCGCGTCGAACATCTCGACGTGCTCGCACGTGAACCGATGGTGATCGAGCGACCCGACCGCGCGGTTTTCGCCGCCGGCTATGGCTCGGGGCATCCTGCTTTGTGGAAGAGCGTCGACCACGGCGCGACCTGGAACCGCGTGAATGTGGGGACGGCGGAAGAGGGAGATGTCGGCAATTCCGATGTCGACCTGGCAGTAGCGCCGGATGGCGCGTTGTACTTCGTCAACATGACCTTCGATATAGAGAAGAAGGAAGGGACCCAGATCACTGTGGGCGTCAGCCGGGACTCGGGCGCGCATTGGACTTGGCGCACATTGTCCAAGAACCGTTGCGACGACCGCCCCTGGGTGAGGGTGGCGTCTGACGGCACCGCACATGTGATCTGGAACGACGGCAGCGGCGTTCGGCATTCCATCAGCCGCGACATGGGAGCCACTTGGACCGAGCCGGCGCGCATCGCCCCAAAGGGCGGATCGAGCCATCTGGCGGTGGGACCGAATCGGCAAATCGCCGTCCGAGTCGTGCCGGCTTCCGCTTCGGGGCTCAAGTTCGATCCCGGTATTGATCAGATTGTGGTCAGCGCAGACGGCGGAAAGACATGGAAAACGCACGCCGCTCCAGGCGAACGCAAGTGGAGCGCCAACCTCGCCGACTTTCCTCCGCGTTGGGTGGAGCCCATCGCGTGGGACGCCGACAGCAAGCTGTACTCGTTCTGGACGAACGATCACGAACTCTGGTTGGCACGCTCGGCAGATCGGGGTGAGACCTGGAAGACCTGGAAATTGGGGGAGAGCAAGGAATCCGCGTACTTTCCGTATCTGGTGGCGCATGGAAAACGAGAAGTTGCATGCACCTGGTTTTCGGGACGCGGTGCGACGTTGCAAGCCCATGCCGGATTGATCATGTTGGGGTCCGACGACAGACCGCCCCGCTTGGTCGAGTCAGCGCCGTTTCAGATCGACGCTTGGCGGCGAAATGGGACCGATCGGGATACTGGAGGCGAACACCTCGGGATCACGTTTCTTCGACGTGGCGGGTTTGCAGTGGTTAGTCCCATTCAAGACATAAAGGACCACCGGGTTGGCTTCACCTGGATGACGTTCATCTATTCAAAAACGCCTTGACCTGAAGCTCACGGTCCGAGCGCGCCGGGTGTGGTGTGTGCACGACGGCGGTGATCTCGCAAGCGGCCTTAGCGTACGAAATTCCCGGAACCGTCCCACTTGGCCTACCAGAGGGGTTCTTGTGCTCCGTGACAGGAAAAAGCGGTTGGGGGGGGGCTTGACAGATTAACTTTACGATAATAATATTAATTTACGATAGTAATATGAAATTGAAGGCCCCGCCCCCGCGCTCCTATCAAAGCCCGCTGCGCGAAGCGCATGCCGCGCAAACCCGCGAGCGTATCATCGCCGCCGCGCTCCGCTACCTGGAGTCTCATGAATCCGATACCCTGACGCTGCGCCGGGTGGGCGACCTCGCCGGCGTCTCGGCCCCTACGGTGTATGCGCATTTTCCAACTGCGGATGCTCTCTATCTGGGAATCTTCGAGACGCTTCAACCGCGCCTCGGGTTGGAGGTGGAGCGGTACCCTTCGGGATTGCAGGAACTGGGGGCCCTTCCGGGAGCGAATTTTCCAGCCTATGCCGAGCACTCGAAGGCGCTCAGCGCACTGCTGCTCGCGCCCGGCTACCATCGCGCCCGCCGCAGCAACCGCCGGGAACGCCACGAACGGTGGATAAACAGCGTAGCGGCGGAAATGCCTCAACTCACCCCAGCCCAGCGGCGGTTAGGGGCGTTCGCCGTGAACGCCTTCTGGAGCCCCACGATGTGGCACTGGCTCACCGGAACGTGCAGGCTGTCGACGGAGGAAGCGGTGCGCGCCGCCTCCTGGGCCATCCGAAGTCTTGTCACGGCGCTGAGAAACGACGCCGCCGGACTGACAGGGGGTTCAGCGGCAAGCAAAACTCGGCCTGCTAAGAGAGTCAGGAAAGGAGCAAGGAAATGACGGTTCCAGCAGAGGAGATCCGGATAGGGCAGTTGGTCATCCGGTTCCTGCTCGAGGGAAATGCGTCGGGCGGCTCGGTCGCGGTCTTCGAATTCGAAGTGCCCGCGGGAGCGAAAGTGCCCGTCGCGCACAGCCATGACGCGTATGAGGAGACCATCTATGGTCTCGAGGGTATGCTCACCTGGACAGTGGACGGCCGGCAGAGCGCTGTTGGACCAGGCGAAGTCCTCTGCATCCCCCGCGGGGCGGTGCACCGCTTCGATAACCTGCACGATGCCAGCGCGAAGATGCTCGGCATTGTCACCCCGGGCATTCTCGGACCGGGCTACTTCCGCGAAGTCGCCGCTGTTGTCGATGCCGCCCACGGCGGACCGCCCAACGCCGCGGCGATTGCCGCTGTGATGCGCCGCCACGGTCTGACACCCGTCCCGTGACGCGGGCTCAGGGAAGCCGGCAGATTCCGGCCGGGTAAGTGCGAACGTGTGCCACCACTGTGCCTGGGATGGGCGAAGTCAGCCGCCATTGCGGAGCGCCCAATCCGGGAGGGTACTGGAAGTCGGGGGAGAGACCGTCATCGTGGGCGGTGACCGGAATCATCTTCACCAGGCGGTCGCCGCCGTGGAGGCTCCAACTGCCCCGTGCGGCGGCCTTGATTCTCTCGATGTCAAGGTTCGCCGGACGCTGAAAGTGATGCTGCGCGGTCATGGAATAGCCCGCGACATCGAACTCCGTGAGCAGCGGCAGACGGTCCAGGCGGACTATCCGGATTCCGGTGCTGAACCTCCCCGCGTGAAACCCGAGAATCTGTTCGAGCGCCCGCAGATCCCGGCCCGCGACGAACTTCTCCTTCGTCACGTAACCTCTGAATTCCTTCTTATCTCCGATGTTCATGCTGGTTTCTCCAGTCTGATACGCGAGAACCAGGCGGCGGATGGATCGCGGGTGTGAGGCAAGCCTCAACTGTGCATCCAGATGCGAACTCGCAGCCCCTCCCATTCCGAAGGGAGGCGTCAAAGCCCCAGGTTGTGTTCGAGTTCCGCCTCGACGCGGGGGAAATCTGAAGGGTTGCGCAGGACGTTGCCGATTCCGGTGTTGGCCTTCTCCTCCACCAGTGTTTCCGCCGCGTACAAAGCCAGCAGGTAGGCAGCGCGCGCGTTCTGCGTGCTCATGCGGGACCAGTTCTGCCCCAACTGGCTCAGCTTGGGCGCCTGATGTGTTTTGATCATGGCTTCGATTGCCGCGCGGTATGGCGGCGCCAGTGTCTGGCCGGAGTACTTCTGCGCGAGGCCTTCGTGCAGCCAGGCCGGCCATTGGCCGATCTCGTGCAAACAGGCATGCACCAGTTCGTGGGCGAACGTGCGGCGTGTTCCCGCGCTCACCTGCCGCGAATCGGAGATGGGCACGTGAATGCGCCCGTCATACAACCCGCCGCTCCACTCGGCCGCTTGCGTCGCCTGGAAGTAGCTCTCGCGGCTCGAGGCCACGGCGGTCACCTTCTCATTCGCCCGGCAGCCGAGTTGGAAGGAAATGCGCGTGTACTCGTCGTCCAACACTTGGAGCATGCTCTTCGCCAGGGGTTCCGGCACCGTTCCGCGTTCATACCGCAACACCACCCGGTTGCCCACCATACGCTCCGACCCCTTGTCGGCTGTCTTTTCCCGCTCGGCGCGGAGAATCATTGCTTCGATGCCGGGGTTCGGCTCGATAGAGACGGATTCCTTCCAGTGCAGCACGGCCTGCTCGAGATTGTCCATCCTGTAGAAAGCCATCCCGGCAACGGCGTGGAGATAGGGATCCGCCGGATAGCGCTGCAAGTCATGTTCGAGAAGGCGGAGGGCCTCGGCCGGCTGGTTCGCTTCGATCAATCTCCAGGCCTTGGTAGCCGGATGGTCCCTTCCCGCTTTGGACACGGCAGTGGCCGCTGCGGCGGCTACATCCGGCGCTTTTCCTCCGCTGCCGATATCGCGCGCGCTTCTGCGCGCCTCCTCGAAGGCTCCGGTTCCGGCCACGGCTTTCGAGGGGACATAACCGGATACCCGCTTTCCACCCACATCGACATCCACCTTGTAGCAGGACCCGCCGCTGCCGGAGAGCGCGGACCGCACTTCCACCGGCTGTCCCGCGGGCAGAACCGCAATCTGTTCTTCCTCCGCATCACACCCGCTGCGCAACACCGATTCGGTATTCAGCGTGGCTGCCGTGATGGCGAAGAGAAGCCAGGTGGCGGGCATACCTTTGATCGTAAGGTGACGCGATGCCGGATTCCCTCGGGGAAACGCCTCAGTTCGCCTGCTCGTGCAGCCCGAGCGGCGGGATTCTATACACTCGTTGCTATGCTTTGTTTTCTTGCGCTGGCTCTCATCGCGGAGACCGCCGCGGCTGCCGATCCGGCATCCGCGGGAATGAACGCCGAACGCCTGGCGCGGATTCCCGCGCGAATGAAGGCGTTCGTGGATGAGGGAAAAGCCGCCGGCATTGTCACGCTGGTGGCGCGCCATGGTCACGTGGCGCTGCTCTCGGCGGTTGGCTATCAGGACCTGGAGACGAAAACGCCGATGCGCGCCGATTCCATCTTCCAGATCGCCTCCATGACGAAGCCGGTGACGAGCGTGGGCATCCTGATTCTTGCCGATGAAGGAAAACTGGCCCTTACGGATCCGGTGGAAAAACACCTGCCGGAGTTTCGCGGGCAGATGATGAAGGTTTGCACAAAGCCCTCCGGCCCGTGCAGCCTGCGGGCTCCTTCCAGGCCCATTACGATTCGTGATCTGTTGACGCACACATCGGGTATGCCGGGCGGGCCGCCCGCGGGGTTGAAGGATCTCTTCGCCACGCGCGACCGGACGCTGGCCGAGGCGGTGGCCATCGAAGCGCAGCAGCCGCTCGAGTTCGAGCCGGGAACCCGGTGGAGCTACAGCAACACGGGCATGGCGGCGCTCGGACGGATCATCGAAGTGGTTTCCCGTGAGCCGTATGAGAAGTTCATCGCGGCGCGCATCCTGACGCCGCTGGGGATGAAGGACACGTTCTTTTTCCCGCCGCGGGACCGTTATCCCCGCATCGCAGCCATCTATACGGACGTGGACGGCAAGCTGCAACGCGCGGCGGTGGATCTCTATCACAAGGGCGCGAAGTATCCGGCGCCGGAAGGGGGGCTTTACAGCACGGCCTCCGATATGGCGCGTTTCTATCAGATGCTGCTGGAACACGGAAGTCTCGATGGTGTGCGCATCCTTTCACCCGCGGCGGTGAATGCGATGACAACGGTGCACACCGGAGACCTGAAGACGGGGTTCGCGCCGGGAATGGGCTATGGTCTCGGCGTTTCCATCACACGGCCGGGCGACGGGGAACTGCGATTGAGCTCGCCGGGGGCCTTTGGGCACGGCGGAGCGTATCGCACCTATAGCTGGGCAGATCCAAGGAAGGATATGGTGGGAATTATCATGCTCCAGCGCACCAATGGCGGCGGAGATTTGGCGGACGAGATCAGTAGTTTTATGGCGATGTCGGCCGCGGCCATCGTGGAGTAGCGCTCAATAGAGGATGCGCGTGCGGATGGTGCCAGGCACGTCATCGAGGCTGCGCTTTACCATCAAGGACTCGTTCCGTTCACCGGTGTCGATGTCGATGACCACGTAGCCGATCTTCGGATTGGTTTGCAGGTACTCGCCGGCGATGTTGATTTTGTGCTCGGAGAACACCGCGTTGATGGCCGAGAGCACGCCCGGTTGATTGCGATGGATGTGCAGCAGCCGGTGCATGGCCGGATGTTCCGGCAGGGAGACTTCAGGGAAGTTGACCGCGGAAAGCGTGGAGCCGTTGTTGCTGTACTTGATGAGCTTGCTTGCCACTTCGTATCCGATATTCTGTTGGGCCTCTTCCGTGCTGCCGCCCACATGCGGCGTCAGCAGGACATTGTCCAAGCCTCGCAGCGGCGAAACGAACTCCTCGCCCTCGGTCTTCGGCTCAGAGGGAAAGACGTCGATGGCCGCTCCGGCGATGTGGCCTGACTGGAGCGCCTCCGACAGAGCGTCGATATCGACGACGGTGCCGCGCGAGGCGTTGATGAGCAGCGAGCCCGGCTTCATAGCCGCGATCTGTTCGCGGCCGATGAGGCCGTGCGTCTGCGGGGTTTCCGGCACATGAAGCGTGACGGCGTCGGCAATCTCGAGCAGGCCGTCGAGCGAAGGTACGGACTTGGCGTTGCCGAGGGCAAGCTTCGCCTCGATATCGTAATAGAGCACCTGCATCCCGAGGGATTCCGCCAGCAGTCCGATCTGCGTGCCGATGTGGCCGTAGCCGACGATGCCGAGACACTTGCCGCGCACTTCGCGCGAGCCGGCGGCTGTCTTGATCCAACCGCCGCGGTGGGCAATGGCGTTGCGGCGCGGGATGCCGCGCATGAGCATGATGATCTCCGCCAGCACCAGTTCGGCGACGCTGCGTGTGTTGGAGAAGGGGGCGTTGAAGACGGGAATGCCGCGGGCCTGCGCGGCGTCGAGATCCACCTGGTTGGTGCCGATGCAGAAGCATCCGACTCCGGTCAGTTTCGGCGCGTTCTCGAAGATGCGCGCCGTGAGCTCGGTGGCGGATCGAATGCCGATGAAATAGGCGTCCTTCACCGATTCGAGAAGCCTTGCTTCCGGAAGCGATTTCTGATGGTACTCGATTTCGGTGTAGCCGTCGTCCCGAAAGGCTTTCACGGCGGTGGAGTGCACGCCTTCGAGCAGAAGAATCTTGATCTTGCTTTTGTCGAGGGATGTCTTACTCATTCAGTTGCGGAAAGTGTTTCTATCACCAGTTTCGCATGTGGTGTACGCTGTAGGGACAAAGGAGAGGTAATGAGAGGAACTGGAGTGCTGTTGTGGGCGCTTGTCTCGTACACGGTGCAGGCGCAGAATCCACTGGTGACGACTGCGACGCAGCGCTATTTCAACAGCGTGCGGCGGAATCTCGAGGCGAGCGCTGATGCCATGCCGGCGGATAAATATGGGTTCCGGTTGACGGAAGGCCAAATGACGTTCGCCGAGTGGCTCAACCATGCCACCCAGCGCAACTACAGCGACTGTGCGGTGATGAAAGGCGTTACCGTGCCGGAGGCGGAAAAGGAGGCGGCAACTCTCAAGCACAAGGGCGAGGTGAGCAAGGCGCTGAAGGAGTCCTTCGCCTATTGCGCCGAAGCGCTCGAGGGCATGGATGACCAGAAAGCCATTTCATCTCCGGCAATGAGCAACGCGCTGCTGCACGTGGTGGTTCACAACAACGAGATCTACGGAAACGTGGTGGGGTATCTGCGCGTCTGCGGATTTGTTCCCCCTTCCACCGCGGCGAGGCGCGGAATGAAGGGAAAGAAAGATTAGCTCGAGAGGAAGCTGCTTGCGAATCCTGGTGGTGGAGGACGAGCGAAAGGTCGCAAATGCCTTACAGGAGGGATTGGAAAGCGAATCGTATTCCGTGACTCTGGCCCATACGGGAGAGGACGGGTTCTTCCTGGCGAGCACGGAGGAGTTCGACATTGTCATTCTCGACATCATGCTCCCCGGCAGGAGCGGGACAGAGGTTCTATCCGCCATGCGCAAGAGAAACCTCCGCGTGCCCGTCCTGCTGCTGACTGCCAAGGATGCCGTGGAGGACCGTGTAGCGGGGCTCGATGCCGGCGCTGACGACTACCTGGTGAAGCCCTTTGCCTTCCCGGAACTTTCGGCACGGGTGCGTGCGCTGTTAAGGCGCGGCAAGCCGGAGCCGGTTCTCAGCCTGAACGTGGAGGACCTGCACATGGACCTGGTGAGCCGCAAGGTCACGCGCGGCAGCCAGAGCCTCGACCTGACGGCGAGGGAGTTCGAAGTGCTCGAGTATCTTCTCCGCCAGCAGGGGCGTGTTGTGTCGCGTGAGATGCTGGCGCGGGATGTCTGGAAGGAGACGGCTCGCCACACGCCGCTCGACAACGTGATTGATGTCCACATGGTGCGAATCCGGCGGAAGGTGGACGAAGGGTTTTCCACGAAACTGGTGCACACGGTCCGCGGGGTGGGATTTCTGTTGAAGGCGGAATCGCATGAGACGGATCAGTCTTCATAACGTCCGCACGCGGCTGACGCTGTGGTACGTCGCGGTGCTTGCAGGCGTGTTGGTGATCTATGGCGGCATCACGTCGGCGGCGTTGCTGCTGCAACTTCGCGGTCAACTCGATCGGCTTGCCATCGAGGATCTCGAAACCGTGGAGGGGTTCCTCAGCTTTCGCCCCGATGGCAGAGTGTTTCTGCGCAGCGACTACCACGATCATCCCTATCCTTCGGAGATGACGCAGCGGCTGATGGAGGTTTGGAGCGCGGACGGAACCCTGCTGTTTCGCAATGCGTTGCTGGGCGGCCGCGCTTTGGGCGGACCGCCGCCGCCGGATGAGGGGGCCGGCGCCTACTCGCAGCGCTCCGTCAAACTGGCGGACGGCACGCCGGTCCGGCTGGTGAGCAGGCGTCATGCCGTGGAGGGCCGTCCCACGGTGATTCGGGTCGGGTTCAGCGAGCAGCCTATGAGACAGCGCTTCCACCAGGTGGTCATCGGGCTGCTGGCGGGGCTTCCTCTGGCCCTCGGCCTGGCCGGCGCCGGCGGTTACTTTCTTGCCAAACGCGCGCTCAGTCCCGTCGAGCGGATGGCGCGGCGAGCGCACGAAATCAATGCCGATCAATTGAGCGCCCGGCTGGATGTGGAGAATCCGCACGACGAACTCGGGTTGCTGGCGCGGGCGTTCAACGAGACGTTATCGAGGCTGGAGCGCTCGTTCGATCAGTTGCGGCGGTTCACCTCGGACGCATCGCACGAACTGCGGACGCCGCTTACGGCCCTTCGCAGCGTGGGAGAGGTCGGTTTGCGAAAACAGGGCTCGGCGGAGCACTATCGGGAAGTCATCGCGAGCATGCTCGAGGAATCGTCCCGCCTTACGCGGCTTGTGGATAGCCTGCTCACGATCTCCCGCGCGGATGCCGGCCAAATCCGTCTGGAAAGCACGGCGATCCCCGTGCTTCCGTTTGCGCGGGAAGTGGGTTCTTTCATCGAGGTTCTGGCGGAGGAGAAGCAACAGAGCTTGGTGATGGAAGGGGACGAGAGTGCGGCGGTGTTTGCCGGCCGGCTGATTCTCCGGCAGGTGCTGGTCAATCTCCTCGACAACGCCATCAAGTATTCCCCTGCCGGAGGACGCGTGCGGGTGCGCGTGCTCTCCGAGCCGGAGAAGGTTTCTATCGAGGTTCGGGACAGCGGACCTGGCATCGCCGCCGCGCATCGCGATCGGGTGTTTGACCGCTTCTACCGTGTGGATGAATCGCGTTCGCGCGAGGGCGGGGGAACAGGGCTTGGGCTGGCGATTGCGAAATGGGGCGCCGAGGTCCACGGCGGGCGCCTGGAACTGGAGTGCCCACCGGAGGGAGGATGCGTTTTCCGCGTGGTCCTGCCGGCCATTCCTGAACAAACATTCAGAGAATCTTCAGGCAATCTTCAGCCATCACGGAGCCTCTGAGCACGTATAACGTAATAGAGGCTATTTGGGAACTTGAGGCAACTGGGACATCCTGGCGCAAGGACACAACCGGTGTGCGCGAGCCGCCGGGACTTTCTTTCGATGGCCGCCGGCGCCGCCGGACTGGCGCTCGCGGGATGTGATTCCGGCGCGCGCGGATCCGATCATTCCGGCAAAGCAGAAGCCATCACCGGACCGGCGGATGTAACCTTGCGCATCGGTCCGGTTCTGGTGGACATCGCGAAGGATCACGCCATCAGCACCATCGGATACAACGGCGCGGTTCCCGCCCCGCTCATCCGGCTCAAAGAGGGCGTGCCTGTCACGGTGGATCTGTTCAATGACACGGATATGCCGGAACTTGTTCACTGGCACGGGCAGATCATCCCCGCGGATGTAGACGGCGCGGCCGAAGAAAAGAGCCTCGAGGTACCGGCCCATGGCCGCTTGCGCTACCGGCTCACGCCTCAGCCCTCCGGAGCGCGCTTTGTCCATACGCATGTGATGCCCATGTCCGACCTCTGCAAAGGAACGTATACCGGGCAGTTCGGCTTTGTTTACATCGAGCCGAAGAGCAACGCCGGGCGCTACGATCAGGAGATCTTCCTGGCCACACACGAATGGGAACCGTTCTATACGGCGGAGGAGATGGAGGACGAGGAAGGCGGCGAGAGGACCGAACAGGAACAGCGGAAGAAGGACGAAAAGCCGAACGGTTTGGAGATTGGTTATCAGCGATTCACGATAAACGGCAAGTGTCTGGGCCACGGCGAACCGGTTCGAGTGAAGGAAGGCCAGCGGGTGCTGTTCCATATCCTCAACGCGAGCGCCACGGAGAACATTAAACTGGCGCTGGCGGGCCATCGCTTCGAGGTAGTGGCGCTCGACGGCAACCCCGTGCCGCGTCCGCAAACCGTTGACCTGCTCGAACTGGGTACGGCGGAACGCATTGACGCTGTGGTGGAGATGAGAAATCCGGGAGTCTGGATTCTGGGAACGCCGCGCGACGACGACCGCAGGGACGGGTTGGGGATCGTAGTGGAATATGCGGACAAGAGCGGGGCTCCCAGGTGGATTCCGCCGCCGAAGAAGCCATGGGACTATGTCAGCTTTGGCGCCGGCCCGAATGTTTCGCAACCGGACGAGGTGATCCCGCTCGTGTTCGGCAAGATCAATGGCGGCACGGGCGGCTTCAACCGCTGGACCATCAACGGGAAAGGGTACGACGAAAAGGAGGAACCCCGCAAGCTGAGCAGAGGCAGGCGCTACCGTCTCGTCTTCGACAACCGGACGGACGATGCGCATCCGGTACACCTGCACCGGAACAGCTTTGAACTTACGAATGTTTATGGAAAGCCGACTTCGGGGGTGCTGAAGGATGTCGTGCTTGTGAAAGGGTTCCGCAAGATCGAGGCGGACTTCATCCCGGCGATGGATGGGTTGACGCTGTTTCACTGTCACCAACAGCTTCACATGGACTACGGGTTCAAGACGCTGTTCGACGTGGCGTGACCCGGCGGTTGACAACGGGGTTCTGACATTCATATACTAGCGTTTCGTAATCGAATGAAGTTAACGAAATTAGATTACGTGAGCGCTGTCGACCGTGATCTGTATTCGGGGCTGATCCGGCTGCACATCCTGCATCACGCGGTGGAAGGTCCCATCTTCGGACTCGGCATGGCGGAGGAACTGGCCCGGCACGGCTACCGCATCAGTCCGGGCACGCTGTACCCCCTGCTCCACGGCCTCGAGAAGAAAGGCTATCTGAGGTCGAAGGAGGTCAGGGAGGGCAAGTCGCTGCGCAAGGTGTATCGCGCGACTCCGCTTGGCCGGAAAGCTCTAATCGCCGCCAAGGGGAAAGTACGCGAACTGATCGGGGAACTGATGGAAGGAAAATCGTGATCGTGAGGAACCGGCGGACGGTAGCCAGACTTGCGGCGGTGATACTTGCGGCGAGCGCCGGAATGAGGGCGCAAGAGACGGGTCCGCCGGCCGGCCTTACGCTGGCGCAGGCTGTCGAGGCGGCCTTACGGAATTACCCGTCCGTTCGCGTCTCGCAGGAGCAGATCAACGCCGCCGCGGCCGGCATTCAACTGGCCCGCACAGCCTACCTTCCTCGTGTGGATGCGCTGGCGCAAGTCAATCGAGCGACGCGGAACAACGTGTTCGGCCTGCTGCTGCCGCAGCGGGTGATTCCCTCCATCTCCGGGCCGGTGCTGGGAACAAACAACTTCGGCACCGCATGGGGGAGCGCGATTGGAGCGCTCGTCAGTTGGGAGCCGTTTGACTTCGGCGCCCGAAGAGCGAGCGTGGAGGCGGCCACAGCGGCGCGCGCGCGGTCAGAGGCCACACTCAAACGAACCCAGTACGACGTGGCGGTGGCCGCCGCGGATTCCTATGTCACTCTGGTGGCCGCGCAGGAAACGGTACGGGCCGCGCAGGCGGGCGTGGAGAGGGCCCAGGTGATTTCAAGAACAATCGACGCCCTGGTGAACTCGCAGTTGCGTCCGGGCGCGGATGCGTCGCGGGCGGCAGCGGAACTGGCGGCGGCGCAGACGCAGCTCATTCAGGCACGGCAGGCGGTGGAAGTGGCGCGCGCCAACCTGTCGCGATTCGTGGGGCAGGAGCCGGCCCGGATCACAGTATCAGCGCCGCGACTGCTCGAATTGCCTCCAGTTCAGCAGACCGCGCCGCTCGACTCGCCGGCAAACCCCGCCTCGCTCGAACAGAATGCCGTGGTGGAGCAATTGCGCGCGCAATTGCGCATCCTCGAACGGTCGTACTTTCCACGGTTTTACTTACAGGCATCGGCCTACGCGCGCGGAACCGGTGCGGAGGTCGACGGGAAAATTCTAGGCGGAGTCAACGGGCTTGCTCCCAACTTTCAAAATTACGCGCTCGGTTTTACCGTGGAGTTTCCGGTTATGGATATCGCCTCGATCCGGGCCAGGAAAGCGGAGCAGTCTTCGAACATCCGCGCGGAAGCGGCCCGCTACCAGCAGATCGCCGTGGACTTGAAGGCGCAGTGGAACACCGCGGTAGCAACGCTCGAGGGGGCTCGGAACGTTGCCGCGAATACGCCGGCCGAGGTTAAGGCGGCGCGCGCGGCTACGAGCCAGGCTACGGCGCGCTACCAGTCCGGCCTGGGCAATGTGGATGAGGTGGCGGAGGCGCAGAGGCTGTTGACGCAGGCCGAGATCGACGATGCCTTAGCCCGGCTCGGTGTATGGCGGGCCTTGCTGGCTGTGGCCACCGCCGCGGGCGACATTCAGCCGTTTGTCGTGGAAGCAAGCCGGTGACTCTCGAGGGGAATGAATCATGCGCATCGTTCTAGCCGCTCTCAGCCGCCCGATTACGGTGGTGGTTGCCCTCGTCTCGATCGCTTTGCTCGCTTTTCTTGCCGTGCAGCGAATGCCGGTGGATATCTTCCCCAAGGTTGGCGAGCCGGCCATTTATGTGGCGCAGCCTTACGCGGGCATGGACCCTGCTCAGATGGAGGGCTACCTCACTTACTACTACGAGTATCACTTCCTTTACATCACCGGAATCAGCCGTGTGGAGAGCAAGAGCATCCAGGGCGCGGCGCTGATGAAACTGATCTTCCACGAAGGCACGGACATGGCGCAGGCGATGGGGGAGACCGTCGGGTATGTCAACCGTGCCCGGTCGTTCATGCCGCCGGGCACCGTGCAGCCTTTCATCACGCGATTTGACGCCGGGAGCGTGGCCGTCGGCCAACTGCTGTTCAGCAGTTCCACGCGAACGCAGGGCGAGTTACAGGATTTTGCTTTGAACAGCGTGCGGCCCATGTTTGCCACGCTGCCCGGGGTTTCGGCGCCGCCGCCCTTTGGGGGAAACCAGCGGACGATCGTGATCACCCTCGATCCGGACAAACTCCAGCAGTACCGCATTTCGCCGGACGAGGCCATCGCGGCGGTCAGCAGCGCCACGCTGGTGATGCCCTCCGGGAACATGTGGACGGGGAAGATCAACCGCATCGCGAGGACGAACGCGGCGCTGGGCGGCAACCTTTCGGAACTCTTGAGTACGCCCATCCGCCCGGTGTCCGGCACGACCGTCTATCTGCGCGATATCGGGACAATCGAGAACGGAACGGACATCGTTTCCGCGTACGCCCACGTGAACGGCAGAAGGACCGTGTACATTCCGGTGACCAAACGCGCGGACGCTTCCACGCTTGCCGTCATCAACGCGGTAAAGAAGGCGATTCCCGATTTCCGCAAGGTTGTGCCGGATGACGTGAACGTGAGCCTGCAATTCGACCAGTCGCCGTTTGTCACCAATTCCCTGCGCGGCCTGATCTTCGAGGCGTTGTCGGGGGCCGGGTTGACGGGGCTGATGGTGCTGCTGTTCCTCCGCGACTGGCGCAGCGCGGTGATTGTCGTCATGAACATTCCCTTTGCGCTGCTGGGCGCGGTGGTGTTGTTGTGGGCCACCGGACAGACGATCAACATCATGACCCTGGGCGGGCTGGCGCTGGCAGTGGGTGTGCTGGTGGATGAGGCAACGGTGGAGATCGAGAACATTCACACGCGGATGCTGCCTGGCGTTTCGCGGGCGCGGGCGGTGTTGGAGGCGTGCAGCCACACGGCTCTGCCGCGTCTGTTGTCCATGTTCTGCATCCTGGCCGTCTTTGTGCCCTCGTTCTTCATGATTGGCGTAGGCCGGCAGCTCTTCGTGCCGCTGTCGCTGGCGGTGGCCTTCTCGATGATCACCTCCTACCTGCTCTCGAGCAGTCTCGTTCCGGTTTTCTCGACCTGGCTCATGCGCGAAGCGCACCGGGGGGAAGAGCACGAGGGGTTGTTCGGCCGCCTGCGGAGCTTCTATGAAGGCTACCTGCGGATTGTCCTGCGCCTGCGCTGGCTGATGGCGGGCGCCTATCTGGCGGGCGCGTTCGCGATCCTTTACCTGCTGCTGCCGGGTATCGGGACCGAGTTGTTTCCCGACGCCGACGCCGCCGTGTTGCGATTGCGCATGCGGGCGCCGGCCGGGACTCGCATCGAAGAGAACGAACGCCTCGTGCTTCGCGCGTTGAATGTCATTCAACAGGCGGCGGGGAAGGGGAACGTGGAGATCACCAGTGATTTCATGGGCACCATTCCCTCCAGTTATCCGGTGGATCTGATCCACCTGTTCACCAGCGGTCCTCAGGACGCGATCATCCAGGTAGCTTTGAAACGCAACGCTCCCCGCGGCGAGGCGCTGCGTGAGCGAATCCGGGAGGGGCTGCGGCGCGAACTTCCCGAGTGCGAGGTCTCCTTTGAAGCCGCCGACATTGTCTCCCAGGTCATGAGTTTCGGCTCTCCGACTCCCATCGAAGTGGCCGTGCAAGGGGCCGCCCTGGCGGATGATTACCGGTACGCCCAGAAGGTGAAGGCGGAGATGGCGAAGCTCGATTTCCTGCGCGATCTCCAATTTGCCCAGGAGTACAGCTACCCCACGCTGGACATCGACATCAGCCGCGACAGGGCGGGGCAATTCGGGCTGACCATGGCGGACGTGGTCCGTTCGGTTGTGCCCGCCACGTCGTCGTCGCGGTTCACGCAGCCCAACTACTGGCGCGACCCAAGGTCCGGCAACGCATTTCAGATTCAAGTGCAACTGCCGCAGAACCGGATGCAGAGCGTGGAAAGCGTCGGGGAGATCCCGATCATGCGAAACGGCGTCCGCAACACGGAGTTGAGGAACGTCGCAAAGATGAAGCCGGGCACGATTCCCGGCCTGATTGAACGTTTTAACGGGCAGCATATCGTGAGCGTGACGGCGAACGTGAGCGGAGTCACGCTGGGGGAGGCGGCTCCCAGGCTGAGCAAGGCATTGCTTGCGGCGGGCGCTCCGCCGCGAGGGGTGAAGGTGGTGATGAAAGGCCAGATTCCCCCGCTCGAGCAGACCACCACGGGGTTGCGCACCGGCCTGCTGCTGGCGGTTGTAGTGATCTTCCTGCTGCTTTCAGCGAATTTCCAGTCCCTTCGTTTGGCGCTTGCCATCGTGCTGACGGTCCCCGCGGTGCTGTGCGGCGTTGCGGGGATGCTGAAGGTGACGGGCACGACGCTGAATATCCAGTCATTCATGGGCGCGATCATGGCCATTGGGATTGCGGTGGCGAATTCGATCCTGCTGGTCACCTTCGCCGAACGTTTGCGGCATCAGAACACGCCGCCGCTCGAGGCGGCGCGGGAGGGGGCCGCAAGCCGTCTGCGAGCCATTCTGATGACGGCGGCGGCGATGATCTCCGGCATGGTGCCGATGGCGATCGGAATGGGCGAGGGCGGATCCCAATCGGCCCCGCTTGCCCGCGCGGTGATTGGCGGCCTGCTGGTGGCCACCTTCGCAACCTTGACCATTCTCCCGTCGATTTACGCCATTCTCCAGGGGAGGGCATCGTTGACGTCGCCGTCCCTGAATCCGATGGAACCTTCAAGCCGATACTATGACGCACAATAGACGCTCCTTCTTTGCAATCCTTGTTCTGGCGGCTGTCTCGCAACGCGGTTGGGCCCAGCCGGGCGAGGTGGCTGCGGTTGTGTCCAAGCCTGTTTCTCGAATCATTGAGCTGCCGGGGGAGTTTCTGCCGTTCCTGACGGTTTCGCTGCACGCCAAGGTTCCGGGGTATGTGGATCGGGTACAGGTGGATCGCGGCAGCGTGGTGAAACAGGGCGATCTGCTGGCGGAGTTGAGCGCGCCGGAAATGGCGGCGAGGATTGCCGAGGCGGAGTCGAAGGTGCAGTTGGCGGAAGCAGAGCGTCTCCAGGCGGAGGCTCAGCTATCGGCGGCGCAGAGCACATACGACCGGATGAAGACAGCGGCGCAGACGCCGGGCGCCATCGCGGGGAATGAACTCATCCTGGCGGAGAAGCAGCGAGACGCCGCGCAGGCGTTATTGAACTCGAGGCGGCAGGCGAGCAAGGCCGCGGAAGCCGGAGTGCGGGCGCTCAAAGACCTGCTCGACTACCTGAAGATCAATGCCCCCTTCGATGGAGTGATCACGGAGCGGCGGGTGCATCCGGGCGCTTTGGTTGGTCCGGGCAATGACGACGTGCTTCTGGTGCTGCAACAGGTGGCCCACCTCCGGCTGGTGGTCCCTGTGCCGGAAGAGGACGTCAGCGGCATTGTGAAATCGGCGAAAGTGCAATTTCTGGTGCCCGCATGGCCGGAGCGGACCTACTCCGGAGCAGTGGCGCGGATTTCCCGCGCGCTCGATCAGAAGACGCGCACGATGGCCGTCGAGTTGGACGTGATGAATCCCGATGGCTCGCTCGCGCCCGGTATGTACCCGGCGGTGAAGTGGCCGGTTCGCCGGTCCCGTCCATCGCTTTTCGTGCCGAAGACCAGCGTGATCACAACCACTGAGCGCACGTTCGTGATTCGCGACCGTGACGGGCGCGCTGAATGGGTGGATGTGAAGAAGGGCATTCTCGAAGGGGACCTGGCGGAGGTGTTCGGAAATCTGAAGCCCGGCGACAGGGTAGTGCGGCGCGGCACCGACGAACTGCGAGAGGGGACGCCGATCGCAACGATGGGGAAATCCAGGTAGTACGGGAAGGGCTCCGCGGCCGGGATGCAGTGATTGCGGCCGGCCATGTTGTCGAGGGCTCCGGGAGGGCCAGAAGTCCGGAGTTGCGTTGATTGTATAGGATTCTTGCGCCGTTTGAGCAGCGGGGCTGCTAGTTTTTCCGTGAAATCCCGCTAGTAAAGGCAGGTGCATGATGACTCCCAAGGAATATGCAGAGAAGTTCTGGAACCTGGAGGTGTATCTGGTTCCGCCGAAGGCCCCGTCGTACCCGGAGATCCTGATACATCCGGCGGCGAGTGTGTACTTCGCCAAACTCTCGCTGGCTGGAATCGGCGATGCCGTAGCCAATGCCATCGATTCGGCGATTTCCGATGATCATGGGGTGTGGTTCCGCACGCGGGTAGCGAGTTACCGGCTGGGCCCCTCGTATGAAGACAAGGACAACGACAACAAGTTCGATGAGAAGAAGGACCATGCCTACCGCGACGACCTCGATAACGCGGCGGGAGGGCACAAGGACCTCAAGATTAAGGTAAAGCGGATTGACGGAACCATTGAGACACGGACCTTCGGAACTTACCGCGAGATGATGTACGCGGCCACGACGCCGTTTTCGGGGAAGGGATTTCCCGAGGAAGTGCAGATGGCGCTGCAACTGCGGTACCGATACCAGAAGACCACGTTCACCCTCGCCCAGTTTGCCTCGATGCACTTTATTGGGCTCGACTGTAACGGGTTCGTCGGAGGGTACCTGCGCCGGCGCAACGATGGGGCAAACTGGTTTCGCAAGGAGCCGGACGCGAAGACGGTGATCGGCCCGAGCATGCCGATCCGGGCTCTGATGGGCCCTGAGAGCGGGTATTACACTTCGATGAGCGATCTCAAACCTCCGGGAACGAAATCCCTGTTGTTCGGAATGTGCACGGACAGCGGGTACGTACTGGACAACGACGGCGCCGGCGGGGTGGGCCACATCATGATCACCGAGCCGAACACGATGAAGAAGGACGGCGACCAGATCCTGGTGGACGTGGTGGAATCGACAGCGCTGGGGGACAGAGGGCTGACGATGGACCAGTACCGGATCAAGGGCATCAAGAAAGGCACCCGTGGAGTTTTTGAGGTGGTGCGCTACGGCACACCGCTCAATGTGCGCATCCGGGAAATAGATTGACGTGGTCATGGGGACAGGAAGGCTGAGAGGAGATACGGGTGGTGCGGGCGTGTCCTCGAGTCAGTGAAGAATCAGGTAGAACCGGTTGGGATCGCCACCGGTGCTGGGCTCTTCAGGCTTGGATTCCGGGGCGGCTTGGTTCGCTGGCTCGTTTTGCGGGGGACGTTCCGGGGTGAGTTCCGGCTTCGTTTTGTCACTTTTGGAATCAGGGGCTTCGGAGTCTGGATTGGCCGGTGAATTGGGGCAGCCAGCGGATGGCTCGGCGGCAGGATGGCTTGCTGTTTCCTCCAGGTCCGGCACTGGCGGGGGAGGGGCGTTCGCGGCGCGGCCGTTTTGGAGGAGGCGAAGTTGTTTGACGCCGCGATAGTAGGAACGCTCGTTGAGGGTCTGGTGGCGAGTATAACGTTCGAGTTTGCCGACGATGGCGGAATCGTCAGAGGCGAGCGGGTCTGATTCCGTGTCTTCGTAGAGAGCCAAGGTGAGTTTCTCGATGCGGCGGATGTTCCAGGAGGCGAGCGAGATACGGCGGAAGAGGTCTTCTTCCTGGATACCGTGCGGCTGGAGTTCCTCGCGGAGCCCGGTGAGGAATTCATCGTAGCATTGCCGGTCTTCGGGGGCGACGATGGCGAAGGAGGCGGAGAAGCCTTCCTTGAGGGCGTTGCGGCTGGAAGCGGCTTTGCCGGCGGGGGTCTTGGGGCCGGTGGATTGTTGCGCATTCTCGCGGTTGATTTGGGCGCGAGTGCGGGACTTGTTGAAAAGAGAGCCGAGCATGGGGAGGTTCTCGCTGAGATGTATTTGGATAAGGCCATTGGCTTTATCCGGCTTCAGGGTAACCTGTGGCGTTCCGACGGGCACGGATCATGCGGGGGAAACGGTTGCATTCATTGAGAAAATAAAGTATCAGAACGCGTGAATGATAAAGGTTGCATCAGCGGCGCGGCGGTAAAACATCAGGGCAGACACTTTCGCCAGGGCCGCGCCGGTGATGTAACCGCGCGGTGAACTAAACCGCAACGTGCTGCCGGACTATGGGGATTGAAT
>WBZR01001744.1_pt1 | contig 25498 bp, 22 predicted proteins | sample 5204231 | NCBI WGS metagenome assembly WBZR01 (sample SAMN12412403, study PRJNA552823) | activated sludge metagenome | isolation source: activated sludge from anammox sidestream of wastewater treatment plant... | place: USA: Virginia | collected 2017-08
TATATTTTGCACCTAAACCAGAGAAAAACACCTTACCGTTATTATCCGGCTCGCCTATCTGTCCATATACTTCGTGCGGTACCCAGTGAGTGATAATTTCTACTGCCTTTGCCTCTTTTGTCATCAGACTGGCCGACACACCTATAATGCAACAGCCAACGAATGCCGACATCAAAGTCCAATTCCAACATTTGCCCATGATATCCTCCCTTCTTCCCCTTTTTTAATAGTATAAGACAACCAACGCTCAGTCATTCAGCAACATTTTTATGACACAGGATTTTTTGTAAGCATATTTATCACCTCCCTTTTCTAACAAATTTTTGTACAGCCATACCTGCTTTCCCCGGTTTCTCCATGAAACCTGGCAATTCCCCCCCGCCGTATCTTTTTTTGTTTTCTGCCGTGCAAGAAATATTTGTGCTGAAAATAATATCCTTTGCTGAGCAGATGCAGTATCTTTCCTATACTCAGTACGATAATGACGTAAAAAACCATTGGGAAAAGATACATTGCAAATGGCATCAGAAGGAGAACCGGCGATCTTTTTAACAGATAAAGCGTAGTTGACATTTTGATCCCCCCTTCTCCAGCCACAAAGACACAAGCACATTAGGCAGTTGTGTCTTTGTGGCAAGGTTGTTAATGCCTTCCATCCTGAGCGAACAAGCCTATTTTTCCGATAACAAGGTATTATCTTTGCCACCTGTTACATCTCCCGGTTTCAGGTCTTCTCCGGCCAAACAAGTATCCAGGTATATCTTGCCATTGCTGAATTTGCTGTATCTGGATTTAATCATGTCTCCTACGTTGACATGAACTGACTCTATTTTCTGATCGTTGTTAAATTTTACGGCATGGAAAACTCTTTCCATCGGTAGTGAAATATCGCCGCGAAAAAATTCAGTGTGCTCACAGAAAAATATTTGCTCGTCTTTTCCTTCCACCCGGAGAAACCCCTTATCATGATCAATTGAAGTTACTTCGCCCTCGATTAAGGCATAGTTGTAATACTTTGGATCAAAACCCCAATCACCTTTGTTCCCGTTTGCTGCGAAAACATCAGTTGCTATACCTCCGACAAGAAATAAGGTCATTATTTTTGAAGTAGATATCTTCATTGCAAACCCTCCTGAAAACGTCTGTTTTGTAACGGGACATAGTGTCACAGTCTTCTGGTTATCTTGCAAACCTTCACCCATATCATCAACCTCCCTTCTCAATAACCCGTGAATATAGACGCCGCTACATTGCTTTATTGTTCTGTGTTTTTAAAAGACAAATCACATACCAAGTCATTTAAAAAAACTCAACACCAATAATATCAATTAGTTGTGACTTACAAAGAGCTGTTAAATATAGTTACGAAATTAAAAAAATTAACGAAAATGTGGTTTTCCATACGATATTTCGTAATTTTTAAAATTGCCGTTGCTAAACAAAGGACATTGTCGCTTCCGTGCGCCTGAAAGTGGGCGATGTCGGAGAGGTTGCTTTTGTCTGAAGGCCTCTTTTTCTGGTTTCAGATTTATGAAAAAACGACCATTTCAACCTGGCAACATCGAAAAAATCTTTTTACTTGACAGGGTTCACTGATTGTGTTAGTTTGTTACAAATTTATGTATTTAGAATAGTTATGCATAAATCAAGAATGTGAAAGGAGGTAATTTACAGTTGAATAATTGTCCAGTGTGTGTTATAGAATAATGACCTGTATAGGTTACTTCCAGAAGCTTAAAGTATCAGATGTCAGATGGTGGTTAATTTATAACTGTTCCTGCTGAGTACAAAAGAAAAATTTAAATAAACAGACACAGGAGAAAGCGAAATGAAAGCGTACAAAAAATATTTAGCAGAGTTAGTCGGAACTTTTGCGCTTGTATTTATAGCGGCTGGCTCAGTATGCGCAGATTTTTATTTGAGGCAAGCAGGAGGGCAAGGGCTTGGTCTTTTGGGTATTTCTATCGCGTTTGGCGTGGTGGTGATTGCCGTTATCTATGCAACGAGTTACGTCTCCGGCGCACATGTAAACCCGGCCGTTACAATCTCCTTTTGGATTAGCAAAAGGATGGACCCCAATACGGCAATAATGTATATCATCTCTCAAATTGCTGGCGCAACCGTTGCGGGGCTAGCGCTGAAGGCGCTCTTTCCTGATGCCCTGAATACGGTATATTTAGGGACCTGCATGTTATCGCCCGGAGTTTCCATCGGACGCGGAATACTGATGGAGTTTATCATTACGTTTCTTCTGGTTTTTACCATTTACGGAACCTTGGTAGATAAACGGGCTACGGCGGGATTTGCGGGGATTGCCGTGGGTCTGGTAGTGCTTTTTGGCGTGATGATTGGAGGCACTATCAGTGGCGGCGCAATGAATCCTGCCCGTGTTTTTGGTCCTGCCATTGCATCAGGGCAGTTTACTCATCACTATGTCTGGTGGATTGGTCCGATCCTGGGTGGGATTGCCGCGGGTTTTGTGTATGATCAACTCTTTGCTGATGTGAAAAAATAAGAACTGCAAACGGAAAGCTTGTTGTTCTGAACCGGAAGTTGAAGAATAAACGGCAACGTGTAAACGCAATTTGCATGTTGCCGTTTTTTTGTTGAGAGGGCAGCTTTGTTTGATATTCAGAAAGCGCTCAGGAGTATTGAGCAGGAAAACAAACGGTTTGTCGAGCCCATCGTTACTACTATTTCCCGCGAACGAACTCCATTTCATGTACTTATTTCCTGTATTTTAAGCCTTAGGACAAAGGATCAGACTACCCGTGAAGCCTCAAACCGGCTCTTTGCCCTGGCCGATAATCCGGAAGAAATGGTAAAGATTCCTCCGGAAAAGCTGGAGAAAATTATCTACCCGGTTGGGTTTTATCGGATCAAGGCAAGAAAGATCAAGGAGATTTGCGCAGTATTGATTCAGAAATACGCAGGCAAGGTGCCTGATGAAATTGACGAATTACTAAAACTCAATGGAGTAGGCCGCAAGACGGCAAATCTTGTGGTAACGTTGGGATATCAAAAACCCGGTATCTGCGTGGATACCCATGTTCACCGGATTACGAACCGCTGGGGATATGTTCAGACAAGGAATCCCCATGAGACCGAATTTGCCCTTCGCGAAAAACTCCCGAAAAAATACTGGCTTACCATAAATGATCTCCTCGTTACCTTTGGTCAAAACATCTGTGTCCCTATTTCTCCAAAATGCAGCATCTGTCCTGTCACGGTTTATTGTAAAAAGGTGGAGGTGACGAGAAGTCGGTAACTTGCTGAATTGATACCGCTGCAACACGAAACTCACCTCCCGGAATAAAACTATTTTTACCATGAATATTTTGCCATGGCAGAGCAAAATACTTCCGGAATATTTGGGTGAAGAACGAAACACAAAAAATCTTGACAAGGGGCGCGAGAATATCGTATCTTCACACGAATAAAGAATATGAAACCTTGCAGGGGGCGCGAAAGGCAACAAGGAGATGATCTGGCCTTCTGGGTAAATTTGCGGGGGTCGAAGAGATACTATTATGAAAGTTGGAATTCTTGCGGATACTCATGATAATATCCATGCGATCAAAGCAGCCGTTTCCTTTTTTAATACCCAGGATTTGAAGTATGTCATTCATGCCGGTGATTATGTTGCCCCCTTTTCCCTGAAAGAATTAATGAACGTGAGAGCAAAGTTCTTCGGGGTATTTGGTAATAATGATGGCGAACGAATGGGATTGCTTGCGGTATGCAAAAATCTGCATGAACCGCCGTATGACTTGATTCTGGACGGGAAACATATTATAGTTACTCATATGCTTGAGAGCCTTTCCAAAAGGTCTATAATGAATACGGATATCATTATTTATGCCCATACGCATATGCCGGAGATAAAACCGGGAATCCCTCTGTACCTTAATCCCGGTGAGTGTGGCGGGTGGTTAAACGGGAAAAATACCGTTGCAATACTTGACCTTCAGGCCATTCAGGCAGATATCATTGACCTTTCCGCAATCCCCCCGATAAAGGCTGACCGTGGCTAAAGGATTTTATAAAACGGTTGTTATTTCGTTGTGGCTTTGTAGCAGCGCGATGCTCGGTGGTTGTGTGCTGCGATCACTCACCATTGATTCTCAACCGTCCGGAGCGATAGTTTATTTGGACGATGAGTTGATCGGAGAAACACCGGTAACGGCTCCCTTTACCTATTATGGAACTCGAAAGATCACTTTAGAAAAGGTAGACGCGGAAGGCCGGCTCATCTACGAAAGAAAAATTGTGTATGAAAAGATAAAACCGCCGTACTATCAAATTTTGCCGCTGGATTTCTTCGCTGAACTGATAATTCCTGCAAAGCTGAAGGACGAGCATTATTTTACCTATCAACTAGATCCGATACAGGAGACGCCGAAGGCAGAACGACAGAAAGAGCTTATGAAGAACGCTGAAGAATTACGCGGGCGGTTAGCTAATCCTGTCACTCATTAGATGATTTGTACGATCTCTTCCAGGGTTTTACGGTGCGTCGGTTCAGGATAATCCAGAGAATAGCCAAGGGGGGTAAGCGCTAAAGGCTCCATTCCCGGTGGGAGATTTAAAATAGATTTCACATCAGATACTTTAAAGGCTGCAACCCAGCAGGTAGCCAATCCCTCCGATGTTGCGGCAAGGACAAGATGGTCCATGGCTATCGTGGCATCAATGTCTGCATAGTTCTTCCCATCGCTTCGTTTCCATCCTTTTTCAGGGATGCTACAGACACAGATGACTACGGGTGCCGTATAAAACCATGTTGCATTGTAGGCAGTTTTTAATTGATGTCGTATTTTTTCATCCTTAATAACTACAAAATGGATCGGTTGCCTATTCGCTGCACTGGGGGCAGACAGCGCCGCTTCTAATATTCGCCTCAGCTTCCCTTCTTCAACTGGCTCTGACTTATACGAGCGAACGCTTCTCCTGAACTTCATTATCTCATATATATCCATAGCATTCCTTTTAAAATTCCATGATCTTCCAGCGGTTAATCTTTGCGTATAGCCTGAGGAAGGGACTTGCGTTCACCGCCACCGGATACCCAACCATCCTCATAAATTTTACATCTACATATTGATTTGCATAGGCATAGGAAGACGAAAGATCGATATTGTATTCTGTAACAAGGCGATTCACGATCGTTGCTTTCCCACCGCTGTATGAATGAATACCATTAATTTCACCCGTAATGATACCTTTGTCATCAACGGCAAGATTCGTCCCTATACCTACATCAGCATTACAATATTTTTTAAAACATTCTACAAAAGGACTTAGCGTTCCTGATAACAATACAATGAGATACCCTGCATTCTTCAGCATTTTTATTTCTTCTACAGCAGCCAACGAAATATAGGGAGAAATCCGTTCTTTGAAGCATTCGCCGACGCTTACAACGATCTTTTCATAGTCTTTATTTTTCAGATAATATTTATTTTTTCTAACATACAACCCTTTAAAAAGTAAAAGGTTATTAAAGAATACCTTCACAAATCGAAAGATGTCCCGGAAAGTAATAAGCCCCTTTTCCAGAAGATATCTGAAAAAAACCCTCTCAGATGAGATGTTTCTGATGATCGTCCCATCGATATCAAATATGGCCGCTTTGTTCATAGTGCTGGATTCTACAAAGTATATGAATCTCTTTCAATGAAAAATTTACGAAAGCATCATCAATATCTTGCCTATACGATAGATTGATTTGTTGCCAAGATGTGTCAAATATCATAACTGTTTAGTAGCGTTGCCAAGTGGAGACCGGAGAAAAGCCCGCCAAGGTATCGTCGCCATGCATCAAAACCGGTGTAGTAATAGACAAGCCGAATCTCGGTAACATTCAGCGCTCCGGCAGTACTTCATTTGCTCACATTCACCCGCATGTTAATTGTACGCATGACTCGCTCTCCTTTACCGGCAGTAACTTGCAAAATGCCTTTAAAATACCCTGCCAAACTGCTGTCTGTCAATTCAACTCGAAATTGACAACCAAACTCTACTGTGATACCATTCGTGCATGGGGCAACTCCCATATCGTCCTCCTTTTTTATGGTTTCGTTTTTCTCCAAAAACTATTTCTACCATAATTGGAGGGCTTTTTCTTTAGATAAGTCTCCTTTTCTCTACTCTACCAGGAGATTGGGCAATGATGGCAATCCTTTTTACCAGGTAAACCGCATGAACATCGGGGCGATTGATCGGCTAAGAGAATGGGAAGAGTACAAAATTCATGAGAGAGGTGGTTTGATGAAAAAGATTATAAGACTCAGATACCTATTTTTGTTGCTGGTCATTTTTCATACCGTAATTTCTTCCGTGGTGAAGGCGACCGACTACTATGTCAGTCCCCATGGAGACAATATGAATACCGGCACGTCGCCTGAAAACTCCTGGCAGACTATTTCGAGAGTAAATGCGGCTACCTTCAGCCCCGGCGATCGCCTCTATTTTGAAGGGGGTTATCGTCACTATGGGAGTCTCTATTTTGACTACTCGGATAGTGGCACTGCCACGAACCCTGTTACGGTCAGCTCCTATGGTACAGGACGTGCCACAATTGACGCCGGTACAGAAAACGGTCTTTATGCATATAATTGCGCCGGTATTGATATCCGGAACATTAATTTCTCAGGTTCTGGCCCAACCACGAACACAGGATCTGGTATTTTCTTTTATATGGATTTGGGCGGGGCCGTAAAACTCAGACGCATCTACATCAACCGGGTTGATGTCTCAGGGTTTGGAGAACAGGGCATTTCCATCGGGTCCTGGCATGTAAGCAGGAGCGGTTTCCGTAATGTGAGAATAACCCGCACACGGGTCTTCAACAACCAGCTAAACGGCCTTAATATCTGGGGCTACAGTCCCTCTACCACCGCATGGTCTCATCAACGCGTTTATGTAAGCAACTGTAAGTTTTTTGACAATTCCGGAGACCCCGATAAACGTGACACACACTCCGGAAGCGGGGCAATGATTGGAAATAGCAACGGTGTACGGATTCAATACTGTGAAGCCTACAACAACGGATGGCTCTGCAATTATCCGGGTGGCGGACCGGTTGGGATTTGGGTGTGGGATTCCAACAACGCCGTCATCCAGTGCAATGAATCTCACCACAACTTGACCGGGAGCACTTCAGTCGATGGCGGGGGCTTCGATCTGGATGGCGGCGTCAGGAATTCTGTAATGCAATACAACTATTCACATGACAACGATGGCAGCGGCTTTCTTGCGGCACAATATCCCGGGGCGGCGCCCTTCTTCAACAATACCATCCGGTACAACATCAGTCAGAACGATGGGAGAGAACACGGCCACGCCGGCATCAAGGTATGGAACGGCGGAAACGGTATCGACAATCTTCAAATCTACAACAATACCGTTTACCTGCGTCCCGCTGCCACCGGCTCACCATCGGCAGTAGGAATCTTATACAATGTGAGCAAGGTAAACTTCTGTAATAATACTTTTGTAACCACGGGTAGAGTTCGTCTCATCAACGCGCGTCAGGCCAGTGGCTTCTCATTCAGGGGAAATAATTACTATGCGGAAGATGGTCGGTTCAGGATAACCTGGGGGTCTGCCAACCATACTACTTTATCCGATTGGCGTGATGGTACGGGGCAGGAAACGTTGTCAGGAGTTCCTGTCGGCAGCAATGTCGATCCCCTTTTTGTGAATGCCGGAGGAGGGGGAACGATCGGAAACCTCCGTCATTTGAATACCCTTACCGCTTATCAACTGCAATCATCCTCCCCGCTCATACAGGCAGGGCTTGACCTTTTTTCTCTCCTTGGAATTAACCAGGGAAGCCGCGATTTTTATGGAAATATGACTCCCCAGGGGGAAGGATTTGACGTCGGAGCACATGAATTTAATTCCTCATTTTAAAGAGGGTGCAGCCAGGACATTAGTTACAGAATACGGCTTACTATCGTTTACCGACTCAATATGTGTACTGTCCGCAATTGCACCAATATCGCCCGATCCCTCAGGAAAGCACTCACCGCCCGTAGCTCTTTGGGACAAATATATACTCTAAGGGTTCATAAACAATAATTTCTAACGTTTTACATAACTTTTGTTCACATAAATGGTTAAAGTGTTTCAAAAATCACATTTTGTGAACTCCCCGAGTATATCCCTCTGGTAGTATCTCTGATCGTAAAGTATGGGCGTAGTAACATCTTTCTTTAGCTTATCCATGAAAAAATATTTATGAACCGTAGTATTCCTGGATGGGTTTAACGTCGAGGCTGCCATCTTTCATGGCCTCTATGGCCTTTGCAGCCGCAATGGCACCGGCAAGGGTTGTATAATAGGGAACACGGTGAACAAGCGCCGTGCGCCGTATGGAATACGAGGCCTCCTGGGCGATCTTGCCTTCCGTGGTATTGATAACAAGCTGGATTTCATTGCTTTTGATATGATCAACGATATTAGGACGTCCTTCAATCACTTTTAATACCGGGGTGACAGGGATGTTGTTTTCACTGAGCACACGCGCTGTACCCTCGGTAGCAACAAGCTTAAAACCCATATGAGAAAGTTTTTTCGCAATGGGAATGATAGCCGTTTTATCCCTGTTCCTCACACTCAGGAAAACCGTGCCATTCAGAGGAAGACTGCTATCAGCAGCCATTTGGGATTTTGCATAGGCACGGCCAAAGTCCTTATCAATCCCCATAACCTCACCCGTCGATTTCATTTCCGGACCCAGGATGGTGTCCACCCCCTTGAACTTGATAAAAGGAAATACGGCTTCTTTTACGGCAATGTGTTTCAGGGTCACGCCCGCGGAGACGTTCAAATCGCAGAGTTTCTTTCCCATAATTACCTTCGTTGCAATCTTTGCCAGAGGAACGCCGATGGCCTTGCTCACGAAGGGCACGGTTCTTGATGCGCGGGGATTGACCTCCAGCACATACACGACCGTGTCTTTAATTGCATATTGTATGTTGATGAGACCAATTACGTTCAGCGCCAGAGCGATGACGCGCGTCTGCTTTTTTAATTCATGGATAATGCCAGCGCTGATAGAATAGGGTGGAAGCGAACAGGCGCTGTCTCCAGAATGAATACCGGCTTCCTCTATGTGTTCCATGATGCCGCCAATCAGCACTTCGTTCCCGTCACAAATTGCGTCGACATCGATTTCGATCGCATCTTCCAAAAACCGGTCAATTAAAACGGGGTGCTCCGGCGATACATGCACCGCATGGGTAATATACTCCTCTACACCGGCTTCATCATAAACAATCCGCATCGCCCTGCCCCCCAGCACATAGGAAGGACGCAGGAGCACCGGATAACCGATCTTACCGGCAATACCTTTTGCCTCAGCGGCAGAACGGGCGCATCCGTTATCGGGTTGCCGTAACTGTAACCGGTTCAGCAGGGCCGCAAACCGCTCCCGGTCTTCTGCAATATCAATGCTCTCCGGAGAAGTCCCCAGGATTTTTACCCCTTCTTTTTCCAAAGGGATGGCCAATTTTAAAGGCGTTTGTCCGCCAAATTGAACAATAACCCCTTCGGGTTTTTCCTGTCTCACGATTTCAAGGACGTCTTCCAGGGTAAGCGGTTCAAAATAGAGACGGTCAGAGGTATCGTAATCCGTACTCACCGTCTCCGGGTTGCAATTTACCATGATGGTTTCGTAACCCAGTTCTTTTAACGCAAAGACTCCGTGGACGCAGCAGTAATCGAACTCGATACCCTGTCCGATGCGATTAGGGCCGCTTCCGAGGATAAGAACCTTTTTCTTCGCGGTCGATTCCGCTTCACAAGAACCTTCATATGTGGAGTACAAATACGGGGTGAAGGCCTTAAACTCGGCGGCGCAGGTATCCACATGCTTGAAAACAGGTCTTATATCATGGATATGACGATAGGTCCGCACCGTCTTCTCACCAACGCCACAGAGCAATGCAAGATATTTATCTGAATAGCCATATTGCTTGGCCACGGCCAGTGCCTCCTTATCCATATGAAACCCCTTCTCACCCTGAGAAGCAGGGGTGTGTGGACGTTCGCCCCTACCGGACGAACATTTCAACCTTATTTCATCCTCCCTATCCAGCACCAGCTTTATATTGTGGAGAAACCATCGGTCGATGCGAGTCCATTTAAATATTTCATCCAGTTCCATGCCAGCCCGTATAGCATCAGCAATATGCCAGAGTCTGTCGGGATTTGGAGTTATGAGCTTTGTTCTTAAGAACTCGTATTTCTGTTCGGCGGGCCACTTATCGCTTCCTGCGGGCCACAAGGACTCAAATCCGCACCGTCCTGACTCCATAGAACGGATAGCCTTTCCCAGGGCCTCTTTGAAGGTGCGTCCGATGGCCATAACCTCCCCAACCGATTTCATGTGGATCGTCAGGGTTTGATCGGTATCAGGAAATTTTTCAAAATTGAATCGTGGTATCTTTACGACACAATAATCGATGGTTGGCTCAAAGCAGGCTGGGGTGTAGCGGGTAATATCGTTCGGAATTTCGTCAAGGGTATAGCCAACGGCCAGCTTTGCAGCAATCTTGGCAATGGGGAACCCCGTAGCCTTTGAGGCCAGGGCTGAACTCCTTGAAACCCTGGGGTTCATCTCTATCGCCAGCATCTCTCCATTTTCCGGGTTAACGGCGAACTGGATATTTGAACCGCCGGTTTCCACCCCAATCTCCCGGATAATCTTTATTGCCGCATCCCGCATTATTTGGTATTCAACATCCGTAAGGGTCTGTGCAGGGGCAACCGTTATACTATCGCCGGTATGCACACCCATGGGATCAAAATTTTCAATGGAACAGATGATAACCACGTTGTCTTTCAGGTCGCGCATCACCTCAAGTTCATATTCCTTCCAGCCCAGCACGGAGCGCTCCACCAGCACCTCATGGACAGGGCTGGTTTCCAGGGCCACCTTGATAAATTCCCGGTATTCTTCGACATTGTATGCCGCATTACCACCAGTGCCCGCCAGGGTAAAAGAAGGTCTGATAATAGCGGGGAAGCCGATCGTTTCTATGATCTTCATTGCCTCATCATACGAACGCACATAAGCGCTTTCGGGGACTGCAATGCCAATCTGTTTCATCGCAGACTTAAAGAGCGACCGGTCTTCAGCCTTTTTAATAGCCTTCAGTTTGGCGCCGATTAACTCTACCTGGTATTCATCCAGGATCCCTTTTTCTGCAAGACTCACGGCGGTATTTAAGCCGGTCTGCCCGCCCAGGGTCGGGAGTATTGCCTGCGGGCGTTCCTTTGCAATGATCTTTGCCACCATTTCCGTCGTTATCGGTTCGATGTACGTCTTATCGGCAATTTCCGGGTCTGTCATAATGGTAGCGGGATTGCTGTTCACCAAAACAACCTCGTACCCCTCTTCCCGGAGCGCCTTACAGGCCTGGGTGCCGGAATAATCGAATTCGCAGGCCTGGCCAATGACAATCGGGCCGGAGCCAATGATCATAATCTTTTGGATATCGTTTCTCTTGGGCATGTATGTTTCTCAGGTTAATTGGGTTAGTTGAGTTCGTTGGGTTTCTTGAGTTCGTTGGGTTTTCTGGATTTTTTATATCGTTTTTCGTTATCGAGTAAATACGTTATAAAACCGCTATTCAGTTTTGATACCTTTTCCGCCTGATTGTAAATTTTTTCGAAAATCTCCTGAGAAATGTATTTTTGATCTGATGCAACATACGTCTCACTTTGCACTTCAGTAGCTGAACTTTTAGAGATAAAGAGATATTGAATAAACTCTTTATTTGATCGCCGGGAGAACCCCTCGGCGATATTACTCATGGAAGAGATTGCAGCTCCCGTTATCTGACCACTTAACCTGAAATCTTTTTGAAAGCTGGGGCTGTTTCTTATTGCCGCATAAACGGTATTCACGGGTACTCTTGCCTCCTGCCAGCACAGAAGGTCTTCAAATTTTGTAATTTTCATAACTCAACAAACTCTACTAACACGAGAAACGCGACAACTCAAGAACTTTGACATTTCATCATCTCAATAAATCTCTCGAACAGATAACCCGCATCGTGCGGACCCGGCGATGCCTCAGGATGGTATTGAACGGAAAAGGCTGGTATTGAGTGACATTTCAGTCCCTCTACCGATTTATCATTGAGATTGATATGGGTAATTTCCACGTTTCCATACGGGCTTTTATGCACGGCACCTTGCTGCGGCGGTGTTACGGCAAAGCTGTGATTCTGCGCCGTAATTTCCACTTTTCTGGTGGACAAATCCATAACAGGCTGATTGCCCCCATGATGTCCGAACTTCAGCTTGTAGGTCTTCAACCCCAGGGTCAGCGCCAGTAACTGATGACCAAGGCATATCCCAAATACCGGCTTTTTCCCCAGAAAACCTTTTATATTCTCTGTCATGTAAGGAACGGCCGCGGGATCACCAGGACCATTGGAAAGCACAATACCATCAGGCTTCATATCCAAAACGGCCTGGGACCTGGTTGTGGCAGGGACTACCGTCACCGAGCAACCCGCACTGCTGAGCTTCCTGAGAATGTTATATTTTACGCCACAATCATAGACGACCACGTTGAATCTTTTCGGTTTTCCCGAATGTGTCTCGGAATCCTTCCATTCAAACACCTCATTGCAGGTGACTGTCTTTACCAGGTCTATCCCGTCCAATCCTGCCGACGATTGTACTTTTTTCATGAGTCGCAAAACGTCCAAATCTTCGGTGGAGATAATACCCTGCTGTGTGCCGAAATCCCGTAATCGCCGTGTCAGTTCCCGGGTATCAATTCCCTGGATACCCACGATCTTTTTGCCCTTCAGAAATGCATCCAGGCTCACCTGTGAACGCCAGTTGCTGGGGAAAGGGCTGTATTCTTTAACAATAAAACCCTCTAAAAAGAGGTTACGGGATTCATAATCTTTTTCATTAATCCCATAATTGCCAATCAGGGGATAGGTCATGACCACCATTTGACCTTTATAGGATGGGTCGGTAAGGATTTCCTGATATCCCATCATGCTCGTGTTAAAAACAACCTCACCGATCGTTTCGCCAGGGGCGCCAAGGGAGTATCCTGGAAAACTGGTTCCATCTGCCAGGACAAGTATTGCCCGGTTTTTTTTATCCATAAACCGTTTCAGAGATCAGAGGAAATTAATGAATAATCGCTACTACACATTACACAGGCGGACGAAGAAAGCCATACGCCGGTGTTTCACATCGTCCTTTTGTCCTGCATGCCAAACCAAAGACGATAAATCGTACACAGAAACGTTGAGCGTGTCAAGTCAAAGTTGCTCGTCCGCGTCAAAGTTGTTTTTCGCTTGACTCTGGCAATACCTCTGCTATATTACTTTCTCAAATACCATTGAACGAAACGATCTCCTGACTCTTTGAAAGGACAATTATTTTCATGGCAATCCTCGTTACGGGTGGCGCTGGTTTTATAGGTTCACATCTGGTGGAAAGATTGTTATCTGCCGGAGAACAGGTAGTTGTCATCGATAATTTTAACGATTTCTATCCGCCGGCGTATAAGAGGGAAAATATTTCCGGCGTTCTCGGCAATCCACATTTAGCATTGTATGAGACTGATATTGGTAATACGGCTTCATGCCGGGAGATATTTGAAAAACACGGGATAGAAAAAATCGTTCATTTGGCGGCATATGCGGGTGTAAGACCGTCCATTGAACGCCCTTTGCTCTACGAAGAAGTTAATGGTAGAGGGACCTTAAACCTGCTCGAACTTTCCCGGATTTATAAGGTTAAACAATTTATCTTTGGTTCGTCTTCCTCGGTTTACGGAAACAATAAAAAGATCCCCTTTTCTGAAGATGACCCGGTAAACGAGCCGATATCCCCCTATGCAGCGACCAAACGGGCTGGAGAGCTTTACTGTTATAACTACCATCACCTCTACAAGGTGCCGGTGACCTGCCTTCGTTTTTTTACGGTATACGGCCCGCGGCAGCGGCCAGACCTTGCTATCCGCAAATTTACTGAACTTATTGACCATGACCAGCAGATCCCCATGTATGGCGACGGAACGACGCAGAGGGATTATACCTTCGTTTCTGACATTATTGATGGGGTTGTTGCCGCCGTTAACCGGCAATTCGATTTCGAGATTATTAATCTGGGCAATTCAGCCCCCATTCAGTTAATAAAGCTTATTGAGCTTATTGAACGGGAAATGGGCAAGAAAGCAAATATCAAAAGACTTCCAGAGCAACCCGGGGACGTGCACAGGACGTATGCGGACATTCACAAGGCGGGCCGTTCTTTAGACTACAAACCCAAAGTACCCATTGAGCAAGGCATCCGCCTGTTCGTGGCGTGGTACAAAGGGCGCAAAAAATAAACGGGCAATTCTCTTCCTCAAAAAATAGTGTAGCTGGAACTATCATGATACTGATCGTTGTTCATAAATAGTATTTCCGGATAAAAGTATCTTTATCTCCGTCCCCGTATCTAAGCGGAGACACGTTTCACCTCCCTTGTATCAATTAATTGAGCATCTTTCGCCGTCTTTGACGTAAGCCTGGCCGTAAGCCACACCGAAGACTCATCATGCGGTGTCATCTTAGGAGGAGGACAAATTTGATTGCGTCTGTGTTGCGTTATACAATCTCATTCAGGAGGTTTTTCCATGCTAAACCTCTCTAATAAAATCAGTCTCAGCAGGATACTTTTTATTCCTCCGCTGGTGTTGTGCATCATACAGGTTCAGCATAACAATCTGTACCGGTATGTATGTCTTTTTATTATGATGCTCATCGGGTTGAGCGACATGCTGGACGGTTATTTTGCGCGGAAGAGAAATGAAATAACTAACTTGGGAAGATATCTGGACCCGGTTGCAGACAAGCTCGTCCTGATGGTCTCTTGTATCATCCTTTCCTCCGATCATATATGGCCGGAACCAAGATTTCCCAATTGGATTACGGCGGTGATTGTCTGCAGAGACCTGGTGCTCATGGTTGGCACCATTGCACTGCTGATCATTACTGGCAGAATGGACTGCCAACCAATCATGCTGGGCAAAGTTACCACAGGCCTTCAAATTATTGCCATCATATCCGTGTTTCTCGGAAACCATATCCCCTTAACGTTCCTCATTGCGATCTGGTGGCTGGTCGTCATTTTAACCTTCATTTCCGGACTTCTCTATATGTACAGAGGCGTAAAGCAATTGTGATGAAATATCACATCCCTTCCTGAGCATATTTATACAAAAAGGCTTTACATTACCTGCCTTTTGTAATATTATTTATATACTTTTTTTCATAAGAAATCAGCCTCCGGCAAACAGCAGATGGTGATAACAGAAGACTGAAGGCTGATTATGGAAACCATACACTTTTGTAATCCGAGAGGTTTTTTACCATGCAATTTAACACGATACAAGAGGCCGTGGAGGATCTGAAAAGCGGCAAGATGATCATCCTGGTGGATGATGCAAACCGCGAAAATGAGGGAGATATTACCATCGCCGCCGAAAAGATCACCCCGGAGGCTATTAATTTTATGCTCACCCATGCACGGGGCATTATTTGCCTTGCAATCAACGCGGAGCGCGCGGAAGAACTTGATCTGTATCCCATGGTATCCAACAATACGTCAAACTTTCAGACCCCTTTTACCGTTTCTGTCGATGCCAGAAATGGTATCACCACGGGAGTTTCTTCAAAGGACCGGACGGCAACGATTCTAACTGCGATTGACGATAAGGCAACCGCAGACGACCTTGTGAGGCCAGGCCATGTGTTTCCGCTCAAGGCGCAGAGAGGCGGGGTGCTCGTCAGGACAGGACACACCGAAGGCGCGGTAGACCTGACACGCATCGCAGGATTGAAACCCGCAGCGGTTATCTGTGAGATTATGACAGATGACGGGAATATGGCGAAACTGCCCGATCTCAAGAAGTTTTCCGAAAAGCATAACCTGAAAATCTGCACCATTGCAGATATTATCAGATACCGACATGAACAGGAGCGGTTAATTGAAAAGCGCGTTACGGTAAAACTGCCTACGATTTATGGAAACTTTATCCTCCATCTTTACCGTTCCTTTGTCGATGATTACCTCCACCTGGCCCTGTGTCTGGGCGTAGGCAGCGAGAGTGGCAACGCCCCTTCCCCCTTGCACAATGAACCGGTGCTGGTAAGGGTGCATGATGAATGCCTGACCGGCGACATCTTTGGTTCTCTCCGCTGTGACTGTGGAGAACAATTGCACAATACCCTTAAAATTATACAGGAGGCAGGAAAAGGTATTCTGTTGTATATGAGACAGGAAGGCCGCGGGATTGGCCTGGAAAACAAACTCCATGCGTATTTGTTGCAGGAAAAGGGATTGGACACCGTTGAGGCCAATGAGAGGCTTGGTTTTCCTGCGGATAAGCGCGACTATGGCATTGGGGCTCAAATCCTGAGAGACCTGGGGGTAACAAAGATGCGGCTGCTTACCAACAACCCCAAAAAGTTTGCAGCCCTTGCCGGCTATGGCCTGGAAATTGTGGAACGGGTGCCCATTGTCATGGAACCTAAGGCTGAAAACAAGGAATATCTGCGGACAAAGAAGGAAAAGTTGGGACACATCATAGAGAAGGTATAGCCTGCATTTTAGTATTGTATTTTAATAATGCTGTATAAAAACTTCTTTTTTTGTAAATTTTTTCGCACCCCTGTTTACCCCTTATCAGAAGGTTCCGTTTATTTATAAGAGAAGGATTGCTTCGCAGAGTTTACACTGAGCACAACGAATGTGCTCGCAATGACAACGTACCGCATATGTCATCAAAGACATAGCCAGTGTCATTGCGAGGGTCTTGTCCGAAGCAATCTCCCGCTTTCACAACGGAGAATCGGTTGCGGTTCTGCTGCGCCAGGTGATTGGATCAACAACGCCTCTGTGAACCCTGTGGCTAAAGGTTATTTTTGAAAACGATGAAAAAGTTATTCGCGAAAAAGACCCTGCGCGACCTGGCCGAAGAATCCAATCATTATCATTTCAAACGGGTATTAGGACCGTTCTCGCTCACCGCCTTAGGGATCGGTGCCGTCATCGGCGCCGGAATATTCGTTTTAACCGGCCTGGCTGCCAGGGAATTTGCCGGCCCCAGCCTGATCCTCTCTTTTGTCCTTTCAGGTCTCGCCTGCATCTTTGTTGCCCTCTGCTATGCCGAATTTGCATCCATGGTTCCTCTGGCTGGCAGCGCTTATACCTATTCCTACACAGCCCTCGGCGAAATCTTTGCCTGGATTATCGGATGGGACCTTATCCTGGAATATTCGCTTGCCTCAAGCCTGGTCGCGGTAGGATGGTCACATTATTTCATACAACTCCTCGGCCTCTTTGGCCTCTCTCTCCCATCCTGGCTTACCAATGACTATTGGACGTTGTCTCATCAGACGGGAGACCTCTTTGCTCAAAGCGTCCCCTATCTGTGTGGCATTCCTGTCGTATTCAATTTACCGGCGGCACTGATCATTATTGCCATTACGGCTGTGCTCGTCATTGGCATAAAGGAGAGCGCCCGTTTCAACAGCATCATTGTGGGGATAAAACTGGCGGTGATCCTCCTGGTGATCGGTGTTGGGTGGTTTTATGTAAAGCGTGATAACTGGGGCAATAGTTTTGAAACCTTTGCGCCTTTTGGTATCGGCGGTATTGGCACGGGCGCCGCTTACGTATTCTTTGCCTACATCGGTTTTGATGCAGTTTCAACGACCGCACAGGAGGCAAGAAACCCGAAGCGGGACGTACCCATCGGTATCATCGTCTCGCTGGTACTCTGCACCATCTTATACATTGCCGTCACCGCCGTCCTCACCGGTATGGTTTATTACAAAGACATCAATATCGATGCCCCCCTGGCCGATGCCTTTACCCGATATGGGTTGACCAGGGTATCCTTTTTTATTTCCGTCGGCGCCGTGGCCGGACTGACGAGTGTGCTCCTCGTGTTACTCCTGAGCCAATCCAGGATATTCTGGGCGATAGCCAGGGACGGACTCCTGCCTGAGCGCATCTTTGCCGCCGTTCATCCCCGTTTTGGCACGCCCTACATCTCTACCATCATTGTTGGCGCCTGTGTCGCCCTTACTGCTTGTTGCTTTCCGATAGAAGAAATTGCAAAGCTGGTCAACATCGGGACACTCCTTGCCTTTTGTCTTGTCAGTGCCGCCGTAATAATACTTCGTGTTAAAGACCCCTGCCATCCCCGTGCCTTTAAATGCCCCTTCGTTCCGGTAATACCTATTCTGGGCATCCTTTCCTGCGGATACATGATGATACGGCTTGAATTCTCCACCTGGCTCAGGCTCCTGGTGTGGCTGGCGCTCGGCACCATTATTTATGCCGTCTACGGTCGACGTCACAGCAAACTGGCAAGGAAATATGCCCTTGTGACGAAGAAAAACGAAGCACTTGTGGAGTTAAACAAGAGTTATTTGTAGGGGCGTATTGCATACGCCCTTATCTATTACTGGAAAAAGAGATCAAGAAATATTTGTAAAGTAACCTACAAATAAATTTAGTAACACTTTAGTTTTTTGAAAAAGTAGGGGCGAAGCATTTGCCTGCTTGGGGTGTGAATACATTTATATCAATTTATGGCAAATGCTTCGCCCTTACACCGTGCGGTAACATTGTTATTATTGTAATTTTTCAAAAAACTAAAGTGTTACTAAATTTTTAATGAGCCTGGAGCATCTATGAAATATAAGGTAAATCTAAAAAAAAACGAAGAGGGGTATGCCGTTTGGGTTCCTGGTCTGCCTGGTTGTTGGTCACAAGGCCAGACAGAGGAGGAGGCATTAGAGAATAGTAAAGACGCCATAAAGGCATATGTAGAGACTGTTGAAGAATTAAGCAACAATAAGGTATCTCGTTATGTAGAAGTAGAATAAATTACGATGCAGGATGCTGTCGTAAGGATTATTTTTAGCTGGCGGATGCTGGTTACTTTCTTTTTAGGAGTAAGCTCCGGCATACCGCTCCTCGTCACCGGCTCCACCCTTCAGGCGTGGATGACTGATGAAAAGGTTGATCTTGCCGTGATTGGCCTGTTTTCTCTCGTGGGGCTTCCCTACACGGTCAAGTTCCTCTGGGCGCCGGTCATGGATCGCTATCTCCCTCCATTTCTGGGGAAAAGACGCGGGTGGATGCTCATCGCCCAAATCCTTCTTATGCTGGCCATTGGCGCCTTTTCTCTGGTGAAGCCCGCACAATCCCCCTGGATTGTTGCCCTTCTTGCAGCGCTGGTATCCTTTTTCAGCGCGAGCCAGGATATTGTCGTTGATGCCTACCGGCGTGAGCTTTTACCGGACGAAGAACTGGGTTTAGGCTCTTCTCTGGCGGTGAACGGCTATCGTGTCGGTATGCTTATTTCCGGGGCGTTTGCTCTGTTCCTGGCCGACCATATCCCCTGGCATTACGTTTATCTGCTACTGGCCATCTCACTGCTTACCGGTATCATTACAACGTGCTTAGCGCCGGATGCTGCAGGGCGCGTGATTCCCCCAAAATCCCTCCGCGAAGCGGTTGCAGGCCCTTTTCTTGATTATTTTAAGAGGGCTGGCGCCTGGGAAATCCTCGCCTTTATCCTCCTCTACAAAATGGGTGATCTCATGGCGGGCAGTATGACTACCCCTTTCATTTTAAAAATGGGATTTACCAAGACGGAACTGGCCGCCGTGGTGAAGACCTTTGGGATACTTGCCACGATTGCAGGCGGTCTCGTCGGCGGCGTCATCTTAATAAGACTTGGGCTTTGCAAAGGCCTTTTGATTTTTGGCATCCTTCAGGCAGTTTCCACCCTCTCCTTTTCGGCGCTTGCTTCTCTGGGTGCCTATAGCTCCGCATTGGCGGCTACGATTGCCTTTGAAAATTTAACCGGCGGCATGGGCACAGCGGCTTTTACCGCGTTTATGGCAAGTCTTTGTAATAAAAAGTTTACTGCAACGCAGTACGCACTCTTAAGTAGCCTCATGGGTATTCCGCGGGTGATTGTTGCTGCTCCTACGGGTTTCCTGGCCGAGCGGCTCGGGTGGGTTCAATTTTTTATCTTTTGCACGTTGGCGGCAATTCCCGGTCTCGCCTTCCTTTTCCGTTACCGGGTATGGCAGGCAGGGGTGAATTTTTTGCATGGAACAAATACTTCACAGAAAGACAACGAATTTTTGGCTGAATCTTGACTTGCTATCGACCCTGATCGGCATTACAATGTCAGTTCTGAAGGAGTCTGTAACACGAATTTATTATGGAAGAAATTTCAAACAGACGTATCCCCCCTTTATCTCCCTCAATGATGGAGACACTGGCTGTCCCCCGTTGGCGGGGGTGTAGGGGGTGGGTTCTGTTACGATAATGTGTCGTAGTAAGTCGACGTTAAGGAATTTCAAAGTTGCGGTTGCAAAGTTGCGGTTGTAGAGCGACGAGCCTCGTCGCTTTACACTGAGAAGGCCGCCGAAAGCTTAATTAAATGGTTAACAAGGAGGAATGATGCATGAAAAAGAGGGTGCTGGGTGTTATTTTATTCGGTTTGGTTCTTTATCCGGTTTTAAGCGCTGATTCCAAAGCTCAGGGGAAGGAAGTATCTGTTACCATTTATCAGAACAATTTTGGTCTTGTTCGCGATGTTCGTGAGATGGAGTTAAAGGCGGGCGTTCAGGAAATTCGCTTTACGGATGTTGCGTCCCAGATTGACCCCACTTCCGTCCATTTTAAATCGCTGACCGCGCCTGATCAGGTTGCCATTCTTGAGCAGAATTATGAATATGACCTGGTGAGTGCAGAAAAGATATTGCAAAAATATATCGATCAGGTCGTTCAGCTCTATACCAAGGAGGGCAAGATTTTTGAAGGGAAATTGCTCAGCGCTGGCGGGAATGTGGTGCTTGAAAAGAGGGATGGCAGTATCCAGTCCATCGCCATGGCGAACGTGCAGAATGTGGACTTTCCCAAACTGCCTGCAGGTTTAATCACCCGCCCAACCCTGGTGTGGTATCTCTCAAATGAAAAAGACGGAAAGCATCGTATGGAAACAAGCTATGTAACGGAAGGGATTGGCTGGCATGCAGAGTACGTGGCATTAGTGAACCATAATGATACACAACTGGATCTATCTGCATGGGTATCCGTGAATAATCAGTCGGGCGCCGATTACGAGCACGCCAAACTGAAATTGATAGCAGGTGATGTCCACCGGGTAACTCCGCCGCTGCCACGTCACATGGATTATGAAGTACAGGCAATGGCTAAAGCCGCACCCGCCAGGCAATTTGAGGAAAAGGCCTTCTTCGAGTATCATCTTTACACGCTCCAGCGCGCCGCTACGATTAAAAATTATCAGATCAAGCAGCTCGCGCTTTTTCCCACGGCAACTACACCCGTGAAAAAGATTTTTGAATATGACGGATCGAAAAACGAAAAGAAGGTCAACGTGAAACTGGAATTCGAAAATACCGAAAAAAATGGATTGGGAATCCCCGTTCCCGCTGGGAAGGTGCGGGTCTACAAATCAGACGAGGATCAATCTCAGGTGTTTATTGGCGAAGACCAGATCGACCATACCCCGAAGGATGAAAAAATCCGGCTGTATGTGGGAGACGCCTTCGACGTGGTTGGGGAGCGGAAACAGATGAGCTATAAACAACTGGGTGACCGGGCGCGGGAGGAAACCTGGGAGGTCAAATTGCGCAATCATAAAAAAGAGGATATTGAAGTGCTCGTGACGGAACATCTCTGGGGTGATTGGGAAATCCGTGAAACTTCTCATCCTTATAGCAAAAAAGACGCCAGCACCATCGAAATGGTAATTCCGGTAAAAAAGGATGCGGAGACCAGCGTAAAATACACGGCCTTATACCGCTGGTAGTTGAATTGCATGGGAATATTCATCATATTTAAACAGGTTCTGGGGTGGCACGGACAAAATATTTTGTCCGTGTCTCATGAAAACTGACAGGGTTGGTTTTGTCCTGATTATGCGCCTTTTGAGTAGAGCGCCGTTCTTGATAAGTCAGTCAAACTATCACACCGAATACTCATAACAAAGCCTCCTCTTTCGGGATGACGGGGATCAGGAGTGGTTATAATTCACCATGATTAATATTTATAAAAGTACAAATCACCGGCTTGAGACGGTGGATACACCAACCGAAGGATGCTGGGTCAACGTGGTAGATCCCAGCGTGCAGGAGATTGCACAGATCGAAGAATTGGGTATTCCTGCTGACTTTGTAACCCATTCCCTCGATATAGACGAGCGGGCACACACAGAACGAAATGATGGCATCGTCCTTATTGTGCTTCGTGTGCCTTACGAAGAGGATGCGAAGGCGCAGATCCCTTATAGTACCGTACCTCTTGGGATTATTTTAACCAATACGCTTATAGTAACCATTTGCAGGACAGAAACGAGTGTTGTTCGGAAATTCATCACCGGTCAAATACCAGAGTTATCTACGGTCAAAAAAAACCGGTTTGTCCTCCATCTGCTCCTCCGCACGGCCGTTCAATACCTTGAGTATTTACGGGGCATCGATTCGTCTGTTGACGCGCTTGAAGACAGGCTCTATCGTTCATTACAAAACAAGGAAGTCATGGATTTGTTAAAATACCAGAAGAGCCTGGTTTATTTCACCACTGCTTTAAAGTCCAATGAACTCATGCTGGAGCGCATGCAAAAAGGCCAGTTATTCCAGGCATATCCTGAAGATGCGGAACTGCTGGAAGACGTGCTTATTGAAATCCGCCAGGCAATCGAAATGACCTATATCTCAGAAAACATCCTCAGCCAGATGATGGATGCGTTTGCATCGATCATTTCTAATAATTTAAACGTCGTCATGAAAATCCTGACTTCAATAACCATGGTAATCAGTCTTCCCACCCTCATTGCCAGTTTGTACGGCATGAACGTCAGCCTTCCCGGACAACACTATCCGTATGCATTTGCATTGACACTGCTGGTTTCTCTGATGATATCTGCGATTGTTGTGATTGTTTTTTGGAAGAAAAAATGGCTGTAAGGAAAAATTGCGGAGAGGTGAAAAAAAACATTTCAAAAACGCACACATTTCAGGCAATTTGACGCTGCGCAACACTTTAGTTTATTGAAAAATCCCAATAATAGCGATGTTTACCGCCCAGGGTAGGGGCGAAGCATTTGCTGCAACCGGAATAAATGCACTCATACCCAATCAGGCAAATGCTTCGCCCCTACTTTTTCAAAAAACTAACCTGTTACGGTGCCGCACCTAAATCAATCATCATAGTATCCAATATTATGATGGATATATTCTTTAATAAATACGATCAAGTTCATCAAAGATTTTACGTGCAGTCTTGCTGTCTCGTGTTTCCTGAGAAACCCTGCCAAAAACCTCGTTAATTATATGGTAGCCTAGTGTCCTGTAGGCTTCAAACTGGGATTCATCAAACATTTGATTGAGCGTGGTTTGATGGGGGAATGACTTGTTCTGCATCTTGTAACTCTTAATCTCCAGTGACTCGTTGCCGGTCAATGATGACTTGATGTAAACGAGGACACCATTTCTGGCAGGTTCTGGATCGACTTTTTCGTATTCAATGGTTCCTATAGCATAGTGGCTGCCGCTGATTCCCGAATCTTTATTCCTCCTCATCCGTTCTACATTAATGGAAATAGTAACGCCGAAGTCGGTGCGGCATTTTTCAATGGCATTTGCAAGGTCTCCAAACTCCATATCGGGGTCTTCACCCACGTCGCAGGCAACGATGTACCGGCACCGTCTCCGAACAAGTTCATAAATGCCGAGGTTCTCGAAGTGACCTCCATCGGAAAGATAAACGTATTTTCTACAGTCATCGCTCCACCCGAATAGTTCTTTCAGGAGATAATACAACCCTGACCAAACAGGTCCGGTATTCTTTTCAAATGAATATTTTTTCGGGTTGATAAACCACTGGCCAAGGCGAACATTAAACACCGTCATGATAAAGGCAAGGGCGCCTGATGAACGGTATCCCATGCTGGGACTTGCTGCGGCGCCGGAGATGGCCATGGCATCTTCAAGGTAAAATTTCGGCTCGTTTTTTTTATTAGATGCATCTTGAGAAGATGCATCTTTCCATGAACGGTATGCATCCTTTTTCAAATTCTTCCCATTCTTCTCAGAAGAATGTCTATGATTAGACGTATAGCCATAGTGCAGGGGGGTGAAAACAAAGGATGCCGCCTTACGCTGTTGCCAGGCGAGTTCTTCCCCTTTTGTCAAATTAAGGGTCGCATTTATGATGGGGTAAGGACCGCTATAACACGCATCGGAAAGAAATTCGCTGATTGCTATTTTATCACCATCCATCTTACTATTTCCCATATCTCCAATCGCACCAAGATACGCACGTTTCAGCCTGTCCTTATACAGGGTGTGAAGTGAAAGGGAGTTGATATCCATAAACAAAGCCATGAAAAAAGCCATTAAAAAAGAACCACCAGAAGCCATTAATAATATTTTGTAGGAAGCTGTATGATCTAAGTTAAATATATGAGGCAACCAGGCGGAGATTATAATAGCCCCCGCGATGATGATGCACATCCCCAAAGCTATTGCCAACTTAAAACCCCATTTTGCGCCCCTTCCTTCAGTCCCCGGGATAAATCCCTGTAACAGCCCGCTTATAACGATCATTGCATTGACCCAGGCAAAGGTAGCGAATGACTGAAATCCGATAACGATTATTCCTGATATTTCTTTTCCAAAAATGGTTACAGCAAACAATGCGGTTGTCAGCGCCGTCCAGCCAAGAAGAGATACGGCAAAACGTCCGAGATTATTCCTCTCGTCCTCGGTGAAGGTATCTCTGGACAGTAAGAACCAAAGAGCGCCTGCAAAAAGAAAAATCAGTATAACCGTGGGCATGCCAAAACACGCGAAGACCAAACGGGCAAGTTTATTGTGTTTGCTTCTCAGATTATCAGCGGGAAACATCTCCTCAATGAGGAGGCGGTTAAGCTTTTTAATTTTTTCTTGCTGTTGACCATTCAAATCATAGAATTCCTTGCTGCGACAGTCTTCGGTTTCCTTGACCAAACGGTCTATAATACTAAAGAAATCTCTTTTTTTGTCACGCTTTTTTTCTTCCAAATTATCATAGAAATCAGGGATTTTTGTCCATTGATTAAAATCTTGAATTCTACTTCCATGGAAATTCCCAAAGTTCTCTTTTTGGCTTGGCTTGTAAATTTTTATAGAGGTCAGGAGTTTTTAATGCCATATTGAGATATTTGATAGAAGTATTTTCACAATCATATTCATTTATGTCATTATTCTTGATTTCAACTTTTTTGATATTATCACAAAGTTTTGGTAGAGTAGAAAAAGAGAGACTTGGTTAAAGAAAAAGCCCTCCAAATATGGTAAAAAATAGTTTTGATACAAGAAACTAAACCATAAAGAAAAGGAGGGCTATATGGGAGCAACCCCATGCA
>WBZR01001745.1_pt1 | contig 25464 bp, 21 predicted proteins | sample 5204231 | NCBI WGS metagenome assembly WBZR01 (sample SAMN12412403, study PRJNA552823) | activated sludge metagenome | isolation source: activated sludge from anammox sidestream of wastewater treatment plant... | place: USA: Virginia | collected 2017-08
ATCGTTGGAGATCAGGGTCTCCCCAACGTAGAGGCCGGCTCGCAGCACGCGTGCCTGAACCTTGTCGCTGACCGGTTCGGACTGGAACAACTTCACAACAAGCTGCCCGGTGGTGATCTTGTCGGTGTCGGGCAGCACCTTGACGTTGACCAGGCGTGTGTCGCTCTTGCGCTTCTTGTTGATCGCGAGCACCGGTACGACGATCACGAAGGCGGCGAGCGCAACCGCGACGACGCCGATCCAGCGCCCGTACCAGTCGCCGTCGAACTCACCCCAGATGCCGGCGGCGACGAGCCCGGCGAGGACCAGCGTCAGCCCGGCGGCGGCGCGGAACGTCCAGAGGAAGCGGGGGGCGAGGTCGGCGAGCGAGAGCACGCTGACGAGGGCGGCCGCCACGGCCGGGGTGAGCACGGTGCCGGTGACCCGCGAGAACGTGTCGTCGCTCGACTCGACCCAGACGCCGGCCATGAGCAGCGCGAAGCCCGCGAGCGACGCCCCCGAGCCGGCCAGAGGCAGCGGGCCGAGCCTGCCGCGTCCCCGCGCGGCCTCGCAGGCGAGGACGAGCACGAGCGCGCCGGTCACGCAGAGCGAGCTGAACAGGATCTTGCCCTCGATCTCGCCGAACGAGCCGGCGAGCAGCGCCACGATCGCGAGCGCCGCGTTGAGGGCGACCGACGCGAAGAAGATCCGCAGGCCGAGGCGGCGCACGGCCACAGTCTGTCAGCGTGGCCGCCCGCCCGCCTGGTCTGATTTCGCCCGCCGCACGGCGGCGCCCGCTGCGCTAGGGTCGCGCCGTGAAGGTGCTGCGCTCGGACGACGGGGCGGTCCGCACCCTGACCTTGAACCGACCCGAGGTGCGAAACGCGCTCGACGAGGAGCTGCTCGCGGCGCTGCTCTCGGAGCTTGCGGAGGCCGTCGCCGACCCGGACGTGCGCTGCCTCGTCCTCACCGGCGCCGGCAAGGGCTTCTGCGCCGGAGCCGACGTGAAGGCGTGGATCGCGGAGGGGACCGAGGCGGACGCGGGCTCCTCGCCGTGGGTCGAGCTCGCCCACGCGCTCGTGACCGAGCTGGCGGAGGCGCCGCTGCCGACGGTCGCGCTCCTGAACGGCGCCGCCGTCGGGGCCGGGCTCGATCTCGCGCTCGCCTGCGACTTCCGGATCGCGGCCGCGGAGGCCCGCTTCGCCTGTGCCTACACGTGGCTGGCCTACCCGCCCGACGCGGGCGGGACGTGGCTCCTGCCGCGTGTGATCGGGCTCGAGCGCGCGAAGCGCTTCGTCTACACGGGTGAGCTCTGGGACGCGGAGACCGCGCTCGCGAACGGGCTCGTCTCGCGGGTCGTCCCGCTCGCCGGGCTCGCGGCCGCCGGCGCCGAGCTCGCCGCCGAGCTGGCGGGCGGGCCGACCGTCGCGATCGGGCACGCGAAGCGGCTGCTCGACTCCTCGCACCGGCGCACGCTCGCCGAGCAGCTCCGCGAGGAGGCCACCGCGGGTCAGGCCTGCTCCCGGACAGACGACCACCGCGAGGCGCTCGCGGCCGCTGCGGAGAAGCGCGAGCCCCGCTTCCGCGGCCGGTGAGCCTCGGGCGGCTGCTGCGTCCGCGCAGCGTCGTGTTCGTCGGCGGGGCGATCGCCGCGGCGGCCCGCGACGAGTGCGAGGCGGCCGGCTTCGACGGTCCCGTCTACGCCGTCCACCCGCGCGGCGAGCTCGGCGGCCGACCCGCCTACCGCAACGTCGCCGAGCTGCCGGAGGCGCCCGACGCAGCGTTCGTCGCGGTCAACGCGGCCACGACCGTCGAGATCGTGCGTGAGCTCGCGGCGATCGGCGCCGGGGGCGCGGCCTGTTACGCGGCCGGCTTCTCCGAGGCGGGCACCGAGGCCGGCGCCGCGCTCGAGGAGGCACTGCGTGAGGCGGCGGGCGCCATGCCGGTGCTCGGCCCCAACTGCTACGGCGCGATCGACCTCGTCGGCGGCGCCGGCCTCTGGCCGGTGCCGTGGCCGCACGAGCGCAGGGAGCGCGGCGTCGCTGTCGTCCTCCAGAGCGGCAACCTCGGCATCAACGTGACGATGAACCAGCGCTCCCTGCCGCTCGCGTTCGTCGCTAGCATCGGCAACCAGGCGGTGGTCGAGCTCGCCGAGGTCGTCGATGCCTACCTCGACCTGGACGAGGTGACCGGGATCGGCATCTACCTCGAGGGCCTGCGAGACGTGCCCCGCTTCGCCGCGGCCGCCGCCCGGGCGCTCGAGCGCAGCGTGCCGCTCGCGGTCTGCAAGGCCGGGGTGTCAGCGCTCGGGCGCGAGCTGGCTCGCACGCACACGGCCTCGCTCGCCGGCTCCGACGCTCTCTACGACGCGCTCTGCCGCCGCTACGGCATCGCCCGCGTCCGCACGATTCCGGAGCTGCTCGAGACGCTGAAGGCGCTCGTCTCGGTCGGGCCGCTCGCCGGGCGCCGGCTCTTCGTCTTCACGTGCTCCGGCGCCGAGTCCGCCCTCGTCGCTGACCTCGCCGAGGGGAGCGGGCTCGAGCTGCCCCAGCCGGCGCCGGCGACCCGCGAGCGGCTGGCCGGGGCGCTGCCGGAGTTCGCGCTCGTCTCGAACCCGCTCGACTACAACTCGGCGCTCTGGGGGCTCGAGGAGCCGCTGCACCGGGTCTTCTCGACCGCGCTCGCCGACCCGGCCGATGCCGCTCTGCTCGTGATCGACCACCCCCGGCCGGGTATGGCCTACAGCGCCGACGTCGACCGGGCGATCGCCGCGCACCTGCGAGCGTGCGCGGAAGCGGGCGTTCCGGCGGCGGTCGCGAGCGTGCTGCCCGAGTCGCTGCGGGCGCACGCCCGCGAGGAGCTGCTCGGCCGTGGCGCCGCGCCGTTGCAGGGGCTGGCGGAGGCATTCGTCGCGCTCGGTGCCTGCGCGCGCCTCGGCGAGCGCCTGCGTGCCGGGCGGCCGGCCGCGCTCGCGCCGGTCGCCGCGCTCGCGGGCGGGGGTCGCCTGCGCGACGAGGCCGAGTCGAAGGCGCTCGCGGCCGCGTTCGGCCTGGCCGTCCCGGTGGGCAGGCTCGTCTCTCCGCCCGAGGCGCCAGCCGCGGCGGCGGCGCTCGGCTTTCCGGTCGCGGCGAAGCTCTGCAGCCCGGAGCTGCCGCACAAGGCCGCGGCGAGGGCGGTCTCGCTTGGCCTCCGCGACGAGGCCGAGGTGACGGCGGCCGTCGAGGCGATGCGTCGCGCCAACCCCGGGCTGCTGCTCTCCGGGGTGCTCGTCGAGCAGATGGTGGCGGGAGCCGTCTGCGAGCTCCTGCTCGGGGCGCTCCACGATCCCGCGTTCGGGCACGTCCTGCTCGTCGGCAGCGGCGGCGGGCTCGTCGAGCTCGTGGCGGACGCGCGGGCTCTGCTCCTGCCCGTCGCCCGGGAGGACGTGGAGGCGGCGCTCGCGAGCCTGCGGGTCGGACCGCTCCTGCGCCGGGGAGACCTGGCGGCTGCGGTGGACGCGGCGCTCGCGCTCGTCCGGCTCGTGGAGGCCCACGCGGACCGGCTGGTGGAGGTCGACGTCAACCCGCTGCTCGTGCTCGAGCGCGGCGCCGTCGCCGTCGACGTGCTCGCCCGCCTCTGATCTACGCGGCCCGGCGCGAGCGCTCGCGCAGGCGGCGCTGGCGCTCGCGCTCGCGGGCCTCGCGCCGCCGCTCGTCGGCGCGCCGCGCGTTCCGGCGCTCCCGCCGCGCCTCCCTGCTCGGGGCAGCAGCGACGTGGAACGTGTCGGCGATCTCCCAGGCGACCAGGGCGAGCAGGATCGGCACGAGCCCCGCCGCGGCGATCAGGAACCCGTCCCCTGTGATCGCCCGGGCGACGAGGGCGCACGTGAGGCCGGCGAGGGCGAGGAGGACGATCGGTCGGCGCAGCCCCGGCAGGAGCGCCAGGAGAACCAGCACGAGCCCGAAGGCGAGGAGATACGCCACCCTGGGAGATCAAGCCTAGGACCCCGGCCGGACGGAACGCGCCTGTGAGCAGGGGCCTGTGAGCAGGGGTTTCCTGGTCCATGAGTGCTCCACCCTGCCGGTGAAGCCTCGCGCCTGAGGAACCTGGCGAACCAGGTGGGTGCCCTGCCGGTGCCTACCCGCGGGCGGCGCCCGGACGCGGGCTCCCTCTCAGTTGGTGTTGGTTCAACATGGGAGCGCGAGACCACGCACAGGGTCGAGCACGCCCCCACCATAGCGGGCGGTGCGCGGCCGCGCCTGCCGGAGCCGAGCTGACGCGGTCGCCCGCGGGACGGCGTGCTCGCCGAGACACGCCCACGAAGGCCGTGTCCGGGGGCCTGGCCCCGGGACATGGCTGTTGCCGTCGCGGCGGGGCGTCCGGCGCGTGCCGCCCGCGTCCCGGTCGAGCGTCAGCCGCCGGGCTCGTTCTCGGCCAGATCGAGCAGCTCGCGCACGCGAGTCGCCAGCTCCGCGGTCGTGAACGGCTTCGCGATGAACGCGACGTTCGACCCGGGCACGCCACGGCCGAGCACGTCGTCGTCGGCGTAGCCGGACATGTAGAGGACGCGCAGCGCCGGCCGCGTGGCGATGACCGCGTCCGCGAGCTCCCGGCCGGTCATGCCGGGCATGACCACGTCCGTCAAGAGCAGGTCGACCGGTCCCTCGTGCGTGTCCGCGAGCACGAGCGCCCCCGGGCCGTCGCGGGCCTCGAGCACCACGTAGCCGCGCGCCCGGAGCGCGCGGGCGGCGAGGATGCGGACGACGTCCTCGTCCTCGACCAGCAGCACGGTCTCGTCGCCGGGGGCGCCCGGCGGGTCCTGCTGGGCGGGGGGCGAGCTCTCGGCCTGCGCCCTCGTTGCCGGAAACAGGACGGTCACCGTCGTTCCCCGGCCGGGCTCGCTCTCGAGCCTGACGCTGCCGCCGGCCTGCATCACGATCCCGTACACGCTCGCGAGTCCAAGGCCCGTACCTTTGCCTTGCTCCTTCGTCGTGAAGAACGGCTCGAAGGCGTTCAGCCGCGTGTGCTCGTCCATGCCGGTGCCGGTGTCGGTGACGGCCAGGCGCACGAGCTCCGACTCCGGACCGGCGCCGGCGGTCGAGATCGTGAGCGTGCCGCCCTGGGGCATCGCGTCGCGGGCGTTGGTGGCGAGGTTGACGAGGAGCTGCTCGAGCTGGGCCGGGTCGGCGGTGATCGAGGGCAGCCCGCGAGCGAGGCGGGTCACGATCTCCGCGTCCTCGCCGAGCAGCCGCTCGAGCATCGGCGCGAGACTCTCGACCACCGTGTTCAGGTCGACGATCCCGGGGCGGAGGATCTGGCGGCGGCTGAACATCAGGAGCTGGGCGACGAGGCCGGCGGCGCGTTCGGACGCGCGCGCGATCTCGGCCACGTCGCGCTGCCCCGGGTGCCCCTCCCCGAGGTTCCCGCGCAGGAACTCGGCATAGCCGCTGATCGCGGTCAGCAGGTTGTTGAAGTCGTGGGCGATTCCTCCGGCGAGGCGCCCGACCGCCTCGAGTCGCTGGGCCTGGAGGAACTGCTGCTGGAGCGCCCGCTGCTCCGTGACGTCGCGCGCGAGCAGCAGGTGGCGGCCCGGCAGGAAGTGCGCACGGGCCGCGTATTCGACGATTCGCTGTGTCCCGTCGGCGCGCTCGATCTCGATCGTTCCGGTGAGCTCGCCGCGTTCGAGGAGTTCGCGGCCGAGCACCTCGCGCTCGCCGCGGCCGGGCGTGGCCGCGAAGCCGGCTGTTCGGGCGCCGATCAGCTCGTGGCGCGGGCGCCCGACCAGCTCGGCCGCCGCCGGATTCGCATCCACGCAGCGGAGGTCGTCGTCGACGATCACGATCGCGTCCCGCGCGCTGTCGAACACCGCGCGGAACTGCTGCTCGCTGTCTCGGAGGGCCTCCTCCATCTCGCGGCGCTCGGTCGTGTCGAGCAGGTAGCCCTGGGCGTAGCGCCGGTTGCCATCGTCGTCGCGGATGATCACGTACTCGTCCTGCATCCAGACGACGCGGCCGTCGCGGGCGATCATCCGGTACTCCTGGCGGTGCGGGCCGTCCTCCTCGGGCCACGGGCTCTCCACGATCTCCGGGTGGTCGTCGGGGTGAACGAGCCTGGCGAGCATGTGCGCGTCGGCGAGCCACTCCTCCGGCGAGTAGCCAAGCGACCGCTCGACCTGGGGGCTGATGTAGAGGCTCGAGGCCGGATCGTCGAGGTTGTCGATGTAGACGGTGAGGGGGAGGTGCTCGACGAGCGTGCGGTAGCGGGCCTCGGCCTCGCGCCGGGCCGCCTCCGCCTCGTGCCGCTGGATCGCGGCGCCGAGGATCCCGGCGGCCGCCCGCAGCCCCTCGATCTCCGCGTCCCCCCACTCGCGATCGTCGTCGCACGCGTCGAAGCCGACGAAGCCCCACGGGCGGTCGCTGGCGAAGATCGGAACCCCGAGGAACGATCTGATCTCCTGCGCCTCCATCATCGAGCGCATGGGCTGCTCCAGCTCGCACACGTGCGCCTGGACGGGGCGGCCCTCGTCGATGTCGTCCTGCCAGCCCTTCTTCACGGGCAGCGCTCGCGACAGCTCCTTGAGGTCCGGGTTCCCGAGCTGCGACCGGATGCCGGGCGCGCACCACTCGTAGCGCTGGCTCATCACGGGCCGGCCGGCACGGTCGCGGTGGAACTCGAACAGGTAGGCGCGGCTCGCGCCCACCGCGGCGCCGAGCGCGGCGAGCGCGTCGTCGATCACCTCCTGCCAGGAGGCCGCGCGCAGCAGGCTTTCCGCCGCCGTCGCGACGGCCGCGAGCATCGCGCCGCGATCCGGCGCGGCTCGCCGGGGCCGTCCGGGGACACGTGTCTTCGCGAGCAAGTTCGGGTCGCCGCTCCCCATCGGGACAGTGATCGGCAGCAACGCACGGAGGTTGAGGACCGGCCGTACGATCGCCCGGTGCTCGTCGGGGTCTCGTGCCGGGGCCCGCGGTTGCGGGGACGGAGCTGCGGGCCGTCCGGGCTGCCGGTGGCTGGTGCGGCGTCCGGCACGTTCGCCGGCCGCGGGCGGTCGCGGTGGTTGGTGTAGGAGCGGGCTTGTCGGGCCCGTGATCGGGCCGGTTCCCGTTGTTGGCGTGGTTTCGGGCGGGACAAGTCACGCCCCTACATCCGCCGCGGTGGTCGCGCGACGTCGGCGGCCGCGGTCGCGCCGCCGCGGTGGTGGCGGGCCACGTCAGCGGGCGTCGCGCTAGAGGTCGAGCTCCTCCCGGCGCGGGTAGGTCTCCCAGTCGCCGGTCCCGCGCAGAGCGGCGGCGGCGATCTGGTTCGCCGTCCGAACGCAGCGGACCGGCTCCCAGCCGCGGAGGAGCCCGTAGGCGAAGCCGGCCGCGAAGCCGTCGCCTGCTCCGATCTCGTCCACGACCTCCTCGACGCGCAGCGGCGCTACCAGCGCGGGCGAGCCGCCCTCGCGGACGAGCGCGCCGCGGGCGCCGACCCGCACGACCGCGTCCCGGGCCCCGGCCGCCCGGGCGGCCTCGACCACCTCCTCCGCGGAGTCCGCGCCGAAGAGGAGCTCCCCCTCGCTCTGACCGCACAGGTACCAGTCGACGTGGGGCAGCACCGCCCGCATGCGCTCACCCGCCGCGGCCGGATCCGGCCACAGCGCCGGGCGGTAATTCGGGTCGAACGTGACCGTGCAGCCGCGCTCCCGCGCGCGGCCAGCGAGCGAGAGCACGGTCTCCCGTGCCGTCGGAGACAGCGCCATCGTGATCCCGGTCAGGTGCACGAGGGCGACCCCGGCGAGCGCCTCGTCGGGGACGTCGGTGGGGGAGAGGCGGCTGGCGGCGGAGCCGGCACGGCGGTAGAGGACGCGGCTCTCCCCCCGCTCGTGCCACTTGAAGAAGACCCCGGTCGGCGCCCCGTCGCGGGCAACCCAGCGCAAGTCGACCCCCTCGCCCGCGAGCGTGCGGAGGACGAGATCGCCGAAGGGGTCGGCTCCCAGCCGTGACGCCCAGGCCACCTCGACGCCGAGACGCCGCAGCGCGATCGCGAAGTTCGATTCCGCGCCGCCGATCCGCAGGGAAAACGGCATTCCGGTTGCAAGGTCGCCTCCTTCGACCCCGTCGAGCAGCACCATCGTCTCGCCCGCCGTGAGCACGCGCACGGGCGCAGCCTACGGGCTAGGGTTCCGCGCATGACCCAGATCAGGAAGCTGACGGCGGACCGGCCCGTCGAGCTCGCCCCCGGGGCCCGGATGTTCCCGCTGTTCGGGGAGGCGGGGATGCTGAACGTCGTCGATGTCGACCCGGGCACCGAGATCCCGCTGCACAGCCATCCACATGAGCAGCTCGGGATCGTCCTCGCCGGCGAGATCACGATGACGTTCGGCGGCGAGCAGCGCCTGCTCGGGCCCGACGATGCCTACCAGATCCCGGGCGGCGTCGAGCACGGCGGCCGGGCGGGGCCCGCCGGTTGCCGCGTGCTCGACGTGTTCGTCCCGGTCCGCGAGGACTACCGCGAGCTCGCGGGCGCCTGACGCGGACCGGGACGACACGCCAGCGCGTCAGCCCGCCTCGGTGACCGGCTCCGGCCGGGCTGTCGCCCGGTGGTGCGCGGCGTGCGCGTGCGGCCGGCCCAGGTGGCCGTGGGCCTCGGTGCCGTAGCCGCCGGGGACGGGGATGTAGAACTCGGGGTAGCCCCACATGCCGTGCTCGGAGACGTCGAGGCCCATCGTCTCGACCTCCTCGGCGACGCGGATCCCGCGCAACCGATCGAGCACCCAGAGGACGCCGAACGAGACGCTGAACGTGAACGCGCCGACCGCGGCCAGACCGAGCGCCTGCGTGCCGAGCTGGGCGAAGCTGCCCGTGTAGACGAGGCCGCCGCGGCCCGTGCCGAGGCCGGCGGCGAGGGAGGGGAGCGCGAACAGGCCGGTCGCGAGCGTCCCCCAGACGCCCGAGAGTCCGTGCACCGCCACCGCGCCGACGGGGTCGTCGATGCCGATCCGCTCGACGAACAGCACCCCGACGACGGCGATCGCTCCGGCGACGAGGCCGATCACGATCGCTGCCCACGGCGCCACGAAGCCGCAGGCGGCCGTGACCGCGACCAGCGCCGCGATCGCCCCGTTCAGCATCATCGACACGTCGGGCTTGCCGAGCGCCAGCCACGCGACGGCTGCCGCCCCGAGCACCCCGCTCGCGGCGGCGATGTTGGTGGTCAGGGCGACGTAGCCGAAGAAGCCGAGCATGTCGCCGGAGGCGACTCCGAGCGTCGAGCCGGCGTTGAAGCCGAACCAGCCGAACCAGAGGATGATCACGCCGAGCGTGACGTAGGCCATGTTGTGGCCGGGGATCGGGTTCGGCTTCCCGTGGCGGTCGAACTTGCCGATCCGCGGGCCGAGCAGGATCGCGCCCGCGAGCGCCGCGAGCGCCCCCTGGTAGTGGACGACCGTCGAGCCGGCGAAGTCCTGCATCCCGAGCGAGAAGAGCCACCCGTCCGGGCTCCAGACCCAGTGGGAGACAACGGAGTAGACGAGCACGAAGGCGACGCCGAAGACGAGGTAGACCCAGAGCTTCGCGCGCTCCGCCATCGCGCCCCAGACGATCGCGAGCGAGACGCCGGCGAACGCGACCTGGAACAGAAACGCGGCGCTGGCCGGAACCGTCGCGAACCAGCTGAACGGGGCCTGCCCGATCGCGAGCAGCGCGTCGACGGAAGGGGCGAAGCCGGAAGCGCCGGCGAGGCCCGAGCCGCCGTCGCCGAACGCGAGCCCGAAGCCGACGACGTAGTAGACGACGCAGGCGACGCCGAACACGAGCACGGTCTTGGCCGCGATGTGCGCGACGTTCTTCATCCTGGTCAGCCCGGCCTCGAGGAACGCGAAGCCGGCCTGCATGAAGATCACGAGCACGGCCGCGACCACCACCCAGATCGTGCTCGCGGCCACGGTCAGATCGGCGGCGCTCATCTCGCCTCCACCTCCTCGAGCGGGCGCCCGCTGCGGTTGTGCAGCACCGTTCCGACAGCGGCCGTCCAGACGATCCCGTCGCCGGACTCGTTCCCGCTGCGCGCCGCGTCCGCGATCGCGTGCACGACCGCGTCCGCCTTCACGTCCTCGACGACGAACACGAGCAGCGCCTTCGGCAGGAACCGCGACTCGAAGACGCGGCCGCGGTACTCGTGCGTGATCCCGCGCTGGCGTCCGTGGCCGACCGCCTCGATCACCGTCACGCCGATGTGGCCCGCCTCCTCCTCGACGGCGTCGATCACCGTCTCGACCCGCTCTCTGATCACGACCGCCTCGACCTTGACCATCACCACCTCCGCCCGTCTCGGACCAACGAAAAACGCCCCAGGAGCCCGAAGCTCCTGAGGCGCCATGCCCCGCCGGCCGCCTTCCTCGGCGACCTGACGGCAGCGTAGCGCAAGCGCCTGATGCACGCAACCGCGGCGGCGCTCAGTAGGCTTGCGTCCGTGGGCGCGCAGCGCGTGCAGCTCTTCGCAACCTGCCTCACCGACCTCGTGTTCCCCGAGGCGGCCGCGGACGCGGAGGTGCTACTCCGTCAGGCCGGCTTCGAGGTCGAGATCCCCCGCGGGCAGGTCTGCTGCGGGCAGCCCGCGTTCAACAGCGGCCACCGCCGCGCCGCTCGGAGGGTCGCGCGCACGTTCGCGCGCTCGTTCTCCCGCGCCGCGCCGGTCGTGCTCCCGTCGGGCTCGTGCGCGACGATGGTCGCCCGCTACCTGCCCGAGCTGCTCGGCGCCGAGCCGTGGGACGTCTGGGAGCTGTCCGCGTTCCTCGACGAGCGCCAGGCGCCGGTGCCGCGGCTGAACGAGCACCGCACGGTCGCGTACCACGACTCCTGCCACATGCTGCGCGAGCTGCGGGTCCACCACCAGCCGCGCCGGCTGCTCGAGCGCTCGGGCGCCGACGTCGTGATGCTGCCGCGCCCCGATCTCTGCTGCGGCTTCGGCGGCACGTTCTCGGTTCGCCAGCCGGAGCTGTCGGTGGCGATGGCCGACGACAAGCTCGCCGGCGCCGACGCGGTCGGGGCCGAGGCGCTCGTCACCGCCGACCCGGGCTGCCTGATGCACCTGCGCGGGCGCGCCGAGCGGACCGGCGGCCTGCCGGTCGTGCACCTGGCGAGCGCGCTCGCCCGCGGGATCGGGGCGCTCGCGTGAGCAAGCTCGAGCAGGCTCCCGGCCGCTTCCGGGAAGTCGCTCGCGCCAAGCTCGCCGACGCGCACGTGCAGCGGGCGATCACGTCGGTCGAGCGGCTGCGCTCCCACCGGCTCGAGGCGTGGGCCGAGCTCGCGAGCGTGGAGGAGCTGCGCCAGCGCGCCCACGACGTGCGGATGGCGGCCGTCCGGGATCTCGACGGTCAGCTCGCGCGCTTCACGGCGGCGCTCGAGGCCCGCGGCGGCCACGTGAAGGTGTGCGCCACGCCCGCCGAGGCGTGCGCCTACGTGGTCGGGGTCTGCGAGCGGCGCGGGGCGGAACTGGTCGCGAAGTCGAAGTCGATGGTGACCGAGGAGATCGGCCTCAATGCCGCCCTCGAGGCGGCGGGGATCCGGCCCGTCGAGACGGATCTCGGCGAGTACATCCTCCAGCTCGGGGGCGAGCACCCGGTGCACATCATCGCGCCGGCGATCGAGAAGACGAAAGAGGACGTGGCCGCGCTGTTCTCGCGCGTCGAGGGACGTCCCGTCCCGGCCGAGCTGGAGGAGCTGACCGCGTCGGCGCGGCGCCAGCTACGCCGGGTCTTCCTCGAGGCCGAGGTCGGGATCACGGGCGCGAACTTCGCGGTCGCCGAGACCGGCACGATCGCAACGGTCACGAACGAGGGCAACGGGCGGCTCTGCGCGTCCGCCCCGAAGGTGCACATCGCGATCACCGGGATCGAGCGGCTCGTCCCGACGCTGGCCGATCTGGCGCCGCTGCTCGAGCTGCTCGGGCGCAGCGGCACCGGTCAGCGGCTGACGAGCTACACGCACCTCGTGACCGGCCCGAGGCGCGAGGGGGAGGAGGACGGCCCGGAGGAGCTCCACGTCGTCTTCGTCGAGAACGGCCGTCGTAACCTGCTCGGGACCCGGTACGAGGAGATGCTCGCGTGCATCCGCTGCGGCGCCTGCCTGAACGTGTGCCCCGTCTTTCGCAAGACCGCCGGGGCCGCCTACGGCCCCGTCTACTCGGGCCCGATGGGGGCGGTGCTCGTGCCGCTGCTCGTCGGCATCGGCAACGCGCCCGCGCTGCCGCACGCCTCGTCCCTGTGCGGCGCCTGCACGGAGGCGTGCCCGGTCAAGATCCCCCTGCACGAGCTGCTGCTCGAGCTGCGGCGCGACCTCGTCGAGCGCCACGCGGGCTCGTGGCGCGAGCGGATCGCGATGACGCTGTGGTCGCTGGCCTGGTCGCGGCCGCTCGGCTACCGGCTCTCGACCCTCGTCGCCCGGCTCGGCCAGCCGCTGGCCGGCCGGCTCGGCCCCGGCCGGGCCTGGGCGGAGGGGCGAGCGCTGCCACGGCTCGCGCGCAAGCGTTTCCGGAGCTGGCGGTGACGACGAGGGCAGCGCTCGTCGAGCGCTTCGCCGCCAACCTGAAGCGGAACGGCTTCACCGTGCACTACCGCGTCGTCCCGGAGCTCGACGGAGCGACGGTCTCCGAGGCGCTCTACGGGCTCGCCGACCCGGGCGGCGTCGTGATCGCGGCCTCACCGGCGGAGCCGCGGACGCGCTCGCTCCTGCCCGACGTGCACGTCAGCGTCGTCTCGGAGGACCGGGTCCTGCCGGGGCTCGCGGCCCTGCTCGAAGCGGTGCGCGGCGAGCTGCCGTCGAGCCTCGCGATCGTGTCGGGGCCGAGCCGCTCCGCCGATATCGAGCAGGTGCTGGCGCTCGGCGTCCACGGGCCCCGTGAGGAGCACGTGGTGATCATGCCGCCGCGCGAAAGCGCTCCGCCAGGCGCCTGAGGCCCCACCGCTCCGCGAGCGCGGCCGCGCCCGGCCAGTCCGGCTCGGTGTCGGGCAGCGGCGGCAGCGGCGCGTCGTCGCGCAGGCGGGCGATCGCGAGGTAGGTGCGCAGCGCGCCGGCTTCGGCCGTGAAGCGGCCGGCCGCGAGCGCGGCTTCGAGCGAGCCGTGCTCGCGCAGGATCCCGGCGGCCCTGACGGCGCCGACGCCGCGCGCCCCCGGGAGCCGGTCCGAGGGGTCGCCGCGCAGCGCGATCAGGTCAGGCACCTGGGCCGGCTCGACGCCGTAGCGCCCGCGCACCTCCGCCGGCCCGACCCGCTCGAGCTCCGAGACCCCGCGCCTGGGCATGAGGATCGTCACCGCCGCGGAGGCGAGCTGGAAGGCGTCGCGGTCGCTCGTGACGACGAGCGTGCGCCCGCCGCGGGCGGTCTCGGCGCGGGCGGCGGCGGCGAGGAAGTCGTCGGCCTCGTACCCGGCCGCCCGCGCGTGCGGGAACCCGAGCGCGCCCACGAGCTCCGGGAGGCGATCGAGCTGCTCGGTCAGCTCCGGCGGGAACTCCCGGCCCGCCTGGTAGCCGGGGAAGAGCCCGTTTCGGTACGTCGGGGCCGTCAGCGTGTCGAAGGCGACCAGTACCGTCCGCGGCCGCTCGGCGCGCCAGAGGGCGGCGAGCATCGTCGCGAAGCCGACGAGCGTGTTGGCGGGACGGCCACGGCCGTCCCGGATCGTCCGGGGCAGCCCGTGGAAGGCCCGGTGCGCGAGCGAGTCTCCGTCCGCAACGAGGAGCGGCGGGCCCTGACCTGCCCGGCGGCCGGTGGGCATCAGGGCTCGGCCGCGAGCTCCGCTTCGAGGCGCTGGATCTCGGCCCAGAGGCGCTCGGTCGCGACCCGGGCGGCTTCGCGCGAGTCAGGCCGGGCGAGGTCGTCGACCGGCACCGGCGGGCCGAAGCACACGTGCACCGGCCCGAAGCGAGAGAGCCGGTCCATGCCGCGCAGCGCGGCCGGGACAATCGGGACGCCCGCGGCGAGGGCGATCCGCGCGCTGCCGCTGTGGGGGCGCGGCTGGTGGCGCTTGCGCAGCCCTTTGCTGCGCCGGGTTCCCTCCGGGAACATCGCCATCACGCGGCCCTCGCGGCAGAGCCGGACGGCCGTCCGGAACGCTTCCCGGTCGCCCTCGCCGCGCCGTACGGGGAACGAGCCGAGCGCTCCCATCACAGTCCGCAGGCCCGGCTTCCAGAGCTCCGACTTGGCCATGAAGTGGAGCTGGCGCGGGTAGAGGGCGATTCCGAGCGGCCACGGGTCGAGGTTGGAGGTGTGGTTGGCCGCGACGACGAAGCCGCCGGCCGCCGGGACGTGCTCGAGCCCGGAGGCGCGGAGGCGAAACGGGCCGGCGACGACCGGCCGGCAGAGCCCGACCACGAACCGGTACAGCCCCGTCGGCGGCGGGGGCGCGGCCGGCACGGCCGTCGCGCCGGAGCCGGACCGCTCGCTATGGTGTTCCACCGTGGGCAAGGCACTTATCATCGCGGAGAAGCCGTCGGTCGGTCGGGACATCGCGGCGGCGCTGCAGGGGAAGTTCGTGAAACACGAGGGCTACCTCGAGTCGGACGAGACGCTCGTGACCTGGGCGGTCGGCCATCTCGTCGCGCTCGCCGAGCCCGAGGACTACGACGAGAAGCTGAAGAAGTGGCGGATGGCCGACCTGCCGATCCTGCCGGGCGAGTTCAAGCTGAAGCCGCGCGATCCGAAGTCGACGAAGCAGCTCAAGGTGATCCACAAGTTGCTGCGCAGCGCCGAGGTCGAGCGGGTCGTGAACGCGTGCGACTCGGGCCGCGAGGGCGAGCTGATCTTCGCCTACATCTGGGAGTCCGCCGGCGTCGACAAGCCGGTCGAGCGCCTGTGGATCTCGAGCATGACGAAGCAGGCGATCCAGGAGGGCTTCGCGCACCTGCGCACGCGGGAGCAGATGGAGCCGCTCGAGCGGGCGGCCCGCTCCCGCTCGGAGGCGGACTGGCTCGTCGGCATGAACGCGACCCGCGCCGCGACGATCCGCGGCCGGGCGTACGTCGGCGGCGTCGTCTCGCTCGGTCGGGTGCAGACGCCGACGCTCGCCCTGATCGTGCGCCGCGAGCGGGAGATCCAGGCGTTCGTGCCCGAGCCGTACTGGCTCGTCCACGGCACCTTCGAGGCGCCGAGCCGGGCCGGCTACACGGGTCTGTGGTTCTCGCCCGAGCTCGGGGAGACCGAGCGGGAGCAAAGCCGGATCCGGGAGCCCGGCCGTGCGGACGCCGTGGTGGCGCGCGTCTCGGGACGGGAGGGCGTCGTCAAGGAGGTCGTGCGCAAGGAGCAGTCGGAGCGGGCGCCGCTTCTCTACGACCTGACGAGCCTCCAGCGCGACGCGAACGGCCGGTTCGGCTTCTCCGCGAGCCGCACGCTGCGCGCGGCCCAGTCGCTGTACGAGGACAAGAAGGCGATCACCTATCCGCGCACGTCGTCCCGCTACCTCTCGGGCGACCTGGTCGCCCAGCTCAAGCCGACCGCGGAGACACTGCTTCCGATCGCGCGGTACGCGCCGTTCGCCCGCTTCGTGCTCGAGCTCGACCAGCTCCCGCTCGGCCGGGTCGTGAACGACGAGCGGGTCGACGACCACCACGCGATCATCCCGACGGACATCGAGCACGACGTCGAGCGCTTCTCCGAGGACGAGCGGCGGATCTTCGACCTCGTCGCGAAGCGGTTCCTCGCGGTCTTCCACCCGCCGGCGAGGTACGCGCGCACGACCGTCGTGTCCGAGGTCGAGGGGGAGACGTTCCGCACCCGGGGCAAGATCACGCTCGAGGCGGGCTGGCGCGGCGTCTACGGCGTCGAGCCCGACGAGCCGCGGGCGCAGGACGAGGAGGACGCCGAGGGCGGCGAGCTGCCGCGGCTCGAGCGGGGGATGGCGATCCGCTGCGCGGAGGCGGTCGCGGAGGCGAAGGAGACGCGCCCGCCGCCCCGCTACAACGAGGCGACGCTGCTGTCCGCGATGGAGACGGCCGGGAAGCTCGTCGACGACGAGGACCTCGCGCAGGCGATGAAGGAGCGCGGCCTCGGCACCCCGGCGACACGCGCCGAGGTGATCGAGACGCTGATCCGCCGCGAGTACATCGAAAGGGCGGGCAAGGAGCTCGTGCCGACGCCGAAGGGCCTCCAGGTCGTGACGATGCTGGACGAGCACCCGCTGACGCGCCCCGACCTGACCGGCGACTGGGAGAAGCGCCTGCTCGACATCGAGCACGGCCGGGGCGACCGGTCGGCGTTCATGAGGGACGTCGAGGGGCTCGCCCGCCAGACCGTCGAGCAGATCGACGCGCTCGACCGGGAGCAGCTGCGTCCCGAGCGGGTCGAGCTCGGCCCGTGCCCGCGCTGCGGCGCTGCGACCGGCGAGATCATCCGCGAGAACAGCCGCGCCTACGGCTGCACGAGCTGGAAGAGCCGCGAGGAGCCCGGCTGCGGCTTCGTGATCTGGAAGAAGGTCGCGGGCCGGACGATCACGCCCGAGCTGGCCCGCCAGCTGCTCGAGCAGGGCCGCACGACCGAGGTGGTCGCGGGCTTCCGCAGCCGCGCGGGGAAGCCGTTTCGCGCTCGTCTCGTCCTCGGCGAGGACGGCAAGGTAGAATTCGACTTCCCCGAGCGGGCTGTCTCGCCGGCGCAGAGCCGGGAGTAGCGAGAAGAGCCCGCGGCGCCCCCGGGGAATACGGGCGCCGGGGGAGCGTTAGAACGTCTAGCGCACGGGACCGGACCACAAGTCACTCGTTCTCGGGCAGGAGGATTCGGTCCGCACGCCGATGAAAGCCGAGAGCGATACAATGAGAACGTGACAATCAGAGCAAAGAGGTAGGAGGCCCTTGCAGGATCTTCTCGAACACGAGCAGGTGCGTTCGCTCCTCGACATCGCCGAGGAGCGCGGGTTCGTCGAGCCCGCGGAGCTCGAGGCGCTGACGATCGAGCTGGATCTCGGCGACGAGGAGCTGACGCTGTTTCACAACGAGCTCGAGGCGCTCGGCCTCGAGGTCGGGTCGCCGCGCGAGGAGGTCGACGAGGCGGCGCTCGCGGCGACGCCCGTCCCGGGCGCCGGTGACTCGCTGCAGCTCTTTCTCGCCGACGTGGGGCGCCACCGGCTCCTGACGGCGTCGGAGGAGGTCACGCTCGCGAAGCAGATCGAGAAGGGCGACCCGCTCGCAAAGCGGCGGATGATCGAGTCGAATCTGCGCCTGGTCGTGTCGATCGCGAAGGGCTACCGGGGCCTGGGCGTGCCGTTCCTGGACCTGATTCAGGAGGGGACGCTGGGGCTGAACCGGGCGGTCGAGAAGTTCGACTGGCGCCGCGGCTTCAAGTTCTCGACCTACGCGACCTGGTGGATCCGCCAGTCGGTCCAGCGTGCGGTGGCAAACCACGCGCGCACGATCCGCGTGCCGGTGCACGTGGTCGAGCGCCAGCAGAAGCTGTTCCGGGCGGCGCGCCGGCTCGAGCTCGAGCTCGGGCGGGACGCCTCCAAGGAGGAGCTGGCGGTGGCGACGGGGATCCCGATGCAGCACGTCGAGGAGGCGATGGGCGCAGCCCAGGCGTCGGTGTCGCTGAACCAGAGCGTCGGCTCCGACGACGAGGGCGAGCTCGGCGATCTGTTTGCCGATCGCGAGGCGCCCGACCCGTTCGAGGAGGCGGAGGAGTCGCTGCGCAAGCAGGGGGTGCGCCGCGCGCTCGACGCGCTGCCGGAGCGGGAGCGGCGGATCCTCGAGCTGCGCTTCGGCTTCGAGGGCGATCCGTGGACGCTCGAGGCGATCGGTCACGAGCTGGGGCTGACGCGCGAGCGGGTGCGCCAGCTCGAGGGGCAGGCGCTGGCCCGGCTGTCCGCGCTCCGCGATCTCGCGTCGGTCGCGGCGTAGCCCCCGGGGTTGCCGTCGCCCCGGAAGGGGTAGGCTCGTTCACCCCTTCCGCGCTTCGCGTTCCCTCGATCTAGGGTGTCTCGCGGCGCCGCCCGGGGTCGATGCCTCTGTCATGAACGCTGCCGAACGTGAGCAGATTCTCACGCGCTATCTGAGTCACGCCCGGCGCTTCGACGCGGCCGCCGCGAGGCGGAGCCGCGGGGGCGCCTCCGAGCAGGTGCCCGCGGACGTGGTGCCGCTGAACCCGCCGCTGCCGAAGCTGCAGCAGAGCCCGACCGCCCGCGAGAGTCAGGTGCTGCAGTTGATCGCGGACGGGCTCGTGAACCGGGAGATCGGCGAGCGGCTGTTCCTGTCGGAGGAGACGGTCAAGTCGCACGTGCGCCACCTGCTCGCGAAGCTCCAGGCCCGCAGCCGCGCGCACGCGGTCTCGATCGGCTACCGGCGCGGGCTGATCCAGTAGCGAGCTCGGCCCCGACCGGCCCCGGAACGGGGCGGGGCGGCTCTCGCCGCCCCGCTCGTCGCTCTGTCGCCGTTATCCACAGCCCGCTGTGAATATCCCCCCGGGGAGGGATACCGGCGTCTGTGGATAACTACATCCTTCGGACTGGTTCTACCAGGCGCGAATACCGCCGAGCACGGCGGCCAGCGACCCGAAGGACGCGAGAGCAACCCCCAGGCGGATGAGGGACCTGCGCATACGTAACTCCTCTCCCCCGGGAGATGACGGCCCGCTGAGTATATCCCCCAACGGGGGGATAGTTCAAGGGGCCGGCCCCGAGCCGGAGGTGGCTACGGCCAGCGCTGCCGGGCGCGGCGAGCTCGCCGTCTACGGGTACGCCGCTGGCCTCGCGGCCGCGGCGGCCGCTACCGCGGTCGCGCTCGTTGCCACGCGGCACGGCGTTCCGTCGCCGTGGGCGCTGCTGCCCCTGGTCGCGCTCGGCGTGGCTGCGGAGCGGCGCAGCGTCAGCCTGAGCCTGCACGCCGAGGTCTCGATCGCGCTGTTGCCGACGCTCTTCGCAGCGGTCGCGCTCGGACCAGTGTCCGCGATGATCGTGGCGGCCGGGTCGATGTTGGGCGGCTTCCGCGCGCCGTATCTCCGCTGGGCCGTGTACACGTCCGCAAGTTCCGTCAACGGCGCGATCGCAGGCCTTGTGGCGGGTGCTGCCGCAACGGCTACGACGAATGGGCTTGGCTCCATCGCCGTTGCCACCGCAGCTGCCGGCGTTAGTGCCCAGGCGGTTGATGTGGTGTTTGCGGTGCTGACTCTCCTCGTCCGGCGGAGCGCCAGTGCGATGGAGCTCCTGCGGCTCTCCGCACCGGCGCTCCCAAGCTCGGTGCTGCTGTACACGGCGGTTGTCGCGCCGGTCGTCTACGCGTACCTCGAACTGTCCCCGTGGACCCTGCTCCTCTTCCTGCTTCCCGCTCTGGCGGCGCAACGCCTGTGGGCGATGTACCAGGAGCAGCGGCGTCTCGCCTCCGACCTCGTCGTCGTCAACGACAAGCTGGAGCGCGCGAATCTCTCGTTCGCGAGCGCGCTCGTGACCACGCTCGACGCGCGGGACCGCTACACGGCGGGCCACTCGGCGGCGGTCGCGGTCTACGCGCGGGACATCGCCGAGCGGCTCGGTCTCCCGGCCGAGCAGCAGCGGCTCGCGCACCTCTCCGGCCTGCTCCACGACATCGGCAAGATCGGCGTCCCGCCCGGCATCCTCGAGAAGAACGGACCGCTGACGCTGCCGGAGCGGCGCAAGATGGAGGAGCACTCGGAGATCGGCGAGCGGATCCTCGCGAACGTCGAGGCGTACGCGGAGATCGCGACCATCGTCCGCCACCACCACGAGCGGCTCGACGGGCAGGGCTATCCGGACGGGGTCGCCGGCGAGTCGATCCCGGTCATCTCCCGGATCATCTGCGTCGCCGACGCGTACAACGCGATGACCTCCGACCGGCCCTACCGGGACGCGATGCCGGTCGCCGTCGCGAGCGAGCGGCTCGTCCAGGCCGCCGGCAGCCAGTTCGACCCGGAGGTCGTCGAGGCGTTCGTCGGGATCCTCGGGCAGGCGAGCGACACGTACTCGTCCGGCTCGCGCGCCGATTTCGCGCTCGAGGCGCAAGCCCATCCCGAGCTGGTCGCGGCGGCCAGCGCAGCCTAGCCGGCAGCGTCAGCGTCGAGTAGCCCGCGCGCGAGCAGCGCCGCCTGGAGCCGCGTCTCGGCGCCGAGCTTGCGCAGGATGTTGTGGACGTGCACCTTCGTGGTGCTCAGCTCGATGAAGAGCTGGCGCGAGATCTCGCGGTTCGAGAGCCCGCGTGCGAGCAGCTCGAGCACCTCGCGCTCGCGGCCGGTCAGGAGCTGCGCGACGCCGGACGTGGCGTCGGGTACGTCGATTCCGAAGCTCTCCGCGAGCGCCCGGTCTTGAGCCCGCAGCGCGACGGCGCTGACGAGTGCGCGCGCCCGGGCGTCGCCGGAGCAGAGCCCGAGTAGCCGCGGGTAGGCGCGGTAGGCGGTGACGAACGTGTCGAGCGTCCCGGTGTTTGCGCACCTGTGGGCGAGTTCGACAGCCTTCCGTCTCAGCGCGTCCTCCTCGCCGCCAGACTGCGCTTGACCGATCAGTTGCGCCAGTTCCGCGAGTCGGGCTGCGTCAATCGTCCGAGTGAGTGTGACCGCTTGGCTGGCGGCCTCGCACGCGACGCTGAGTTCGCCGCGTGACGCGGCCACGAGCGCGTGCATTGCCATGAGTTCGCCGTGCAGAGCGCGCGGCGGTCCTGGCTCGAGCACAGGTACTCCACCCCACTTCGAGGAGTTCGCGCCCTCAGCAATGGCGAGCTTGAGCTGCAGCAGGCGCACCGTGGCGTCGAGGAACGGCTCGTTGATCTCGGCGAATGCCCGTTGTAGCCGCACCAGGGCTCTGCGGGCATCCTGGATTCGGCGCAGGCCGATTTCCGCGTGTATGCGAGTCGAGTCCGCGAAGGTGAGGTGAATATCCAGCCGGAAGTTGCGGCAGACCTCGATTGCACTAGTCCCGTACCTATACCCGTCTTCGTAGTTCGCGTTCAAGCTTGCAAAGTAAGAGAGGCATGCGAACAAGTGGCTTGTCCGAAGCGGATCGCTTGTGTACTCAGCCAGAGGGAGGAGTTGCTCCAGGCGGCGCTGCACGTCTCGTGCTGACGGCCCCGTCCTGCAGAGGATTGCTTCCCCTACGCCGATCCTAAGCCGGCTCCAGACACCGTCATCCCGAAGCTCAACGAGTTCGGCGAGGTAGTCGGCCGCGTCGTGTCGCTCAAGGTCAAAGGCGGCGAGGAAAGCTCCCCACAGTGCTTCCCCTCGCGATTGCGAGTCCGAGGCGGTGTCGCGCGCTCGCAGGTGAAACGCAAGCGCATCCTCGTTTGCCGACAGGAAGTGCGCGGCCCGGCCGGCGAGCCAGCACGCGCGCGACTCCCGCGGGTCGCCGGCGGGGACGTGGCCGGCGACGTCACGGGCGAGGCCGAGCGCCTCCCGGAGGCGTCCCTGGCGGATCAGGAGCTCCGCTCGCGTCAGCAGGGCGCCGGGGTGGTGGGCAAGCGCCGCCCCGCATGCGCCGAGCCACTCGGCGAGCGTCGCCGTGCGCCCCGCGCGCAGCAGGTCGGGCGACGCGAGCTCGACGATCGCGGCCGCAGCCTCCAGGTCGTCCGAGCCGTGCGCGAGCGCGAACGCCGTCTCCCACTCCGCTCGCTCCGTGGCGTCGCGGATGCTGGCGAGCGTGAGCTCGCCGGCGCGCTCCGGGTCCGTGTCCTCGAGCTTGCGGCGCAGGAAATCGCGAAGCAGCGGATGGAGCTGGAACGCATCGCGCCCGGTTTCGTGCAACAGACCCTCGCCGGCAAGCCGCTCGATCAGGCTCCCGGCCCCCTCGATGCCGAGCGCCTCCCGGGCCGAGCGGGCGCCGACCGCGGGTGGGATCGACGCCACCAGCAGGAACTCCTGCAGCTCGGCCGGTTGCTGGCGGTAGACCTCCTCGGCGAAATAGCGAAACAGCCCGTCGGGAACGCGTCCGTCCGGAACGTCCGCACCCGCCAGGGCGGCCAGCCCGATCACCGCCGGCCAGCCCCGGGCCAAGGTCACGAGCTCCCGCACGGCCTCGCCCGGGCGGTCGCCCAGCACCCGGGCCGCCTCGTCGTTCGTCATCGCGAGCTGCTCCCTCGTGATCTCGTCCACCTCCCCGAGCAGCACGCGTCGCGCCGACGCCCACGCGGGCCGGCGCCGGCTCGTCACGAGCACCCGCAGCGGGGTGAGCGTCAAGAGCCAGTCCATGAACTCGGAGACCGGATCCGAGCCGGCGACCAGATGGTAGTCGTCGATCACGAGCAGCCCGCCGTCCGGCCAGCCGGCGATGTCCTCCGCGAGCAGCTCCGCGAGCGGCCGAACGGGTTGCTCCGGCGTCTCCGCCACGCGCAGGTGCGTCCGCAGCCGCTCGCCCGCCCCCGGCACGAGCGGTGCCATCGCGTCCGCGATCCCGACCGAGAAGGCGGCGAGGTCGGTCGACGCGGCCGTCGCTCGGTACCAGGCCACGTCGCTCCTGCCCGCCAGCCACTCGCACGCGAGCGAGGTCTTGCCGTACCCGGCCGGGGCCGTCACGAGTAGCGCCTGGGCCCGGCTCGCAGCGAGCAGCGCCGTCAGACGCTGCCGCGGCACGTGGCGGCGGTGCAGGGACGGGACCGGTGTAGGCTCGCGCAACTCCACCTGGCCTTGCGAACGATCGAAGGCTGAGGAGGTTAGCGCGAAACCGCCCGGGCGGCCGCGGGCCGCCAGGAGCTCCCCCGCGCCCGGACCCGGAGCCAGGGCGCGGGGTGCCGTCACCCCCGGGGCGATCAGCGGGACGAGCCGGAGGTTCCGGGCTCGCACGCCAACCGACCGAGGTTCAGCGGGTCCTCGCCCGTCGCGGCGCGGTAGGCGAGCGGGATGTAGCGGCGGCGGCTCACGCCGAGCTTGCCGCGCAACGCGTCGCAGTGCGCCTTCGCCGTCCTCGCCGTCACGCCCAGCCGCGCCGCGATCTCGTCGTTCGAGCACCCCTCGGCGATCAGCTGGATCACCTGCCGCTGGCGATCCGTGAACCTCGTCTTGCGCTGCAAGGTCGCCGTCATGCGGCGATCCTCCCACCGGCCGCCCCCGCCGCCAATCGGCCACCCGGCCGATTTCGCTGTCTACACCCTTCGATCGAGGAACGAGGCCTCGTGGCCGGTGCGGTTCGCCCCGGCGAGGCCGTACCGGTCGAGCGCCCCGATGCGATGCAGGAGCCCGAGCTCGTCGGAGAGGTGCGTGTGCATCATCTCCGGGCCGTCGGTCGCGATCGTGAACCGGACCCCGGCCGCCGCGAACGCCCGGACCGTGTCCCGCAGCGCCTCCTCGTCCGGCAGCGCCCGCGTCAGCAGGTTCGAGGTCGGGCAGAGCTCGAGCACCGTGCCCGCGTCGCGCAGGAGGGATAGCGTCGCAGGGTCCCGGGCCGCGAGGACCCCGTGCCCGATCCGCTGCGGCCGCAGCTCCTCCACCACCTCCCCGATCTCGGCGAGCCCGTCCGCGCCGCCCTCCTCGCCCACGTGGATCGTCACCCCGAGCCCCGCCCGGCGCGCCTCCGCGACGAGCGGGGCGAGCTCCCGGTACGGGTAGCGGCCCGGCCCCGGCCGCGGGCCGGCGATGTCGACGCCGACGATCCCCCGCGGCGCCCAGCGGATCGCCTTCTCGACCACGATCGCGTTCTGCGCCGGCGTGAACGTCCGGTCCATCATCAGGATCAGGCCCGCCCGCACCCGCGGGTACTCGAGCTCCGCCCGGTCGAGCCCGCGGATGGCGGCGAGGATGATGTGGTCGAGGTCGCGCTCGCCGCCCCGGTTTCGCTTCATCGGGTTGAAGCGCACCTCGAGCGTCGTGATGTTCTGGCGCCGGTAGGCGCCCGAGATCGTCCCGTGCACCGACCGCTCGACCGCGAGCGGGCTCGACTGGATCAGCTCCGTCCAGCGGTACACCTGGTCGAGCTCCGGCAGCCCCGCCACGCCGCGCGGGTCGGAGATCGTCGTCAGCCGCTCGAAGTCCCAGTAGTCCTTCACCGGCAGCGCGATCCCCTGCTCGTGCGCGAGCGTCCACATCACCGACGGGTGCACCGAGCCGCCCAGATGCGTGTGCAGCTCCGCCAGGCCCCCGGCCCGGATCGACTCGACGGCGGCTGCGTGCGGCACTGAGCGGCGAGTCTAGCGGCGCGCCTCGGGGGGAGAGGAGGGGGGCGGCGGCGAGGATATGAGTCGCCGCCGCCCCCTCCGCTGCGGACAGGATCTGGTTGCCGTCATCTCCCGGCCCGCAGGAGAGGAAGTCCCTCACGGCCCCTATCGGCAGCGGCCGGCCCGGCCTTGAGTCCGCGTACCATTGGGGAGACGCGTGCCCGAGAACGCTCTCCCAGTCGCAGGCGGGCTGGTCGAACGCGCCCACGTCGACCGGATCGCTGATGAGTTCTTCGAGGGCTTCGACGCCGTCGCGTCCGTGGCCCACCCCGCCGTCTCCGTCTTCGGCTCCGCCCGCGCCCGCGAGGACGCTCCCGCCTACGCCGTCGCGCGGGAGCTCGGTCGCGGCCTCGCCCGCGCGGGCTTCGCGGTCGTCACCGGCGGCGGCCCGGGGCTGATGGAGGCCGCCAACCGCGGCGCCCGGGAAGCAGGGGGCGTCTCGATCGGCTTCAACATCGAGCTGCCTCACGAGCAGCACCCGAACGGCTACCTCGACCTGTGCCTCACGTTCCGCCACTTCTACGTCCGCAAGACGATGTTCGTGAAAGCCGCCGACGGATTCGTGATCCTGCCCGGCGGCTTCGGCACCCTCGACGAGCTGTTCGAGTCGCTCACGTTGATCCAGACTGGGAAGGTCGAGCCGTTCCCCGTCGTTCTCCTCGACGGGGGCTACTGGACCGGGCTCCTGCGCTGGCTCGAGGAGCGAGCGCTCGGGGAGGGCACGATCTCGGCGGACGACTTGGCGCTCATCCACGTATCCGACGACCCGGACGACGCGGTCCGCTTCCTCAGGCACGCCTACGAGGACCGCCGCGACGGTCATACTCAGCGCCGGTGAAGATCGGCATCGTCGTCCCGTTCTCGTGGTCCTACTGGGGTGGCGTCGTCGAGCACGCCGAGAACCAGGCGCGCGCGCTCGCGGCGCTCGGCCATGACGCCCGGATCGTGATCGGCAACGACCCGCCCGGCCTGCAAACCCGGCTCCTGCACCCGCGCGCCGGGCGGCACACGCCACCGCCCGCGCACGTGATCCCGGTCGGGCGCACCGTGATCATCCCCGCGAACGCCTCCCTCTCGAACATCGTGCTCTCCCCGAGCGCGATCCCGCGCCTGAGGCGGGTCTTCCGCCGCGAGCGGTTCGACGTCGTGCACGTCCACGAGCCGCTGGCCCCGATCCTCTCCCAGTACGCCCTCTACGGCGCCTCCTGCCCGATCGTCACCACCTCCCACGCGGCCGGTGGTCGCTGGTGGTTCTGGGGACACCTGTTCTGGGGTGTCCTCGTCCCCCGCATCGACTACCGCATCGCCGTCTCGGAGGCCGCCCGTGCCGCCGCCGAGCCGTGGCTCGGCGGCCCGTTCGAGGTCATTCCCAACGGCGTCTTCCTGCCGCCGCGAGCCGACCCGGGCGGGCGG
>WBZR01001746.1_pt1 | contig 25461 bp, 27 predicted proteins | sample 5204231 | NCBI WGS metagenome assembly WBZR01 (sample SAMN12412403, study PRJNA552823) | activated sludge metagenome | isolation source: activated sludge from anammox sidestream of wastewater treatment plant... | place: USA: Virginia | collected 2017-08
CTCCATTCCGCTCCGCTCCATTCCGTTTTCCTGCTCATCAAATAATTAAAAGATACTTCACATAAACAATACTAAAATTCTATCTTAGTTTTATTAAAGAATTGTCTAGACAATGGGGTACACCTTATCCAGCCCAAAAGTCTTTCTCTAATTATTTTTAGTTTGCGAGCCGAGAAACAAGACAAATTGATTGAAGAGTTTTTTGTCAAAACTCCCCTGCATCTCTTCTTTCATAATTTGCAATGCCGAAAATGGCTTCCTGGCGTCAGCATAAGATCGCTTCGTCGTTAAGGCATCATAGACATCGATAATGCAAGCAATCTTGCCGTATTCATGGATTTCATTACCGTTCAATCCATTTGGATAGCCCTTTCCGTTATATTTCTCATGGTGCTGCATAACAGGGAAGAAAGATATGCTGTCAAAATCACCGGTCTGCACCAAAATATTGACACCATATTCTACATGCATCTGAATTTTTGCAAATTCTTTATTGTTCAACCTTCCCTTCTTGTTAATTATCTCAGAATCAATCATGCTTTTGCCCACATCGTGGAGCAATAATCCAGTCCCAAACGCATTCATTTCATTGTATTTGATCCCTATATACTTCGAAAATAATAAACCTAACACAGCAACGTTTACTGAGTGTGTATAGGTATAGTAGTCATAAGAAAGAATGTTTATCATTGCTAAGGAGGACTCCTTATTTTTCATGATCAGATCAATAGTTTTATCTGTCCATCTCCTGGAACGATTAATATTTTCACCTGAACGAGGGTTTGCGAAAATGTCGATCATAATATTTTTAGCCACATCATACATCACCTGTGCTTTTTCTTGTATATTTATGTTATCATCGTTAATAACGTGTATTAAACCAAGTTCAACGTACTCCAAATATTTTTTTAGATCCTCTTCCCGTATGAATAATCTCTGTATTTTATGTTTCTGCAATTCTTCAATTGTGCTTGATTTAATTGTGTTAACCTCACTACAATATAATACATATTTTTCTTTGCCATTTATATTGTTTTGTAAATAGAGATCGCATCCAACTTTCGTGTCAACCCGAATTGTATACAATGCTATTGGTATGAATTGATTCATTCTCACCTACACTTCTATATCGATTGTATTTCCTTTTTGCTTTTCATCGGTCTGAAGGCTGTAATCTTTTTGTTCTATTCCCAGTGCATCAAGGGTTATTTCCTGATTTGTGTGCACAACCTGTTTCACACACACCATCCAGTCTTTCTTACGCTTCTTGTTTTTGCCAAAATCAAGACATCCATCTTTCTTTCTCTCATTAACAACTCGCATTACGGAAGTGCATCGAATGGGTGTATTAACTTGTATGTATTCAATATTTTCAGACATATTCAACCTCTAAAAAACACTGCCGTATTTTAACATGCAGTCATTGTAGTTTTACTCATTTTGGACCGGAGTAAGAACAATGCCTTATGATGAAGTTGAGATATCCTTGATTCTGAAATGCCCATTAATTCGCTTATTTCCCTTAGCATGAGATCCTCGTAGTAATAGAGCGTAATTACCAATCTTTCCTTTTTTGGTAGTTCTGCAATGGCATTTGCCAGGAGAGATTTCTCTTCCTTTGTCTCCAAATCGCCCAATGGGTCACGAGGTTTAGGATCACTGATTTCCTGACACTTGCTCCCATCCGTATCTTCTGATTTTTGATAAAAATCCTCTAGCGAAAGAAAGGCACTCATACTTATATCAGCCAGGAGCTTGTCCCACTCCGAAGGATTCATTTTTAGCGCCGCTGCGATCTCTTCCGGACGTGGCGGCCTGTTTAGCTTTTGTTCCAGAGAAATGCACGCATCTCTGGCCATCGAAGCTTTATCACGCACAGATCGCGGGAGCCAATCCTGCGCTCTTAAGTGATCCAATATTGCACCGCGGATACGGGTAATGGCATAGGTTCCAAATTTTGTATTGTTCCTGGAGTCATATTTTTCTGCTGCCTCTATCAGACCAAGTATGCCATATTCCATAATGTCTTCCTTATCCACAAAAGAAGGCAAATACACCATAATTTTACCGACCGCATATTTAACCAAAGCAAGATTTTCTGAAATTAATTTATCACGTTTCGCCAATTTTTCTGGTGCATAACTCGGTTTAATCTTATTTAACGTACCCATTTCCCTTTTCCCCTTATATAAGCTTTATTTACTGTTTTTTATCGATAGCATGATTTGCCTCCTGAAGAACAGAGTTATGTACCTGATCTGAATCTTCAGACGGGACAGTCTTTATCACCCCTCCGATATATTTGATGAATAAACGACTTAAAATACCAACTATCATTACAATCACCAGACTTCTGATAGCAAGCATAGGAAGGGACACACCGGACATCAGACCCAGAAAACATGATATAAAGAATACTAACACCATAAGATAAATACGTGCATAAGCTAACAGATGCTCCATCCCCAGGACCCTCCTTCAACGGTGTGAGATATTTAAATATGTATACACGATCTCCTTGCAAAATTCGCATGCGCCTTTCCATACAGGTTACATGTATTTGATTCATAACGATTCAGGGCTTAAAGGATATGAGTACATCTCATTTGCAATCCTTCTGAAATAGCCTTCAATTCCCAAGGTCTGCATTCCATCATCCGCCTTTAAAAGTGAAGCTGCTATGTTGTTCAGACAACTGGTTGCTATAGTATTGGGATACTCTTTTACAAAGGTTTTTTGAATTCGGGTTGCAATGGGAACGTTTGGGTCCTGTAACAAATATCCATAATATTGTATATTTACAGCCAAAAACCGCCTGGTTACCGATGTGATTTTTTTTACCGTCAAATCGGCTTCTTCACGGCTACAGGAAAGATTTACCAGCAGTTTGATATGCAAATTATTCCTCTTCTTTGAAAGGACTTTAATCATAGCATAAGCATCCGTTATTGCTGTAGGCTCAGGTGTGGTTACAAGCAAAATTTCATTTGATGCAAGCGCAAAGCTCAACACATTTGGTGATATGCCTGCACCTGTATCTATGATAACAATATCCACTTCGGCATCCAGGCCGCTAAACCCTTTAAACAGTAATTCTTTTTGCTTTTCATTTAAATTAGCGAGTTCATCTATGCCAGAACTAGCAGGCACAATCATTATTCCATCCGGGCCATTGAGGATGATCTCCTTTACTTCTTTATGTCCGGCAATGACATCGTTTAATGCGTATTCAGGATGGAACCCCAGTAAAACATCAACATTTGCGAGACCCAAATCGAGATCAACCAGCAAAACTCTCTTTTTATATCTTCGAAAGAGTACTGCAAGATTTGTTGCAATGTTCGTCTTCCCTACCCCGCCCTTCCCGCTCGTTACAGCAAACGTCCTTACTTTGGAAAATCCTGCAGCCATTGTATGTCGGCCTCCGGTAATTTTAAATGCTCGTTGAATCGTTTCTTTCTTAGCACACAATTTCTCTGACCAGGAAAATATTGCCTGCCATGAAACAAAAGCATGGAACAAACTTTAAATGCAGAATGCCCTTTCCCTGCATGTCAAATAATGCCTTCATTTCTGGTTATAACTTCACAATTCCTAATGAATCTATCCTAACACCGGGCGATATCTCCTTATATGACAATACCGCAACCTGAGGTAATGCGTTTTCAGTGAGGCGGCGAATATGACTTCTTACATTCGAAGACGTTAACAAAACTACTTCATAACCGGAGGATAATGAACTTTTAACAATCTCTATTAATTTATCTATCAATTTTTGTGCCATGCCTGGTTCTAAAGCCAACAAGTTCCCTCTTTCTGTTTTATGAATCGAATTGGCAATAGTCTGTTCAAGCTGAGGATCAAAAGAAACGACCTTTATTTTGCCCTCTCCATTCTGGTATCTCTGACAAATCGTTCGGGAAAGCCGCTGTCGCACATATTCAGTTATTAACTCCGGATCCTTTGTTATTGAGGCATAATCTGCAATCGTTTCAAGTATGGTTGCCATATCCCGAATTGGCACTTGTTCTTTCAATAAGTTCTTAAGGACTTCCTGTACGCTGCCGAGAGGCATTGTGCCCGGCGTCAGTTCTTCAACGATCGTTGGCGACCCTTTCTTTAATGTGTCAATAAGTTTATGTACGTCTTCACGACAGAGGATTTCGTATGCATGGTTCTTTATAATCTCCGTAAGGTGTGTAATCATGACGGAAACCGGATCAACAATGGTATATCCCGAGGCTTCTGCATCCTCTTTTACAGCGCCGGAAACCCATAGGGCTGGTAAACCATACGCCGGGTCGGATGTTTTTATCCCTTCAATCGGTTTGGTCGTCACACCTGAATCAATGGCGAGATAGCAGTCAGGAAACAGATCCCCCTTTGCAATCTCCTGTCCTCTTATTTTAATTACATATTGATTCGCCTCTAACTGCAGATTGTCTCTCACTCTGATTGGTGGCACAATCACACCCAAGTCTCTCGCCATTTGCTTCCGCAGTGCGTTAATCCTTTCCAGGATACCTCCATTCTTATGGGGATCTACCAGCGGTACTAGTTTGTATCCCACCTCAATCCCCATACGGTCTACATGGAGCAAACTTTCAATACCCTCTTCAGACTGTGTTTCTTTTACATCTTTTTTTACGTCTTTTTCCATCACTTCTTCTATTGCCAATTTCTTGCCCGATTTCCTGAGAACGACAAACAATAATCCAAAAAAACCTGCCAGTATCATGAAGGGCATTTTAGGCAGACCAGGAATTATACTAAACACCGCAAGGATTCCTGCCGCAAAGGCTACTGCATTTGGTTGACTAAACATCTGTCCGGACAAGTCCCTGCCGAGATTTTTACTTGAAGACGTTTTTGTAATAATGACGGCTGAAGCTGTGGCGATTACAAAAGACGGTATCTGTGATACAAGACCGTCACCTACCGTTAAAATCGTGTAATGTTGTAACGCCTCAGTTATAGGCATTCCCTGGCGCATGCCCATAACAATTCCACCCACAATGTTAATTAATATAATAATGATACCGGCAATGGCATCTCCACTCACAAACTTACTAGCGCCGTCCATAGCACCATGGAATTCAGCCTCTCTGGAAATCGTCTCTCTTCGGTTTCTGGCTTGATCTTCAGTAATGAGGCCCGCGTTTAGGTCGGCATCAATACTCATTTGCTTGCCAGGCATTGCATCAAGGGTAAATCTGGCAGCTACTTCGGAGATTCTCGTTGTACCTTTTGTTATAACGATAAATTGAATAACAATAATTATTAAAAAGACAACCATTCCAACAATAAGATTCCCGCCTACGACAAACTCGCCAAATGATGCAATTACCTGCCCACCGTATCCCTGCAGCAGGATCTGTCTGGTGGATGCCACATTGAGTGCCAGCCGGAAAAGTGTTAAAAACAACAATATGGAAGGAAATGTAGATAAATCCAGCGGCCCCTTTGCATGAAGAGTAACCAGCAATAACAAGAGGGCGCTGGAAATACTTACGGTAATAAGTAAATCTAGCAAAAATGGCGGGATTGGTATAATAAGCACGACAAAAATGCCTATTACCCCTACAATTAATGCAAGCTCTCCCTGTGATAACAATTTTGCAAAAGGAGTTTTTGGAATGGAATTTATTTCATCTGTAGTCATAGTTGAACCTTATCTACAAATTCACCTTCTAATTTATAACCCCTTTTTATCTTTCTTCATTTGATACACATAGGATAAAACCCGCGCAACTGCATAGTACAATTTTTGAGGTATCTCTCGCCCAATTTCAACCGTTTTATAGAGTGTTTGTGCAAGAGGTTTATCCTCCACCAAAGGAATTTTATTTTTTTTTGCAGTCTCTTTGATACGCTTAGCGAGCAAGTCTGCACCTTTCGCAACCACCGTAGGCGCTTTCATCACTGCACCATCATATTTTAATGCTACAGCATAGTGCGTTGGATTCGTTACCACGACGTCTGCTGTTGGAATTGCCGACATCATCCGTTTCATAGCCATCTGGCGCTGAACAGCCCTAATCTTTGATTTGATTAAAGGATCGCCCTCCAATTGTTTTCTTTCTTCTTTAACTTCATCCTTCGTCATCCGCAAATTGCGTATATATTGCCATTTTTGATAACAGAAATCGAAAACGGCTAGGATTAATAACGCCACTGCTATTCGCAATGCCAGTCCGAACATCAGTTTTACACCCAGTCCAAAGGTTTCTGTGAGACTAAGGCTTATGGTGTTAATTATGTTTACATAGCTGAATTCTTTCTTAATGTAAACATAAGTAACACCACCAACGATAAGAAGTTTCAAGACAGAAAAAATCAGTTTTACAAATGATTTTATAGAAAAAACGTTTTTTGTGCCTGATATGATGTTGAGCTTGCTAAAATTAAGTTTCAGCACCCCAAAATTAAACATAAAACCGACCTGGAGATAGGATGCGGCCAATCCGATCAGCATTAGCCCGCCCAAAATAGGGGTGAGTATCCTCATCAATTCAAAGAGATGGTATATTATAATATTCTCAATAGTATCCGCCGTGAAATCCTTGCAGACCAGGTGACCGAAAGATAATTTCATTGTTTTACACAAGCCGTTGTATGTACTTATACCCATAATGTACAGCAATACAAAGCCAAACAATAAATTTACAGCGTTATTCAAGTCCGGGCTAAATGCAATATTTCCCTTACTTCGCGCATCACCTAAACGCTTACCAGTGGGTTGTTCTGTTTTTTCAGAATCAGCGCCAAAAGCCATTTTTTTTTAACCTCGCATAGTCGGTAACAACGATACCATGGTTTTTTCGAATGTAATCAGATACGAAATCATGGCATGGATAACAAATGGGATTGCTACAATGAGTATTAAAAACCCAACCAATATTTTTATCGGGAATGCGATAATAAACACGTTAATTTCCTGGGCAACCTTTGTCATCAAACCAAGCACCACTACGGTTAACAACAAAACCACCAATGAAGGCGCTGCTATCTTTATTCCAGTTACAAATAACGATTTAAAAACAGCGAGCATTTTAGAAAGTGTCAGTGCGGTGTAATTAAAACTTCCCAGTGGAATAACTTCATAACTTTGCACCGTTGTTTTAATGAACCAATGATGCCCATCAATTGTGAGGAAAATCAGAATGGCGATCATATTATAAAAGACCGATATTAACTGCTCTTCTTCCCCTGTCTCCAGAGTAGGATCAACAATTGATGCCGTATCAAGCCCCATTTGGTTGCTTATTACATAGCCTGCCATCGAAAAAGCAGCAAATATAATCGAGGCGGCAAACCCAATTACAGCCCCAATCGCGATCTCTTTAAGGACAACAAAAGCATACGGAATGAGATGGGAAGGCAGGGTGGACAGATCTTTATCTACACTGGGATACAGGATAAAGGCAAACATCAAAGATATGGCAATTCGCGTTTGCAAGGGGATATTTGCGTTACCGAAAACGGGCGCAAATAGAAGCATCCCGCCTACGCGGAAAAAAATAATCATAAAGAATGGCAAGTCATTTACAAGACGTAAAACATATTCCATATAAATTTATTGACAGTATCTGGTCAAATTCCCAAATAAATTTACCGTATAAGAAGTTATCATGCGAAGCATCCACGGTAAACACAGCAAAAATACCCCCATAACGGCAAATATCTTTGGCAAAAAGGTAATCGTCTGCTCATGAATACTTGAGACGGTCTGAAATATACCGATAACCAAACCTACCACCATTGCAACCACAAGCAAGGGTGCCATAAGGACAACAGTTATCTGTAATAAATCTTTCCCAATGTTGATGACTATTTCCGGAGTCATAACGGACTCCTTGCGGTATTCTTATAAAATCTTATTTCACAGACACTCAATATTTGCGGTTTCATACTACGCTTGAAATCAAAGACTGAAAAATCAATTGCCAACCGTCCACCAAAACAAATAGAATGAGTTTGAATGGCATTGAAATCATGGCAGGCGGCAACATAACCATACCCATGGCGGTCAATACACAGGCAACCACCATATCAATCACAAGAAAAGGCAGAAACAGGAGAAAACCCATCTGAAATGAAGTTTTGAGTTCACTGGTAATAAAGGCAGGGATCACTATATGCATTGGAACATCCTTCACAGACTTTGGACGTTCCATTTTTGCAATATTCATAAACAGGGCAATATCCTTTTCTCTGGTTTGTTTCAGCATAAATTTCTGAAACGGCACAAGCCCTCTGGATAACGCCTCATTCTGCGTAATTTCTTCTTTTAGGTATGGTTGAACTGCCTCGGAATTGACTTGTTTCAAAACGGGCGACATCACAAATAATGTCAAAAATAGTGAAATGCCAATCAGTATCTGATTTGGTGGAAGCGTTTGAAATGACAACGCCTTTCTGACGAAAGAAAGGACTATAATAATTCTCGTAAACGATGTCATTGTTAATAATAACCCTGGCAATAAAGAGAGTGCCGTCAAGAAGAGCACAATCTTTAAGGTGCCGGCTATCTCTTTCGGTTTACTGAAGTTATCAATACTCATAGTTAATTTTAAAGGCACCATTGATTCATTAGCAGCCTCAACAATATTCATACAGCAGAATATTACCGCTATTCCGCAGATGATAAGCATTATCAATTTCTTGTTCATAATGACAACCATTTATATACCTGAACAGTTTATGCCCGTTCTGTAGAGGCCCTTTTGAAGAACCACATGAATTCGCTGTTTTTCGCTTCATACTCGATGGAGTCAACAATGTCTTTATCAGTTATTTCCGTAAGGAGTTGAATCTGCTCATTAGCAGCACCAATCAATAACACTCTCCCAGGCACTTTAACTAAATGAATATATTTCTTCGAACCCAACGGCACTGATTCCGCAATGTGGATATACCTCTTATTCCCACCCATACCGCTTTTAATTCCCAATTTCTTGCGTATAAAATACAAAAAGACAACTATAATGACAATTACAAGGCCTGTTGATTCCACTATCCTGATGATCCTGGAAGAATCAATGAGTGATATGGCACTAATATTGTCTAATTCTGCAGCTGTACTTCCCTGTTTTTCGGTCTCTTCTAAGAGTTCTGTTACGCAATATCCATTGTTACAGACAAAGAGCAATAAAAACAAAAACGCAATCAAACACTTCATTTTCATTTTATGTGTCAAAAAATAGAGTTGATTAATTAAATATGAAGTAAACATTAATCTGCCTCTCTGATCAAAGGCGCTCAAAGTTTTCTTTAAAAATAGTTTGTCATATATATAAAAAAGCAAATAAAATGCCTCATAACCTCTAGTTACTTTGGTGAACTATACGATCCACGTTTTCTTGCGAGATAAGTACGTATATCCATTAGATATACAACTACACTCGTTGAGCAGGAAAATACTGCTTATGGTTTATTGATGAATTTTATTTTCTAAGGGGATGTGAAAGAAATTATTTATCGTGGGCTTTTTACACTTTACGTAGGAATATTAAACGAACATCTATAAATCTCTCCCTTACAATGGCGATCATAAGCCATAGACTATATCTGTTCTGTCCATCGAAATCAGCGGTTGGTAAGAATAGAAATTCTCTCACTGTGCTTGTGTGAGATTTAGTGGATTGGCAGGAAAGTCGGTCGTTGTACACAGGCGATTGAGCACGGTTTCGTAAAAGACCAGTGAGGCTTTTCTTATTAAATGGGGCCGTCCAGTCTTTTAACAAAATGTATTATCCAAGATTTCTCACCCTTTCTTCTGATCCACAGATATTTGTTATCTTCAAACCAAAATTCTCATCTACGACCACCACTTCTCCTTGGGCTAGTAGTTTTCCACGAACAAGTAAATCAACAGGCGCACCAGCGATCTTTTCTAACTCAACAATAGATCCCTGCGATAGAGCAAGGATGTCTTTTACAAACATATTTGTACGCCCCAACTCAACTGAGACAGGCACAGAAATATCCATGATCAAATCTAAATTACGTTTGCTTTCATCTTTAATACCCGCAGTATCGACAGAGGTCAGTTGACTAAATTGAACTGATTGTATCGATGTTTCAGTATCCATGGTTTCATTATTATCAGTCTCTTTTGCAAGTTCCATATTTTATCCCCCTCAAAACAAATTCCACTAATTAATCAGCGACAGACGATACCTGAAACGCCATCTTCTTACCGATTACACCTAGTTTGCCATAATATTTTGTTTTTTCTTCAATTTCCAAACGTATCTCTTCGGTAATCTTGTTATCCAGCCTTACCACATCTCCAACTTTCAGATTTATGAGTTCATTTATCAACAATTGAGTCATGCCCATCACCACTGAAGTAGTTAACTCGGTTTCCTTTATAATGCCTTGAATAATTGCAATCTCATCTTTTCTCTCATATTTTTTTGCTTTGGACTTTGCCATCATTATTTCAAGACTCATAACAGGAAAGCACAAAATAATTGTTCCGTTACCCATGTCTCCGTTTACGGCGAAATTGATTGACATCATAAGCTCGGTTGCTGGTGCTATCTGTAATGATTTTATATCCGTATCCATTCGTTCTATATTCCACTCGGGTTGTATCAGTTTTGTCCAGCATAGCTTTATGTCTTCCATAATACTTGATAATACTACACCTACTACAGATTCTTCGATGAGCGTGAGTGGTCTTATCTTTTGTGGTATTTTTCCAGGCCCCCCTAAACCCCGATCCACAATTGCAAGACAGAATCCCACATCAACAGTTAAACACCCTAATCCACTTAGGGGTTTGAGATTCATAATATTTGCACACACAACATCTGTAAATGAATTTATAAATACTTCGTAACTGAATTCTTCAATAGCAATTAATTCAACATCTACCGATATTCTTAATAACCGAGAAAGTGCGGCGCCTATTGCTTTTGCCATCTCCTCACTAATTTTCTGCAGCCGTCGTTTCTGTTCTCTTGGAAATTTATCAGGCCGTCTGAAATCGTAATGTTGGATTTTTTTATCCTTCTTCGGCTCAACTTTTTGTCCTATCAATACCTGTCCACTCTCAATCGCAGTGAGGAGAGCTTCCACTTCTTGGTTACTAAGTATTGCATTTGACATCAGATCACCCTCGGTACGCAAGCTACTGAACAACGAATTCTGTAAAATATACCTGGAGTACACCACATTCCATTTTTAATAAAACATCCACAGCATCTTTTATTTCTTTGCGAAGATTTTCTTGCCCCTCCAGACCCTCAATATCCTCTAATGTATTTGAAGATAGGATAGAAATTAACCGGTCTTTTATTTGTATCAACTTTGTTTCAATCGCCTTTTTAGCATTCCCATCCTTCGCCTCCAGGTTCACCTTTGCCTTAAGATACCTCCTACCACCAGATTCGCTAAGATTCACAATAACCGGATCAAAGGTTATTATCATTGATTCTTCTTCAACAGTTTTTTTATCCTCTTTCCCTTTCTCCTCTTTTTTTTTCTCTGTAGAGACCTGTTTCTTTTCCGTTTCTGCAAGATTTGCTGTTTGTGCCTCCGGCAATTCTTTTATTCCTTCTTTCATCTGTTCTCCAGCAACAGGTTGTATGTTTCCACTTAAAGCCGGATATACCTTTGATACAAATACAAACGCACATCCGACTGAAACCAGCACCACAATTCCCATCATCATGATAGTCTTGTTACCCTTCCCGCGATTGTTTCTCTGATCAGCAACTTGATTTATTTGTGTATTTTCTACCTCATCCTTGTTCTCTGCCATAAATTTATACCTCTACTTTCTTTCTGATTAAATAAGAACATATCAACATCCGATTGTCCATTTTCGTTTATCTTAAATACTTTTTTATTCGGATAATTCATGCTTTTACTTTTTGTTGTTTTTAAAATCGTCCTTTAACATTTTTAATTTTTCACTCAGTTTAACAGCATGATTCAGATCAACAGATTCCAGGATTCTAGCGGAATTTTTACCATCCATCACTGATAATAATTTCACCGCGGTTGCCTCATCCATTTCCTTTATAATCATTGCCGCTTTTTCTGGCTTCATACCGCCATAAACAGCAGCTAATTTTTTTATGTTTTTAGATTCTGTTTCATCAATTTGAATAGTTTCTTTGTTTAGCTCTATCTTTTGTGTTGATACAACGTCAAAGATTCTATTCAATTCTTGTTTGATGGTGTCAAGTTCCTTTCTTTCGTTTCCTAAATCCGCACGTAATGACTCAAGAATTTTCTCCCTATAGTCTAACAATTTTTTTCGTTTGTCATAATCTCGTTTCTCATCTTCAATTTCCTTCAACATGCTCGCAATTTCATTTGAAGAAAGAGGCTTAAATAAAGCAGTTGCATTTTGTTTGTATACAGAAGGTAGCTTTACTGACGGTTTTTCTTTCTTACTTTTATTTATTGGTGTAATTCCGGATGTAGATGTACCAGCCTGATTCATATCTATATAATCATTTTCTTTCACATCTTGAGATGTCACTTGTGCCATTTGATCTTGCGTAGGGCCACTAGAGCTTCGCATTAAAAGCATACCCATTACTGATATTCCAAAGACAACAACTCCTATGCCAGGCAGCATCACCATTTTCTTATTTAACGGAAATTTCATAATAATATCCTCAAGGAATAACTAATGGGCATCTTTCCTATGCTTGTGATGAAACCTGGATGTTGCAACGTTGTCAAATTGTTTATTCTCTATCCGTAATGTCTGCTCTTTATATTTATTTTTATAACGTTCATGTAATTTCTCAAGCATTCTTCTCTTTTTAAATACGCTTAATAAGTTATTGCGTACCTGATCTGTTTTATTTGAAATATCTTTTACCCTGGAACTTTGAATAACAATATCCCTCTTTAATTTTGTAAAGTAAGATTCATACAACACAAATACTTTCGCATCCGTCTGAGTACGTGACTCTTTTTCCATCACAGATTGTCGTAATGTCAACTCTGATTGCAAAGATATCAGCATCTTTTCCTCCCCGTGTAACTGTCTTTGTACGGTATTTAATTCTTTCATGAGGTAATCTTCTCTGCATTTCTCAATTTCCAGTAATTTTCGAAATTTGTACTGAAATCCCATAATCGTTCAATCAATTAAATGTGTCTCGGTCTTAATGACATTGTATTTGCCCGTTCAACCATTATTTGTAAACATATTAGTGAGTCTTATAACCGTATCATCAAAATCACTGTCTTCAGCCACATCTTGTTTAAGGTAATCTTTTATCCGATCAATCATGGATAAAGCAAAGTCAATTTTAGGGTTACTTCCTTTTACATAGGCACCTATATTAATTATGTCCTCAGATTCTTTGTACGTGGCATACACTGTCTTGAATTCCTGGGCCGCTCTTCTATGTTTTGATAGAACAATATCATCCATACACCTGCTGACACTTTCAAGGATATCAATGGCGGGAAAATGATTTTGATTGGCCAACGTTCTTGATAACACAATATGCCCATCGAGAATGCCCCTGACTGCATCAGCAACAGGCTCATTCATATCGTCACCGTCCACCAGCACAGTATATAGACCTGTAATGCTCCCCCTGGAACAGGTTCCTGATCTTTCCAAAAGTTTTGGCAATAAGGAAAAAACGGAAGGAGTATAGCCTTTGGAGGTAGGAGGTTCTCCAATGGCTAAGCCAACTTCTCTCTGCGCATTGGCAAAACGTGTAACAGAATCTACCAGCAGCATTACCTGCATCCCCTGGTCTCTAAAATATTCTGCAACGGTTGAAGCAATATATGCTCCTTTTACTCTTAACAGGGCTGGTTTGTCGGAAGTGACAGAAATCACCACGGATTTCTTTAGTCCATCTGCACCAAGACTTTTTTCTATAAATTCACGAACTTCCCTGCCTCGCTCCCCGATAAGGGCTATTACATTTACATCCGCCCCGGAATTCCTTGCAATCATTCCCATCAACGTACTCTTTCCCACACCACTTCCTGCAAATATACCCAATCTCTGTCCTTTTCCACAGGTAAACAATCCATCTAACACACGTATCCCCGTTCTCAATGGTTCTTTTATCCTGCTTCTTTTCATAGGGTCAGGGGGAGAATTATATATCGAGCGATATTCTTCCGCCTTTATTAGACCATTTCCATCAATTGGTTCACCAAGCCCTCCAATGACTCTTCCTATGATGTTCATACCCACCTTTACCATCAGAGGCAAACCTGATGCAGTTACTTTCGTTCCCGGGCTAATTCTATCTAATTCACCAATTGGCATTAGGAGTATTTTCTTCCCTTTAAAACCCACCACTTCCGCAGGTATTGGCGCATGCCCTTTATTTGTTTGAATATAACATACATCCCCTATTGGAACAGACGGGCCGTTAGATTCAATCACTAACCCTGCAACATGTGCAACTCGGCCTACGTATCTAATCGGGGCAGTAATTGACAACCTTTTCTGAAAACATTCAAAATCAATGCATGTTTGGCTCATTTTTATTTTCCAATAAGACTTTATTGATTTCTTCCCAACGAGTCTCTATCTGGCTATCTATGCTCCCAAAATCTGTTTCTACGACACATCCTCCGGGAGTAATTGTTCTATCTTCAACTATCTTTATATTATGATCAATTATTTTCATTTCTTCCGAAGTATTCATTTTAGAAATATCTACGGGCGAAAGCCGTACAGCAATAATCTTTTTTTCGCCAGCACAGGAAATCGCTTCCTTAACTATATGCTTTGCTACATTAATACTGCCATTATTAATTTCACACGCGACTATCTTTTTTGATATGGCTAAAATAAGCCTGACAATCTCGGACTCACTATCTTGCCATATTTTTTCCCTTTTATCAGTTAGCTGTTTGACAGCGTTTTGAAACACATCCATTAGAGACGCATATTCTTTTTTTTGTTTTTCGATTTCTGACTTATAGTTCTGCTCTGCATCGTGCCAGCCTCTTTTGTATGCCTCTTCCTTTGCAGTTTCATACTCCTTTATCCTGTTTTCTTCCTGTTCCTTTTCAAGCAACTTCTGTTTGATCTCATAATCCTCTGAAAAATGGTCTCCGAGATATCTTCTCGATTCTAAAACATAAATACCTTTAACATCCGGGGACTCATATACTTTTTTATTTTTCATACAAATTTATCAGCACTCCCTTTTGCACCCTTCTTTTTTAGAACAGGCTCTCCTTTTGCTTCAAGCCTTTTTACGGCCTCAACAATCTGTTGCTGTGCTGCCTCCACCTCTGACAAAAGCCTTGGACCTAATAGATCTCTTACCTCTTTTACTGAATCCCCGACACGTTTTGACATGTTGCTAAAGAATTTCTTTTCAATCTCCGCATTTGCTGTCTTTAACGCGAGTGCAATCATGTTATTGTCAACCTCGGTGAGTATTTTTCTGAGTGCTTCATCCTGCACATAAACGATATCTTCAAAGGTAAATAATAATTTTTTAATCTCGTCAGCGAGCTCCGGATTCTTATAGCTTATATGGTCAATCACATTTTTGTCAGCGGCACCTTCCATGCTCCCAATAATTTCTGAAGCAAGTTTATATTTCTTCTTTGCAGGCGTCTTCCGACACCGATCATCATTTTTTATCTTTGATACGACAACTTCATTTACCTGCACTAATAATTTTGTTGGAGGTGATTCCATGGTAGCAATTCTCATAATGATATCTGATTGAACCTCCGTTGGAAATTGTGACAAGACTTTAGCAGCGCGCTGTGATTCCGTATAAGATAAAACGAGAGCGATCGTTTGTGGATGCTCACCCACAAGTATACGAAGCATCTCTTCGTCATTCGAATCTCTGAGTGCAGAAAAAGGCGCTGGAAACAGAGAGCCTTCTTCAACACTTGTAATAATTTCCTCGCTTTTTTCTACGCCTATAGCCTTTTCGAGGAGTTTTTTGAACGAATTATTATCATACTTTATTATCCTTTTATTTGATTTTAATTCAGAAGCCAGATCACCGAGAATTCTTTCAACAAGGTCCTTATCAATGCGCTCAATTTCCGACATCGCAGCAGTAACTGCAGCAATTTGCTCATCGTTAAATTCTTTAATCACTTCGGCAGCAGTATCAGCATCCAGAGTTGATAACAAAATTGCCACTTTTTGTATTCCTGTTAATTTTCCCATACTCATTTATTCTCAGAGATCAAATCCGACGTAATCCATTTTTTTAAAGAATTTGCAGTCATGCTCGGATCTTTTCTTATATTTTTGATAATCTGCTCACGTAATACTGCATGACCTGCTTCAGCTGTTTTTTCATCATCACCATCATCATCTATCGGTGCACTCGTATTTGTCTTGTGCATTTGCTGGGAATTATCCTGTGTCTCGATTTTCCTGGTATTTTTCAGTTTCTTCATACTTCTCATAACAAATAGTAGAAAAACCAGCACGGTAATTGCCAGTGATCCATTCTTTGCCATTTTTAACATAAACTCTTTTTGTTGTTCTTTTTTTATTGATGCCTCCTCTTGATCATACGACGGTTCATAGAATTGTACGTTCTGTATTTCGAAACCATCGTTCCGACTGCCAGATCCGTCTATTCCAATTGCTTGTTTTACCAGTGCAGCAATTTGTGACATTTCTTCTTTACTTCTGGGAGCGTATACCTTACTGACTTTTCCGTCAGCGGATTTATTCTCTTCATACGTACCATCCACAAGCACAGCAACAGACATTCTCTTTAGACTTGCTCCATGATCAGCAATCATACGTTCTGTCTTACTCAACTCATACTGTGTCTGCGCTGTTTCTTCTTCTTCTGAAGATCCCACTGATTGAATAATTCCTGATTGAGAGAGATTGAGGTTTGCCTGCATTCCCGGCATACCTCCTCCAGATAAAGGTGCACCTCCAGACACCCTCGTCGTCACAGTTTGGACTTTTGGTACTCTGCGTTCAGGATCATACTCGACTAGCTTTTCGTCCACATGCTTAAAGTCTAAATCGGCACTCACACGTACGACTGACTTACCAACACCAACAATCCTATCCAACAAATCTTGCGCCTTAACAACTAAATAATCCTCGATCTTTTTCCTTATCTCTAATTGATCGTTACTAACACCCGCCGTCGATAAGGATGATTCCTTTTTAGAAAGCAGATTACCTCGGGTATCAGTAATAGTAACGTTCTCTGGTTTAAGCCCTTCGACACTTGAACTTACGAGATGTGTGATACTGGCAATCTGTTCAGTTTTCATGCCCCCCCCACTCTTTGTTTTCAGCTTCAGAATGACAGAAGCAGTAGGCTGTTTTTCATCCTCCACAAAGAGGGATGTTTCTGGCATAGCAAGATGTACCTGCGCCCATTCTACATAATCTAAATGGCGGATTGTTTTCGCAAGCTCACCCTGAATTGCCCTGCGATAATTTACCCTTTGCACAAAATCGGACGTGCCAAAAGCCACCTTATCGAGTAATTCATAACCTGATTCCTCTCTGGGTAACCCTTTCCCCGCAAGTCTTAATCTCATTTCATACACCTTCTCTGAAGGAATTAAAATCGCAGAACCATTCCCGCGAATTTGATACGGAATATTTTCTCCTTTAACAACCTCTAATATTTCTCCACTTTCTCTTGGATTCAGTTCTCCGTAAAGGAGTCCAAAATCAGGTTTCCTTGCCCACTGGGTTACCCCGGCAATACCACCTATAAATCCCAAGGTCATCATAATCATAATAAATTTATGTGAGAAACTGATCCCGTTCCAGATATTTTTAAATTGGTCCATCACTTTTTTTAAATCAGAATTCATTATTTCCTATCTCCAGTTCAAATAACCGGCAATATTTCATTTCAAAGAATGAATAGGAGCAATTTTAGTACCAAGTAACAATATTAACCAGTTCAGGATTAAATAATCTTAACGTATTACAAAACTAAGTATTACAAATTAATTATACACTGCTCATTCCATGACTATTCGTGTCAAAGGACGTTGTAGTTTATTATTCCAATATATACTCCGATTTGCTGTACATTATTTTAACAATAGTACAACATGAACATCTTAAATAGTTGAACCGAAAGGGACTGTTAATTCTATAGCAAAACGGATATGTATTAGTGTCTTACAATGATAATTCTGACATTTTCGGCAAAAATACTTTTGCGAAAAACTAGAATGCCTCACCCTACAGGGCTTATAAACTGATTTGTAGTATGTCGTACTTTCTAAATTTTTAAAAGGCAGCACGTACGAGTCGGAAGAAAAATTATTATTACGCAGAATATTCCGAAACAAATTCAAAACGATAAAAACTGATTTTCATCAGGACAAACTTATTTCAACATCTACTATCAAAAAAATACTTTTCCAATTCGTTTGGGTCAGGATTATTTGATGCAAAACTGAACCTGAAGGGTTCATATGTTTGTAGCCTTCAATATTGCTGTGGTCATGCGACACCGATGGGGTCGCATCCTACGATCATTGTTTGGTTCTATAAACATGTCATCCCTTTGGGATTAAACGATAAGAAAAAGGACATGAATGGTTCAAATGTTTATAGTGTCTGCATGCTCTTCTCTTTTGCATTAAGCACAAAAGCAGACAACTCAATGTATGTTCTATTATGAGAAGTATATTAATTTTAACAATGAGGTAAGAAATGAAATTAAATCAATTGAAAAGACGTTACCACAGGGGGTTTATTAGAAATGGTTTCAATCGTTTGTATTTACAAGGTATAAAATAAACTACATTTGCATCCGCATAACTTCTTTATAAGTTTCCACAAGTTTGTTGCGCGCCTCCATCATAAATTTAAAACTGACTTCCGCTTTTGCCATGGCAATCATGACCTCATGAACATTTTCGACTTTTCCAGTCGCAAGGTTTTCGATACTTTCATTAGCTTTGGTTTGGAGGTCATTTACTTCTTCAATAAAACCACTCAACGTTTTTTTAAACGAGGTTCCTCGTTCCTGTTCTTCAATAGCACCGACAAGCTCTTTGCTTGCCAGACTAGTCTCTTTATTATTAATAGGTGAAATACCCATTGATTAATCTCCTATTTCCCAATGATCGACAAAGCACGGTTATTCATATCCTTCGAAGAATTCATTACCGCAAGATTTGCTTCATACGCGCGTGTTGCAGTAACAAGGTCCACCATTTCCATCATAACATTCACATTCGGCATTTCCACAAAACCTTTTCCATCTGCCTTGGGATGCCCAGGCATATATACCTTGTTAAACGGTTCTGTGCTTTTAACAATTTTTTGGACTTTAACACCACCCGCCCTTTCTGCACCATTAATATTGCTATTTCTCATAGCCGTATTGAATACTGAAGAAAATTCCACTTGCTCTCTGCGATACGGCCCGCCTTCAGGAGTTTCTGTAGCATTTGCATTTGCGATATTATTGGCAATTATGTTCATACGTGTCCGTTCAGCAGAAAGCCCGGAACCACTTATATCAAATATTGAAAACATACCATCCATTCCCATTTAATAGCTCCTTTATACTTTAGAGTTTTCAATCGCCGATTTTACCATTTCCATTTTCTTTGCAAGCAATTGAGTATAAATATTATACGAAAGTGTATTCCTTACCATAGATGATACTTCTTTATCCATGTCCACATTGTTACCATCATTTCGTATAGCTTCACCTGTACTTTCCTTCGAGATAACGATCTTTGGTTGCAAAGTATCAAAATTGCTCGTTGAAGTATCCTGTATCAGTTTCTTGACTTGCTCGGCAAAGCTTACATCCATTTTTTTATACCCAGGGGTATTAATATTAGCAATGTTATTTGCAATAACTTTATGCTTTATCGCTGAAACGTCTAACATTTTTTCTAATAAATTTGTACTTTTATCTATTCCTGTAATCATATAATTACTCCGTGCAAATAAAATACCATCGTATCAAATCTCGACCATTAGAATTTTGAGTTAACTTTCCTTCTTTTAGTGCCTTACTATCCTTTGAAAATATTATTTTAATTAAGGTTAGATATTCACTTCACAAGGGAAATTGTTTCCCTTTCTAAGGAAGATTTGTACTCCGCATCATATCTGTGAAGTTTATTTCTTAACGTTCTCGTCGTGATCTTGAGGATTTCTGCTGCTCTGGTTTTATTTCCGCCTGTTTTTTTAAGTGTATTATAAATCAAGTCTCTCTCTACATCCTCAATGGCTTTCCCGCCACTCAACGAAACTCTGGGCCGATTGATATCTTGATAATTAAAAAGACTGATAAATTGTTCTTTTCGAAGTATTTCAGACGATCCCATTATCACTGCTCTTTGCATAATATTTTTCAATTCCCTCACATTCCCCTGCCAATCACATTGACACAGATAGGCCAGCGTTTCTTCATCTACTGATTTTATGGCTGTATCATTCTCAAGGCTATATTTTTTGAGATAATAGTCCACAAGTAGAGGAATATCAACCCGTCTTTCTCTTAAAGGTGGTAAATAGATAGGCACAACATTTAGTCGATAAAAGAGATCTTCCCGAAATGTGCCCTTTTGAATTTCCTCCATCAGATTCCTGTTCGTTGTTGCTACAATCCTCACATTAATCTTAATGGTCTTCTCCCCGCCTACCCGCTCAAACTCTTCCTCTTCAAGAACCCTGAGTAATTTAGCTTGTACCGCTGGCGATGTCTCGCTGATTTCATCAAGCAGTAACGTGCCTTCGTTCGCTAATTCAAAACGCCCTATATGCTTTGAAACCGCACCGGTATATGCCCCGCGTTCGTGTCCAAATAATTCGCTTTCCAAAAGTGTTTCGGCCAATGCTGCGCAATTAACCCGAATAAAAGGTTTTTCGCAGCGATCGCTATAAAAGTGTATTGCACGTGCGATGAGTTCCTTTCCTGTTCCGCTTTCACCCTGAATAATAACACTAGCCTTGCACTGTGCAACCTTTTTAATTTGTTCAAATATATGGGCCATTTTAGAATCGCCACTGAAAACAGGATTCAGTTTTTCATCATAATATGAACTAGACCTCCAATATTTGTTCTCCATAATTAACCTTTGCCGTTCATTAATTCTCGAGATGAGAAGTTCTATCTGATCCGGTGAAAATGGCTTGATAATATAATCATATGCACCTTTCTTCATAGCCTCTACAGCCGTTTCTATCGTTCCATAAGCTGTCATAAGGATTACTATAGTCTCCGGAGAAATCGTCTTTACCGCTTCAAGAACTTCCATACCACACATTCCCGGCATCTTCATATCGAGAAAGATCACATCATACTTTCCTTTGTCAACCATGGTGACCGCTTGTTGTCCATCAGCTGCTGACTCTGTTTTGTACCCGCTACGCATTAAAGTTTCAGATAGATATTCACGGCCTAATGTGTCATCGTCTACAACCAATATCTTTTCTACACCCATGCTATTCCCCTGAAGAAATAAATATGTAAAAATAAGAATAGTCCAACTGCTTCACTGCCGTGCACCGTTATGAATATTGCGGTATCAATGATTTATTTATTCGATAAACATCATCGAATAAATCCGTATCGAAATGGGAATTTCTTGGCACCGTAATATAAAAAGTAGTTCCTTTGCCTTCTACGCTTTCAACAGAAATCTTGCCATGGTGCGCTTCGACAATTTTATTTACGATTGCTAATCCCAAACCCGTCCCCTCTTGTTTCGTTGTAAAGAATGGATCAAATATTTTAAGAAGTGCCTCTTTTTTGATGCCCATACCCATGTCACATATCCCGACTTGAATATTTCCTGTTTGGCCGTCATCTAACGGCCGTAAAAATACAGTTAAATCTCCTCCACGTGCCATAGACTGAATTGCGTTTAAGCAGAGGTTTAAAAAAGCCTGTTGCAATCTTTCAGGATCACAACACACGATATCTCCATCCAAGGCATATTCTTTTTGAATACGAATATTACTGATTCCCCTCTGTTTCATATCTTCGCTAACAAAGAAAAGCGCTTTATCCATTATTTCTGCGATGCTGCTATTTGTTAATCTCAACTTGAGGGGGCGGGCAAATACGAGCAATTCTGTCACAGTTTTATTTAAGTTTTTTGTGCCTTGTATAATATTCTTTACCATTTTTTTTCTTGGATCCGAATCCTCAAAGTCACGTGCAAGCAAAGCGGAAAACCCTTCTATTCCATTCAAAGGATTGCGTATTTCATGTGCAAGACATGCAGCCATCGCGCCAATAGCAGCTAATTTATCAGCACTCCTCAGACGCATCTCCAGTTCCCGGATCTCAGATAAATCTCTGAAAACCTCTACAGCGCCAATCGTATTTTCATTCGCATCTTTAATCAAAGACACACTACTTTCAATCCACTTTATCACCCCCTGATTTGTTTCTATCTTCCGTTCCACATCTATATAGTTTTTTCCTTTTTCAAGCGCTAGTAACAAGAGAGGCGCACAACCGGCGCTGTCCTTAAAAATATCCCCTATCCCCTTCCTCATAACATCCGGCGCGCTTACTTTTAATATTTTTTCAGCCGCTTTGTTCATGGTAGATACTTCGCCTTTTAAATTAACAGCAACAACACCGCTGTGAATACTGCCCAAGAGATTGTTTAAATACCTTGAAAGGCTGTCCAGTTCCTGTACCTTGTCCTTTAGACATGCATTTGCATAGGCCATTTCCCTGTCAATTACTTTGACTCTATCCTGGAGTTGATTATAGGCTTCTTCAAGGCGCTGTGTATACTGGTTAAAGAGATGAAATGCAGCGTTAAGCTCCGTATCCCAGTTTTCTCTCAATTCATTTAACGAGGGACTGTTCATTAGATATTTCACCCGCTTTGACTATTTCGACTCATGACTATTTGATACAGCAAGCAATTGTTTATTGTTCAATGAATTCTTTTCGTACCAGGATTTCCACCAATTAACATCATCCATATACCACTTCGCCTGTTCTATTAAATCATTGTCAGGATACTGATTGATAAACCGTTGATATTCATTAAAAGCATTGTCATATTTTTTCATATTTCTGGAACAGTTTGCAATTTGATATTGAGCCCAGATATATTGATCTAAAGGAACATCACTTGGGGCAAGTAATTTATATGCCCGTAAAGCATTGTCAAACTCACATAATTTATAATAACACTCAGCCAGATCAAACGAACTCACACTCCCAACTAATTTCGACAATCGTTGATTTACATCACTATTTACGACCGCATCGGATTTTTTATTGTCTTTTACTGTATATAGTTGTGCAGTAGAACTACCATCTTGTTTAATCATTATTTTTGATAGAGATTTCCTTTTTACCATTGAGGAGGTATCCACTATTCCAGATTTTCCGACAGATTGCATATTGGAATAGTCGGGTGAAACAGACACCGATTCAATATCTTTCTTCTCACCTGTTTCATTGTTTTTAACGTTGACATCGTTTTCCATCGTGTCTCTTTTTAACACTTTGTATTCATTTTCTAATTCCTGAAGTCTCTTCCTCTCCGAAGAAAGAATCGACATTATACTTTCTATATTCTGTGCTGTTTTAGGATTTGAAGATGGCTCTGTTGTTTTCTGGCTTTTTTCAGTTATATTTTCTTTTTTTAACTGAACAGGTCTTAGCAAAGGTCTTTCAATATCATTAAATATCACTGTTTTGAAGTTCGATTTATTTGTCATCGCAGATGAGGCATTATCAGCAAAAAGTGAAGGCGTGCAGAACAAGGAAATGCAAAACAATGTCAGCCATTTAATTAATATCATAACTCACCTAACTTTATTTGACTTGTAACGTATTGTTTTTTTGAATTTTATTACAACGTAAGCCAAATCATGCACGCCAGTTTAACACTGACAGGGTTTAAGAACCCTGTCAGTGCTTTAAAAAACTATGAAATTATCGCCTCTCAAAAGACTAACGCGTTACTTTGACTTCAAATTATCATATTTAAAATTGATTATTGATACCGAAAAGCAAGCATTATGCCACAACATGAATTTTATCTTTGTAAATAATTATTCAGGATCAAGACGAAGGGATTATAGTGTCTTAACCTATTCATGTTAGGTATATTAATCAAATAACGAAAGAGAGGTTGTAATAGAACTTTTTATGTTATAATTGGTAATTAATTTGGCGTGTAAAACTATAAAATATCAACATCAATTGGAATTATCAGTTGAAAATAAAAACGAGGTGGATATTAATACTTCGTGGAAAATATCGCTGTAAATGGCGGGTATGATAAATAATTTCAATAGAAAATCACTGTGTGAAGGATGGATGTAAAGTTCGAGGGTAACAACCTCGATGCGGATTTCTTTATGCTTTGTATCTATACCATCAAATTATCTGATCATACCATCAAAACATTCTTGAAAAAGATTGTCTTTTTTTCTGGTGTTTTAACGACAAAGCTCTCTGACGGTAATGAAGCGCAGTGGAATTGCCGTCCGGTGGATCGCATTGTTGGACGGTTTTTTGGCCAAATGACTTCATGCCAGGAATATCCCGTTTCTTTCCTTATTTCTCCCAACAAGGTTTATTTTGACGAGAATTCATCTAAGATTTTGGACTTCTGCTCTTTGTATTCTATCTCTGAGATAAGACCTGCCTGCTGCATCTCTTGTAGTTCTTTCAACTTCAGCGCCGCGGTCTTTGACCCCTGCTTTTCTGTCGCCGTTGCGCTTGCTTCGTCCACCTTCTCCACACCTGCCGAGGTGCTTGGTGGCGGCATCGATCTATTAACAGAAACTACCACATCGGCCTTGTCATAGGTAATTGAGATTGAGTACTTCTCACCCTGGACGGCTTCAATAGGTGTTCCTGCTATTTCCCATAGACCGATGGTCAGAACATCCAGAACACCATGTCCAATGGCACGGCCCGCAGAAGGCTCGTTTCCTATCTCATATTCGTATTGATCAAGACGCTTGCTATCATCAAGGGTCACAGTCTTTACTGGTGGCCCAAGCTGAAGCTCGACTTCACCCCTTGTTGCGCCAACCCTGGCCACTGATAGGTCCGGGTTTTTCTTGCCGGACAGCGCCATTCCCACCGAACAACCATTTGAAATAGCAAACAACAGCAAGCCCAGGACGCAGCATTGAGTCGCAGAATTTCCCTTGTACTTCATCTACCATCCTCCTTAGCAAGAGTCTCATAGATAGAACACACGTTAGATTGTCCCTGTTTTAGTGCTTAAATACTGAAAACGAAGAGCATGTTATAAATCAATACTATTATGAGACACTTATTAAGAATTGAAATTCTCTTATGCACGTCACCCAACAATAATTAGATTAGTCGTTATAACTGCCCACGACACGATAGGCTGTCAGTCTATTACACTGGTATTTAGTGTCTGAACGAAAACCAGCCGAAGGCTGATAATACAAGGAGAAGAAGGCGAAAAGAATCGGATAAAAGTGTTGAATATTTGAAGCAGGAGAGGTAAACTTGTGGTGGAAAATGAGGGTTTGGC
>WBZR01001750.1_pt1 | contig 25430 bp, 10 predicted proteins | sample 5204231 | NCBI WGS metagenome assembly WBZR01 (sample SAMN12412403, study PRJNA552823) | activated sludge metagenome | isolation source: activated sludge from anammox sidestream of wastewater treatment plant... | place: USA: Virginia | collected 2017-08
CGCCGCCGGCAAGTTCCGCCCAGGGGCGGAGACGGTGATCAGCGTCGTCCGCGGGGCACAGTCCGGAGCGGCTCAACAGGATGCGCCTTGCAGCGGACTGCCGACCCAGCCCCTGCTGAACGCTTACGTCTGGTGTTCGGTCGTATGATTGTGGTATGAAAGTCAAGACCTCCATCACGCTCTCCGAGGATGTGCTTCAGGCTGTCGACGCGATGTGCAATGGGCACGGCAATCGTTCGGAGTTCATCGAGCGCGCACTGCGCGCGTTCATCGCCCACCGGCGCCGCGAAGCGCGGGATGCGCGCGATATCGAGATCATCAACCGCAACGCCGACCGGCTCAACCGCGATGCGGCGGATGTTCTCGAGTATCAGGCAGGCGCGTGAGGCGCGGAGAGCTCTACCGGGTCGCCCATCCGTCCGGCGATCCCAAGCGGTTCCGCATGTTCGTCGTCAGTCGGCAAGGCCTGATCGACTCACGACACGCTACGCTGATTTGCGCGCCGGTCTACTCGGCCTTCGACGGACTGTCGACTCAGGTGCCGGTGGGGATCGCGGAAGGGTTGAAGCACGAGAGCAGCATTCACTGCGACGCCATTGCGAGCCTCGATCGGAGGACGCTGACCCATTTCATCGGGACGCTGTCTGGGGCAAAGTTGCGTGCCGTCGATGAAGCCTTGCGCGTGGCCGTGGGGCTGGCGGAGGACTGAAGCACCTGAGGGCATGGCCGACGTGGTTGGTGGTCGCTTGCCACGATTGACGGGCCGACCGCGACGTCGGCATAATCCCGGCCCACTGGAGCACGATCTTCCCCATGGCCAGCGTCGATCTCTCGAACAGCCAGCGCAGGCAGCTCGTCGCGTTGATCGCGACGCACGGCGACGTCCCGACGGTGTCGCGGCGCTACATCCTGCTGGAGGACGCGGGCCTGCGGCGGTTCGAGACGCGGGTGAACGTGGAGTCCAGCGCGGCGGACTTCAGCGCGGAGCTGGTGCGGGTGCTGCAGGACTTCGGGACGCTGGAGGACACGGGACAGCCGGCGCTGGTGTCGCTGTTGCGGGTGCTCCGCGAGCGGATGGAGGGGCACGCGGCGGAGCGGGCGTTCGTCGACGGGCTGCTGGCGCCGTATCAGGGCGGGGCGAGCGGCGCGCAGGGGGGCGGCCGGGAGGTGCGGTCGGAACCGGGCGCGGCGGGCGGGGACGGCGTCGGCGAGGTTGGATCCGGGGACGACGGGGGCGGACGGGCGGCACCGGCACCGCCGGCGTCTTCGACACCTGCGGGGGCCGTGCCGTTGCCGCGGTCGCATGCCGGCGGCTCGAAGCTCTTCGTCAGCTACCGCCGGGACAGTTGGCCGTTCACAGGGCGGCTGGTGGCGGACCTGCGGCGGCATGTGGCGGCGGAGGTCTTCATCGACTTCCAGGGGATCGACGAGGCGAACTTCGAGTCGGCGATCCTGCGCAACCTGCGCGAGAGCGACGGGGTGCTGCTGGTGCTGTCGGCGACGACGTTCGATCCGGCCCGGATCTTCCGGCCGGGCGACTGGGTGCGGCGGGAGGTGGCGGAGGCGCTGCGGCTGGGCAAGCCGATCGTGCTGGCGGGGATCGACGGGCGGGTGCCGCCGTCGCCGGTGGACCTGCCGGAGGAGATCCGGGCGATCACGAAGATGCAGGCGATCTCGTTCTACCCGGAGTTCTGGGACGCGGCGGTGCGGCGGCTGGGCGAGTTCGTGGTGCGGGTGGTGCCGGGGGCGGCGTGGGCGCCGGGCGCGGGCGGGAGCGCGCCGGGGGCGACGCCGCCGGGGACCGGGATCTCGACCGAAGCCTCGACCGGGGTCGGTGCGGCGATGGAGGTTTTGGGGGCGGCGGACCCGCTGCCGCCGGAAGCGGCGGCGGTCGTCATGAGCCCGGAGACGCTCGACGAGGCGCTGCGGCTGCTGGAGGACGAGCGCGACTTCGAGAAGGCGATCTTCTTGTTCCGCGAGCTGCAGGCGGGGGGCTTCTCGTCGCGCTACGCCCCGATCGACGAACTGCTTGCGACGGCCTTGCGCGAGCGGGCAGCGGAGGAGTATCGGCGCGAGGCGCGGGGCGAATACGCGATCGTCGCGTTGTTGGCACGCCGGAGGGTCTCGCTGCCGGCGGCGCGGGCGGCGTGGGTGCAGTTCTGCGAAGACTACGTCGACTTCGACGAGGATCCGGACGGGCTGGCGGAGAAGCTGGGGCGCGTCGGGTCGCCGGCGGAGGGCGGCGTGGTGGACGGGCCGAAGGCGACGCCGGAGCAGCAGGCGCTATTGGACGTGATGCTGGACGTCAGCCGTCCGCCGGCGGAGCGATCGGAGGCGGCGGACAAGCTGGCGGCGATCGGCGACCCGCGGCCGGGGGTGGGCTTGCGGGCGGACGGGCTGCCGGACGTCGCGTGGTGCGCGGTGCCGGCGGGGGCGTTCACGATGGGAGGGGAGGAGGCGTACGACGGCGAGAAGCCGATCCGGCAGGTCGAGCTGCCGGCGTACGACATCGGCAAGTACGCGGTCACCTACGCGCAGTACAAGGCGTTCCTGGACGCGCCGGACGGCTTTCGCGACGACCGGTGGTGGCGCGAGCCGGTGAGGCTCGCGGAGCGGCAAAAGGAACATGGCGATCAGCAGTGGAAGATCGCGAACCGGCCGGCGGAACGGGTGTCGTGGTACGACGCGGTGGCGTTCTGCCGGTGGCTCACGGCCAAGCTGCGGGCGGCGGGTGAGTTGGCGGCAGATCGCGAGATTCGGCTGCCGATTGAGGCGGAGTGGGAGAAGGCGGCGCGGGGGACGGATGGGCGGGAGTATCCGTGGGGGGGTGCGTACATCGATGGTTCGGCCAACGTCGTGGACGGGGCGTCGGGCCGGCAGTTGGCGGCGCTGGCCGAGAAGGGTGATTGGGAAGCGTACAGGAAGCTGTTCTGGGACGACGCGACGGTGGCGTTGAAGCATACGACCGGTGTCGGCATGTATCCGCACGGGGCGTCGCCGGTGGGGGCGCTCGACATGAGCGGGAACGTGTGGGAGTGGTGTGTGACGGAGTACGAGAGCAAGAACGACAGGAACGTGACAGTCAAGGCTCGTCGTGTGGTGCGCGGGGGGTCGTGGGGCTACGACTATCGCTACGCGCGCGCCGCCTCCCGCTCCGGGCTCGACCCCGCCTACCGCTACTACGACGTCGGTTTTCGGGTTGTGCGGGCTGCCCCCATTTCGTAGCTCTGGCCTCTGTCTGCTCTGGCCTCTGTTCCTCTGGCAAGGCGATGCGGCGTCTGATATCACCACTGGCTTCAGGAGCCGTTCGGGGCCGTTAAAGCGGCTTTGTAATTTTGGGATAGGTGAGGACAGCCCACCCGCGCAGGTCGACGTGACGCTAGATCCGACGAAGTGGCGATGACGGCGACGGTAACGCCGGCGTACGACACTTGCCGGCAGGGAGTCGGTACTCCTTCGCATGCCACGCAGTCCCTGCCGTTATGGGCTACGGCGGAGGCGTTCGCCGCGGAAAACGCCCCGGTGGTCCGAACGCCGTGCGGAACACGTGCTTGCGCAGCCCCCACGTGTCGGCATGGCGCACGTGATTGACCCAGCCCTTGACGCTGGCGTCGAACTCGGCGAAGGTGATCTCGCCTCTGACGTACGCGTCGAGTCGCCCGGCGATGCGCCGGCGGAAGTTGACGACATTGCGGCGTTTGACGCGGCGGTGGTCGGGATAGACAATGAACCCGAGCCATGGGACGCCTTCTGTGACGGGCATGACGGTCGGTGGGTCGTGCATCGTCAACCGCAGCCGTGCCAGACGCTCCGCGATGGCGTGTTGCCAGGCCCGCAGCTCGCGCTTGTCGTTGGAAAAGAGGGCGAAGTCGTCGACGTAGCGGAGGTAGGCGCGGCAGCGCAGCTCGCGGGCGACAAACCAGTCGAACGGGTTCATGTAACAGTTCGACCAGAACTGCGACGTCAGGTTGCCGATGGGCAGGCCGCGTGGCCGATCGCGGGCGAAGAGGTCGTCGCCGGCGAAGTACACCATCTCGTACTCATCCGCCAGCACACCAGCGCCGCTCGCCAGGATCACGTCGACGAGGCCCAAGACGCGGTCGTCGTGAATGACCGTGGCCAGTTCGGCCTGGAGCACAGCGTGGTCCAGCGACGGGAAGTGACGCACGATGTCGGCGCGGAGCACGTATCGATACGCCTGTGCGAAGGCCTGCAGTCGATCGATGGCGCGATGCGTGCCCTTGCCGATGCGGTTGGCGTAGCTGTCGGGGTGGAAGCGGGCCTCGAACATCGGCTCGACGACGTTGCACAGGGCATGGTGGACGACGCGATCGCGGAAGGGCGCGGCGCTGATCTTGCGCCGTTTCGGCTCGTGGATGTAGAAGTGCGTGTAGGCACCCGGCCGATAGCGACCGGACTCCAGATCGCACTCGAGCGCTGCCAGCCGATCACCGACGCGATGCTCGAACATCGCGGCGGCGGCGCGACCGCGCTTGCCGCGCGCCGCGCGCTTGTGGGCCAGCATCAGGTTCGACCAGTCGACCACGCGATCCCAGAGAGTGCATTCCATGAGTACGGACTCACCCCAAGACGAGATGGTCATTCTGACCCGGACCTTCGACTTGACGCGTTGGCTGCTGCCGGTCGCCCTGAAGTTCCCGCGTGAACACCGATTCTTCGTCACCCAGCGCCTGCTGAATGCGGCGCTCGACTTCCAGGAGGCGCTCTACGACGCAAACGCACGGTCGGGCCAGGCGCGGCTGGCGTGTCTTCAGGCAGCCGACGCGCAACTCGACAAGGTGCGGCTGTACATCCGGCTGGCGGGTGAGTGGCAGCTCATCACGGATGGACAACACCGCCACGTCAACAAGATGGTTGCGGAGATCGGCAGGCTCCTCGGCGGCTGGATCAGGCAAACCCGCGGGCGATAGCGGTGCTCGAAGGCACTCGTTGCCACGAGCGCTGACGAGCGTCATCCGACCGTCACCTCGGCAGCGCGCCGCCAAGGACTCCGTGCTGTCGCTCGATTCCGACATCCGAGGCGGGCGCGCCGGGAGCGAATCCAGGGCGCGCCCGCGCGCTCGATGTGTGCCCGAGTGCTCACAGCGCCAAGCCGACGCCACGCACACGACCCAGACGGACCTGCGCCATTCCTCTCCTTCACCTTGCCCGCCGACCGGGATCACGCGGGCACTTATCGGAACGCCGCACGCGGAACAGCCGTGCAACGCCGCCTGTGGCTTGATGCCCATGCCCGGGTCGACGACGTCGACCCGACCACCGGCGCCCGTTGCCGACAGGCCAGAGAAGGGCAGAGGGACGTGGGCAGCCCGCACAACCCGAAACCCGACGTTGTTGTTGCGGTTGTCGGGGTTGTTCCTGTTGCGGTAGGCGGCGCGCGCGTTGTGATAGTCGTTGTTCCACGACCCCCCGCGCACCACACGACGAGCTGCTGCCAGGTCGCCTGACCCCCACGCGCAAGCATGAAGGCGCGACGAATATGCCATTGCGTTGGGCTGGTTGTCAAGGCGCGCGAGTGCCGAGCGGATGACCCCGTCGCATCCCATCCGAAAAATCTCCAAACCGATTTAACGGCCCCGAACGGCTTCTGAAGCCAGTGGTGATATCAGACGCCGCATCGCCTTGCCAGAGGAACAGAGGCCAGAGCAGACAGAGGCCAGAGCTACGAAATGGGGGCAGCCCGCACAACCCGAAACCCGACGTAGCCGCTGCGGTAGTCGGGGTCGAGCCTGAAGCGGAAGGCGGCGCGCGCGCAGGGATAGCCGTCGAACCACGACCCCCCGCGCACCACACGACGAGCGTTCCCCGTCACGGTCTTGTCGCTCTTGCTCTGGTACTCCGTCACGCACCACTCCCATACATTCCCGCTCATGTCGAGCGCCCCGACCGGCGATTCCCCGTGCGGATAAACCCCGACCGCCGTCGTGTGTTTCAGGTAGTGCGGTCCCTTCTGTTGCCACGTCTCATCGATATTCGTCCTGCCACTCTCAAACGCCCCCCCCCACGGATACTCCCGCCCATCCGTCCCGCGCGCCGCCCTCTCCCACTCCGCCTCCGTCGGCAGCCGGATCTCACGGTCCGCCGCCAACTCCCCCGCCGCCCGCAGCCGCGCAGTCAGCCACCGGCAGAACGCCACCGCATCGTACCAGGACACGTTCTCCGCGGGCCGGTTCGCGATCTTCCACCGCTGACCGCCATGCTCCTTTTGCCGCTCCGCGAGCTCGACCGGCTCGCGCCACCACCGGTCGTCGCGAAAGCCGTCCGGCGCGTCCAGGAACGCCTTGTACTGCGCGTAGGTGACCGCGTACTTGCCGATGTCGTACGCCGGCAGCTCGACCTGCCGGATCGGCTTCTCGTCGTCGTACGCCTCCCCTCCCATCGTGAACGCCCCCGCCGGCACCGCGCACCACGCGACGTCCGGCAGCCCGTCCGCCCGCAAGCGCACCCCCGGCCGCGGGTCGCCGATCGCCGCCAGCTTGTCCGCCGCCATCGATCGCTCCGCCGGCGGACGGCTGACGTCCAGCATCACGTCCAATAGCGCCTGCTGCGCCGGTGTGATGCCCCGTCGCCAAACTTCCGGCGAACGGAGCGTCGGCAGCGGAACGGCCGGTTTCGGCAGGTCCAGCACATCGAATAGGTTGACCACGCCGATCGCGTCAGGAATTCTGGCATCGTCACGTGGCCCACCGAGCACCCCCGCTGCCCGCCGACGGATGCGCTGGCCCAGCGAGAGCTGACGGTCATCGCCAGTGTCGGTCACCGCGAACATGGCTCGCGTCAGCAGATCCCGCACTTCCTCGGGCGTCGACGACGGCGACTTCTGGAGCAGCAGCGCCACCGAACCCGTCACAACAGCCGCAGCGCCGTTCGTGCCCGAGAGATGCAAGTACTCGTCGTCCACCGCCGCTCCGAGGCGTATGCTTTGCGCTCGAGACCCGATCAAGCCAGCACCGATCGACAGCACGTCTGGCTTGGGCCGACCGTCAGCCGTCGGGCCGCGCGATGAGAAGAACAGCACCTTGAAGCCGCCGTCCGCAGTCAAGTCAACTGCACCGACCGTGATCGCTTGCCGCGCTGCCGACGGCGACCCTATTGTCCGGCGATCCGGCCCCAAGTTGCCTGCTGCGACACACACCACCACACCATGGGCCACTGCTGCATCGACGAGCGCGCAGAGCGAGTCGCTTCCGTCGGATGGGAACGGCGGCCCCGCCAAGCCAATACAGATCACTCGAACGCCGTCTTGCGCCGCCGCCCACTCGAGGCCTGCCATGACCGTCGACCTTCGTCCATTGCCCTGCGCATCCAACACCCGCGCCACGACCAACTCGGCGCCCGGCGCCACGCCGATCCATCGTCGGTCGCTGGCTTCCCCGTTGCCAGCGATGACCCCGGCGATGAACGTGCCGTGCCCGTTCGGATCGAAGGGCTCTTCTCGCTCGTCGACGAAGTCGCGATAGGCAACGACCCGCTGCGCCAAGTCGGGATGCTGGGCATCGATGCCGGTGCCCAGAATGCCAATTCGGACGCCCCGACCCGTCAATCCCGCGCGGTGGGCGGCACGGATGCCCAGGACCTCCCAAACATCGACTCCGGACGCCGGTTCGGGGCGGTAGTCGATCGCTTCGCCCAGGCCGATCGTCGCCAGGCTGTCTGCAAGCACATCCGCGTCGTCCGCCTCACCGCCGTCGGATTGCCCAACTCCTCCGTCAACTGCCGTGTCGACGACGTCGCCAACCTCGACCGGCGTCTCGCCGGAGCCCACCGGCGCCTCGGGCGCCTCGTCGTCGGCGGCCGGCGGGCCATCACCTTCTTCGCTGCCGTCTACTCCCTGGTTTCCGCCACGGTCCTGCCGAAGCCGCCCCTCCAACCGCCCCGCCGCCTCCGCATACCGCCCACCAAGCCGTCGCAGCACCTGCGTCGTCACCATGGCGAACGGCTCGTCCTCTGCCGCGATCGTCATGCCATCGGCCGCGTCCGGGTCCACGATGAGCGCCTGGAAGTCGAACGGTGCCGAACCCGTTTCGCGGGCGATGAAGTCCGAGACGCGCTGGATCACGTCCACTGTGCGGCTGATCCGCGTTTGCCCGAGCAGCAGGTCGCGCACGCCCGGGTGGAAGTCGTATCGGACGCCCGCATCGCCGGTGCCTCCGCCTGTTTCGTCGCTCCCCACCCGACGAATCAACCCGCCACACAACACCTCCGCCAAGTGCGACAGGTCGGACTCCGGCACGATCTCGCGCTGTACGATGTGCATGAGCCGCACGCTTACCGGCACCGCCGCAATGGAGGCGGCCAGGCGCTGGGCCGTTGGCGACGCGGATGCCATGAACGCCCGCACCCGTTCCTCCGCCTCGATCGCCCCGCCCGCCCCGTCGCCCCCTGGCGCGCCTTCGCCGCCCGTCGTCCCGTCGTCCCACACCGCGCTCGACCGCACCATCACGCCGCGCGTCCAGTCACCGTTTCGACCCGCCACCATCCGCGCCCATGGCGCCAGGTGCGCCGGATTCAACGTGGTGATCGGCACCGGCCAACCGTGGTCGAGGTCGACGTCGGCGAACAGCCAATCGGACGCCAGCTCGTAGGCGAGCTTCACGCACGGCGTTCCGGGCGCGTGGGCTTGCACCCGGCTGGCCAGCATGCGCCCCACCGCCGTTCGCTCCCAGAGCCGCGGCGGCAACACCTGCACGAGCGCCAGCGGCCCGTGCGCGCGCCAGGCCGCCAGCGTCGTCGCCGCACGGCCATCGTGCCACGTCGGCGCGATGCAGTCGCTGACCACCAGCACAAGTCGGCAGCCCGACGGATCCGCCAGGTGCCGCGGCGCGCGCCGCGCCGGCGCGATGCCGGTCGCCGCCCGTGGCGTCAGCGCGAGATCCGCCGTCGGATCCCCACCGGCGCCGGCCGTGCCCATCGTCCATCGGCGGACTTCCCGAAACGCACCCACTTGCTCCAGCACGCGTTGGAACGCGTCGACCGTCGGCTTCCACAGCTCCATCGAAGCCCCCCCGTCGACCACCAGGGCCACATCCAGCCAGCGCGCCATCGCCGGCCGGAACACAGGGTCGACGACGCCCCCCTGCGCGATGCGCTCGACCGTCGCGTCCTCGTCCAGCACCACCCGCGTGCGCGACGGCACCCGCCGCATCAGCGGGCGCAGCGCACGGGCCACGTCCAGCGGCGCCGGAAGCGCCCTGGCCGCCGGGCTTCGGAACGGCAGCCCGGCCACCGCCGCGCCCGGCGCAGCATCGCCCGATGCCGGCAAGTGGATGTCGCGCGCATCGGGGTCAAGTCCTGGCGCTTGGGCGAGATCCGTGGCGCTGTCCACGGCTGGGAGAACGTCGGCCGCGCCTGCGGGAGTATCAGCCGACGGTTCGGCCGGTTGCGGCGTTGCCCGTCCCTCTCCGGCGTCCGCCGACACCGCGGGGGCGTCGATGTGTGCGGCGAGCCACAGGAGGTCCGCGACCTCGTCGCGATCCGGATCGCGCCCGAGGCCGCGCAGGATCCCGACCAGCCGCGCGTTCACGCCGGTCGGTCGTCGTCCAGGAGCCGCAGGACGGCGTCCACGAGCCGGCCCTTGTCGGCGTCCGCCACGTCGCCGACCACCAGCGGGTTGGTCAGGTGGATGGCGTTCAGGAGCTGGTCGGTGGCCAGAAGGCCGCGCTCGCGTCGGGCGAGGAACGCGTCGACCAGGGCATCTACCTGGTTCTGGAACACGTCGCTCGCGCCGTACCGCTGGAAGTGCGCCCGCACGATGCGCGCCAGCTTCTCCTTCGACGGCTTCTTGATGTCCAGCCGCAGGCACCGCCGCAGGAACGCCGGCGGAAGCTCGCGTTCACCGTTGCTGGTGATCACCACGAACGGGAATGCCCGGCAGGCCACCCGCCCGTGCATGACGCGCGCCCGTGTCTCGCCGCCCGTTGTCGGGCCCGACGACCGATCCGGAACAAGGGCGACCCCGGCGCGTGAGTCGTCGGTGAGCACGTCGACGAATGGCTGCTTCAGCCGCGCCAGCTCGGGGATGACGAACTCGCCCTCCTCGAAGACGTTGAGGAGGTCGTTGGGCAGGTCGATGTCGCTCTTGTCGATCTCGTCGATCAGCAGCACCCGTGGGTACCGGTGCGGCAGGAACGCCGTGCCCAGCGGGCCGAGGCGGACGTAGTCGCCGATGTCGGGCGCCTTCGGGGCCGCGCCGTCCTCCGCGGTGCCCTTTGCGTGTCGATAGATCTCGGTGTCCTGCAGCCGCCCGACCGCGTCGTAACGGTAGAGCGCGTCCTTGAGCGTGGCGTGCGATGCGATCGGCCACTTGAGCACGTCGCCGAGCTGGAGCTCGTAGGCCACCGCGTAGGCCAGCGACGACTTGCCCGTTCCAGGCGGCCCGGTCACGAGCAACGGCCGGCGCAAGATCAGCGCGGCGTTGACCAGATCGATGTCGCGCTCAGCCTCCGCATCGGCCTCGTCGCCGACCTGGAACGTCCGCCCCCGCTCGAGCGTGCGGGCCGACGTTGGCAAGCGCAGCTCGTCGCCTGCGAGAGGTTCGGCGGCCGCACCGCCGTCGGACGCCTCCCCGCCGCCGAACTCGCGCCACGGGGGTGGGGACGGCAGGCGCGTGATCCCGTCGTGCGGCTCGCCGGTGCCTTTGAAGATTCGCCAGCTCGACACTACTTGCCTCCTTCCGAAGGTGCCTGCAGCGGCGCCAGCACACCCAGGTCGTTCGGATCGTCCCACATCAGCGTCAAGCGCTGCGCCAAGTGGTTGCCTGCGCAGCCGGCGCCCTTGACCCGCGCGTGTTTGACGGCATCGCACAGGTGTCCGCCGGATCCTGCGCCATCGGGGGGCGTGTCTGCATTCCGAAGCAGGCTGGCGATCTCGCCTCGCGCCACCGCCATGCCCGTCGTGTCCGACCTCCGGGGCCACAGCGCGACCGGAATGCCGGCACTGATGATGGCCCTGGCATGGTCTAACGCCGCGTCCGGGTCGACGGGGTCGAACGCGAACGCGACGCACGTCGTGGCGGGCGACGCCTTGAGGTCCAACCGCAGCGTGCGCGATCCGGCGACGGGCTCGGGATTGGGTTCGACCCAGAGGACGTGGCCTGCCTCGAAATCCGCCGACTCATTCTGCTCGAGCAACGCCCAGCGGGCTTCCCAGTCGCGTCGAATCCAGTTCAAGTGGGTGGGGATGAACGCCCTATCCCAAGATCGCACCACGACCTTGTGCTCGGATCCGAGTCGGCCCTCGTCGTCGAACGGCAGCCGACAGCACCACTGGTCGGTCTGCAACGACATCAGCGCCGCCGGCAGGAAGAACTCGATCCAATCCGGCCGCGCGTGGGTCTCCGACAGCCGATCGATCAACTGCTCGATCTCGCCCTGCAAATCTCCTACGGTCACCGCGGATGCGTCGGTGGCATCGCGGCAGCGCTGCGGGGGCGTGCCCTGCGGGCCGATGAACGCATCGAACTGCACACGCCAATCGGTGCGTGGCTTCTTGAACACCGCTGGATCGCCGTCCAACGGCATTACCCGAACGATGAGCCGGCTTTCGTCGGGTTGCGCCTGCGTCCTGTGGAGACTGGCGGCATGGTTGAGCGATGGCCTCGTCGCGTGCGGCGCCCAGTGCGGCATGGCCTCGTATGCCCAGTCGGACAGGTGGGCGGCCTCGGCCGGCCGGGTGTCGGCGACGCTATTGGCGAGTCGCAGGGCGAACGTCAGCAGCGGATGTGATTCCGCGCCGTCGTGGGGCGCCGGCGGGTAGTCCGCGAGGTCGGCGACGATGGCGTGGAGCCCCACAGGCTTCGCCCCGGTGCTCGGAGGCATCCGGTTGGGCAACGCGGCCCGATATGCGCGTTGCAGCACGTCGGCAGGCAGCATGCGGTCGTCGAGCCGACACTTCAGCAGCCGCAAGCGAAGTGCGACGACATTCTCCTTCTGCTCGGGGGTCAGCACGGCCGGAAAGTCGGGGTACGGGTGCAGCAGGCGATCCACGAAGGCGCGCTCGGTTTCCTGACCCTGGACCCGGTGGTCGCGGAGCACCCGCAGCACGGCGACCAGCGCCGGCTCGCCCGTCACGTCAAGCGTGCCGTGTGTCTCCAGAACACGGACCAACTCCGTGCTCCAGTCGTGGGAGGTTCCAGGAGCAATGCGCCCTTGAAATGAGCGTAGACCGGCCTCGTCCAACAGGTTTGCGCGCTTCGAGTCGGTACCCACATCGCCAAACCGCTCGATCAACGCCACAAGCGTCTGCAGATCGGCGGTATTGAGATTGACGTTCGCCATGATTGGGCCTCATCGTACCCAGGTCGAATCAGTCGTGACGCGCATCACGGACCGCACACGAATCACTTCCATGACCGCACAGTATCACCAAACCGCCGTGGCGCGTCAACACCGCTCCCGAGCGGTCGGACCCGCTGAGTCGAGCCTGAGTCGGGCATCGCGGTCGCGGTTTGGCGCCCGCCCCCGACGCCCAGCCCCCATGCCTCTTCCCTCGGCCGCGGGGTCACGCCATCCACCAGGCCGTTCGCCCAACCCGAGGATCGTATCTCGCCCAGATGTTGCCCGAGACAGAACCCGACGAGGGCGGCGGGCAAGGAGGTTCCGTTCTTGGCCGCCTGGGCTCGTTTCCTCCAAAGTCCACTGGATCCCACCGATCCGGCGTAACTCCATTCGCGAAGCACGAGAGACTCGAAGGTGACCTGAAGCCCGCCGGGCACAATCACTGTTACCCGCACCGTGGAGACAGCGACCAGCGCCCACGGCGCCCGCGCTCAAGCCTCGGCGGCGGCGAAGTACGATACCCCGTCCGCGCCGGCAGTAGGCGGTGTTGTTCGGCCCCCCGCTGATCTTGTCCGATTCCTGTCCTATTCCAGGCAATGCCTCACTTCGCCGTATGTTAGACTGACGCAAGCTTGGTGACAGGCCATTGAGGGCCCCCTTGGCCAAAGGAGCGTGGTTCGATGTTCGCAAGCTGCGTACGGATCGTCATCGCTCTCGCAATCGCCGGCGTCGTGACGTTCACGGTGCGGCAGTCCGCCGGCGCTCAAGACGCCAACGCCGATCGGTTCAGGGATGGCCTGTCCTCATTGGCCAACGCATTCGGCTCGGTCGCGACCGTGGAAGGGTTCACGCAATCCGTCCCGATGTCCAGGCTGGATCCCAACGGCCCGGACGGGCTCCGCACTGGCGCGCTGCTCGCCGATGTGTTCGGGGCGCTGCCTCCTACCTTCACCAGCGTGATCCACTTGGAGGACTCGCTTGAGGGACTGGACGGCGACTACGGCGGCGTTGCCGTCGTCCTCGGATGCCCCGAACCTGAGACACCGGGTTGCGCTCAGGTCCGACTGTCGACGGTCGAGACCGGAGGCGCAGTGTCCCGGGTTGAAGCCGAGATCCCGATTCGTGCAACGCGGTCGGTCAAGACGCCCGTCCACCTCTCCACAGAAGTCGTCGACGTCGACGGCGGCGACCTGAACGTCGTGCTCGCGCTCTCGACCACGCTTGAGCTACGCCTCGACACGACTAGGGTCGCCGGCGACCCGGCCGACCCGGACTTGGGCGTCGCATTCGCGCTGGTTGATGCCCCGACGGTCGTCGTCAACGCCCAGCTCCCGCCCTCGGACGTGTCGGCGGACGGTTCACTCGGATTCACCGAGGTCACTGCGGCGCTTCAGCGATTCGGCGCCACGCTCGACGTCGCGGTACAGGTTGCGGACCCCGACAGCAGTGGCGACGTCACGCTGCACGAGATCACGACGACTGCTCCGGAAGACCTCTTTCAGGTGACGCCATGCGCGACCGCCGCAGGCACGTTGGCGTTGGACAGCGACCTCGTCCCCGGAGCCCCGGACGTGATCCAGCCGTTCTCGTCCAAGGAGTGCACGTTCACCACACCGTCGTTCACCGATGTCGAACTCGACGCTCTCCTTCCCTTCACGCGCATGACGCCCGACGCGGCCCTGAATGGCCTCGGGCAATTCGCTACAGCGATGGGCGGAGCGCACGCGCTGAAGGACACCCGACTCCCGTTCGTCGCCGGCAAGTTGAGCGATGCCGTCCGCGCTTTCCAGCCGGTGATGGACTTCGTCAACCGCCAAGCCGTCAGCTGCGCGCTTGAGTCCGGCGGAAGCACCCCCGGCGACGTGTACACCTATCTCGACAAGGACACGGTCGTCTTATGCCAGGCCTTCTCCAACGTGCGGCCGACTCCTGGCAGTGTCCACTGGCTCACCGGCACGAACGCGGTATGTGCGCCGGACCCGGAGCCCTGCGACGCCGAAGCCACCGTTGTCACGCTCGACCCGGGCCCCGCCACCGGCGGCGGACCGCCACCACACTTCGCACGGTTCCGGATGTCCGAGGCGGGCTACTTCCGCGCCGCGGTGATGTTCACCCACCGGGTCACCCGACCGGACGGCAGTGGACTCGACGTCGACCGCCTCGTGGAGCAACCCGCGCGCACGGCGCAAGAGCTGTTCGCTCGGCTCGTGCAGTCGGGGCTCGCTACGGGCGGGGCGCCGGCGTACGATCCGCGCATGCGCGCGTTGCGCTTTCCGCTCAAGCATACGTTCAGCCCGGGCGAGGCGACGGCCGGGTATGACTTCGGGGACCTGCTCGAGCAGGGGACGGGCCTCATCGGGCTCCACGCCGCGAGCGACGCCAAGGTCGCGATTCGGGCCGAAGACGCCTCGTTCGATGTGACCTTCGGGTTGTTGCTCGTCGACGACCTCGAACAGATCGGGCGCGGACAGCCGTGCCCGCGGCTGATGCCGCCGCCGGCAGGCGGGTGTCCACGCGACGAGATCGACCGCGTGTTCGTGCAGGTGCGCCCGGATGCTCCCGAGGTGGCGGTCAACGACGCTTCGATCACCGCCCAACCGCCGACGCTCGAGGGGCAACTCGGGTTTCTCGGGGTGACAGCGCTCGGCGCGCTGGACGACCAGGGAACCGCGCTCACGTTTCGGAAACGCGTGCCCACCGCGCCGCTCTTTCGCGTCGACGTCGAGATCGGGCCGGACCAGGCGTTGCACGTCGGTGACGAGACGCTGCCGGACGCCGTCGGGCTGCGCTGGCTGATGTCCGGCATCTCGGATTACGCCAGCCGGCCGCAGCTCAACCTTCGGGCCGATGGCAAGCTCAAGGTGACCGCCGCGGCAAGCGGCGTCATGCTCGGGGAAGGCATCGTCACGCTCGAATGGCCGGACGTGACCGCCGGGCCGCCAACCGTCACTCCCGACGGGTCGTTCAGCACCCAGCTCCAGCCGTTCGACATCGAGCCCAACCTCTTCGGGAGCCACACCGGCGGCGACGACGCCGACGACCTCGTGGACGCATCACGAACTTTCGTCGAGACCGATGTGGTCGGCCAGATCCTCGAGAACATCACGGACGGCTCGTACTGCGAGGTCGCCCAAGTCGTCCTGGGCGGTCACGGGCTGCGATGCAAACAGGGATCGCGTACTGTCGAGGAACCGGATCCCAACGACCCGAGCCGGACGATCACGCGCATCGAGCCGATCTTCCTGGGAGGCGGAACCGACAACCATTGGGACGCGGGCGACGTGTATCGCCTGCGCGTCGGCGATCCTCTGGCCCTCCTATGGGATTTGCTCGACAACATCGACACCCTTGCCGGTAAGGTCGACGGCGTTGCCGGAACCGGTCTGGCCGCGGCGTATGCCAACCCGCTGCCGTTCGTGGCTGTCAGCGCCAAGGAGTTGGTGCACCAGTTCCAGATGATTCGCCGTGCCGCCGCCGAGCTCCGGGGCGCGCCGGGACCGACAATCTCCTGCGGAGTCGCCTTGCACGATGGTGTGCCGGCCGGCGGGATCATCGACAAGGCCACGGATCGCAAGATCTACTGCCGCGTGAACCACGCCAAGCCGGCGACGAAGGTTGCGTGGATTGCCACCGCGGACGCCACCGTCGCCGCCAACGGAGACGCGACGAGCACCGTGGGGTCGCCGGCCGCCCTCTCGGCGGTCCCCATGGCACCCGAGAGCGTCACGCTCGAGGTAGAGCCCGACAGACAACACGCCTTCCGCGTCACCGCTGAGTTTGACGACGACACCGGGCCGAACAGGGTGGAATACCCAGACCCCGGCATCGCGTCTACCCTCCAGGCGCTCGAGCGGGCGATCGAGCAGAAGTTGGGGTCGGGATTCGACCTGACGCTGGCCATCGACACGTCGACCGGGACGCGCCGGCTCCAGACGGGGCTGGAGTACCGCCGATGTTCGGATGCTGCGCTTTGCGCGGATGATTCCGACTTCGTGGTGAACGCCGAGCCCGTCCGGCGCTCGTTGGTGGCGCACGTCGGCGCGAAGGCAGGCACACTTGTCGGCCTGAACACCGACGGGCAGCTTGCGGTGCACTACGACGCCGTGGCGAATGTTGCGATGGCATTCCCTTTCGAGGCCGATGGGCAGATCACCGTCCTCCCATCGAGTCGCGTCGAGCTCCGTGCCCGTGTCGACAACGACCAGTTGAGCCTCAACGCGAGCCTGGGTGGTCTGACGCTTGTGGCAGGCACGGGCGCCAAGCTGGTCGATGGGGCGCCAGCGGGTGACGGCGTGCTCAGGCTGGGCGCCCAGGTGAGCCTCGAAGTCCCCGCCGGATCGCCGGAGATGTCGCCGGATGCCTTCGTGTCCGCCCTACGGGCCGATCTCGGACAGCTCGAGGGCGGCGGTGTGGCTTGCGGCGACGGCGACCTCGTGGGCGACGGGACCAGCGATCCAAAGCCGCTCGCCGGGCTTGCCTGCGGCAAGTTGTCCTTGGGCGGTGGACTCGCGGCAAGCCCCACGCACTTCGGCGACGTTTGCTTCGTCGCCAAGGACAACGGCACGTTCGAGACGTGCGAGATTCCCGATGCCAGCTTGCTGCTCAAGCAGCTCGAGGAGAGCTTGCTGGACTGGGATCTCCTGGACGAGCCGCTCCCGAAACTGCTCGAACGTCTTGAAACCGGCCTCCGTGCCACGGCCTACGCAGGGTCGAACGAGGCCGCAGGTGGCAAGCGCCTGCCGCTCGTCGGCGACGCGCTGGACGCCGGCGCCGACGTCGTGAAGGACGTCCGTATGCAGGTGGTGGACAAGATCTGCGCGAACGACGGAGCGCTGTGCGGTGCGCTGAAATCACTCCCTCTAGACGCTACCGCCAAAGACGTCGAGGACACCGTGCGGCGTGTGTCGCACAAGGAGCTGACGCGCTCGCCGGGCGGACAGCCCGGCGACCCGGTCGACGGCATCCTCCGCACGTGGGCGTGGTCCCCGGCCGACGACCCAGACCAAGTTGTACCCGGCGACTCACCCACCGAAGCCGACGTGAAGGTGATCACACACTGCGGCCCGGCCGATGCGATGCGGCGGTGTAACATCGTCGGGCCGATGCTCGACAAGGCGTCTGACATCAGCGAGATCCGTGTCAGCTTCAAGATCGGCCGCGAGTCCAGGGCCAACACGCTGCCATTCGACCTCGGCCTGGACGGCGTCCCGCTCCGGGTTGCCGGCGGCGTGTTCGCGAAGGCGGGCTGGTCGTTGGTGGTCGACTTTGGCATCAGCCGCTCGCTTGGCCCGTACCTCGGTTACGATGGAGGCGACGCGGCCTTCGGCGCCGACTATGCCGACCCGAGCGCGCACCTGAAGGTCCGCGCCTATGCTGGTCTCGCCGAGGACACCGCTCCGCAGACGGTGTGCAACTCCGAGGTAGCCGACCCAGCCGGCGATCTGGCGTTCGTCGGCTTCACGGCATCCGAGAGGCGCTGCCTTGCGGGGCGGCTCGGGTTCCTCGCGGTCAACGTCCGTGATCGTGACGGCCCTGACGCTGCTCAGCGCACGCATGTCCGCATCGGGACGCAGTTCAAGTACGCCGACGCGAGCGCGCCCGACGAGCGTCTGACGCTCGCAGAGATCCTGTCGCTTCAGATCAGCCCATCGCTGGCACTGGACGTCGATGCCGCGATCCACCTGCGGTTCCGGACCGGCATGCCGGACAAGCAGAACATCGGTTTCCCGACCATAGTCGGTACGTTCAGCGCGACGTGGGATTGGCAGGTTCCCGGCGGCCAGATCAAAGCGCCCGAAGTGAGCTTCGGCCGACTCTACCTCGACCTCGGGTTCCTTCGGACCGGCTTCATCGGACCGATCCTGGAGGAAGTGCGCCGATTGACTGGACCTTTCATGCCGGTGATCGACCTCATCACCGCCCCGTTGCCGGTGATCAGCGACGTGTCGGAGTGGGTGGGTGGCGACCCGATTACGATGCTGTCACTCCTGGAGTCGGCCACCGGGGCCGATCTCACGTTCATCAAGAGTCTCGCCGAGTTGATCCGTTTCGCGAATCGCCTGGCGAGCGCCGAGGGGTACATCGCCTTGGGCGGTGGTCCCGACGAGCCAGGCTCGTTCGACATCAAGGGCGATGCGTTGTTCGACGCGCGCGGTCCCGGCGAGGTGGCGTCGATCATCGACGGCGGCACGGTCAACGCGGCGTTAGGCAACCTGTTTGCCAGACCGGCCAGCGGCACGCCGTCGCCCTCCAACCCCTTCCAGAGCACCTACGACGATCCGGTCTCGGCCGACCTTCCCGGGACGTTCGGCGTCCCCGGGCTGACGTTCCCATTCATGGAGAACGCGGGGCAAGTCTTCGGCCTTCTGCTCGGGCAGGACGCGACGCTGGTACGCTACGACACCGGCATTCTCAGCGGCAAGATCAGCTTCACGCAGGACTTCGGACCCATCATGATCGGCCCGGTACCGCTGACCGTCGGCGTCGGCGCCGCCATCGGCGTCGAGGGGCGCTTCGCGATCGGCTACGACACGAGTGGTCTGCGGCAGGTGTTTCAGGGCGGTTCGGGGACGTACTTGTTCGACGGCATCTTCATCGACGACCTGGACGCACGCGGCAACGACGTGATGGAGATCGGCGTGTTCGGCGAGGTCTTCGCACGCGCCGGAGTGTCGATCCTCATCGCCAGCGCCGGCGTCGAGGGCGGCGCACGCCTGACGCTCGGGCTGAACTTGAACGATGCACCGCAGCGCGACGGTAAGCTACGCATCGAGGAGATCGGCTGGAAGCTGCGTCAGCCCCTTTGCCTGTTCAACGTCGAGGGCAAGGTCACGGCGTTCCTTCGCGCCTACGTCGAGGCCCTGTTCGTCGCGCGTGCCACGTGGGAGTTCCTGAACGTCACGCTCGTCGACTTCGAGACCGACTTCGCCAAGTCGTGTGATCCGGCCGGACAGCCTGTGCTGGCGGAGCTCATGGGCGATGGCGCGTTGAAGCTCAATATGGGACCGCGTGCCCACCTGCGCAACATCGCCGAGGACGAGCCGAACGAGCAGTTCACCGTCCGCCCGGTCGGGACCGGCAAGTACGCCGTGAGTGCGTTCGGCATCACGCAGGTCTATCCAGGGCTCGGCACGCCGAATGTGCCGGTCACCAGCGTTGAGGCGGACGGTGGTGGTGGCAACGACTCCATCCTGCTCCTCGACGGGGCGAATGAGGAGGACCGGTCAGAACCGCTGGCATTCACGGCGTCCGCCGTGTTGCATGGCGGGTCCGACGATGATGTGCTGACCGGCGGCGCCGACGCCGACGCGCTCTACGGCGACGACGGCGACGACAAGCTAAACGGCCGCGACGGGGACGACAGGCTCTGGGGCGGTGTCGGCAGCGACTCCCTGACGGGCGACGCCGGGGTCGACACGCTCTACGGCGGCTCCGAGAACGACACGCTCTCCGGCGGGAATGGGGGCGATACGTTGTTCGGCGGCGACGGTGCGGACGTTCTGACAGGCGGGCCGGAGGGCGATGGCGGGAACGACCCGGCTCGGATCGTCGACGTGGCGGACACGATCTTCGGCAATGCCGGCGACGACGTCATCGACGGCGGACCGGGGGCCGACAAGCTGTACGGCGACGACGGCTTGAGTTGCGTCGACGACGGCGACGCCGGCGGCGCCGTCGGCGCGGACCGCATCGACGGCGGTCCCGGGGATGACGATCTGTTTGGCGGCGGAGGTGACGACGTCATCGCCGGTGCGGACGGCGACGACCATGCCTGCGGCAACGGCGGCGGCGACCGCATCGACGGCGACACCGCCCAGGCGGTCGCCCCCACGCTGTTCACCGGCGTCGATTTCCTCCATGGTGGCGTCGGCGCCGACACCCTTCGCGGCTTTGGCGGCAACGACGTCCTGCGCGGCGCCGACGGCGACGACACGCTCGATGGCGGCGATGGCGAGGACGACTTGGTCGGTGGAATGGGCGCCGACACGCTGGACGGATCCGCCGGGCGCGACATCCTGCTCGGCGATGAGGGCGCAATCCTTGGATCTGGCTGGGCAGGTCCGGCCCGGCACGTCGCGACCGCGCGCGAGATGGCCTACATCGTAACGCCCGCCCAACCCGGTGACGGCGATCAAATCCACGGAGGCCCTGACGCCGACGCCATTTTCGGCGAGGGCGGTGCCGACCACCTGTACGGCGACGCGGCGTCCGACTGGATGCTCGGTGGCGCGGGCGATGACCTCATGCGGGGTGGAGGTGACGCCGACGCGATGTTCGGCGAGCGCGGAGCCGACACGATGTTCGGTGATAGCGGCCATGACCGAATGCTCGGGAACGAGGACGGCGACACGATGTTCGGCGGCATTGGGCTCGACGACGCCGAGGGAAACCAGGGCCCGGACACGATGTTCGGTGACGCGGATCAAGACAACTTGATCGGCGGCACGTCCGACGGCCTGACGGCGGACGGCGATGACACGATTCACGGCAACGGACAGGCGGACTTCATCGCTGGCGACAACGCCTTGATCGAGCGGCTTGGCAGCACGCGTGACGACGACCCGTCGGCAGACGACCGGCGCGTCACGATTTTAAACGTCGACAGCACCGTCGCAACACGTTTCGGGGCCGACACGCTGTTTGGCGACGACGCCAACGACTTCATTTGGGGGCAGGGTGGCGACGACGTCATGTCGGGCGGCGACGGTATCGATCGCGCAGAAGGCAATGGTGGAGGCGACACGGTCCACGGCGACACCGGGAACGACCTCATCGCGGGCGGGTCGACCGACAACGCCATCCTCCTGGTCGAAGGGGCGGCTCTGGCATCGGATCGGCCGTCCCCGGCTATCACCCGACCGCGACTGACACGCTCGCACGCCTGGACGTCGACCGTGTACCTGGCGATCGTCGTCCGCTTCCACGGCCGGCACGGGACGGTGTTCGATCACTTCGAGGCCGGCGACGGAGGAGACACGCTGTTCGGCGACGCCGGCGAGGACGTCGTCCTCGGCGACAACGGACGGCTCCCTGCGCACGGCGTTCCCGAGATGAGGTTGACGGACCCTGGCACTTTCGGCGACGACTGGATCTCCGGCGGGCCGGCCGACGACCGCGCGTACGGCCAACTTGGCGCCGACGAGATGTACGGCGACGGCGAAGGTGACTACCTCTTGGGTGACCTCGGTGAGATCGCGCCGCCCACAGGCGGGCCGGGGCGGTGGCCCGGCGGCGCGCCGAACCGAGCAGTGCGTCTCATCGAGCCGGATGAAGGCGGAGACGACGTGATGCACGGCGGATCGGGCGACGACCACGTCTACGGCGGCGCCGGAGCCGACACCGTCTCCGGCGGGCCGGCGGATGACCACATCGAAGGCAACGGCGGCAGCGACCGCCTATTCGGCACCAGCCTGACGTTCGAAGATGGGGCAACGGCCGCCGAGATCGACGCCGTGCGCGCCGAGGGCGACGAGGACGACATCATCGGCGGCAGCTCGTCGGTCCATCCCGGCGTCGCTCAAGGCGCCGCCGACGGGGGCGAGGCATTGATGCAGGGCAACGAGGATGCCGACGTCATGATCGGCGACAACGGCGAGATCGACAGGTCTGTCGCGGGCGCCGCCTGGCATCTCGACCCGCTCACGGCAGACGTCCAGCGTGCCGTCGTGCTGCACGACTTGCAGCGGTCGGATGCGACGGCGCCGCGGATCAGCGACGTCAGCGGCGGCGACCGAATTGAGGGGAGCGGTGGCCGCGACCGTCTCTTCGGGCAGGGCGGGATGGACTGTATGAAGGGCGACGACGACGCGCCCGACACGTTCGGGACCCACGACGACGACTATCTCGAGGGGAACCATGATTCGGACTGGATCGCCGGGAACGCCAGCGATGACGACTTGATCGGAGGCAACCCACGCCTGGCTGGGCCGCCGGACCGAGGCTATCCGGACGCTGCCGACTTCATGATCGGCGGCACCGGCGCTGACGTGATGTTGGGTGACAACGGCGTCATCTCGCGGACGACGGGAGCGCCGATACCTGGGATGACAGGCATCGAGCGCGTCGGCATGCGCGTGCCGCGGCAGGTGCGGATGCTCGACCTTGCCGACCCACCACCGCCGGCCAACTTCGGCGACGACCAGATGTCGGGCTACCCCGGCCCGGACGTGATGTTCGGGCAGGACGGCGGCGACGCCATCTCGGGTGGCAGCGGCGACGACTACGTCGAGGGCAACGGCGGGCGCGACTGGATCTTCGGCGACCGTCCGCTCAGCGACGTCGCCGACGGCTCGCCGAAGCAGCGCACCAGCTTCCTCCCCGGCTTGCCACCGGCGCTGGCCGAGTGCGGCTTTGAGGCGCCGGATGACCAGCCGCATGGCCAGGATGATTTGCTCGGCGGCAGCGCCATCGAGGGCCATCGTGACGATGGCGACTGGATCTACGGCGACGGCGCTGCAGATTTCGGGCTGGGTGACAACGGGCGCCTGGTGCGGACCATCACGAACGGCGCCGACGAGATCGAGGTCGAGCGCTACCCGATTGGCGACCCACCCCCGGATGCCCGGGTCAAGCGGATCGCCGTGCGCTTCGACGTGAACGCCTGGCCATTCAACGTGCCCGACGATTACTTGGAAGGCAACGACGGCGACGACGCCCTGTGGGGCGAGAACGGCGACGACGTGATCTGGGGTAACGTTGGAGACGACGATTTGTACGGCGAGCTCGGCGACGACGCCCTGTACGGTGGCGCCGACCGCGACGTGCTGATCGGCGACCGCGGGTCGTCGGCAGCACGGCTGGTCGACGGAAGCCAGGGCGATCCGAGCGCGTTGACGGCGCGGGTCCAACTGCCCAACAACGTCCCGGTGCTTGAGCTCGCGTTCTTCCGGCAGGGTGCTCTCGACCGTCGCGTGGACCTGATCCGAGACGGCGATGGCACGCTGCTCTTGCGCAACGGGATTGTCGACGGCGGGGACGATCGCCTCCGCGGCGGCAGGGGGGCGGACGCGTTGCACGGCGGCGCTGGCGACGACTTGATGAACGGCGACAGCGGTGGCGACGCCCTGTACGGCGGGCCGGGCTCGGACGTGATGTGGGGCGGACGTGGCGACGAATCCTCACAGGAACCCGACGCGCGCGGCGTGAACGACGCATGGGTGGACTTCCTGTTCGGCGGCGAGCCTGGCAGGCAGAGCGGTGGCCTGGGATCGCGCCCGGACGGCGCGGACCTGTTGGACTATGCGCCGCGACCGCAGGATCCCGAGCCTTGGAAGGCCATGACCGGACCGTACGACGATGGCCAGGGCGCGCCTGAGGAAGACCTCGACCAGCACCACCACGGCGTCGACCTCATTTACGGCGGAAAGGGGCGTGACGTCCTGCAGAGCAACGTTCCGGACCGCGGCGGGATCGTCGGCGACCGCATTGTCGACTGGTTCGGCGACTTCAACCTGTACTCGCACTGCGCTACCACGGGGCGACAAGCCACCGAAGTGCGCATACGAGACAACGACCGGGTCGGCACCGACTTGATCCGATTCATCCGCGAGGTGGCCTACGGCACCGGCATCGGCGACAGCCTGAGCGCTGTCGCGACGACCTCCACCTCCGCCCACCGCGAGTTGGCTCTCGTCGAGGACGGCGACCGGCGTGATAACTCCGGGGCGCCGTTCCCGAGCAGCCCTGGGAGCTTCGAGAACGACACGTCGTCGTGTCGGCGGTGAATGACGGTGTTTTGATGGTTCGGCGACCCAACGCGTCACGCGATAAGGAAGGAGCCCATGATGCCTACCAAGAACACACAAGCAGTCCTGGCAATTACACTCATACTTCTCGCCCTGATGTCGCTTCAGAGGGTCGGGCGCCCAGGTTTCGCTGCTTCCAACGCGGCGACCGGCAATGCCTTAGAACGCGCCAACGGCGCTGACCAGGCACCAGTGACGCCGACGCCAATCATCGGGTATGCCGACTTGCATGTGCATCAGTTTGCGTACGAAGGATTCGGTGGGCAGTTGATGGTGGGAAAGGCATTCGGTCCAATAGAGGATGCACTGAAGTCGTGCGAGGATCTGAGCTGCCTTCATGACCGATGGTATCCCTTTAGTGTTGTTAAGATTCTGGAGGCCACAGGAATCGGTGGGATCACTGAATCGAACCATGGAGAGTCCGGCTTCCCGAATTTTACCGACTGGCCTAGTTGGAAGTCTGTGACGCATCAGGGTGTTCACCAAGTGATGCTCAAGCGCGCATGGCAAGGCGGATTGAGGTTGATCGTGATGCAGGCTGTGAACAGTGAGCGAATGTGCGAAAAGCATGACCTCACTACCAGCAACGGGAATCCGATTGACACGCTCGTGTGCCGCGAGAAGAACCCGTCGATTGAGGGTCGGAACTGCCTGGACTACCCCAACTTTGTTCGCCAAGTACAAGCAGCGAAGGACATGGAGGAGTACGTTGAAAGATGGGATGGAGGGTGGTATCGCATTGTGACTTCTCCCCGCGAGGCAAGAGAAGTAATAGCCCAAGGCAAGCTTGCCGTGGTACTTGGCATTGAGGGTAGCGATATCCTAAACGACACACTTGCTGACGGCAGCCAGATTCGACTCGATGATGGAGTCGTGCTCGAAAAGCTATATGAATATGAAGAACTCGGCATTCGACACATCTTCCCGATTCACCAAAATGATAACAGCCTCGGAGGTGCCGCGTTCTTTAAGGCGCCACCACAAGAATCAGATTATCTGGTCAATCCTAGAAACCCAAGCCAACTTCTTCCGGCAGGGTACTTCCTATGGCCATATAGTCAGGCGGTATTGTACGATCGGTTCATTCTTGAAGACTGTACACGCGAAGGATACAATTTCCCCGTGGCAGGAGCGATTTTTCCGAGTGGTCCCACTCATTCCGCAACGGGTGCATGCAATACGCGAGGTCTCACGGACCAGGGTCGTCTGTTCTTGAGGGCCATGATGAGTCGATCGATAATCATAGATGTGGACCATATGAGTCGAACGACACGCAACGAGACGTTCAATCTTGTGTATCTTCTCAACAATCCGGGGCGGTCATGAGCCAGCCCAGGATGTTCCGAGGTTGAGCGTAGCAGCCCGTTCGGTGATCAGGTCGGCCAGTGCG